>Ga0075352_1000135_pt1 | contig 11013 bp, 11 predicted proteins | sample Sandmound_TuleA__FD_120092 | JGI IMG/M metagenome (GOLD analysis project Ga0075352, IMG submission 120092) | Natural and restored wetland microbial communities from the San Francisco Bay, California, USA, that impact long-term carbon... | ecosystem: Environmental > Terrestrial > Soil > Wetlands ...
CGAGCTTGCGGTAATAGCCTTGGGCAATCGCGAGTCCTATGACGGGAGCGACCAAGAGCGTGTAGCCGTCGGGCGTGCTTTTCGCCGCGAGCGAGGTGCCGAGGGTAGCCCCGGCGCCAGGCCGGTTGTCGACGACGACCGTCTGCCCGAGCCGCCCGCCGAGCTTCTCGCCGACTGTTCGCGCCACGACGTCGACGCCGCCGCCTGGCGGGAAGGGAGCGATGAACCGGACGGGCCGGGTGGGGTATTGCTGCGCAGAAGCGGGCAGCGCGCCCAGCGCAAGAAGACCCGCCGCGGCCACCAGTCTGACGAGCCTTCCCATCGCGCTGCCTCCCCCGGTGCTCTTGTTCGTGGTAACCGATAGTAGTGCGACAATACTTCTGAGTCCAACTCCATCGGGGCGGGGCGGGCCGTGCGGACTTTCGCAAGCGTGACCATCATGCCGACCGGGGCGGCGCTCGGCGCCGAGGTCAGCCGGGTTGACCTTTCGCGCGACCTCGCACCCGTGACATTCCTCCGTATCGAGGAAGCATTCAACCGCCACGGGGTAATCTTTTTCCGGGACCAGAGAATCGCGGTCGAGCAGCTGGTCGCCTTCGCGCGCCGCTTCGGCGAGGTGGAGATCAACGTCAACACGCAGGCCTGCCTGCCGGGTCATCCCGAGGTCCTGCTGGTCTCGAACATCCGGGAAAACGGCCGCTACATCGGGCTCGCCGACGCGGGAACGACCTGGCACACGGACATGTCGGCCTACGCCTGTCCGCCGCGCTGCTCGATTCTCCATGCAGTCGAAGTTCCGCGCGCCGCCGACGGGTCGATCTTGGGCGATACGATATTCGCTAGCGCGGCCGCCGCGTACGACGCGCTCGCACCGGACGTCAAGAAGCGGCTGGCCGGAAAGCGCGCGATTCACAGCTACCTCGCCAAGATGAACGCGCGCAAGGCGGCGGTCGGATTGACCCGCGAAATCACGCGGGAGCACCTCGACAAGACGCCGCCCGTCGCGCATCCGGTCTTCCGCACACACCCGGTCACCGGCCGCAAGTGCATCTATGTCACGGAGGGTGAATGCACCGGCATCGAGGGCATGCCGGACGCGGAAGCGCTCCCGCTCATTGCCCAGCTGCACCGGCACCTGATCGATCCCAGGTTCCAATACCGGCACACGTGGCGCGTCGGCGACGTGCTCATGTGGGACAACTGCACCTGCCAGCACCTCGCTGTGCGCGACTACGGCGAAAGCCAGCGCCGCCTGATGCATCGCGTCACGGTGAACGGCTCGGTGCCGCTCTGACGGCGGCGAATCGAGAAGTGAATCTGGCCATGATTTCCAGACTTTTCAAATCGAGGGAGAAGGAAATGAAGACCGCCTGCGCTGCGCTCGCGATCGCTCTATCGGCCTCAACGGCTCTCGCTCAAAACGTGAAGATCACACCGCTGGGCTCGCACGAAGGCGAGCTCTGTGCAAACGACCGCGCGACGCTGTTCGAGGACCCGACGGGTGTCCGGATCCTCTACGACGTGGGCCACACCCTGACCGGCGCCGACGACCCCCGCCTGGGCGACATCCATCTCGTCTTGTTGAGTCACGTGCATGGGGACCACATCGGCGACCAGAAGCTGAAGGCGCCTGGCTCCGGCGCGTGCTCGAATTCCGAAAGGGTTCCGGCCGGACCGAATTCCATGACCGCTGAAGTCGCGGCGGCGAAGAAGGCAGCGCTGGTCATGACCTCCGACATGGGCAGCTTCGTCGGCGCGAAAGTTCAGAAGATCACCGGCGGCAAGCCGATCACATTTTGTCCGCAGACTGCCGGGGTGACCAGCGTCCCGGTTGCCGCGTCGTGCCGCTCGAACACGCATCTCGGCGGCGCGTTTGTCGCGAAGGCAGCCGGCGCGTCGCAAGGCGTCGAGATCACCATCGTCTTCGCCTCGCACGCCAACAACGTGCCGCTCTCGCTGCTCTCCGAGGCGCAGCGCGCAAACCTGGGCCCCGACGGCGCGAGCATCGTCATCGGTCCGCCCACCGGCTATGTCGTCAAGTTCACCAACGGGCTCACCGCCTACCTCACGGGCGATACCGGCATTCACACGGAGATGAAGACGGTGGTGAAGGAGTACCACAAGGCGAACCTCGCGCTGCTGAATCTCGGGCCGAGCGCGGGGACCGTGATGTCGGGCGCCTACGCGATGAACGAGCTCGTGCAGCCCGTGTCGGTGATTCTTTCGCACCCGAACGAGGCCGTGACCGAAGGCGGCAAGTTGCGGCCTGCCTCGCGTACTGCTGCGCTCATCAAGGAACTGAAAAACGTCACGCCACACCTTGCCATCAGCGGGCGCACCATGGAGTTCGACGGCACGGGCCGGTGCGTCGCGGGTTGCTGAGGGCCGGGCGACGCTCTACGGGTTCTCGGCGTCGTAGTCGGTGGCAACCGACTGGGGCGGTTGCCCGTCCCACACGCGCTTCATGTTCTTGTAGGCGAAATCGGCGCGTCGGAACCAGGTGTCCCACGTGGTGCCGGCGGAATGGGGCGAGAGCACCACGTTCTCCAGCTTGAGGAGGGGATTGGCTGGATCGACCGGCTCCTTCTCGAATACGTCGAGGCCGGCGCCCGCGATGCGCTTCTGCTGCAACGCCTCGGTGAGCGCAGCCTCGTCGACGACCGGGCCGCGGCTCGTGTTGATGATCACCGCCGAGGGTTTCATCATGGCGAGGCGCTCGCGGTTGACGACGTGGCGCGTGTCTCCGGTCAGGGGAGCGTGGCAGGAGATGATGTCGGAGGTCCGGAAAAGCTCCTCCAGCGACACGCGCTTGACCTTCAGCTCGCGCTCGCGTTCGGCGGCAAGCGGAAATTTGTCGTAATACTGGACGGTCGCATCGAAAGCCTGCACCCGGCGCGCGACCTTCTGCCCGATGTTGCCGAATCCGAGCACGCCTACGACCTTGTTCGCCATCTCGAAAGTGTTGGTGCCGTCGATCGCTTCCCGCCAGCGTCCTTCCCGCACCGCCCGGTCTGCCGCCATCAGACGCCGGTAGAGCGTGAGCATCGCGAGCACGGCGTGGTCGGCTACCGCCCAGGAGTTCGCTCCACCGTTGTTGGAGCACGGCAGTTTGAGTTCGCGCAGGAGCTTCAAATTGATGCTGTCGTAGCCCGCCGACAGTCCCTGAACCAGCCGGGCTTTCTTCGCCGACCGCAGCACCCGCTCGCTCAACCGCGCGCTGAACCACATGATGAAGTCCGCGTCCTTGATGGCCTCGATCTGCTGCTCTTCCGGCGCCTTGCCGCCGACCGCGGCGGTGCTGAAGCCCTTTGGATTGAGCGAAACGATCGCCTCGAGGACGCGCTGCGATACCCCGTGGATGAAAACGACTCTGGCGTCAGCCATGCTTGCTCCCGTTTTCAGTGAGTGATCGGGACCAGTGTAGCCGTTTCGTCAGCCCCGCGGAGGCCGCCTGTCGTCATCCCCGCGGAGGCGGGGATCCAGTAGTATTGTCTGAGTTCCGATGTGTCCAATTAAGCCGAGTCAGCTCAGCGTGCCGGAGTAACGTCATGCTCTGGGCCATCACGCGCGTCGCCGTGCCTGACTTCGCCGCAAGGCGCGAAAAGGGCTTGCAGGCGCATCTCGACTATCTCCGTAGTCAGAAGGGCATACTGGTCCTCTCCGGCGCGACGCTGACCAACGACGGCACGGAAGTCATCGGCAGCCTCCTGATCGTCAACGTGGGGAGCCGTGCCGAGGCCAGGGCTTTCGTGGATGCGGACCCGTTCCAGAGAGCGGGCATGTTCACGAAAGTGACGATCACGCGCATGCGCAAGGAGCAGTGGAATCCCCAGGCCGCTGAAGGCGCGTGAGATTGACAGGGTCTGGCGGGCGGCATACGGTACCCGCGCCGGCTTCACAGCACCTACACAGGGGGAGGCTCCGATGAAAGACCATCTCCGGTTCGTCGACTCCGATATGCACGTCATGGAACCGCCGGATCTCTTCGAGCGGTATCTCGATCCGAAATTCAAGGACCGCGTCAGCGTGCGGATCGGCGCCGACGGCCATCCCAATCGCGGCACGTCGGGCCTGGTCCTCATCGACGGTCAAACGACTTCGGACGCGGATCTGCAGCAATACCGCAAGCGGCGCAAGTCCGGCCCGACCAAGCAAACGCAGCCGATCGCGGGCTCCCGGCTCCAGGAGACCGACCGGCTCGACTTCGCGATCGAGCGCGATTACAACGCCGAAGCCCAGGTCATGGGCATGGAGATGGAAGGCGTGGATATTGCCGTGCTCTATCCCACGATGGGCCTCGGGCTTCTCGCCCGCCACGGCATCGATCCGCGGCTCTCGCTCGCCATTTGCCAGGCGTACAACGACTGGATCCACGAGTTCTGCCAGTACAGCCCCGAACGCCTGAAGTTCGTGGCGATGCTGCCCATGCACGACGTGCACCTCGCCTGCAAAGAGCTCGTGCGCTGTGTGCGGGAACTCGGCGCGGTCGGGTCCTTCATCCGGCCGAACCTGTTGAACGGCCATTACTGGCACTCGAACTACTGGGACCCGCTCTACAGCATCCACGAGGAGCTGAACGTGACGTGGGGATTCCACGAAGGCGTGAGCGCCCTCTACTCCCACATGATCGAGCTCTACGGCGAGAACCGCTTCTACCGCCACGTGGCCGCCCACTGGATCGAGATGCAGCAGGCGCTGATCGCGATGATGATCGGCGGCGTGTTCGAGTTCCATCCCAAATTGCGGGTGGCGTTCCTCGAATGCCAGAACTCCTGGGTGCCCGGGCTGCTGTCGCGCATCGAGTGGGACTATCCACAGTATCGCGACTCGCACGCCCCCTATCTGACCTTGACCCCGAAGGAATACTTCCGGCGCAACTGCTGGGCCGCGGTCGAGGGCAGCGAGCCGGAGATCGAGGCCACTGCCAGCCTGATCGGCGCCGACCGGATGTGCGTCTCCACCGACTATCCGCACTTCGATTCCAACTTCCCGCTCGTTTCGAGCAACCTGCTCAAGGGATGTTCGCGCGACACCGCCGCGAAGATCATGATGGGGGGCGCGCACGTTTACGGGTTCACCGAGGCCGACTTCCAGAAGGCGGACCGGGCGGCGGCCGCGGGCAAGACCACCCGGGTGGCGGGTAAGCGCGCCGTAGCGATCGCCGGGTGACAGGCGAGTGAGCGAACAGCCGCTGGCCGGCGTCACCACGCTCGCGTTCGACATCTTCGGGACGGTGCTCGACCTGACCGGCAGCATCACGCCGCCGACGCGCCGTTTTCTGCAGGGCAAGGGCGGAGCGGTGAGCGCGGAGTCGTTCTGGGACCAGTGGCGCTCGCGGCAGAGGATCGAGCAGTACCAGGACAGCCTCATGATGCTCGGCCACTGCGGGTATCTCGAAGCCTGCCGAAGGGCGTTCCTGTACTGCCTGCGGCTGAACGGCATCCCGTTCACGGAGCAGGAGGTGAAGGGGGTCATGCAGGCGTGGCAGGAACTCTCGCCGCATGCCGACTGCGCCGAGGGATTGCGCCGGCTGAAGCGCCGCTTCAAGCTCGTCGCGTTATCGAACGGGGAACAGGCCTACCTCGAGCATCTCGAGAAGGAGCGCATGCGGTTTGGATTCGACGCCCTCATCTCGGTGCAGAGGGCGGGGGTGTTTAAGCCGCACCCGGCGGTGTATCGAACCGGTGCGACCGTGCTCGGCCTGGAGCCCAACCAGATCATGATGGTTGCCGCGCATTCTTTCGACATCATGGGTGCCCGGGCTTGCGGCTACCGCGGCGCTTACGTGAATCGCTACCGCCTGCCGTACGAGGAGTCGCCACACCGGCCGGACCTCGAGGTACGGGATTTCATAGAGCTGGCGGGCGCTCTGGGGGCGTGAGCCTGCGCCGCGCGATGTTGTGCGCTTGCCTGTTCTTGATGGCGGGCGCGGCGGCCGGGCAGCCGGCGTGGCGTCCCGAGAAGCCGGTGGAAATCATCGTGCCGACCGCGGCCGGGGGGATCAACGATCAGATCTCGCGCCTTATGCAGCGGGTGCTCCAGGACGGGAAGCTCGTGCCGACGCCGATGGTGATCCTCAACAAGTCGGGCGGAAACCAGAGTCTCGCCGTCGTTTACCTGACCCAGAAAGCGCCCGATCCCCATTACCTGCTCTACGCGACGGCGACGGTGTTCACGAACCAACTCGCGGGCCTGACGCCACTCGGCTACACGGACCTGACTCCGCTCGCGTGCCTGGTCGTGGACCATACTGTAATCACAGTGGCGGCCGATTCGCCAATACGGACCCTGCGCGATCTCATCGACCGGCTCAAGTCCGATCCAGGCGCGGTATCCTTCGGCATGGTGAGCCGCGGCGGCCCGAATCACCTCGCGCTGTCGCAGGCGGTGCGCTCCGCGGGCATCGATCCCCGGAAGCTGCGCACCGTCGTGTTCAAGACCAACGCCGAATCGAACATGGCGGTCGTCGGCGGCCACATCCAGGCGGTCGTATCCTCGGCAAGCGCCGCGCTGCCCCAGGTGCAGGCTGGGCAGACGCGCATGCTCGCCATCGCCGCAGCCGGGCGCGCCGCGGGCTCCCTCGCGCAGGTGCCGACGATGCGCGAGCAGGGAATCAGCGCGACCGGCATCGCCAACTGGCGCGCGATCTTCGGACCCAAGGGGATGAGCGCGGCGCAGATTGCTTATTGGGACAACGCGCTTGCGCGCATGGCGAGCACCGAGGAATGGAACCGGGAGCTGGACGGCACCAACATGTCGCGTTATTTCCTGCGGGGACGGGAATTCAGCCGCTACCTCGACGAGGAATTCGCCGCGACTCGCGCGGTCATGGTCGATCTTGGGCTCGCAAAATAGTCTGCTGCTGCAACGATCGGAGGTTTCTTGGCGGTCACACTGGGTTTCGAAGCCCTGCAGGGGGTGCTGCCGATGGCGGAGGCGATCGATCTTCTCGAGCGCGCGTTCGCCCACGAGGCAGCGGGGCAGGTGCAGATGTCGCCGAAGTTCGTGACGGACTTCAGCGGCGGCTCGATGCGCATTCTCTTCGCCGCGGACAGCGGCGCCGGCTACTGCGCGATCAAGGCGTATCACAACATCAAGGGCGCGGGCGTGCGCTACGTCGTGTCGCTCTATCGCCTGAAGGATGGCGCGCTGTTGGCGCTCCTCGACGGGCGGCATATCACCGATCTTCGCACCGGCGCGGCGAGTGGGGTCATCGCGCGCAAGGTCGCGATGCCGGGCCCCGTCACGGTGGGTCTCATCGGGTCGGGCCATCAAGCGGCGACACAGCTGGAGGCCCTCGCTGCCGTCTATCCCGTCCGCTCCGCCCTGGTCTACAGTCCTACCGTGGCTAATCGCGAGGCGTTTGCGCGCAAGATGTCGGCGCGCCTGGGATTTCTGGTTTCCCCGGTCGATTCGGCGCGAGCCGCGGTGCAGGGCCACCCGGTCGTCGCCGCGGCGAGTAGCGCCCGTAGCGCTGAGCCGGTGCTGCGCGGAGAGTGGCTCGGGAGCTGCCGGCTGCTCTGCGCCGTCGGCAACACGCGCGCGCAGTTCGCGGAAGTGGACGTGCGGTGCTTCAACGATGCCCGCTTAGTTGTGGTGGATTCCGTTCATGCCTTGGAGGAAGCCGGGGAACTCAAGCGGGCGGTCGCTGCGGGAGCGCTGCCGGAGTCGAAGCGCGCGACACTGGGGCAGATCGTCACCGGCGCGGTCAATGTGCCCGCCACTGGGCTGGTCGTGTTCAAGTCGGTCGGCACCGCGCTGCAGGACCTCGCGCTTGCCGCCCGCTACTACGAGATCATCGGCGCCAGCGCGGGCGTGCCGACGGCGACAGATCTGGCCAGTGTGAAGTAGAATCAGCGCAAGAACAGTCCGGAGAGGTTCACCATGCTGATGCCGATCAAGTTGAAAGGGGTCATGCAAGCCCCGGTCTCCCCGATGAGGGACGATTTCAGCTTCGACGGGGAGGGATTCGCGAAGATGGTGGACTTCCACGTCCGCCACGGCGCGCCGGCCATCGCGTGGCCGCACCACAAGGCGGAGTCGCTGAACCTGACCATTGCCGAACGGAAGCTCGGCGCCGAAATCGCGGTGAAGACTGTCGCGAAGCGGGTGCCGGTTTCGATCTTCGTCGGCACGCTTTCCGAGGAGGATTCGCTCGACCTCGCGCGCCACGCGCAGAAAGTCGGCGCCGACGCGATCCTCACGATCTCGCCCTACTGCCGGCGGCCCGCGCAGGAAGAGATCTTCGACTCGATCGTGCGCATCGGAACCACGGTCGAGCTGCCGGTGCTGACCTACAACTCGCCGTGGCGGAACGGCGAGGGCGTGGAGTTCACCGGCGAGCTCACCCGGCGCCTGATCGAACGGCTGCCGAACTACGTCGGCATGAAGGACGCGAGCTTCCACAGCCAGAAGTACCTCGAGATTTCCCGGGTGGCGCTCAACATGCGCCCGGGATTCGCGATCATCATGGGCGTCGAGCACCTGCTCGCCTCCTACCCCCTCGGCGCCTGTGGCTCGTTCTCATCGTCCGGCGCGATCGCGCCCAACCTGTGCAACAAATTTTTCGCCGCGCTCGAGGCGCATGACTGGGAGACGGCGCGCGAGTGCCAGTTCAAGATCTCCGAGCTGTGGCGGCTATTCAAGGAGCAATACCCCTCGTCGCTCAAGGGCGCGATGATCATGATGGGCCGCCCGGTCGGCCCGACGCGCTCGCCGCTGCCCACGGCGGGGAAGGAGCGCCTCGAGTTCCTGCGCAAGCGGCTCGAGGAGCTCGACATCCTGCAGACCGAACCGCACGGCTGGTAGCACTGCGCGGGTTGTCCACATGAAGCCGTTCGATCCCGGCCTGGTGCACGCGCCGGTCACGCCGTTCAAGCGCGACCAGAGCGTCGATTACCCCACCTACGCGAAGATTATCGAGTTCCACCTGCGCAACGGAGCCGAGGCGCTCGCGCTGCCGATGCCCGAGGGCGAGGACATGAGCCTGCGCGACGGGGAGCTGCGGGAGCTCTTCGAGTTCGCCATCAAGCAGGTCAAGGGGCGGGTCCCGGTGCTCGCCCACGTGAGCGATGCGGGCACGAGCCTCGCGGTGAACCGCGCCGTGCACGCAGAGAAGACCGGTGCGGCAGCGATCATTTCCCATCCGCCGTATTTCTGGCACCCCCGGCCCGCGATGGTGGTGGAGCATATCGCGCGCATCGGAGCGGCAGTGAAGGTGCCGTTCTACGTGTGCAGTCCCCCGGTCGAATCGGCCGGCACGGAGCTCACGTCCGACATGGTGATGCAGTTGATCGAGCGCGTGCCGAACCTCGTCGGCGTGGTGGACGCGAGCCTCGACTTTGTCTTCATGGAAGAGGTGATATCAGGCGGGCGGCGGCTGCGGCCGGGCTTCCAGCTCCTCGCCGGCCGGGACTACCTGGTGTCGGCGGCCGCGCTCGGCGGCAACGGCGCGATCGTGCCGCTTGCCGGCATCGCGCCGAAAGCCCTGCGGCGGGTCTACGACCTGTGCCGGCAGCAGAAATTCACGGAAGCGCGCGGCATGCAGGAGGACATCGCGCATCTGCATCATCTGGTGCGGGAGGCGGGGATCTCCGGGCTCAAGGACGGACTTGCAGGCATTAAGTGCGCCATGGCGCTGATGGGCCGCGAATGCGGAATGCCGCGCCCGCCGGTCCGGCCAATCGGCGAGGTCGAGCGCGGACGCTTCGAGGAAGCCGTGCAGGCGCTGCCGTTTCTCAAGGCCGAGCCGCGCGGGTGGTAACTATAAGAGGAGGAAACCTGTCGTGATAATCGATCGTGGAGTGATGCGAGCGGCAGCGGTGCTCGCTGTCGGGACGGCATTCGGGCATCCTTTCGCTGCAGGTGCCCAGACTGCTTCGTCTGGCCAGGCTTATCCCACCAAGCCGGTGCGGGTGATTGTGGCGTTCGCAGCGGGCGGCTTCGCCGACTACATGGGGCGCTCGATCGGGCAAAAGCTCAGCGACCGGCTGGGGCAGCAGTTCGTGATCGACAACCGCGGTGGCGCCGGCGGCACTTATGGCGCGAAGCTCGCCGCCGACGGCACACCCGACGGCTACACGCTGCTCGTGAATACGGCGGCCAGCACGGTCGCGCCAAGCCTCTACAAGAATCTCGGCTACGACTTGGTGAAGGACTTCACGCCGGTGGCGAACACGGTCTCCGCCGCGGGACTGTTCTCGGTGCTCGCCTCGCATCCGGCGCGGGACCTGAAGGACCTGATTCAGCGCTCCAAAGGCAGGCAGCTGAATTACGCCACGGCGGGAGTCGGCACGTCCTCCCATATCGCGGCCGATTACCTGCTGCGGGTGCTCGCAAAGCTCGACGCGGTGCATGTTCCGTTCAAGGGCGGCGGGCCGGCGACCATCGCGGTGCTGGGCAACCAGGTCGAGTTGCTCTACGGCTCGATGGCCGGGCTGCCGCACATCCAGGCGGGCAGGATGAAGGGACTGGGGGTAGCGAGCCTCAAGCGCATCGAGATCCTTCCCGATGTGCCGACCGTCGCCGAGGCCGGGTTTCCTGGCTTCGAGGAGCGCTCGTGGGTGGGATTCTTCGCGCCGGCGGGGACGCCCACCGCGATCGTCAATCGGCTCAACCAGGAAATCAACCAGGCGCTCGCTTCCCCGGACATTGTCGCGAACATCAAGACGCGCGGCATGCAAATGCATCCGGGCTCGCCCGCCGATTTCGCCCGGTTCGTGCGCGCGGAAGTCGCGAAGTGGGCGGAAATGGTGAAGGTGACCGGCGTCAAATTGGAATAGGCGATGGCCCAGATCGTCGGCGTCTTTCAGACAGCCCACACACCGTTTTGCTACCGCAGGCCGGAGGACTGGAACCGCGCGCGCAGCGGGCGGCCTCTGCGGGCGGACGTGCCGCTCGACGACCTCGAGTCGAACCGGCGCAAGTACGCCCGCGTACTGGAGGGCTTCGCCACGCTGCGGCGCAAGCTCGCGGAAGCACGGCCGGATGTCATCGTGATCTTCGGCGACGACC
>Ga0075352_1000136_pt1 | contig 10905 bp, 10 predicted proteins | sample Sandmound_TuleA__FD_120092 | JGI IMG/M metagenome (GOLD analysis project Ga0075352, IMG submission 120092) | Natural and restored wetland microbial communities from the San Francisco Bay, California, USA, that impact long-term carbon... | ecosystem: Environmental > Terrestrial > Soil > Wetlands ...
GGCGAAGGCCACGTTGTCCCCCACGTTCAGGGAGTCGAAGAGGGCCGCCCCCTGGAAGAGCATCCCGAACTTCCGGCGCACCCGCACCAGCTCCCGCTCGTCCATCTTCGTGACGTCCTCGCCGTCGATGAGGATCTGCCCCGCCTCGGGGCGCAGGAGCCCCACCACGCACTTGATGAGCACCGACTTCCCCGTGCCGCTGCCGCCGATGACGACGGTGTTCTTCCCCCTCGGCACCGTGAGGTCCAGGCCGTCGAGGACCACCTTTTTCCCGAAGCGCTTGCTCAAGCCCCGGATCGCGATCACTTCCGCCGCTCCCCTTCCCGTCAGAACATGAACGAGGTCATGAAGTAGTCCGAGACGAGCACCATCATCGAGGAAGCCACCACCGCCCTCGTCGTCGCCCGGCCGACCCCCTCCGCGCCCCCCTCCGCGACGAAGCCGTGGTGGCAGGAGATGAGCGCGATCAGCATCCCGAACACGGAGGCCTTGATGAGGCCGGTGTAGATGTCCTTGAACTCGAGGTACTGGTACGTCTTGGAGATGTACACGTACGGGTTGGCGCCCATCAGGTAGACCGCCACGAAGTAGCCGCCCAGGATCCCGACCAGGTCCGCGAAGACCACGAGCACGGGGAGGACGAGGGTGGCGGCCACCACGCGCGGCACCACGAGGTACTTCACGGGGTTGGTGGCCAGCGTGACCAGGGCGTCGATCTGCTCGGTGACCTTCATCGTCCCCAGCTCCGCGGCCATCGACGCCCCCACGCGGCCCGAGACCATCAGGCCCGCGAATACCGGACCCAGCTCCCGCGTGATGGAGAGGGCCACCACGGACCCCACCAGGCTGGTCGCCCCGAACCGCTGGAAACCCGAGTAGCTCTGGAGCGCAAGCACCATGCCGGTGAAGGTGGCGGTCACCATGACCACCGGCATCGAGCGGATGCCCACCTCCTCCATCTGCTTGACGATGTTGCGGATCTCGGAGGGAGGCCGGACCACCCAGGAGAGGAACTGCAGGAAGAGGGTGAAGATCGACCCCAGGTCCTGGACCATGGCGTAGACCCGGGCGCCGAGACGCTCGGCGGTGCGCGCGAAGCCGTTTTGGGCGCCAGGGTCAGTCAACGGCGACCCTCGGGATCCTCGATCCCACCTGGGTGAGGATCTCGTACGGGATCGTGCCGCAGAGGCGCGCCATCTCGGAGGCGGACAGGGAGCTCTCCCCCATCACCTCCACGGGGGAGCCGACCGTAACGCCGGGGATCCCCGTCACGTCGAGCATCGTGTGGTCCATGCAGATCGTCCCCGCGACGGGGGCCGTTCTCCCTTCCCCCGCCATGCGCGCCTGCCCGGTCAGCCCCCGGCGGTACCCGTCGGCGTACCCGATGGGCACGACGGCGATCCGGCGCGCCCCCCCGCACCGGTACCGCCGGTTGTAGCTGACGGGGTGCCCGTCCGGGAGTTCCTTGAGGGAGGCGATCTTCGTGACGACCCGCATGACGGGGCGCAGGGAGACGCCCGCGCCCGTGGGGAGCGGCGAGCAGCCGTAGAGGGCGATGCCGGGGCGGACCACGTCGAAGGGTTCCTCCCGGAACGAAAGGATCCCCGCGCTGTTCAGGGCATGGACGACGACCCCCGCCCCGAAGGCTGCGCGCACGCCGGGGAGCCCCTCCGAGAAGACGCGCAACTGCGCTTCCGTGTACTCCCGGTCGTCCGCCGTGGGTCCGTCCGCGGAGGAAAGGTGGGTCATCCACCCTTCCAGCCGAAGACCGGGATTTCCCGAGAGCTCCGAGAGGAGACCGACCTCCTCCCGGGGGAGGATCCCCAGGCGCCCCATTCCCGTGTCCACCTTGACGTGCACCGGGAAGGGACGCCCCGACTTCCCGGCCGCCCGTGACAGGTACACGGTCTGCGCGCGGTCGAACAGGACCGCCGAAAGACCGTGGGCGTGCGCCTCCTCCGCCTGCAAGGGGTCGACGCCGCCCAGCACCACCAGCGGGAGGAGGACCCCCGAGCGCCGCAACTCCACCCCCTCTTCCACGGTCGCCACGCCGAGCATCCTCGCCCCCGCCGACTCGAGGGCCCGGGCGACGGGGACGGCCCCGTGGCCGTATCCGTTCGCCTTCACCACCCCGAGGATTCCGGTGCGGGGGGGAAGAAGGGCGCGGAGGGCGTGAAAATTGTGTTGGAGGGCCGATAGGCGGATCTCCGCCACCGTGGGTCGAGCCAACCGGGGACCTCGGGGGAACGGCTTATGTACCTGGGAAAGTCTAACCCACACCCCCGGGCAAGTAAAGCCGCGGGGGTTTGACAGTTCCTTCCCCGCGGCCGTATCATAGTTGGAAACCGCCAGGGGTGCTTTTCGCTGAGAGCCCGCCGCCGCGCGCGGCGGGCAACCCGTCGAACCTGACCCGGGTAATGCCGGCGCAGGGAGCGTGGTGCTCTTCGAACCGTGCCAGTCCCCTGGCGCGGTTTTTCCTTTATTGGAGGGAATGGAACCGATGACGCTTCCGCAAAGAACCCCGTCGCACCGGCCCGACTTCCCGGTGGACGCCGAAGAGACGTTCCGCCGGCTGGCCGGCGCGAATCCGTTCCGCCGCCGGGAGGCGTTCTCCCTCCTGCGCTCCCTGTCGCCCCGTCGCCGGCTCTCCCTGGCCGAGGCCGCGCGGCTCCTGTGCACGGAGGACCCGATGGTGTGGGAAACCGCCTCCGCCATGGCGCGAGCCGTCCGCGAACAGGTCTTCGGCCGGAGGGTCGTCCTCTTCGCCCCCCTGTACCTGTCGAACGACTGCGCCAACAACTGCCTCTATTGCGGGTTTCGCCGGGAGAACCGGGACGCGATCCGGATCACCCTGTCGGCGCAGCAGGCGGTGGCGGAGGCACGGCACCTCGAGTCGAGGGGGTTCCGGCGCCTCCTGCTGGTGGCCGGGGAGCACCCCGGCAAGACCCCGGTGGAGTACATCGCCGGGGTGCTGCGGGCGATCTACCGCGAGACGGGGATGCGCATCCTACACGTAAACGCCGCCCCGATGCCCGTCGACGCCTTCCGGGAGCTCAAGGCGGCGGGGGCGGGGGTTTACCAGTGCTTCCAGGAGACGTACCACCCGGAGACCTACGCCCGGGTGCACCCTTCCGGGGCCAAGGCGAACTACGCCTTTCGGCTCACCTGCATGGACCGTGCGATCCCGGCGGGTTTCGACGACGTGGGGATCGGGGCGCTCCTGGGGCTGTTCGACTACCGGTTCGAGGTCCTCTCCGTCCTCCGCCACGCGGAGCACCTCTACGAACGCTTCGGCACGTTCCCCCACACGATCTCCGTGCCGCGGTTCAAGCGCGCCTTCGGCGCTCCCCTTTCCATGGCGCCCCTCCCCGTCTCCGATGCGGAGTTCGAGCGGGTCGTCGTGGTCTACCGTCTCTCCGTCCCGTCCGCGGGGGTCGTCGTCTCGACCCGGGAGCCGGGGACCTTGCGGGAGCGGTGCCTGGACATCGGGGCCTCCCAGATCAGCGCAGGGTCCAGGACCGACCCGGGGGGGTACGGGGACGGCGGGCGCCGGAGGGAGTCGGAGCAGTTCGAGGTGGACGACACGCGCCCCGTCGAGGAGATCGTCCGCGCCGTCCTGCGTCACGGGTACGTTCCCTCCCTGTGCACCAGCTGCTACCGGCGGCACCGGACGGGGGACACCTTCACCGAGATGGCCCTCGACGGCCACATCCGCGACTTCTGCCTCCCCAACGCGCTCCTCACGCTGGCGGAGTACGCCGTGGGGAACGCCGACCCGGAGCTCCGGGAGCGTTGCCTGGCTGCCGTAGAGGACGGGCGGCGGGATCTCGCCGGCTCCCCTCTCCGGCCGGAGTTCGACCGGCTGCTGTCGCGGGTGCTCACCGGGGAGAAGGACCTGCACTTCTGATGATGGAGGAAGGGGCGGAGATCCTGTTGAACGGGCAGCCGCGGGCGATCCCGCCGGGGGCGACGGTGGCGTCCCTGCTGCGGGAGCTGTCGCTGCCTGCGACCCGCGTGGCGGTGGAGCGCAACCGCGAGATCGTGCGGAAGCCCGAGTACGAGTCCACCCGGCTCGAGACGGGGGACCGGCTGGAGATCGTCACTTTCGTGGGAGGGGGGTAAGGTCATGGCCGACACGCTGACCGTCGGGGGGAAGACGTTCCGCTCGCGCCTGCTCGTGGGAACGGGGAAGTACCCCGACTACCCCACCATGGTGCGCGCACTGGAGGCCTCCGGTGCGGAAATCGTCACGGTCGCCGTCCGGCGCGTCAACCTCGACCGCTCGAAGGAATCCCTCCTCGACCACATCGACATGAAGAAGTACACCCTCCTTCCGAACACGGCGGCGTGCTACACCGAGGACGATGCGGTGCGGACCTGCCACCTCGCCCGGGAAGCCGGGATGTCGAACATGGTGAAGCTCGAGGTGATCGGGGACGAGAAGACGCTTTTCCCCGACACGCAGGCGCTCCTCTCCGCCGCGAAGCGGCTGGTCAAGGAGGGGTTCGTCGTCCTCCCCTACACCAACGACGACCCGATCATGGCGAAGCGGCTCGAGGACGCGGGGTGCGCGGTCGTGATGCCGCTGGCGGCCCCGATCGGGTCGGGGCTGGGGATCCGCAACCCGTTCAACATCAAGATCATCCTCGAGGCCGTGAAGGTGCCCGTCATCGTGGACGCGGGGGTCGGGTCCGCCTCCGACGCCGCGGTGGCGATGGAGCTGGGGTGCGACGGCGTGCTGATGAACACGGCGATCGCGGGGGCGAAGGACCCTGTCCTCATGGCGCAGGCGATGCGGGAGGCGGTTTCCGCGGGTCGCAAGTCGTTCCTCGCGGGCCGGATCCCGAAGAAGCTTTACGCCACCGCATCGTCTCCGCTGGACGGCACATTCTTCTAGGACGGAGGGCGCAAACGGCGTGGCGGTCGATTTCCGCCTCTACCTGATCACCGATCGCCGGCAGGCGCCGGGGGGGGACCTTCTCGCCGCCGTGGGGCGGGCCCTTGCCGGCGGGGTGCGGGCGGTGCAGCTTCGGGAGAAGGACCTCGGCGGCCGGGAGCTGTACGAACTGGCCCGGGCGATGCGGGCCCTCACGTCCGGCTACGGGGCGAAGCTGCTGGTCAACGACCGCGTCGACGTCGCGTTGGCGACGGGAGCGGACGGCGTGCACCTGGGCGTGGCGTCGATCCCTCCGGGGGAGGCGCGCAGGCTCCTCGGCCCGGGCACGCTGGTCGGCTGTTCGACGCACGACGAGGCGGAGCTTGCGCGGGCCGCGGCCGGTGGAGCGGATTTTGCGACATTCGGCCCCGTCTACACCACCCCGTCGAAAGCGTCGTACGGCCCGCCGGTGGGAGTGGCGGCCCTGCGGCGCGCTTGCGGAGCCGCGCGGATCCCGGTCTTCGCCCTCGGCGGCGTGGGTCCCTGGAACGTGGCCGACGTGGTCGGCGCGGGGGCGTGGGGGGTCGGAGCCATCTCCGCGTTCCTCGCGGCGGAGGATCCGGAAGCGGCGGCGCGGGACCTCGCCGGGCGGCTCGAGGCGGGGGCGGCAACGGAACGCACGGAACGGAGAGGAAAGGAAGGCACGCCATGACGCTGATGCGACGCGCGCGGAAGGGGGAGCCGGCGCCGGAGATCCTCCGGGCGGCGGAATCGGAGGGGGTCGCGCCGGATCGGCTCCGCCTGCTCGTGGCCTCCGGGAGGGCCGTGATCCCCGGGAACCGGAAGCGTCGCGAGATCCGGGCCGTCGCCATCGGCGAGGGGCTCACGACCAAGGTGAACGCCAACGTGGGATCCTCCAGGGACCGGGCAGACCTCGCGCTGGAAGTCGAGAAGACGCGCGTCGCCGTCGCGGCGGGGGCCGACGCGGTGATGGACCTCTCCACCGGCGGGCCGATCGACGAGATCCGGAGGGCCATCCTCGCCTCGTGCCCCGTCCCCGTGGGGACCGTCCCGGTCTACCAGGCGGCGGCGGACGGCAACCTGCGGGGGAAGTCGTGGGTGGAGCTCACGGCGGACGACTTCTTCGCGGGGATCGTGAAGCAGGCGGAGGACGGCGTCGACTTCATGACCGTCCACTGCGGGGTGACGCGGGACGCCCTCGAGCGGCTGGTCCGGGAGGGTCGTCGACTCGACATCGTCAGCCGCGGCGGTTCGCTCCTGGCGGAGTGGATGGGGTACCACGGGAAGGAGAACCCCTTCTACGAGCAGTACGACCGGCTTCTCGAGATCTGCCGGGAGTACGACATCACCATCTCCCTGGGCGACGGGCTGCGCCCCGGCTGCCTCGCGGACGCCACGGACCGGGCACAGGTGCACGAGTTGATGACCCTGGGGGAGTTGACCGATCGGGCGTGGGATCGGGACGTGCAGGTGATGATCGAGGGGCCCGGCCACGTGCCGATGCACCAGATCGCCGCCAACATGGCGCTGCAGAAGCGGCTGTGCCACGGCGCGCCGTTTTACGTCCTCGGCCCCCTCGTCACCGACATCGCCCCGGGGTACGACCACATCACCTCGGCCATCGGCGGCGCCATCGCGGCGTGGAACGGGGCGGATTTCCTGTGCTACGTCACCCCCTCCGAGCACCTCCGCCTGCCTCCGGTCGAGGACGTGAGGGAAGGGGTCGTGGCGGCGAAGATCGCCGCGCACGCCGCCGACATCGCCCGGGGGCTGCCCGGCTCCATGGACCGGGACAACCGGATGGCGGACGCCCGCCGCGAACTGGACTGGAAAGCCCAGATCGACCTTTCGATCGACCCGGAGCGCGCCCGCGCCCTGCGCGGCGGCAGCCTTCCCACCGTGGACGAGGCGGTCTGCACCATGTGCGCCGACCTGTGCGCCATCAAGACATCGCGGAAGGCGATCCGGGGGGGGTAGTGTCCCGTCTCGCAAATAGCTTGACGCACCGAGATCGCCGATGCGCCGAGTCCGGCAAGGCGCGCGACCGAGCCGTACTTGCAAGTACGGAGAGGGAGTGCAACGAAGCCGGCGCGGATGCAGCGGCGGTCGAATGCCAAGGTATTTGCGAGACGGGACACCAGGCGGGAAACGCTACTTCCTGGCCGGAGAAGGCGGTTCCAGCGACCGCATCTTCTCGCGGAACGATTCCGCGATCCGCTCGGGGAACGCCGCCGCCAGCCACCGCCCGGCGACGATCGCCGTCGGAGCGGCTTTGGATTCGCGCAGCACCCGGGCGTCCCGGGGGAGCAGGACGACCAGCAGAAAGACCAACAGGATCGAGAGCAGGACCCCCTTGAGCAGCCCGGCAGCCATCCCCGCCAGCCGGTCCGCCCCCGACAGCTTCGAATTCCGCACCCTCCCCTCGATGAGCGCCCCGATCAGACGGACGGCGAGGTAGACCGCGAGGAAGACGGCCATGTACCCCGCCACCTCCGAGTACTGGAAGGTGAGCTTGAGGGCAGACTGGGCGAAGCCGTAGTACCGGATCCCGAGCAGGTGCCCGGCGACCAGTCCCCCGATGGAGAAGAGCTGCCGGAGCATTCCCCGGACGATCCCGGATACGGCGAACCCGATGCAGAGGGCAGCGATGGCGACGTCGACGGGGTTCATCGCGCCATGATCGCATCCTGCGGCCGCGACTTCAACCGGGTTGTCTTCCCCGGGGATCCCGAAGTTGGATTCGGAACGGATAACGGTGTATAAAAAGGGACCGGGGCGGGACGCCCCGGACGATGCCGGAGTGGTGGAACTGGCAGACGCGCGGGACTCAAAATCCCGTGAGGGCAACCTCGTGGGGGTTCGAAGCCCCCCTCCGGCACCATCGGAAACGGCAAGGCCGGCGGGAGCCGGCCTTTTCTATTTCCCCCGGGAGGCCGGCGGGGGCGCCGTGACCGTCGCCATCACCGCGCAGGCCGCGACCGCGAGGAGAGCCGCGATCCGGAACGCCGTCGCGTAGGACCGCGTGGCGTCGAAGATCCACCCGCCCGCCATCGGCCCGATGATCCCCGCCACCCCCCACGCCGTGAGGAGCAGACCGTAGTTGTTCCCGAGGTTCCGCATCCCGAAGAAGTCCGCGGTGGCGGATGGAAAGACGGCGAGCTGGGAGCCGTAGCAGTACCCGATGAAGAACACCACGGGGAACAGCAGGGAAAGGGTTACGACCCCGGAGACGAGCAGCAGGAGCAGGGCGGTGGCGGCCATCACCAGCGCGAGCGTCCGGGCGCGCCCGAAGTGGTCCGACATCCACCCCGACGCGATCCGCCCGCACCCGTTCCCGACGGAGAGCACCCCCACGGAGATCGCCGCGTCCCGCGCGGAGAACCCGGCCCCCTGCGCGAAGGCCGCCAGATGCCCGATCACCATCAGCCCGGCGGTGGTCCCGAACGCGTAGGCCAGCCACATTCGGAAGAAGACGCCGGTCCGGACCATCTCCGCGGGGAGAAAGTCCCCACCGGCGCGGGACGCTTCGTAACCCGCCGCGGGGGGGGACCATCCCCGCGGCCTCCAACCCTCGGGCGGATTCCGCAGAAGGGACGCCCCCGCGACCGTCACCAGGAGAAATCCCGCGCCGAGGATGGCGAAGGTGTCCCGCCAGCCGAACCGGTGGATGAGATATCCCGCCAGCGGCGCGATCAGCGCGCCTCCGGCCCCGTATCCCATCACCATGATCCCCGTGACCAGGCCCCGTCGCTCGGGGAACCACTTCATGCCGACGGACAGGGGGCAGGTGTAGCCGACCCCGCTGGAAAACCCCACAAGCACCCCGTAGCAGCCGTAAAGCCAGGCGAGCCCGTTCGTGTAACGGGAGAGGAATATGCCCGCGGAGAAGAGGATGGCCCCGGAAAGGGATACGGCGACCGGCCCCCTGCGGTCCTGCCACCGGCCCCCGATGAGGACCCCCGCGGCGATGAAGGCGATGGAGAGGGTGAACGCGACGGAGAGCTGCGATCGCGACCACCCGAACTCGCGCTGGAGGGGGGTGAGGAACACGCTGTACACGTACGCGGAGCCGAGGCAAAGGTTCATCGCCACGCCGCCGGCGACGCGGCACCAGCGGTTCACCCGCCCCCCCTCCCGCGAAAGGAACGGGTCACTGGATCGAGATCAGCTCCACCTCGAAGATCAGCGTGGCGTTCGGCCCGATCTCCTGCCCGGCGCCCCGCTCTCCGTACGCAAGGTCCGGCGGGATGAAGATCTGCCACTTGGCGCCTTCCTTCATCAGCTGGAGCGCCTCGGCCCAGCCGGCGATCACGCCGGAGACCGGGACCGTGACGGGCTCCCCCCGCTTGTAGGAGCTGTCGAACTCCGTCCCGTCGATCAGCGCCCCCTTGTAGTGGGTGGTAACCGTGTCGTTGGCCGTGGGGATCTTCCCCGTGCCCGGGGCGAGCTCCTTGTACTGCAGGCCGCTCGGGAGGGTGTTCACCCCCTCCTTCTTCCCGTTCTCGGCGAGGAACTTCTCCCCTTCCGCCTTGTTCTTCTCCCCCTGTTTCCTCGCGGCCTCGGCCCGCTTCTCCATCATCTGTTTCTGGAAGTCCAGGATCGCCTGGCGCGCCTGTTCGTCGGTAAGGAGCGTCTTCCCGCCGGTGTAGGAGTCCTTGATCCCTTTCGCCAGCACGTCGGGGTCCACCTCGATGGACTGACGCTTGAGGTTCCCCCCGATGTCCATGCCGATGCTGTAGCTGAGTTTCTCCTTGTCGCCCTTCAGGGCCGGCGCGTCCGCGGCGAACACAGGCCCGGAAAACGCGACCGCGGCGCACAGCGCCGCCGTAAAAATGTGTTTCATCCTCGTGCTCCTTTCCGATGAATGCCGGCCCGATGTTCGCCGGCCAGGATTCCGACTCCACCATCTTACACTCGGCGGCGGCGGACCCCAACCCCGCAGACGGCTTCCCGGCTCGCCGGGATTGCGGTATAAATATCCTCCTCGCGGGTCGCACCGGACCGCGAAGGGACCGCCCGCGGGGCGGTGGAGGAGCACGGATGGAGATCCCCGTCACGCTGGCTCCGGCGGACCGCCGCCGGGAAAAACCGAAGAGCGCCGAGGGGCTCGGGTTCGGGGCCCACTTCTCGGACCACATGTTCCTCATGGATTACATCCATGGGACGGGTTGGCGCAACGCGCGCGTCGTCCCCTACGGCCCCCTGTCGATCCTCCCCACCGCGCTGGTCCTCCACTATGCCCAGGAGATCTTCGAGGGCCTGAAGGCGTACTACGCCAAGGACGGTTCCGTCTGCCTGTTCCGCCCCGAGATGAACGCCCTTCGGCTGAACCGCTCCGCGGCGCGCCTGTGCATGCCGGAGATTCCGGTGGCGGACCAGCTCCAGGCGATCCGGGCGGTCGTGCGCACCGACCGGGAGTGGATCCCCCGGGGTCGCGGCGCCTCCCTCTACATCCGGCCGGCGATGGTGGCCACCGAGCCGGTGCTGGGCGTGCGCCCCGCGGCGGAATACCTCTTCTTCATCGTCACCGGCCCCGTGGGGGCGTACTACGCGCGGGGGTTCGAACCCGTGCGCATCCTGGTGGAGGAGAAGTACGTGCGCGCCGCGCGGGGGGGGCTGGGGGAGGCCAAGACGGGGGCGAACTACGCGGCCAGCCTCCTCGCTGCGAAACGCGCGAAGGAAGAGGGGTTCGACCAGGTCCTGTGGCTGGACGCGGAGCAGCGGCGCTTCGTGGAGGAAGTCGGGACGATGAACATCTTCTTCGTCCTCCGGGAGGAGCTGGTGACGCCCCCCCTCTCCGGTTCGATCCTCCCGGGAGTGACGAGGGACTCGGTCCTCGCGCTGGCGCGGGAGTGGAAGATCCCGGTGGCCGAACGGCCGGTGTCGGTCGAAGAGGTGATCCGCGGGGCGGAGGACGGTTCCCTTTCGGAAGCCTCCGGCTCGGGAACGGCGGCGGGCAGACCCCCCGCCGGGGCCCTTTCCTACCACCGGCGGGGGGCGCTTGTCAA
>Ga0075352_1000137_pt1 | contig 10901 bp, 12 predicted proteins | sample Sandmound_TuleA__FD_120092 | JGI IMG/M metagenome (GOLD analysis project Ga0075352, IMG submission 120092) | Natural and restored wetland microbial communities from the San Francisco Bay, California, USA, that impact long-term carbon... | ecosystem: Environmental > Terrestrial > Soil > Wetlands ...
CTCGGTCCAGTGGCCGACCGGGGTTGGTGGAAAAGGCAACGAAGGCGTCGCCAACTATGTGGGCCGCATCGACGGCGCGATCGGATACGTGGAATACGCATACGCGAAGCAGAACAAGCTTACGGCGGCCAAGATGGTGAATCACGATGGCGTGACCGTATCCCCGAACGATGACTCGTTCAAGGCCGCAGCCGCGGGCGCCGACTGGAAGTCCGTCCCCGGCATGGGAGTGGTGCTGACGAACCAGCCTGGCAAGCAGAGCTGGCCGATCACCGGCGCCTCCTTCATCCTGATCCATACCCAGCAGGCGAATCCCGCGGCCGCCAAGGAAGTGCTCAAGTTCTTCGAGTGGTCGTTCAAGAACGGGCAGCAGATGGCCTCCGACCTCGACTACGTTCCGATGCCCGACCCCGTCGTGTCGCTGATCCGGACCGAATGGAAGGCGAATATCAAGGACGCGTCCGGAATGAGCGTGTATTAGACCTAGGGGCTGTGACGAGTTGACCCGAACAACTGTTGTGATAGAGGGGGCGGCGGCAGTGCCGCCCCCTTTTATTTCAACCCGATTTTTCCCTGTAGAATGACCGTCGAGACCTCGCCCGCAAGCGTATTCACTCTGCCAACCGCGGCCGGAGCAAAAGCACCGATAATGGAAACGAGGCGCGGATCTACGCCACCCCGCGTGCAGCAGGTGAAATGGATGGATTCCGCGTTCGAGTGGCTGACGCGGACCTTCGCGTTCCTGGTGTTCGGCCTGCTGGCTGCGATTCTCGTCTCGCTCGTCCTGGGCAGTACCCAGACTCTCGAAAAATACGGGTTCACCTTTCTCTGGACGAGTGACTGGGATCCCGTTCAGGAGAAATTCGGCGCGCTGGTGCCGATCTACGGAACGCTGATCACCTCGTTCATCGCAATGCTGATTGGTGTGCCGGTCAGCTTTGGCATCGCGCTGTTTCTGACCGAGCTGTCCCCGGCATGGCTCAAACGGCCGCTGGGAACCGCCGTCGAGCTGCTGGCGGCGATCCCGTCGATCATCTATGGAATGTGGGGCTTGTTCATATTCGTGCCCCTGTTCCAGACCTACGTCCAGCCGCTCATGATCAAATTGCTGGGAGATGTCCCGGTGGTCGGCGCGCTGGTACAGGGCCCCCCGCTCGGCATCGGCATGATGACCGCGGGCCTGATTCTCTCGATCATGGTGATACCGTTCATCGCCGCGGTGATGCGCGACGTGTTCGAGCTGGTGCCGCCGATGCTCAAGGAATCCGCCTACGGCCTGGGCGCCTCCACGTGGGAAGTGGTCTGGAAGGTCGTCCTGCCCTATACCAAGATCGGTGTCGTCGGCGGCATCATGCTCGGGCTCGGGCGCGCGCTGGGCGAGACCATGGCGGTCACCTTCGTAATCGGAAACGCCCACCGGCTGGCGGTCTCCCTGATGGCCCCCGGCAACAGCATTGCTTCCGCGCTCGCGAACGAGTTCACCGAGGCGGTGGGCGATCTGTATTTCTCCGCGTTGATCGAGCTCGGGCTCATCCTGTTCCTGATCACCACGATCGTGCTGGGGCTGTCCAAGCTGCTCCTCATGCGGCTTGCGCGGCAGGAGGGGAGACAGGCATGAATGGAACAGCAATGAGCGTGATCAGCCCGGCCAACAGCGTCTACCGCGCCCGCAAGCGGGCCAACGCCGTGATGCTCACCGTGTCCTCCCTGGCGCTTGCCTTCGGGCTGTTCTGGCTGCTGTGGATCGTCGTCACGCTGCTCTATGAGGGTGGCAGCGCACTGGCCCGTATCGGCTTGTATACGCAGATGACGCCGCCGCCCGGGGCCGACGGCGGCCTCGCGAACGCGATCGCTGGCAGTCTGTTGCTGGTGGGGCTGGGCACGCTGATCGGGACGCCGATCGGCATCCTCGCGGGCACCTACCTTGCCGAGTATGGGCGCCGCGGCTGGCTGGCTTCCGGCACGCGTTTCCTGAACGACGTCCTGCTGTCCGCCCCGTCCATCGTCATGGGATTGTTCGTCTATTCGGTCTACGTCGCGCAGGTCGGGCACTTTTCCGGATATGCGGGTTCGATCGCCCTCTCGTTTCTGGTGATCCCGGTGGTCGTGCGCACCACCGACGACATGCTGAAGCTCGTGCCGGGCAGCCTGCGCGAGGCGGCCGTCGCGCTCGGGTGCCCGACCTGGCGCATGATCATGTCCGTGACCTACCGCGCGGCGCGGACCGGTATCCTCACGGGCGTCCTGCTGGCGGTTGCGCGCATCAGCGGCGAAACGGCGCCGTTGCTCTTCACCTCGCTCAACAACCAGTTCTGGTCGCTCAACATGAACGCACCGATGTCGAACCTGCCGGTGGTGATCTTCCAGTTCGCGATGAGCCCCTACGCGGACTGGCATCGGCTGGCCTGGGGCGGGGCGAGCCTGATCACCCTCGCGGTGCTGGCACTGAACATCGTGGCGCGGATAATCTTCAGCAAGAAAGATTGAAGGCGAGGGAGTTCATGGAAACAACAGCCGCGCCGAGGGCGAACATGAGAACAGCGATTTCACCTGGCGCCGCCGAGGCCGCACCGAACGCCGGCGCGCAATTGGTACCGAAGCTCAGGGTGCGCAACCTGAATTTCTACTACGGGAGCTTCCACGCCCTGAAATCGATCACCCTGGACGTGCCGGAAAGGAAAGTGACGGCATTCATCGGCCCGTCCGGTTGCGGCAAATCCACCTTGTTGCGCACGTTCAACCGGATGTACTCGCTGTATCCCGAGCAGCGCGCCGAGGGCGAGATCATGATGGACGGCGAAAACCTCGTGACCTCGAAGCAGGACGTTTCGCTGATCCGCGCGCGGATTGGCATGGTGTTCCAGAAAGCCACGCCGTTCCCGATGTCGATCTACGACAACATCGCTTTTGGTGTGCGGCTGTTCGAGAAGCTGAACCGCGGCCAGATGGATGAGCGGGTCGAGTGGGCGCTCAAGCGCGCCGCGCTGTGGGACGAAGTCAAGAGTAAGCTCGGCCAGAGCGGGAACAGCCTCTCCGGCGGCCAGCAGCAGCGCCTGTGCATCGCCCGGTCCATCGCGATCCGCCCGGAAGTGATCCTGCTCGATGAGCCCTGTTCCGCGCTCGATCCGATCTCGACCGCCAAGGTGGAGGAGCTGATCAACGAGCTGAAGAACGACTATACGGTCCTGATCGTCACCCACAACATGCAGCAGGCGGCGCGCGTCTCCGACTTCACCGCCTATATGTACCTGGGGGAGTTGATTGAATACGACGCGACGGATACGATCTTCATCAAGCCGAAGCACAAGCAGACCGAGGATTACATCACCGGTCGCTTCGGCTAGCGATCCCCGCCGAGGCAACCACCATGCCCACGTCCACGACCGAGCACTCGATCAAGCAGTTTGACGTCGATCTGGAAAGCCTGCGTTCGCGCATGCTGCAGATGGGGGGGCTGGTCGAGTCGCAGATCCTCGCGGCCATCGACGGCTTCTATAACGGAAACCTCCAGGCCCTGGACCAGGTCGTCGAGAACGATCGGCGCGTCAATGGCTTCGAGGTGAGCATCGACAACGAGTGCAGCCACATCATCGCCCGCCGGCAGCCTGCGGCGGGCGACCTGCGCTTGATCCTGGGCGTCGGCAAGGCGGTGACGGACCTCGAGCGCGTCGGCGACGAAGCGAAGAAGATCGCGGTGGTGAGCAAGCAGATCCACGAGAGCGGGCGCCTGCAGATTCCGCGGCTCGCGGACATCCGCCGCGCCGGCGGTATCGTGGTCGGCATGCTGCGCAAGGCGCTCGACGCCTTCGCGCGGCTCGATGCCGTGGCGGCGGCCGAGGTGATACGCGACGACGCCGCGATCGACGAGGCGTTCCGGGGGATGATGCGCCAGCTCATCACCTTCATGATGGAGGATCCGCGCACCATCTCCACCGCCTTCGAAATCGTCTGGGTCGCGCGCTCGCTCGAGCGCATGGGCGATCACTCGAAGAACGTGGCGGAGCAGGTCATTTACATCGTCAAAGGCACCGACGTCCGCCACACCAGCTTCGTGGACGTCGAGCGCGAGGCGTCGCGGTAAGCGGCGTCCCATCCTCGCGCGCTTCCGTCCCGGGCACCACGCTGTAAGAACGTCGCTTCGGGCGCCCACGGCGTGCGTCTGCCGACGGGTTGATCCGGCTTGAACTTGCGCGGGTAAGTCCTTGACTTCATGCCGCGGCGCGGCGCTTCCTGCGCTGGTCCGGCGCGTCGCTGTGGCGAGCGAACTCGTCGCCCGCCCGTAAAACTCCGTCGCGCGAACGGGACGAAGCAAGTGTCCGCGCGCGGCGACAGCCGCAAAAAACCTCTTGCAAGGTTGCGCGGACATAGGCATCCTCTACACGCTGAATTCGAGGATAGAGGGCGCAACCCAACCACTCACTCGCGCTGATTCAGCGCACCCAACGGGAGATCCACACTATGGCGAAGAGCAAGAAGAGCAGCAAGAAGTCGAAGGCGAAGAAGAGCGGGCGCAAGGCGAACCCGGCGTTCATGAAGCCGATGACCCCGAGCGCGACGCTCGCCGCGGTGGTCGGTAGCAGCGCCATGCCGCGCACGGAAGTCACGAAGAAGCTGTGGGCTTACATCAAGCGCAACAGCCTGCAGGACAAGGCCAACAGGCGCATGATCAACGCCGATGACAAGCTGCGCGCCGTGTTCGGCGGCCGCTCGCAGGTGTCGATGTTCGACATGACCAAGCTGGTCAGCAACCACCTGCGCTAGCCACCCGCTTCACGCATCGTGAGGGGCCGCGCATGCGGCCCTTCTTGTTTTCTCCCCCTCGCCGCGTCTACCTGCGGCGGGCGGCAACGATGCCTGCGACGAGCAGCGTCGCGCCCATCGCCCAGAATACCGGCAGCATGCCGAGCGCGGCGCCGAGCGCGCCGGAGGCAAGCGGCGCGGTGGTCTGGCTGAAATTGATGAGCCAGGTGCGCACGCTCAGCACCTCGGCGCCGCGCCCTTCGGGCGCCTTCTCGTAGAGCAGCGCCATGATGAGCGGCTGGGTGCCTCCGAGCCCGATGCCGAGCACGAAAGCGAGCGCCATCAGCAGCGGCACGCCTTCGACGAGCGGGAACGCGAGCAGCGTCACGCCCGAGAGAGCCATGGCCGCAATCAGCACGCGCCACTCGTCCAGACGGGGCCCGAGGAGCGGCACCACGAGCCTCACGACGAACACGGCCGCTCCGAAGGCGCCGAGCACGATGCCGATGGTGGAAGCCGATAGCCCGATCTGCGAACCATGGATCGGGATCACGAACGCGAACAGGTCCCACGTCATCGAGAGCGCGCCGCTCACGATGAATACCAGCCGGAAGCCCGGAATGCGCAGAAAATCCGCAATGCGCCGCTCTCCCTGCTGGGCGGGCGCCGGCGGGCGATCCGGAGTGTCCACGCGCAGCGCCGCGAGCGCGACGACGCTCGCCAGCGCCGCGACCGAGAGGGCGAGCATGGCGTCGCGGTGGCCGATGCCGTCGATGGCAAAGCCGGCGAGAACTGGCCCGAGAAAGCCGGACGTCGAGTACGCGAGCGCGAGCAGGCCGAAATTCCTGACGCGGTCCTGCGGGCGCCCGATCACGGCGGCCGCCTGCCCCGCCGCGATGTGGAAGAGGAAGAATCCCGATCCGGCGAGCGGGCTCGCGATGAACAGCGTCTCCAGCCGCGGCATCGCCCAGGCGAGCACCATCGCCGCGACGATCGCGGCCGCGCCGGCGAGCATCGGGCCGCGAACGCCGATGCGGTCCACCCAGCGCCCCCAGCGCACCGCGAGCAGCATCGCGACGACCGTGAGCAGCGACATCACCACGCCGACAGTGAACGGCGTCGCGCCATGATGGATCGCGGTGAGTGAAATAATGACACGGCACCCGGCGAAGGACAGGTGCACCAGGACGGTGAGCAGGACGAGGAGGCGGACGCTCATGGCGGGGTCGCGCTTTCCGTGTGCACGCGCCGGGAAGTCCGCCCGGTCACCAGCGCGACGCCCAGGCACGTGACGGCGATGCCGGCGAGTGAGAGCGCGCTCGGCACCACGCCGAACATCGGGAACTCCAGGGCGACCGCGAAGATCGGCGTGAGGTAGAGCAGACTCGTCACGCGGGTTGCCTGCCCGCGGCGCATCAGCGTGTGCAGGGCGCTGACCGCAAGCAGAGACGCCCCGATCACGAGGAACAGGATCGAGCCCGCCAGCTCCCACGACCAGTCGACGCGCAGGTCCTCGAACGTCCATGCGAGGGGCGCCAGCACCGCGATGGTGGCGGCGAACTGCACGGCCGCCGCGCTGCGCAGGTCCACGAGCGGGCAGAACGTCCTCTGGTAGAGCGTGCCGGCTGTGACGCCGGCGAGCGCGACCGTTACCGCGACGAGGCTCGCAGCTGACGCCTCGCGCACGTCCACCTTGTGCCACACCACGAGCGCGACGCCGGCGAGCCCGATGAGGACGCCCGCCCACTGGCGCGCGGCGAGGGTCTCCCCCATCCAACGCACGGCGATCAGCGCCGTGATGAGGGGCTGCGCGGAGAGGATCAGCGCGGTGATGCCGGCCGACACCCCCAGGTACTGGGTGTAATGGCTGCCGCCGAGGTGCACCGCGTGCATCAGCAGGCCGGCGACGACCACGTGCCCGAGCTCGCGCCCGGCGGGAAGCCGCGGCTGCATGAGGAGCACGATGGGAACGACGCAGGCAAGCCCGAACGCGAAGCGCAGCGTGAGGAAGGTGAACGGCGCGGCGTGCTGCAGGCCGACCTTGGTGGCAAGGAAGCCCGAGCCCCAGACGGTGACGAAGTACCACGCCAGCACGGCGTCGAACCAGGGCGCCTCCCTCAACGTGCGGGCCATGTGCCGGGTTTCCGGCGCAACCAGCCGTCTACCGGCTCAAGCGGTTGCGCCCTTTTTCCTTGGCGCGGTAAAGCGCGCGGTCGGCGGCTTCGATCACCTCCTGCGGCCGATCGAGACGCCCGTTGCGTTCCGCCACGCCGATGCTGACCGTCACGGATACGCCGCGCCTGCGCCGCCATCCGCCGCGCTGGCGCTTCGTGCGCCGCGTCCGCGCGGGGCGGTCGGCTCCGCGCAGCGCCATCCGGTAGGACTCGATACTCAGTCGCACCGCCTCCAGATAGGGGATCGCATCGTCGGCGTCCTTTCCCGGAAACACCACCGTGAATTCCTCGCCGCCGTAGCGGAAAGCCCTGCCGCCGCCGCCCACGCGGGCGATGTGCGCAGCCACCATCTTCAGCACCTGGTCGCCGAGGTCGTGGCCGTAGGTGTCGTTGAACTGCTTGAAGTGGTCGACGTCGAGCATCGCGATCGCGTAGTGGTTGCCGAGGGCAGCCAGCTGCTCATTCAGCGCACGCCGGCTGGGGATGCCGGTCAGCTCGTCGCGGAACGCCATGCGGAAGGTGTCCTGCAGCACCGCGATTGCCACCATTAGCTCCGCGGCGGCGATGAAGCTGGCAAAGGAGACGTATGCGTTGGGAACATGGGCGGCGACGGCAAATGCGGCAATCGCGCCGGCAAAACTCGCGTTGAGGTGGGAACGGCTGACGAACGCCGCGATAACCGCAACGAGGAAGCCCAGCGCGATGGCCAACATCGCAATCTGCGGCAGACGCCCGGCGCTGAATGGGCTTGGGTCGAGCACCTTCTGATACACGAAGTCGACCAGATCGGTGGGGCCCGCGACAAAGACCCAGGCCGTGAACGCGATCTGGGCCAGGAACACGCCGAACCGCAGAGCGCCGTGCCGATTGAGCACGCCCCGCTCGGGCACTACCGACAACAGCGCCAGATCGAGCGGCACGAAGATCGTGAGCGCGGCGTAGACCGCGCGTGCGTGAAAGCCGTCGATTCCTTCGTGCAGCCACCATTGCCGCGACGCATAAGCGGTGGCCAGGATTAGGAGAGCGAACACCGCGCGGCCACGGCCGTACCCCACCGCGAGCGCGATACCCAGAACGAACATGATGTGGGGACTGTAGATACTGAACCCGGCGAGCGAGCGCGGGAGTGCCGGGCTGTAGAAAACGAGCGCGAAGCCCGCCACAAGGATCACGACCGGGACCACGGGCAGTCCCAGCGCTCTCAGCAACCCGTGCATCAAGGTGCCAGCCGCTCGATTCTCCAGCGGCCGCTCCCCGCGCGGCGGTAGAGGATGCGGTCGTGCAGCCGGTCTTCGCCTCCCTGCCAGAACTCGAATGATTCGGGTACGAGGCGGTAGCCGCCCCAGTGCGACGGACGCGGCACCGCAGCGGGATATTTCCGCGCGTAGGCCGCGACGCGGCGCTCGAGCGCGCCGCGGCCCGCCACCATGGCGCTTTGCGGCGAAGCCCAGGCCGCGAGCTGGCTGCCGCGCGGACGCGTGGCGAAATATTCATCCGAATCGCGTGCCGCCGATTTTTCCACGCGACCCTCGATGCGCACCTGGCGCCCGGCCTCGCCCCAGTAGAACAGCAGGGTCGCGCGCGGGTTGCGCGCGAGCTCGCGGCCTTTGCGGCTGCGGTAGTTGGTGTAGAACACGAAGCCGTGCGCGTCGAAGCTTTTCAGCAGCACCATGCGCAGCGATGGGTGGCCGGCGCGGGTCGCGGTGGCAAGCGCGACCGCTTCCGGAATCGGTTTCACTTGCGCTTGCGCCAAGTCGTACCATCGCGCGAACTGCGCGACGGGGTCGCTTTCGACGCGGTCTTCCCTCAGGGACTGGCGGCTGTCCGGCACGCGCCAAATTGTACCGTGTTACGGCGTTGTGAGGCGCGCAGGCCGCATGGTATCTTCGTTGCAAAGGTTCCTGACACCTTGATTCGGGAGGACACATGCCTCGCCTTGCGCCGCAACCACTTTCTTCCGAGCTGAACGATCTTGCGCAGCAGTTCGGCAGGACGCTCGGCTTCGTGCCGAACAGCGTGCTCATCATGCAGCGCAAGCCGAAGCTCGCGCGCGCATTCACGGCGCTGACCGCCGCGGTATGGGACCCGCAGGGAGAGGTCGACCGCGGTTTCAAGCGGCTCATCGCCCACGTCGCGAGCCGCACTCACGGCTGCCATTACTGAATGGCGCATACCGCCGGGGGGTCGCTCCGGTTTGGAATCGATGAGAAGAAGCTCGCCGCCGTCTGGGAATACCGCACGAGCCCGCTCTACACCGAAGCGGAGCGCGTTGCGCTCGACTTTACGATCGACGCCGCCGCTCAGCCGAACTCAGTCACCGAGGAGTCATTCGCGAAGCTGAAGCGGCACTGGAGCGAAGGGCAGATCGTGGAGATCGTCGGCGTCATCGCGCTGTTCGGCTTTCTCAATCGCTGGAACGACACCCTGGCGACGCCGCTGGAAGAGGAGCCGATCGAGATCGGCGAGAAATATCTCGCGTCACACGGCTGGCACGTCGGGAAACACGGGTAACAGCCGCGGGGCTTGCCCCGAGGCGTCAGCCGACCAGGCGCCAGGTGCCGTCGCCGGCCGGACAAGCTTTCACCCGGTTCGTCTTCTTGCTGCCATCGGTGCTGGTGACCCTGAAGTCGAACTCGCGGCACTTGACGCCTGCCTGCTCGAAGCCGCGCAGCGGGTAGAACCGGTAGGTCCTGCGATTGTCCGCGCTGGCCCAGGTGACGGGTTTCTTGTCGCCCACGAGTTCGAGCCCGTGGCCGATGCAGGCGCGATCGATTTCATCCAGGCCGGGGCCGACCTTCGCACCGGCGGTCGCACTGGCAACGGAGCCGACGAGAATCGCCATGGGCCGATTCTCGCCCGGGTCGACCCGCGGACCGATCGCGCCGACCACATCGCGGTTGCAGCGGCCGTTGAGGACGCCGTAGTGCTTGTCCCATTTCTGGCCGCTGTAGCCGGTGTAGGGATCGCCCCGCTGGCGCTTGTCGTGCGCCGGGGCCCACGGCGGAGGGTCGCCGTACGAGGTGAGCGGCAGGGTGGCGAGCGCGCCGCCGGCGAGGGTGACCAGGGACAAGGTGCGGACGAGATTTCTCACCCGCAGGCGCCGATTGCCCCGCATGCCGTGCAGAACTCGCAGCCGTCCTTGTGGATTACCGCCGCATTGCCGCATTCCACGCAGCGCCTTCCGTGCAGAACGCGGTAGGAAGCGCCTTCGCTTACCGGCATACGGTCGTCCTCGGGGATCTCGAGCACGCCCATCTCATTGAGGGGGTAGCCGCGCTCGTCGAGCACGCCGAGCATCGCGTAGCGGTGGATGATGAGCCGCGCACAGTAGGCAATCGTGCTCGGGAAATTCTGCTGCCGTTGCTCCCCGGGCACCCGCGCCATGAAGTCGCCGAGCGGCTCGGCGTAACTGAGGAGCTTGCGCAGCTTCATTCCGATCCACGCCGGGTCGATCACGCGCATGTCGAGCGAGAGCAGCTTGCACAGGCCGTCGAGCGCGCGCGGGTACTCCCCCGCCATCCATACCGAGTAGGGGCGGCGGTGGCCGCCCGGCAGGATCAGCTCCTTCAGGATCAGCAGGAAGTCGTCGCCGGCGCGCGGGTTGTGCACGTCCACCGTCCACGACATCGTGCCGTCGGTCCCGGTCTTGGGCTCCTTCTTCGCGAACAGCGCTTCCAGCACCGGAGACCTGCCGTCCGCTTTCGAAAACGCGCCCAGCTCGTCCACCCGGTAGCGCACGATGCGCGCGAACGCTGCCACCAGGCTCGGCACGCGCCGCAATTCGCCGTCGGGCGGCATCGGGCAGTCGAAGGCATCGTCGCCCGCTGTGCGCGCGAGGATCTCGAGCTTCATCTTGAGCCAGGCCTTGTCCTGCGCACGCATGTCCATGGAGAGGGTCTTGGCGACGGCGCCGAGCCCGCGCGGCTGCTCGGTGCCATTGACCCACACCTCGAACGGAAACGGCTCGCCGTTCTCGACGTGGCCGAC
>Ga0075352_1000138_pt1 | contig 10896 bp, 11 predicted proteins | sample Sandmound_TuleA__FD_120092 | JGI IMG/M metagenome (GOLD analysis project Ga0075352, IMG submission 120092) | Natural and restored wetland microbial communities from the San Francisco Bay, California, USA, that impact long-term carbon... | ecosystem: Environmental > Terrestrial > Soil > Wetlands ...
AGCAAGCGCTTCGGCGGCCTGACCGCCGTGAGCGCGCTCGACTTCGAGGTGCGCGAAGGCGAGATCCTCGGCATGATCGGCCCCAACGGCGCCGGCAAGAGCACCACCTTCAATCTCATTGCCGGGGCTTACCCGGCCAGCTCGGGTGAAATATTTTTCAAGAATGAATCCATATCAGGCCTGGCGCCGCACCGGATCGCGCGGCGCGGCATCCTGCGCACCTTCCAGCACAACCGGCCGTTCGAAGGCATGCCGGTCATCGACAACGTGCTGGTCGGTGCACATACTCGTTTCCGGCTGAGTCTCTTTGGAAAGAAATCAAAGAACGAAGAACAAGAAAGGCGCCATCGGGCTGAAGAGCTGATCGAGTTCGTCGGCCTGGGCGGCATGGCGCAGGCCGACGTCGGCACGCTCTCCTTCGGGCAGGGGCGGCTGCTCGAGATTGCCCGGGCGCTCGCCGGCGAGCCGCGGCTCATCCTCTTCGACGAGCCCGCGGCCGGGCTCGCGCCCGCCGAGCTCGACCGCCTGGCCGGGATCATCCGCGGCATCGCTGCGCGCGGCATCGCCGTGCTGCTCATCGAGCACGACATGCATTTCCTCCTTCCGCTTGCGCACCGCGTGGTGGTGCTCAACTTCGGCGCCAAGATCGCCGACGGCCTTCCCGACGAGATCCGCCGCCTGCCGGCCGTAATGGATGCCTACCTGGGAATCGATGCTCCGTATCCATGACCTGACCGCGGGGTACGGTGCGGCGCCCGTGCTGCAGGGCGTGAGCCTGCACGTCGACAAGGGCGAGACGGTGGCGCTCCTCGGGCCGAACGGCGCCGGCAAGTCGACGCTGATGGCGGCGATCACGGGGACGATACGGCGCAGCGGGACGATTGAATTTGCCGGCCGCAATCTCGTGGACGAAGCGAGTCACACCATCGTTGCGCTCGGCGCCGCTCTCGTTCCGGAGGGAAGGCTGGTGTTCCCGCCTTTCACGGTCGAGGACAACCTGCGCCTCGGCGCCGTGCGCCTGAAGGGCAGCGCCCAGGAGAGATTCGACTTCGTCTACGGTCTTTTCCCGCGGCTGGCGGAGCGTCGCAGGCAACCCGCGGGCACGCTCTCGGGCGGCGAGCAGCAGATGCTGGCGATCGGCCGCGCCCTGATGAGCGCGCCGCGCCTTCTCCTGCTCGACGAGCCCTTCCTCGGTCTCGCGCCGCTCGTCGTCGCCGAAATCCGCGGCTCCCTCGAGAAATTGCGCCGCACCGGCCTGACCCTGCTGATGGTCGAGCAGAAGCTCGACATCGCGCTCGGCTTCGCCAGCCGGGCCTACGTCCTCATCAAGGGAAAAGTCGTCTTGGAGGAAACGACTCAAGACCTCGCGCGTCGTCCCGACCTGAGGGACCTGTACTTCTCGCTCGCGACCGCGCGGACCGCCTGATGCCGGTCGCGCTCGTCCTCGCCGGCGGCTTTCTCGTCCTGTTCGTCAGCGGCGGGGCCCGCTTCTCCATCGGCCTGACGCTGAAGCCGATGGTCGACGAGCTGGGCTGGCTGCGCTCCGACCTCGGGCTCGCGGTCGCCCTGTACATGGTGATCTCGGCATTCGCGACCTTCGTCGCCGGCCGCATGGCGGACCGGCTCGGCGCGCGGGCGATCCTGGGCGCCGGAACCGTCGTCGGCGGAATCGGCATCGGCCTGATGTGCCTCGTTTCGGCGCCCTGGCAGGCGATGCTTCTTTACGGGGTGATCTTCGCCATCGGCAACGGCGCCGCCTCGCTCACGACCGTCGGTGTGATGGTGACGCGCGCCGTGCCGGGGCGGGCGGGGGTCGCGAACGCCTTCGTCATTTCCGGGCAGAGTCTCGGCCAACTGGTGATGATCGCGATCCTCGCCGCAGTGCTGGCGCAGATCGGCTGGCGCTCGGTGTTCCTCTGGCTCGCGGCCGCGCACGCGCTGCTGCTGCCGCTGATCGTGCTCGCTTTGCCGGGCGGCGCGCACGCGCACCCGGCCCATGCACCGCCTTCCGGCGCGAACCTGCGCGAGGCGGCGCGCACCCCGCGCTTCTGGCTGCTGCTCGTGATCTACGCGATCTGCGGCCTGGACGACTTCTTCGTCGGCACCCACGTCGTCGCGTTCGCCCAGGATCGCGGCGTGGCCGCGCTGACGGCCGGCAACCTGCTCGCTCTCATGGGGCTGACGGCGCTGGTCGGCGTGCTCGCCGGCGGCGCGCTGAGCGACCGCTCGGGCCCGGTGCTCGCCACGGCGATCGCGTTCGGCGCCCGCATCGTGGTCTTCGCTCTGATCCTCGTCGACCAGTCACCGCCCTCCGTGGCGATCTTCGCCCTCGTCTTCGGCGCCACCTTCCTCGTCACCGCGCCGCTGACCGTGCTGTTCGTACGGGAGGCCTTCGGCACGCGCCACCTCGGCGCGCTGACCGGCCTGGTCACCATGGTGCATCAGATCTTCGGCGGCCTGGGCGCCTACGGCGGGGCGCTGATCTTCGACGCGACGGGAGGCTACGCCGCTGCCTTCGTCATCGCGCTCGTGCTGACGGTCCTGGCGCTCGCCCTTACTTTGGTTTTGCCACGCGCATCCGCTCGATCCACGGCTTGAAGCCGGCGAGCAGGTCGGCGAGGAATTTGCGCGTGGTCTCGTCGGTCAGCTTGCCGTCCTTGTCGAACTTGGTCGGCGCGGCGCCGATGAACACCTCCGGGCGAGGCAGGACGAGGCCCCAGAGCTGGACCAGGATCTTGCGCAGCTCGTATTGAACCCGGGCGCCGCCGAGCGGCCCCTGCGAGGCGGAAAAAAGGGCGATCGGCTTGTTGTTGAAGGGCTGGTTCGGCATCTTCGACACCCAGTCGATGGCGTTCTTGAGAAGCGGCGTGACCGAGAAGTTGTATTCGGGCGTGGCGATCAGCACGCCGTCAGCAGCGGCGACGTCGTCGTAGAAGCGCTTTGCCGGCTGCGGAATGCCGGCGTCGAAGATGTCCTGGTTGTACATCGGGATTTCGCCGATCTGCGCGATCGTCATCGACATGCCTGCCGGCATGAGCTCCTTGCACGCGCGCAGCGCCGCCATGCTGAACGACGCCTTGCGCAGGCTGCCGCAAACGCCCAGTACTTTGAGTTCTTCTGCCATTTCGCCCCTCGTTGGAAAGGGCGCAAGTGTAGCTCAGTGGCGGTGCCGATGATGCAGGTCGGGGTGGTGCGGGTGCGTATGCGTCAGCGCGCCATGCTGGTGCGGATGGGTATGCGGCTCGCGGCCGTCCCAGGCGAAATCGTGCTCGTGGCGGTGGTGCTCGTCGTGCACGTGCTCGTGCTCGTGCGCGATCGGCTCGTGGGTATGGGCGTGGCCGTGGCGCTCGCTGATGTGGAGCCAGACGCCCAGCGCCATCAGCGCCGCCGCGACCCAGAAGGCGACGCCCGGCGTTTCCGCCAGCAGGACGAGCGCCAGCGCCGCGCCGAAGAACGGCGCCACCGAGAAATACGCGGCGGTGCGCGCCGTGCCGAGATCGCGCAGCGCGACGATGAAGAACGCAAGGCTGACGCCGTAGCCGAGCAGGCCGACGACGCCGGCCATGGCCACGAAGCCTGGCGCGGGAATGGCTGCATTTTGAATAAGAGCTAGCCCGAAATTGACCGACCCGGCGACCAGACCCTTCACGCAGGCAAGCGTCGCCGCGTCGCCACCCGAAATGCGGCGCGTGAAATTATTGTCGAGCGCCCAGGCGAGGCATGCAGCGGATATGAGGATTTGTCCTTTGAAAGACTCACTGGTCGGCATGGCTTCAAAAGACAAGATCACCCCACCGGCCACGATCGCCAGCATCCCGGCGAACACGCGCCGGTCGACGTTCTCGCGGAACGCGACCCACGCGATGACCGCGGTGAAGACCGCCTCGAGGTTGAGGAGCAACGACGCGGTCGCGCCGTCGGTGCGCGCGAGGCCGAACATCAGCAGCGCGGGTCCAAAGATCCCTCCGGCGACGACCGCAGCGCCGAGCCAGGGCCAGTCGCCGCGGGGGATCGGCTTGAAGCCGCCGCGCGCGCCGAGCCAGGCGGCGAGGCCGATTCCGGCGCCGAGGTAGAGCAGGCCGGCGAGCAGGAGAGGGCTGGTGGAGCCGAGGAGGAGCTTGGCGAGCGGCGTGCTCGCGCCGAACAGGGCCGCGGAGAGCAGGGCGAAAGCGATCGCGCGCCGGCGCATCGCCTATCCTAGCTCGCGGGCTTCGCCAGGCCGGCGTAGAAGAGATCGAGGACGCGCATCGCCTCGGCGAGCAGGGCGTCGTCGCTGCGCGCCTTCTCCTTCGCGCCTTTGAGCAACGTTTCCAGGCCCCGCGCCTCCGGCACGGGAATGCCGCCGACGTCGAGGAAATGTACTGCGGCGCCGATCGCGGCGACGGCCGGGTCGCCGTCGAAGCCGAAGCTGGCCGCGAGGACTTCGAAGGTGACGCGGTTCTTGACGTGGGTGAATTCCGCGCCGTCATAGTCGAAGCCGACAGCGTTTTTCGGGCATTCGCTCGGGCGCGCGATCCAGGCGAACTTCGCCTCGCGATCGATGAACCGCTTGATCAGCCAGGCGCTCGCCAGCCGGTCGACCCAGGGCGACTTGCGGGTCGCCCAGACGCGCCTCTGGTAGCGCGCTGCGTCGACCGGGCGCAGGCCACGCTTGGAGAAGCGCGGTTCGCCGCCGGCGTACATCTCGCGGTAGCTCGCCTTCAGAGCCGCGAGGGAGGCGGTGACCTGCGTCTTCGCCTCGCCGGAAAAAAAGTCGATGCGCGACAGCTTCTCCAGCGCGCGCTCGAGCCGCCGGATCGCGGTCTGACCGCGCCGTGAGCCGAGGCGTGGCAGCGAGGCTTTCGTCGCAGCGATCCTGCCGGCGAGCTCGCCGTGCTCGGCGCTGCGGTCGAAGAGCTTGCGGATCTCGGCGAGCTGCTCGGTCGTTCGCGGCGTCAGTGCCGCGGTCAGGGCGAACCCGCCGTGGGAGCGGATCTCGGACTCGAGCTTCGCCAGGCCGCCGGCGTCCGCCGCCGCAGGCACGACGTAGACGCCGTCGCGAAGCACGCCGCAGCCGGTTTCCTTCAGAGCGCGCCAGAGCCGCATCCTCAAGGTGGAGTTGCGCGTCGGCAGGCTCAGCACCAGGGTGTTGAAGGTTTCCATTGGCGTTATAGATATCACATATAAGTGATAAAAGATACGCCAGTCTGTTGACGCGCCGAAGACCGAGGGCTAGCGTGTGGCCTCATGTAGGGCAGGGCAGCCGCTCTCCCTAGCCGGGTCAACGCAGACACCCGGTCCCAAAGGACGCTTCGTCTCAAGCGCTGCTCCGGACCCTTCGGGGAAGGAGTATGTGTATGAGAACCGCAATTGCCTCAATCCTCACCGTTATCGCCCTCGTCGGACTCGCCGGCTGCGAGAGCAGCGCGCGGCCCGGCGCCTCGGCCATGCTGGGCTACCGGATCGATGCGGCCCGCGAGCGCTCTCTCTGGCTGATGCGCGAAGGCGTGCTGATCCACAGCGCGGCCGCGCGGCCGAAGCTGGTGACGCTGCCCGACTGGATCTACGCCGGTCCGCCGCATTGCCCGCCCGACCTGGCTGTCGGCCCGAAAGGCGAAATCGTCGTCACGAGCAATGTCCTGCCGACCCTGTGGCGGATCGATCCTGAGACGCTCGCCGTCACGGTCCATGCCATCACCCTCGACGTCGACACCGACAAGGACGTGGGCTTCGCCGCAGTGGTCTATTCGCCCGAGCAGGCCGCATTCCTCGTCTACAGCGGCGTGCAGCGCTCAGTGTGGAAGATCGATTCCGGGCTGAAGAGCGGCACGCGGATCGCCAGGGACGGGATGCACGAGGCGCGGCGCGTGCTCGGCAGGCGCGGCATGCCGTGCGCCGACCTAATCTGGCGCCTGACCCATCTCGCATCGAGCATCGACTGAGGAGAACGACATGCGTTATTCGACTAGCGGCGGCGCCGTGAGCGCGCGCGCGATTACCCCCGATGAGCTGCGCGCCCGGCTTGCCGATGCGCGTCCGCCGCTCGTCATCGACGTGCGCCGCAAGCCGGCGTTCAGCGCCTCGCGCGAGATGGTCACCGGCGCGCTGCGCCGCGCCCCCGAGCAGGTGCAGGCGTGGGCTGCAACGCTGCCTGCGGCGAAGAGTGTGGTCGTGTATTGCGCGCACGGTCACGAGGTGAGCCAGAACGCGGCGGCGGCGCTCGCGAAGTATGGACTCGATGCCCGCTATCTCGAAGGCGGGCTGGAGGAGGGCTGGAAAGCCGCCGCCGGCCCGCTCGACCGCAAGCCGGCGAACGCGTCGACCCGATGGGTGACCCGCGAACGGCCGAAGATCGACCGCATCGCCTGTCCGTGGCTCGTCGCGCGCTTCATCGATCCCGACGCCGAGTTTCTCTACGTGCCGGCGAAAGATGTCCTGCAGATGGCGAAGGAGAGAGATGCGGAGCCCTACGATATTCCCGGTGTGCATTTCGGGCACCAGGGCGAGGAGTGCAGCTTCGATGCGTTCCTGAAGCACTACCGGCTCGCCGACCCGGCGCTGCAGAAGCTGGCGACCATCGTACGCGGTGCGGACACCGCGCGGCTCGACCTTGCGCCGCAAGCGCCGGGACTGCTCGCGATATCGCAAGGCCTGTCGCGCAACTTCGCCGACGACCATGAGATGCTTCGCCACGGCATAGTGATGTACGACGCGCTGTACCAGTGGTGCAGGCAAGGGTGATCGGTCGCATCTTTTTCGGCCGCGCGCTGCGCGGCTTCGCCGACGGCTTCATTGCCGTCGTCCTGCCGGCCTACCTCCTCGCGCTCGGGCTCGGCGTGCTCGAGGTCGGGATCATCAGCACCGCGACGCTGCTCGGCTCTGCGTTCACCACGCTCGCGGTCGGCCGCTGGGGGCATCGCTTCTCGATTCGCCGCCTGATGCTTGGCGCGGCGCTGCTCATGGCCGCGACCGGCCTCGGTTTCGCAGGCTTTGCATCTTTCTGGCCGCTCCTGGTCGTCGCCGCAGTCGGCACCCTCAACCCGAGCAGCGGCGACGCGAGCGTGTTCATGCCGCTCGACCATTCGATGCTCGCCACCGCGGCGGACCGTACTTCGGTGTTTTCGCGCTATACGTTCCTCGGCTCGATCGCGGGCGCTGTCGGGGCGCTGGCATCCGGCCTGCCGGAATGGTCGGGAATCTCGTTGCGCGGGATGTTCGTGCTTTACGCCGGGGTGGGACTCGCGGTCTGGCTGTTCTACCTTGGCCTGCCCGATCCGAAGGTCGGCGAGGAGAAGCCGGCGACGCCCCTCGGCCCCTCCCGCGGCATCGTCTGGCGCCTTGCCGGGCTGTTCAGCATCGACGCCTTCGCCGGCGGCCTGGTGCTGAACTCGCTGCTCGCGCTGTGGCTGTTCGAGCGCTTCGGCCTGTCGTTGGCAATGGCTGGTGCGTTCTTCTTCTGGACAGGCCTGCTGAGCGCGGCTTCCCAGCTCGCCGCCGGGCCGCTGGCGCGGCGCATCGGCATGATCAACACGATGGTGTTCACCCACATCCCCTCGAGCCTCTTTCTCATCGGCGCTGCGCTGGCGCCCGGTCTCGAGCTCGCGCTCGGCCTGCTGCTCGCACGCAGCCTGCTGTCGCAGATGGACGTGCCGGCTCGCGGCGCCTTCGTCATGACGGTGGTGACGCCCGCGGAGCGCCCGGCGGCAGCAAGCTTCACCGCCGTGCCGCGCAGCCTCGCCGCCGCTCTCAGCCCGACCATGACCGGGGCGATGTTCGCCGCCGGCGCGATGGCGGCGCCGCTCGTCGCCTGCGGCGTGCTGAAGATCGCCTACGACCTGGCGCTCTTTGCCGCGTTCCGGAAGCTGCGTCCAGCGAGCTAGGCGAGGAACCTCACGCGGCCGGTGGTCAGCTCGTAGACCGCGCCGACCAGCTTCATCTTGCCTTCGATGCGCCGGACCCTGACCTCGGGGGTTTCGAGCAACTGGTGCATCGACCAGCGCACGTTGGCCTCGACGGCGGCGTCGAGACGGGCTGCCGCGCTGCCGCCGGCACGGATCCCCTTCAGGCCCGGGATGATGCTGCTCAGCAGCGTCGCGATGCGCCTGCGCTCACGCGCGCCGTGGAACATGGTCGCGAGGGCGGCCTGCACGGCACCGCAGCCCTCGTGCCCCAGCACGACGAACAGCGGCGTGCGCAGGTGCACTGCGGCGTACTGCAAGCTGCCGATGACCTCGGGGGAGATGACGTTGCCGGCTACGCGAACGATGAACAGCTCGCCGAAGCCGGCATCGAACAGCAATTCCGGCGGCACGCGCGAATCGCTGCAGCCGACGATCGTCGCATAGGGGCGCTGGCCTTTCGCCAATGCGGTGAGCACCTCCTTCCGCACGGTCGGGAAGCGAGCCTCGCCGCGCATGAAGCGCTTGTTACCCGCGACGAGGCGCGCCAGCGCCTGATCTGCCGTATACATATGTTCAGTGTACGATCTAAAGAAGGGGGGTTCATGTTGCGTGCCGTCGCAGGCTTGATCGCCTCGTTGCTCGTTGTCGGCGCCGCTCAGGCCCAGGCCCTCGAAGGCCGGCTGAAGCGCATCGCCGAGACCAGGACGATCGCCATCGGCGTGCGCGCCGACGCGATGCCGTTTGCCTTCATGATGGGCAGGAACCCGCCGGAAGGATTCTCGGTCGACCTGTGCAAGCGCGTGGTCCGCTCGATCGCGCGGCAGCTCAAGGTCGAGGAGCTGGACATCCGCTGGGTGCTGGTGACCGTCCAGTCGCGTTTCGATGTGGTGGCGAAAGGCAACGCCGACCTGGAATGCGGCTCGAGCACGATCACCCTCGGCCGCATGAAGCAGGTCGACTTCTCGAGCGTCATCTTCGTCGAGAGCACCGCGCTGATGGTCAGGTCCGCGTCGGGGCTGCGTTCTCTCTCGGACCTGGCGGGCAGGAAGATCGCCGTGATTCGCGGCACCACCAACGAGCGCGCGATCGCGGCGCAGATCAAGCGCCGCCAGCTGAACACGACCCTGCTGCCGGTGAACTCGAGCGACGAAGCGCTGGTCGCGCTGGAGAGCGGAGCGGCGGACGCGTTCGCCAGCGACCGGCTGCTGCTGGTCGGCGCGGCGTCCAAGGCGAAGGATCCGCGCGCCTTCTCGCTGCTCGCCGACCAGCTCTCGATCGAGCCCTACGGCATCGTCCTGCCGCGCGGCGATTCGGCGCTGCGCCTCGCGGTCAACACCGCGCTGGCGCAGGTCTATGCCAGCGGCGAGATCGACGAGATCTTCCGCCGCTGGTTCGGCCAGCTCGGCCCGCCGCCGGCGATCATCGACGCGGCATACCTTCTCGGCACGATCCCCGAGTAGATCGCGCTCGTTTACCCCTTGTTCACGTAGCCGTGGGCGAGGTTCATCCGGTCGCCGCCCTCGCGGTCGTAGATGTCCTTGCAGCGCGCCAGCTTGTCGGTGAGCACCGCGGCCTGCTGCTTGGGCGTGAAGTTGTAGAGCTTCGCGTTGTTCAGGCCGAAGATGCCGTTCTTGACCGGGCCGTTGGCCGCTCCGAGCGGCGCAAAGCCGTACTTCTTCTGCAGGTCGTCCGGGATCTCCAGGCGGCGCAGCGCCTCGATCTGCCACTGCGGCGCGCCGGTCCAGAGCGAATCGGTTCCCCAGACGACGTGGTCCGCGCCCAACCCCTTGATGAGCGAGCCCATGATGAAGGCGCACATGCGCGGCTCGGCGGCCGCGGTCCAGGCGAAGATCTGCCCCAAGTCGCCGTACACGTTCTTCACGCCGTATTGCGCCGGGATGTCGGCGAGGTCGTTGACCCACTCGACGCGTCCGGTACGTTCCCACTGCGCAGCGCCGTCGGCGGGACGGCCGCCGCCGGCCCAGCGATACGCGGAGTGGTAGACGATGAAGTTGAGCTGCGGCCAGTCCTTCGCCACCTTGCCGACGTCGCCGACGTGGCAATAGCCGACCAGGTGCGGGAACTGCGCTTCCACCGACGGCGGGAAGAGGCCCTTATGAAAGCAGACGTTCTTCAGGCCGGGTCGGTCCGGGTATTGCTTCGACCATTTCACCAGGCGCTCGTAGAACGGGTACATCAGCTTCTCGTCGTCGAGGCGCCAGGGATGCTTGGAAAGGTGCTTGTTGGTGTTGTCACCGATCGTGTAGCCCTTCCACGAATCGGGCTTGAGGCGCTCGTTCTCCTCGTCGACCTTGTCCAGCCAGCCGGGGCGTCCCGGGGTGAAGATCGCGTGCGAGAACATCCGGCGGGTGCCAGCTTCCTTGTTCACCTTGTCGCGCGCATCGCGTTTCTGGTCGTTGGTGAGGAAGTTGTAGACGGGGTCCTCGGAATACGAACCGCTGATGCAGGAGACCTTGGTGTCGCTGTCGAGGAAGATCTCCTTCACGTAGTTCGGGAACATGAGGTCTTCGATGGTCTGCGGCTTGCCGACCAGCGCCGGGTTCCAGCCTGCCTTGCCCACCGTCTCGCGCTGCGCGACGAAGGTCTTGATCGGCGTGCCTTCGCGCAGGAAGTGGGTATGCATGTCCATGACGAACTGGCTCTTTAGCGAGTCGGCGCGCGCCTGAGCCACCTCGAGATTCAGGTGTTCATTCTTTTCAAGATGGAAAAAAGGCTGGGCGCCCTTGGCGTAGACCTGGTTCATGGCCGCGAAGGCCGCCGCCATCCCGCCCGCGGTCTTGAAGAACCGGCGGCGGGTCATGCCGTGCTTCTTCGCCAGCTCGGCGCCGATCTGCTTCACGCGCACCTCGAATTCCTTCTGCTGCGCGGTCTGCGGCGGCGGCATGTACTCGTCGCTGGACACGAACTGCACCGGGATTGGCGACGGGAACAGACTTTCGGCAGGCTGCAGCTTCGCGAGCTCTTCGGGGGTCAGCATGGATGATTCCTCCTCTGG
>Ga0075352_1000139_pt1 | contig 10896 bp, 12 predicted proteins | sample Sandmound_TuleA__FD_120092 | JGI IMG/M metagenome (GOLD analysis project Ga0075352, IMG submission 120092) | Natural and restored wetland microbial communities from the San Francisco Bay, California, USA, that impact long-term carbon... | ecosystem: Environmental > Terrestrial > Soil > Wetlands ...
ATTCTTACTCCCCCCTTTAGCAAAGGGGGGTGGCGAAGACGGGGGATTTGGTTAGCGGGCGCCCGGCACGTTGCGGGTCTTGAGGAACTGCTCGAGCGTTTCGCCCCGGAAGGCCGCCACCATCTCGGGATTGGAAACGCCCTTCACGCGCCCCAGCTTCTCAAGGCAGAAAAAGCTCGCGCCGTAGCGGATCATCGCCGCCCAGTCGAGCTCGCGCACCATGCGGCGCTCCTCGGCGTCGAGACCGGCCTTCCCGAACGCCGCTTCCGGGTTCTCTTTGAACAGCGTGCGCTTCTCCGGTTGCGTCAACCCGTGCAGAAAGCGGTTGAGCCGCAGGCCCGCCGCGCTGCGCTTCAGGTCGAAGACGTAGGTGCCGGGCAGCGACTCGATGCCCTTGAGCTGTGGGTTCACGTCAGCACTTCCCTCATCGCTCCGGAGTCAGTCGATCGTCACGCGGGCAATTCTCACCAGCTCGCCGTATTTCTTGTACTCGGAGCGGACGAACGCGGCGAATTCCTGCGGCGTGGTGACGAAGGGGTCGAGCGATATGCTTTGAATGCGCTCGCGCGTCGCGGGGTCCGCCAGCATCCGTGCCGTTTCCTTGCGCACCCGTTCCAGCACGGGGGCCGGCAGGCCGGACGGCGCGAGCAGCCCGAGCCAGGGGGTGAGCTCGACCCCGGGGTAGAACTCGGAGAGCGCCGGCAGGTCCGGATACGCCGGATTGCGCTTGCCCGCGAGGGCGAGCGCGCGCAGCTTCCCGGAGCGGACATGCGGCGCCGCGGAGCTGCCGCCGAACATGGCGGCCACCTCGCCGCCGAGAAAGGCGACCATGGCGGGGCCGCCCCCCTTGTAGGGAACGTGCAGCAGATTGATCCCGGTGTGCGCTTTCAGCATTTCCATGGCGAGATGGTGCTGGCTGCCGTTGCCGATGGAGCCGTAGGCGAGCGGCGGGTTGGCGCGGCGCGCGTATTCCACGAATTCCCGCGGGTTCTTCACCGGCAGCGAGGGCTGCACCGCCAGCAGCATCTGCGTGGACACGAGGCTCGCGACCGGTGTCAGGTCCCTCAAGGTGTCGAACGGCAGATTGCGATAGAGGTGCGGGCTGATGACGATCTGACTGTCCTGCCCCAGCAGCAGCGTGTGGCCGTCGGGTGTCGCCCGGACGGTGGCTTCGGTCGCGAGGTTGCCGTTCGAACCGGGCCGGTTGTCCACCACGACGGTCTGGCCAAACAGCTCGCCGAGCTTCGGTGCGACCACGCGCGCAAGGTTGTCGGTCGCGCCGCCCGGCGGGTTCGGCACGAGCAGCCGGATCGGGCGCGCGGGATACTGCTGCGCCGCGGCTGGCGCCGCCACCGCGCAGCCAAGGAAGAACGCAGAAGTCAGAAGGCAGACCCCCGCAGCGCGAGACCTCATCCAGGTCATCCTTCCGCCTTCATCCTTCCGCCTTGCTATCATGCCGGTTCCTCGAACAACGCCACCGCCATCGTCGCCGTCATCGGCAAGTAGTAGTTCTGGTGGATTTTCTTCGCGCGGTCGGAGAGCGCCCCGCGCATCGCGAGCCACATCACCTCCTCCGCCCCTTCCGTGCCGCCGAGCCGGATGTAGTCTGCGTGGGTCATCTTCGTCAGCCGGCCGGGGTCGCGATCGATGAGGTCGAGGAACTCCCGGTCCCACTCCTCGTTGTTGAAGCCGGCCCGCTCCCCGTTCAGCTGGTGAGAAAGCCCGCCGGTGCCGACCACGACCACTTTCAGGCCCTCCGGATACGTGAGCACGGCGCGCCGCACCGCCTGGCCGAGCTTGTAGCACCGCAGCGGCGTCGGCAGGGGATGCTGCAGCACGTTGATCTCGACCGGGACGATGCGCCCGGGCCAGTCGGGCGCCGGCGGCCAGAACATCGTGAGCGGCGAATGGCAGCCGTGGTCGATCGGCAGATCCTGGAACACGGATAGGTCGAACTCTTCGTTGACCAGCGCTTCCACCATGTGCCGGGCGAGCGCCGGGTGGCCCTTCAGGGGCGGCACCGGGCGCGGGCCGAGGCCTTCGTCCGCGATCGGGTATTCCGCGCTCACGCCCAGCGCGAACGTCGGATAGTGATCGAAGAAGAACGTCGTCGCATGGTCGTTGTAGAAGAATACCAGGACGTCGGGACGGCGCTCCGCCAACCAGCGCGCGACCGGCTCGTAGCCCTTGAACAGCGGCGCCCAGTCGGGGTCGCTGCGCTTGCCGCGGTCGTACGCCATCGCGATCGTGGGCACGTGGGAAGTGCCGATGCCGCCGATGATGGTCGCCACGCGAGGTCTCTCCGGGGTTCCTGCGTCGGGGCCCTAGTATGCCCCAGGCGTCACGAATCGGTGAACTCGAATTCGGCGACGAGGACGTGGTGATCGGAAGCGCGCGTCGGCTTGACCGTGTGGCCGACGAGCCGCAGGTGGTGGCTGTAGAAGATATGGTCGAGCACGTACGGCTGGCGGCGCCAGGTCGGCTGGCTCGCCTGCACCGTCTGGTAGCCGGCCGCAGCGAACTGCCGGACGAGCGCCTCGTGAATGACGACGTTGAAATCGCCCGCCACCACGGTGGGCCCGGCCGACGCGCGCGCCGCTTCGACGACGAGCCGCGGCTGCCGCGAGAATTCCGTCGAGTCGGTATTGAGCATGAACAGGGCGAGCAGATGCGTATTGAGCACGCGCAGCTCGCGCCCCGCTACCGTGGTGGTCGCGCCGAGCAGCAGGCGGTCGGTCGGAGTGTGCTTCTTGCCCGCATACTCGAATTCCACCGGCGGCGAAGGAAGATCGCGGCGCAGCACGTCGCGCAGCGGCGTCTTCGAGAAAATCGCGAGCCCGATCCCGAACGGCAGCTCCCGCGGGTCCGCGCGCGGGTAGGCGAAATGCCCGTCATAGCCGTTCAGCCCGGCTCGCAGCCGTGTGTAGTTCGGCGGCGGATTCGCCTGCACGCCCCCGGGCTGTGCCAGCTCGACTTCCTCCAGCAGGACGATGTCGGCGCCGTGGCTGCGGATCTCGTCCAGCGTGAGGTCGAGATTGACGGGGGCGTGATCGGGATCGGCGTCATCCCACGTCTGGCCGTACTGCATGTTGAGCTGCAGGATCTTAAATGTCGTCATCGGCGTTGCGGCGCGCGGGCGCGTCGCAATGCGAATATAGCATTGCGCAGCGGGTGAGCGGAAACGGGGCTAGCGCGCCCGTGCGGCGGCGCGCAGCCTGAGAACGACGAGCGTGACGATCGCGGCGACGAGAAATGCGGCGATGATGCCCAGCTGCCAGACCGGCCCGCAATCGGACACCCCCAGCGTGCCGGCCGTGCAGGAACGAACGTACTCGATCACGATTCCCCTGTCTCCCATCATTTGGGTTTTCCTACGACGTGCAACGCTAACATTCCTCCGCAAAAATCCCTACGGCACTGCGTCACGGCGCTTTTTGCGTCCCGTAGTCGGATCCTCCTGCGAAAAAAGTCCAATCGGCTCCCCGGCGTGAAATTATGCTCTCATCCCCACCCGCTCAGAGTACCGGGATCTTTGCATGCAGCAGCGCGGGCCGGCCGGCGCGCACCTGTGCCAGACAGCGCTGGATCGCCTCCGGAACGGCCGAGGGATCGACCAGCATCTCGCCGTAGCCGCCCGCCGCCTCGCAGATCTTCCCGAAGTCGGGGTTGGGCGCAAGCCGCGCGCCGAATTCGTCGACCGCCTTGGCCGCGCCTTCCGGATACATCCGCAGCGTCGACTCCTTCACCGCCGACCAGCCCGAGTTATCGAGCACGACGGTGAAAACCGGCAGGCCATACTGCCGGGAAACGGCGTAGGCCGAGGACGGGTTCCCAAAGTAGAAGCTGCCGTCGCCTACCACCTGCACCACGGTCGCCTCGGGCCGGGCGAGCCTGGCGCCGAGCGCCATGCCGTTCGAATAGCCGAGCGCGCCGCCGGAGCACCCGAGCGCCGTGCCCGGCCGGGTGCGCGGGATCTGCCGGTAGACCAGCGCCGCGTTGCGGATCGATTCGTTCACGAGGATATCGTCCTCGCCGATCGCCTTCGCAATCTCCGCGCAGAGATAATGTGCGTTGACCGCGCCGCGCTCGCCCTTGTTCGCCGCGAGCTTCGCGGTCTCCGCGCGGCGCTCGTTATGCTCGCGGGTGATTGCCTCGAAGCGACGGGCGGCGGCCTCGCGAAATGCCGGCGTCGCTTTCGCGTTGAGCGCGTCGATCACCTGCGCGAGGACGATCGTGCTGTCGCCGGGAAGGCGCAGATTCGACGGAAAGCCCCAGATCGGGGAGCGCTCCTTGACCGGATCGACGTCGATGTGCGCCCACCAGGACTGCGGGTTCTCGCGGGTATCGCTCGGGATCCACGGCACGTCGACATCCACCAGCAGCCCGGCGTCGGCCTCCGCCACGTGCCGGCCCGGCGCCTGGCCGCCGTAGCACGGCGAGGTGCGCGCGATGTTCAGATGCAGGGGATTGAACTCGAAGACGCGGATGCCGGCCGCCCGCGCCAGCTCCTCGATGAGTCCCGGCGCCCGGGGGCTGCGGCCCGCGTACGAGGTAATGAGGATCGGGTGCCTGGCGGTGAGCAGGCGTTCCACGATCGCGGCGACCGCTTCCGCCGGCGCCGCGCCGGCACCGGCCGTTCCGTAGCGCGCCTCCGGAAACGAGCGCACCGCGGCGGCGTCCCAGGTCTGGGCGAGCGTCTCGCGCGGCAGCATCAGGTAGACCGGTCCCCGGGGGTCGCTGTGCGCGACGCTGTGCGCGCGCCGCAGCACCTCCTTGGTGATGACGCCCGAAGGCAGGGTCCATTCCCACTTCACGTAGTTGCGGACGATCCCGCCCTGGTCGAACGGCTCCTGGATGAAATGCACGTAGGTGTCGCGCGAGCCGGGGAGCTCCCCGCGCACGGTATAGGGCGCCTTGCCCGCGAAGAGGATCAGGGGCACGCGCGAGCGGCAGGCGTCGTGCAGCCCCATCGCCGCGTTCGCCGTGCCGGCATCCACGTGCACCATCACCGCCTGCCCGCGGCCGGTCGCCATCGCGTAGCCGATGGCCATCTGCACGGCGGTGTTCTCGTGCGGGCACAGCAGCGTTTTCGGGAACTTGCGGCCCTCGGCGCGCCAGCGCGCCATCTCCTCGATCAGCGGCGCGTAGTCGGTGCCGAAGTTGCAGAACAGGTACTCGATGCCGATCTCGTTCAGGCCCTCGAGAAAGAAGTGCGCGGTCGTGTGCAGTGTGACCTGCGGTGCCTTGTCCATGCGTCCCCCGGTTTCGACCTACGCGCTCCCCCAGACCTCCCGCGCCACCTCGAGAGCAAGCGCGAGCTTGCGCCGCTCATCGTCCACGGTGATCTTGTTGCCGTGGTGCGTGCTGGAGAACCCGCACTGCGGGGAAAGGCACAGATTCTCGAGCGGGACGAACTTCGCGGCGGCCTCGATTCGGCGCTTGAGATCGTCCTTCTTCTCCAGCTCGGGAAACTTCGAGCTGATGAGCCCGAGCACGATCTTTTTCCCCTTGGGCACGTAGCGCAGCGGCTCGAAGCCGCCGGCGCGGTCGGTGTCGTACTCGAGGAAGAACCCGTCCACGTCGAGCCGCGTGAACGCAGTCTCGGCGACGAAATCGTAGCTGCCGCTCGCGAGCCAGGTGCTCATGAAATTGCCGCGGCAGGTATGGACGCAGACCGTCATGTCGTCGGGCACGTCCCGGACCGCCGCGTTCACCGCCTCGGCATACATCGCCGTGTCCTTTCTCGGGTCGTCCCCGAGCTTGCGGAACGTCTCCTGGACCTTCGGGTCGCCCATCATGGCAATGGTCGTGTCGTCGATTTGGAGGTAGCGGCAGCCGGCCTGATAGAGGTCGCGGATTTCCTCGCGGTAGGCCCGAGTCAGGTCCGCCCAGAACTGGCTGACGTCGGGATAGGTCGTGCGCAGCGACTCGCGATCGCCGCGCGCGTGGAGCATCGCCGGCGAGGGCATGCAGAACTTCGGGGTGCGGCGCGTCACGGACTTCAGGAACTTGAAATGATCCACCATGCTCGGGCGGGTGCGCCGGACCCTGCCCTGCACCTTCATCAGCGGCGGCTGCTCGTCGGAGTCCTTGAAATGCACGCCAAAAGTCCGGCCCTCGATCGTCTGCACACCGTCGAAGCCGCGCAGGAAGTCGATGTGCCACCAGTCGCGCCGGAATTCCCCGTCGGTGATGCTTTGCAGCCCCACCGATTCCTGGAATGCGACGACCTCCCGGATGCACTGGTCCTCGACCTTGCGCAGCTCATCGGGAGTCATCTCCCCCCGCCGGGCGCGCAGGCGTGCTTCCCTCAGCTCGGGCGGGCGCAGGAGGCTGCCGACGTGGTCGGCGCGGAACGGCGGGCGCGGGGTGGCATTCGCCATGATGTCTCCTCCTGGCGTCGATATTCTAGGGCAATTCAGGTAATGGAGTCGGCCCGCCGCACGCTTGCGATCATGCTGGAGACCAGCAGAAAATTGCGCGCGCCTTCCCGCGTCGAGGCCGCCTGCCGCAGCTCGTCGAAGTTCCTGCGGCGCTCCTCCTCGGTCCTGGCCGTGAGGCGCTTCAGATTCTTGATCGAGAACTCCTGCACGTATTCCAGGTTCACCGTGCGGCGCTGGCGCACGTAGAGGTCGAGCAGCCGGTCGTCGCCCTCGCCGCGGCACACCCTTCCGAGCTTGCTGGCGAGGTTGATCGCGTCGTGGATGCCGCCATTCAGCCCGAAGGCGCCGATCGGGTTGTTGAGGTGCGCCGCGTCGCCTGCAAGCAGCGCGCGGCCCACGCGAAAATCGCTGGCAACGCGCTGGTGAACCTTGTAGATGCTCTTGTACTCGATGGCGTAGCGCCCCGGCTTGGGCTGGAAGCCCTGCATCAGCCGCTCGACGTTCTGCTCCGAGAGCGCCGCCTCCTCGTCCTCTTCCGGCCGGACCGGAAACAGCACGCGCCACAATCCCGGTGGTCCGTCACCGGGCATCTTGAACATGGCGCTCCAGTCCACCGGGTCCGCGACGTAGGTGTTCAGCCGGAAGCCGTGCGGCTCGTAATCGTAATGAGTGCTCGCGACCAGGAAGCGCTCGGGCCACGTATAGCCCTCGAATCCCACCCCCATGACCCTGCGCACCGTGCTGCGGCCGCCATCCGCTCCGACCAGCCACGCGGCCTCGAAGCGCTCGGTGCCTCCCGGTGTCCTCGCCGTCACCGTGACCTGGTCGGACGTCTGCGTGAAATCGGTCACCTCGTGCGAAAACAGCACCTCGGCGTTGGGGCATTCCCGGAGCTTCGCGTGGATGATCGGCGTCAATCGATGCTGCTCGAGGTGCAGCCGGTAGGGGTACGGAGTCAGGTCCTGGATGAGCGACATGTCCCAATCGACGATGACGCCCTCTTTCCGGTCGCGGATCTGCCAGCGCGGCACCTGGATCGCGGTCTTCATCATGTCGGCGGTAATGCCGTAGGGCGCCATCATCTCGAGCGACGGCGGATGGTAGGTGCCCGCGCGCAAATCCACGGTCAGGCCGGGCTCAGCCTCGAGCACCAAGACGGAGACGTCCTGTTTCGCGAGCGCAAGCGCCGTCAGGAGTCCCACCGGGCCCGCGCCGGCAACGATCACCTGTGGAAAATTGGGACGCACACGATTAACAGGGGCAAATTAGGAATGATAAGCGTGGGCACTGAAAATTGTGTGCGTCCCAATTTTCCGTCACGCCGTCCGCATCGAGAACGCGAGCAGGACGACGGTGACGCCGAGCAGCAGTACGGAGCTCAGCGCGAGGGACCAGTGTATTCCGATGAGACTCCCGAGCAGGCCGACGGTGATGCCGCTGAACGCACGCAGCCCGTTGTTGGACATCTGGTAGAGCCCGATTAGCCGGCCGCGCAGGTGGGCAGGCGCCTCAAGCTGGACCATCGCCTGCGCCATCGAGCTGTAGGCAAGGTAGAGGAACCCGGCCACGAACATGAGGACGACGGCCAGGTGATAGTTCTGGGCGGCGGCAAATCCGGCGACGATGAAGCACCAGATGATGCTCAGGACGATCGCGGTCAGAGGCGTCGCGCGCAGAAACCCCCTTGCCTCGAGGAACATGCCGCCCACGAATGCGCCCGCCGCGTTGGCGGCGAGCAGCACGGCGTAGGAAAAATCCGCCTTCTCCGTGCCGAGGTCGTGCGCGTACTCGGGCATTTGCGCTAGGAACGCATTGCCGACCAGCAGCGAGGAAATGCCCGCCAGCAGAATCATCGACAGGATCGTGCGGTTGCCCGAGACCTCGCGCATGACCTTGAGCGCGTCCCCGAAGCCGCCGCCCGTCACCGGCGCGCCGGCCCGGTGGTGCCTTGCGCCGTACGGCACCTTCCACAGCCACCAGGTGAGCGGCAGGTAAATAAGCACGTTCGCGATGAGGCCGGCCGCCGGGCCGAGCGCCAGCATGAGCCCGCCGCCAACCGCCGGCCCGAGGAACACGCCGAACTGCCGGCCGGTCGCGTTCAGCCGCACCGCGCTCACCAGGTTGTCGCGGCCCACGATATCGTGGATCAGCAGCTGGCTTGCAGGCGCCCACAGCACGCCGGCGATCCCGTGGATGACGAGCAGCACGGCGGCATGCCACACCTCGATCGTCTCCGTGTAGAACAGCACGGCCCAGGCGAGCGACACGCCCATGTAGAGAAGCATCGCGATCTGGATGATGCGCCGCGAGTCGAAGCGGTCCGCCAGCGCCCCGAAATAGACCGAGAGAAACAGGAACGGCAACCAATGCGAGAGCACCGCGAATCCGGCAAGGGCCGGCGAGCGGAACTGCTCGAACATCACCCAGTAGCTGATGACGTGCTCGATGTTGTCCGCCATCATCGCGGCGGAGGTCGCCACCAGGTAGATACGGAAATCGCCGTGACGGAGCGCGGCGAACGAAGGCTTCGAGCCGTTTTGTGTGATTTTCACGCCCCGGAATTGTAACAACGCCGTTACACGCCTTACACCCTGTTGCACAGTGGCGTGCACTCTGGACGGGGTATCGGCGTTCTAAGTCTCAGGCAACCTTGAAAGGAGGACGCCATGAACGCTCGGAAGATGATTCTCACAATGGCAGCAGGCACGCTCGCCGCGGCGGCACCCGCATTCGCGGATCCTCCGCGCTGGGCTCCGGCGCACGGCTACCGCCACAACGCGGAACGCGTGGTCGTGGTGAAGCGCCGGCCGGTAGTGCGCGAGGTCGTGGTCAGGGAGCCGGTCGTCGTCCGGCGGACGGTGATCGTGGAGCGCCCGGTGTACGTGGAGCGCCCGCTATACTTCGAGCGCCCCGTCTACTACGCCGCGCCGCCCGCCCCTCCCGCACCGGTCTACGCCGGGCCCGTATCCGATCGCGCGCTTGGCACGCTGGGCGGGGCCATCATCGGCGCCGCGATCGGCAGCCAGTTCGGCGGCGGCAACGGGCGCACCGCGGCAACGGCAATTGGCGCAGTCGTCGGCGGCGTGATCGGCAGCGGCCTGTAGCCGGTGCTACAGGCAATAAGCAAAGGGCAGCCTCGGCTGCCCTTTGTCTTGTACGCCGCCGCTCAGCCGTCGCCGGCGACGTCCGAGAGCTCGCGCGGCACCCGTCTCCGCCGCCGGGCGTGGAAATGCCGGTCCGCGGCTTCGTAGAGCGCCATACCGGCGATCATCGCGACCGTGAACACGACGGCTTTGTCCTGGCCGGCGCCGAGCGCAACGATCGCCGGGCCGGGGCAATAGCCCGCGAGGCCCCAGCCCACGCCGAACGCGACGCTGCCGAGGATCAGCTGCCGGTCGATGCTCCGGGACGTCGGAAGCAGCATCGCGCCGCCGAGGAGTGGCGCCCTCCGCTTGCGCGCGATACGAAACGCGATGAGCCCGACCAGGATCGCTCCTCCCATCACGAACGCGAGCGACGGGTCCCACGCGCCTGCGAGATCGAGGAACCCGATGATCTTGGACGGATCGGTCATGCCGGAAACGATCAATCCAATGCCGAAGAGCAGGCCGGCCACGAGCGCGCACACTGCGTTCATCGCGGTTCCCTCAAGCCACCAGGTGGCGGACGGCGTACACCGTCGCGAATCCGGAGAGCATGAACGCAAGGGTTGCCGCGAGCGATCGCGGCGACAGGCGCGACAGCCCGCAGAATACGTGCCCGGCCGTGCAGCCGGAGCCGTAGCGGGTGCCGGCGCCGACCAGGAGCCCCGCCAGCACGAGCACGGGGTAGCCTGCCTCGATCGTCGGCGGGGACGGAACGGTCATGAGGCGATAGACTACCGGTGCCGCGAGCAGGCCAATGATGAAGGCCAGGCGCCACGCCATGTCCCCGCGCGCCGGCCGCAGCACCCCGCCGATGATCCCGCTCACCCCCGCGATGCGCCCGTTCAAGAGCACGAGCATGGCCGCGGCGACACCGATCAGGATGCCGCCGGCGAGCGAGCTCCAGGGTGTGAAATGGGTCCAGTCGATCATGATCAATCCACCCGGATATTCGCCGCGCGGATCACCTTCGCGTATTTCTCGACTTCGCGCCTGAGCAGCGCCGACAGCTCCTCCGGGCTGCTCGCCACGGGATCGAGGGCCTCCTTCGGAAAGAACGCCTTCACTTCGGGCGTGTCGAGCGCCTTGCGGATCTCCGAATTCATCTTGTCGATGATCGGTTTCGGCGTGCCCTTCGGGTAGAGCATCGCGTACCAGTTGTCCGACTCGAAGCCGGGATAGATCGAGTTCATCGTCGGCAAATCAGGCAGCGCCGAGGACCGCTTGGGAGTCGTCACGGCGAGCGCCCGCGCCTTGCCGGTCCTGAGATGGGGCATGATCGAGGGCGCCGTCGCGAAGAGGTAATCCACTTCCCCCGAGATCAGCGCGATGACCGCCGGGCCGCCGCCGCGGTAGTTGACGACGGTCGA
>Ga0075352_1000140_pt1 | contig 10820 bp, 10 predicted proteins | sample Sandmound_TuleA__FD_120092 | JGI IMG/M metagenome (GOLD analysis project Ga0075352, IMG submission 120092) | Natural and restored wetland microbial communities from the San Francisco Bay, California, USA, that impact long-term carbon... | ecosystem: Environmental > Terrestrial > Soil > Wetlands ...
ACGAAGGCGGCGCGGAAGGGGCTGAGGCAGAGCAGCGTGACGAGCGCCGCGAGATACGCGAGCCGCATCGCAAGCGCGCGGCTCGAGACGGATAGCTGCAGCAGCAGCGGCCAGCCGAGATTGACGATGGAGACGAGGGAAGCGTTCGCCGTGATATCGATCTCCCTCGAAACGAAGGGCGTGCTCGGCGCCGCGATCGCTGCTGCGAGCAGGAGAGCGCCGACGCAGCCGATCGCGAGCGGCAGAACGATGTGGTGCGGGATCTCGCGGATCTCCTGCCGCTGCGCCGGCCGCAGGCCCAACGCGACGAGCGTGGCGATGATCAGGCCTGCCGCAGACACCAGGCCGGCCTCGAGCGCTCCGACGGTGCACTGTGCACGAGTGTTTCCCAGCGCGCGGCAGACCAGGCGGATGTCCGGATAGGCGAGCGGATCGATCGAGAGGACGAGCGGCAGCGCGGCAACGACCGCCAAGAGCGCCAAGCCGAAGCCGCCCACGACATAGAGCACGGAGAGCGAGGCTAAAGCATCCCATGGCGGAGAGGGTGTGACGGCTTCACCTTGCCGGCCAGACAACGGGACAAATCCTTCGCCCGGCGGGGCTACAGGTCCTTCCGCCACTTCGAGGTGCAGGGAATCTTGGAGGTGTCGCAGCGACCGCGGTACTTCTCCGCGATCTCGTGCACTTCGAGCATCAGGCCCGCTTCGAGCTTGGTCGGCTTCAGGCCCATGTCGATGAAGCACTGGTTGTCGACGAAGAGCTCGTTCTCGTCGGCCTCGACACGCGGGTTGCGCACCATCTCGATTTTCGCTCCGGTGAGGTCTGAGACCATCTTGGCGAGGTCGCGCACGCGGTGCGTCTCGGTCATCTGGTTGAGGATCATCACCCGCTCGCCGCGCTTGGGCGGGTTCTTGATCGCGAGCTCGATGCAGCGCACGGTGTCGCGGATGTGGATGAAGGCGCGCGTCTGGCCGCCGCTGCCGTGCACGGTGAGCGGATAGCCGACCGCCGCCTGCATGAGGAAGCGGTTGAGCACCGTGCCGTAGTCGCCGTCGTAGTCGAAGCGGTTGACCAGCCGCTCATCGAGCAGCGTCTCCGGCGTATTCGTGCCCCAGACGATGCCCTGGTGCAGGTCGGTGACGCGCACCGCGTCGTTCTTGTTGTAGTAGGCGAAGAACAGCTGGTCCTGCGTCTTCGTCATGTGGTAGATGCTGCCGGGGTTGGGCGGATACAGCACCTCGCGCTCGACCAGCGTGCCGTCGTCGCGCTCGAGCTTCACCTTCAGGTAGCCCTCGGGAATCTTCATCCCCGCGGAGCCGTAGCCGTAGACGCCCATCGTGCCGAGGTGCACGAGATGGATGTCGCGCCCGGATTCGACGATCGCGCAAAGCGTGTTGTTGGTGGCGTTGAGGTTGTTGTCGACCGTGTAGCGCTTGTGCCAGGGCGACTTCATCGAGTAGGGCGCGGCGCGCTGCTCGGCGAAGTGCACCACCGCCTCCGGCCGGTAGTCGTTGAAGAGCTGCAGCAGTCGGTCGAAGTCGTGCGCGACGTCCATGCGGCGGAACTCGATCTGCTTGCCGGTCTTCTCCTTCCACGCCGCGAGCCGCACCGACATCGGCTTGATCGGCGTCAGCGACTCGGCTTCGAGCTCGATGTCGATGTTGCGCCGGGACATGTTGTCCACGATCAGCACGTCGTGACCGACCTTGGAAAGGTGCAGCGCCGTCGGCCAGCCGCAGAAGCCGTCGCCGCCCAATACGATGACTTTCATTCGGGATTGCTTTGTGTGAGGCGAAAGCCCAATTGTAACGTCTCGGGTCCTGATGTTCTAATTCGGGCCTTCGGACGATTGGCGATTTTCCAGAGCATGTCGAGAGCAAGCGTTGGTCTGCTGCTGCCGGTCTACAACGAGGTGGAAGGTTTGCGCCGTCTCGTGCCGCAGATCGATCTGACGCTCTTCGACGACGTGCTCGTCGTCGACGGCGGCTCGAAGGACGGATCGTGGCAGTACGCCGTCGAGAAGGGCCTGCGGGTGATGACGCAGCTGCGCCGCGGCCTCACGTTCGGCGTGCTCGATGCGATTCGCACCCTGCAGACCGACTATGTGATCGAGTTCAGCCCGGACGGCAATTGCCTGCCGGAGCGCCTGCCGGAGCTGGTGCAGAAGCTGCGCGAAGGCCACGATCTGGTGGTCGTTTCCCGCTACCTGCCGCCGGCGCGCTCGCTCGACGACACCTGGGTGACCGCGCTCGGCAACCACATGTTCTCCGCGCTCATCCGCCACATCGGCCGCTGCCCGATCACCGACTCGCTCAACATGTATCGCGGCTTCCGCCGCTCGATCGTCGAGCTCGAGGATTTCGATCGGCTCTGCGTCGGGCCGGTGCTCGAGCCGCTTACTTCCGCGCTCGTCAACCTGCACCGCATGAAGTACGCCGAGATTCCCGGCGACGAGCCGCCGCGGATCGGCGGCGAAAGCAAGATGAGCGTCGTGTACAACGGCAGCTGCATCCTGCTGATGGTGCTGCGCGTCTACCTGCGCAAGCTAGGCCTGCGCCTCTAGCGCATCAGCAGCCGCAGGCAGGCGATGAGCGTGCTGCCGCCGACCCAGCGCTCGCGCAGGGCGAGCGCTTTCAGCCGGCGCAGGTCGAAGAACACCAGCCGGCCGGCGCCGACTTCGGTCGCGGACGGGCGTCGCCTGGGGAGGGATCGGCAATTGCGCGCGAGGAACATCGCTACCCTGCCCTCGATCAGCCCCGCATCGGGCGCGTAGTCGCCCAGCGAGACCAGATCGCGCGGCGCGCAGGTGAGCCCCGTTTCCTCCTCGAGCTCGCGCAGCGCGGCCCCGCGCGCCGATTCGCCGGGATCGATGAAGCCGGCGGGCGCCTGCCACAGCTGGCGGCGGAACTGGTGCCGGTAGCCGCGCATGAGGCCGATGCGGCCGCGCAGCTCGGGGAGGATGCAGACGCCGACGATGCCGTCGCGCGTCGCGATCTTCGGCTGGATGATGAGGAAGCTGGGTACTTCGTCGCCCGAGGGCGAACGAAGCGAGTCGAAGTAGACGCGGAACAGCGAGTTCTCGCACGCCAGCCTGCGCGCGAATCGGCGGTAGGCAGCCATTTCAACCGGCGGCGGGCATGTTCGCCTTCCACCAGGCGATGGTGCGGGCGATACCCTCGTCGAGCGGCACCTTGCAGCGCCAGCCGAGCTCGCGCTCTGCCTTGCGGCAATCGAGGGCGAGGCTGGTCGGGATCGAGGGCTTGCTGCGGTCGTAGTCGATCGTCAGGCGCTTGCCCGACTTCTCGATCACCTTGGCGACGAGCTCGCGTACCGGCGTCGCCACGCCGCAGCCGCAGTTGTACAGGCCGAACGCGCCCGGCTGGCGCTCGAGCGCTCTTGCGACGAAGTCGACGAGATCATCGACGTAAATCAGGTCGCGCGCCTCCTCGCCGCTGCCCCACACCGTCACGGCCGGCTTGCTCGCCGTCATGACCTTGGTGACCGTGGCCCCCAGCACGTGGCTGCGCTGCAGGTCGAACTTGTCGTGCGGGCCGTAGACGTTGCTGTGGCGGATCACCGTGTGCCGGGTCTTGCCGATACGCGAATAGAACTCGCACATCTTTTCCAGGTAGACCTTGGTCCAGCCCGCGCCGAAGTACTGCGGCTGCATCGCCGCGCCGGCATCGAAGTCTTCCTCGGTCAGCGGCGCCGCGCTCGACTGCAGCATGATGCTGCAGCTGAAGAACACCAGGTGGCCGACGCCGGCCTCGAACGCCTCGCGCAGGATGAGCGAGTTCATCACCGCGTTGTCGGTGACGTGGATGTGGGGCCGCTGGACGATGTCACCCGCCCCGGAGGTCGTCGCCGCGGCCTGGATCAGGACGTCGGCGCCGCGCACCACCCGCTTCGCGTCCGCGAGCTGCGTCAGGTCGGCTTTCACCCATTCGACGCCGGCGAGCTGGAACGGCGGCCGCTCGTGATGCACGCCGACCACACGGCTGCCGCCGATGCGGGCGAAATGCTCGAGCAGGTTCCGGCCGATGAATCCGGTCGCCCCGCAGACGACGATCGTCTTCATCGTCCGCCGTGGACCGGGAGAACGGCGCCGGTCACGTAGCTTGCTTCGTCCGAGAGCAGCCAGAGGATCGCCTCGGCGACTTCCGCCGGCGCGCCCGGCCGCCCGAGGGCGATCGAGCGCAGCGTCTCGTCGCTCACGCCGCGCGAATGCTGGTCGGTGGCGACGATGCCGGGGCTCACGGCGTTGACGCGGATGCCGTCGCGCGCGAGCTCTCTCGCCAGCGCGACGGTCAGGGCGTTCACGCCGGCCTTCGCGGCTGCGTATAAGGACAGCCGATCGCCGCCGGTGCGGGCGGCGTCGGACGATACGTTGACGATGGCGCCGCCCGCGCCGCCGGCCGAGCGGGCCATCTGCCGCGCCGCGGCACGGCAGCAGTACGCGGTGCCGAGCAGGTTGACGTCGACGACCTCGCGCATCGCGGCCGGATCGAGGTCCGCGAGGGGCGATCTCGGCCCGGCAATCCCGGCGCTGTTGACCAGCGCGGCTACCGGTCCGAGGTCGCGGGCCACAGCCGCGAACAGCTTCTCGACTTCCTCGGGCCGCGACACGTCGGCGCGATAGGCGTGGCGCCGGCCGGCCTCGGGATTGCGCGCCGCGGTCGCCACCGTGTAACCCCGCTGCGCGGCCAGCTTCGCCACCGCGGCGCCGATGCCGCGGCTGCCGCCCGTGACGAGCAGGATCCTACCTGCCATGAGCGCCACGCTCGCCGTAGTCGCAGTAGATGATCTGGCTGCCGGCGAACTCGAACTCGAACGGAATCTCCAGCAGGCCGCCGAGCGCCTCGCGGATGCGCGCCTGGCGCTCGGGCGGAGCGAAGATCAGCATGAAGCCGCCGCCGCCGGCGCCGAGCAGCTTGCCGCCGATCGCTCCCGCCCGGCGCGCGGTCTCGTAGACGCCATCGATGCGCTCGTTCGAGATCGCCGGGCTCAGGCTGCGCTTGAGCTGCCACGACTCGTGCAGCATGCGGCCGAAATCGGCCAGCTCGCCGCCAGTCATCACTTTCAGCGCCTCGTCGACCATCGCGCCGATCGCGCGCAGCTCCTGCTGCTTGTCGGGAATGGCCTTGACTTGCGCCGCGGCGACTTCCGAGGCGAAACGGGAGATGCCGGTGAAGAACAGCATCATGTGATCGCTCAGCGCCTGCCGGCGCTCAGGCGAGACGATGACCGGCGACACGTCGTATTCGCCGTCGGTGCGGATGGTGATGACGTTGATCCCGCCGTGCGCGACCTGGATCTGGTCCTGGATGCCGACCTTCTCCTTGAGCAGCTCCTGCTCGAGGTAGATGGCTTCCCGCGCGAGCCGCGCCTTGCTGACCATCTCGCGCTTCAGGCCGTAGAGCGCGTGCAGAAGTCCGACGGTGAAGGCGGAGCTCGAGCCGAGGCCGGTGCGCGCCGGCAGATCGCCGTCGTGATGGATCTCCACGCCCTCGTCGATGCCGAGGAATTGCAGGCCGGCGCGCACCGCCGGGTGCTGGATGTCGGCCGCGCGGTCGACGAGCTCGATCCGCGACCAGACGATGCGGCTCCTCTTCTCGAAGAACGGCGGCAGGTAGCGCGCCGAGATGTAGCAGTAGCGGTTGAAGGTCGTCGTCAGCAGCTTGCCGCCGTGCTCGCGATACCACGGCGCGTAGTCCGTGCCGCCGCCGAAGAACGAGATGCGGAAGGGGGTGCGGCTGATGATCATGACCGCGCTCCGGTGCCGGCGAGGCGCGCCGCGGCTGCGGAGAGCGAATCGGGCGTACCGATGTCGACGAAGCCCTGCGACAGGCGGAAGCCGTAGAGCCCGCCGCCGACGTGGCGCGGCAGCACGTCGCGCTCCCAGGAAAGCTCCGTGTCCGCGGGCAGGCGAGCGACGGCGGATTTCGCGATGACGTAGACGCCGGCGTTGACCAGGCCGCGTCCCGCGCCGGCAGCCTTCTCGGCAAAGCGGCTGACGCGCCCGCGGGCGTCGAGCTCGACCAGCCCGTAGGCGCTCGCGTCGGGCACCTCCGCGAGCGCGAGCGAGATCTCCGCGCCGGCGGCGCGATGGCGCTCGAGCAGCTTCTCCAGGTCGACGTCGGCGAGCGAATCGCCGTTCATCGCGATGAAGGGATCGCTCTGCACGAGCTGCAGCACGTGGCGCAGCCCGCCGGCCGTGCCAAGGGGGCGCGGCTCGACGGCATGCGTGATCGTCATGCCCGCAGGTGCCTTGTGTTTCTTGAGGAAGAGCAACACCGCGTCGGCGCCGACGCCTAGCGAGAGCACCACGCGCCGCACCCCCGCGCGCTGCAGCCAGTCGAGAAGATAGGAAAGGAACGGGCGCGCGCCCACCGGCGCGAGCGCCTTGGGCACGCCGCGCGGCAGCACGGCGGCGAGCCGCGTGCCCTTGCCCCCGGCGAGCACGACGACGTCGATGGCGGCTAGCGCGTGAGGAATCGGTTGCCCTCCCGCTTGATCCGGCCGCGCCAGTAGTCGAGCAGGTCGCCGATGGTCTGCCGGTACGGGATCTCGGGCCGCCAGCCGGTGTGGCGCGTGAACTTGCTCGTGTCCGGGACCTGCAGGTCGGCGTCGATCGGCCGCAGCCGCTCCGGGTCGACCTCGACGCGGATCGCGTCCTTCTTCGGCGAGAGCTCGAGCAGCGTCTTCAGCACCTCGCCCACCGTCGCGGTATGCGAGCCGCCGATGTTGTAGTAGGCGCCGGCCACCGGCTTCACCGTCACCAGCAGGTAGTAGGCGCGCACCGCGTCGCGCACGTCGGCGATGGTGCGCAGCGAGTCGAGGTTGCCGACCTTCACCACCGGCGGGATCAGCCCCTGCTCGATCATCGCGATCTGCTTGGCGAAGGTGGACTCGGCGAACACGTCGCCGCGCCGCGGGCCGGTGTGGGTGAACATGCGCGTCACCATCACGGTCATGCCGTACGCCTCGGCGTAGAAGCGCCCGGCGAGATCCGTGCCGACCTTCGAGATCGCGTACGGCGAGGCGGGATGGAAGCCGCATTCCTCGTCGATCGGCAGCTTGTCCTTGGCCACACGGCCGAACACCTCGGAGGAGGAGCAGACGTGCACGATCGCGTCCTTGCGGTATTGCCGCAGCGCCTCGAGCACCCGGAAGGTTCCCTGCACGTTGGTGTCGAGCGTATCGAGCGGCGCGTCGAAGCTGGTCTTCGGGAAGCTCTGCGCCGCGAGATGAAACACGTAGTCAGGCCGCGACTGGCGCACCACTTCCTGGATGGACAGCGTGTCGCGCAGGTCGCCGTAGAGGAGCTGCACGCGCTCGCGCCGGTTGACGCTGGCGATCAGGCCCTCGATGTTGTCGAGCGGACTGCGCCAGCGGCACATGCCGTGCACCTCCCAGTCGGTATGCGCGATCAGGTAGTCGGCGAGGTGCGAGCCCACCATGCCGGTGATGCCGGTGATGAGCGCTCGCTTCGCCACGGCGGCGGATCAGCCCCCGTATTTCTTGAGGAACGCCGCGACCTGGTCGCGTACGTAGCGGCGCGCCTGCGCGTCGACCGCCTGGTGGTTGCCGAAGGAGAAGCCGCTGCGCATCACTCGCGTCGCGTTCGGCAGGTCGCCGGCCACGCGGTGCGCATAGAGCTTGAGCGCCGGTTGCCGGGCGATGTTGCCGGCGATGATCGAGCGCGTCTCGATCCCCGCCTTGTTGAGGAAGGCGGTGATCTCCTGGCGGGAGAAAGGCGCGCCGTCGCGCAGCACCAGAGGGAAGCCGAAGCACGAGCTGAAGGCGCCCGGCGTCTCCTGCTGCAGGTCGAAGTACTCGCGCCAGCGCGCGAAGTCCGCGTTCCATGCCGCCGTGGTCTCGCGCCGCGCATCGACGAAGGCGGGAAGCTTCGGCAGCTGCACCACGCCCATCGCCGCCTGCAGCTCGGTGAGGCGCAGGTTGTAGCCGACGTTGACGAACAGGAAGCGCGGGTCGATCTCCGGGCTCTTCTCCAGGTACGGCGCGGGCCGCTGCAGCTCGCGCACCCAGCCGTGCGCCCGCAGCACCCGCATCAGCTCCGCGAGCTCGAAGTCCCCGCTCACCGTGATGCCGCCTTCGAGCGTGGTCATGTGGTGCGAAAAATAGAAGCTGAAAGTGCCGGCGCGGCCGAAGCTGCCGACCGGGCGGCCGGCATAGCGGGCGCCGAGCGCCTCGCAGCAGTCCTCGACCATCTGCAGTCCCCGGCGGCGGCAGATGTCCTCGAGGGCGCTCAGGTCGCAGGGATTGCCGTACACGTGCACCGGCATCAGGCCGCGGGTCTTCGGGCCGATCGCGCGCTCGACCTCGCCGGGATCGATGTTGAGCGTGCGCGGGTCGATGTCGACGATCACCGGCACAAGGTTCATCTGGATCAGCGGCCAGACGGTGGTCGACCAGGAGAGCGCCGGGACGATCACCTCGTCGCCCGGGCGCAGGCCGTCGCGCGCCGCGACGTTGGCGAGCGCCGCGACCGCGAGCAGGTTGGCCGAGGAGCCGGAGTTGGACGTGACGTTCTGCGGGAAGCCGTGCATCGCGCCGAAGGCGCGCTCGAACTCGAGCACCTTCGGCCCCATGGTGACGCGCGTGCTGAGCAGCACGTCGAGCGCGGCGATGATCTCGTCGGCGCTGAACGTCGGCTCGTGCAGGCGCACCATCGGCTTCGCCGGATCGAAGCCGAAGCGGTGGCGCTCGGCGCAATACGCCTGGATGCCCGCGTAGACCTGCTGCAGATTCGCCGCCATCAGAACGGCCCCCGGAATTCCGCGATCTCCTCCGCCTCCGGGCCCGCCGGCTCCCAGGGCGCCCCGCCGCGCACCATGTCGTGGGCGGCGGCGGCGATGGTGCGCGAGTTCGGATAGAACAGGTTCTCGAGCGGCTTGGTGGTCGGGCACGGCACCGGCGCGAAGCCCATGCGGCGGGTGCGCAGCGCGCGGCCGCGGTCCTGCAGGCGCTCGTGCACCTGCGCGACGATCTCCGCGCTCGCCCCGGCGCAGGTCCAGGCGTTGTCCACGACCAGCAGGCGGCCGGTGCGGGCGGCGGATTTCGCGATGCTGTCCATGTCGAGCGGCACAAGCGACACCGGATCGATCACCTCCGCCTGGATGCCGACTTCGAGCAGGTGGTGGTAGGCGCGCAGCGCCTCGACCACCATGTGCGAGACGGCGACGATGGTCACGTCGTCGCCGTGCGTGAGCAGCCGCGCCTGTCCCGGCTGCACGGTGTAGGTCTCCCGCGGCACGATGCCGCGGTGGCGGTAGAGCATGCGGTGCTCCATGAAGATCACCGGATTATCGTCGCGAATCGCCTGGATCATGCACCCCTTGGCGTCGTAGGGCGTGGTCGGCGCGAGCACCTTGATGCCCGGCACGTGCATGAAGAAGGAATGGAACGCCTGGCTGTGCTGCGCGCCCTGCCCCCAGCTGCGGCCGATGATCGCCCGCACCACGAGCGGCACGCAGAACGCGTCGCCGAACACGTAGCGTGACTTGGCGGCGAGGTTGACGAGCTGGTTCATGCACAGCATCAGGAAGTCCATGCGCTGGTGCACGTGGATCGGCCGCATGCCCGCCAGCGCGGCGCCGATGGCGACGCCGGTCATCGCGTCCTCGGAGAGCGGCGTGTCGAAATTGCGCAGGGCGCCAAATCGGGCGTGCAGGTCCTTGGTGGTGCCGTACATGCCCTTGGGATCGTCCACCCCCAGGCCGAACACGAACACCGACGGATCGCGTTCCATCTCCTGCGCGGTCGCCTCGTAGAGCGCTTCGGCGTAGGTGAGCTCGCGCTTCGCGTCAGCCATAGAGGTCGGCGTACAGGCCCTGGGGCGGCGGGAAGGGGCTGTCCTCGGCGAAGCGAAACGCCGCCTCGATCTCGGCGAGGACTTCATGCTCGATGCGCGCGCGCGCCGCGGCGTCGAGCATGCCGCCGATGCGCCTGAGCTCGTCGGCGGCGATCCAGCGCTCGCCTTCCGCGCGCGTGCGGTAGCCGAGGTGCCAGTCCTCTCCGGGGCCGACGTGCTCTCGCCAGCGATAGGTCTCGATCTCGAAAAAGCGCGGCCCGCTGTCGCCCGTGCGCAGCTCGCCCGCGGCGGCGGCGACGGCGGCATGGGTGGCGAGCGCGTTATTGCCGGCAATGCGCGCCGACTTCATTCCGTAGCTTTCAGCGCGCTCGCAGAAGTTCGCGCGCGACACCCGCTTCTCGAGGGGCGTGTGGATCGCGTAGAGATTGTTCTCGCAAACGAAGATCACCGGCAGGCGCATGAGCGCGGCGAAGTTCAGGCTCTCGTGGCAGACGCCCTCCTCCATCGCGCCGTCGCCGAAGCAGACCGCAACCACGGTGTCGCGGCCGCGCATCTTCTCGGCGAGCGCGTAGCCCACCGCGTGCGGGATGGTGGTGCCGACGATCGCGGAAGTGCCCATCATCCCGGCCGCTCGCCAGCCGAGGTGCATCGAGCCCGCCTTACCATGGCCACAGCCCGTCGCCTTGCCGTAGAGCTCCGCGAGCATCGCCTTCAGGTCCCCGCCCTTGGCGAGGTAGAGGCCGTGGCCGCGGTAGGTCCCGTAGAGGCGGTCCTCGGGGGAGAGGGCGTGCCCCACCCCGGCCGCGACCCCCTCTTGGCCTAGGGAGAGATGGATGGGGCTTTGGATCTTGTCGGAGGGGTAGAGCTCCGCGATCTTCTGCTCGGCCAAGCGCAGCCGGACCATGGCCCGGTAGAGCTCGGCGCAGACCCCGGGATCGGGCCTTTTTTGCACGCCTGGATTATACTTTTTTGCGCTTCGCCGGAG
>Ga0075352_1000143_pt1 | contig 10710 bp, 11 predicted proteins | sample Sandmound_TuleA__FD_120092 | JGI IMG/M metagenome (GOLD analysis project Ga0075352, IMG submission 120092) | Natural and restored wetland microbial communities from the San Francisco Bay, California, USA, that impact long-term carbon... | ecosystem: Environmental > Terrestrial > Soil > Wetlands ...
GGCGATGCAACCGTAATGCGCCCGACGCCCGTAATATCATCGCCGCCATGGCTGCCGCCGCCTTTGACGCCCTTGCCGCCGAGCTGATCGCGCTGCACGAGGCGCCGCGCGAGGTGCCGCCGTTCAGCGAGCGCTTCCCGGGTCTGACGCCCGAGGCCGGATATCGCGCCGCGCGCCACCTCCACGCCCATCGCGTTGCGCAAGGCTGGCGGCCGCGCGGGCGCAAGATCGGCTTCACCAACCGCACGCTCTGGGATCGCTACGGCGTGCACGAGCCGATGTGGGGCATGGTCTATGACCGTACCCTGATCGAGGCTCCGAAAAACGAAGCGAGCGTCAGCCTGGCGGGGCTGTCACAGCCACGCATCGAGCCCGAGATCGCCTTCAAGTTGAGGAGGGCGCCCGCTTCGCAGGAGGACCTGGTCGATTGCCTCGAATGGATGGCGCACTCGGTGGAAATCGTGCAATGCCATCACCCGAATTGGAAAGTGACCATCGCCGATTGCTGCGCCGATAACGGGCTGCACGGCAGGCTGGTGATCGGCACGCCGGTTCCAGCGCAGGACCTGGAGAAGCTGCCCGAAGTGCAGGCGAAGCTGTTCAAAGGCGAGCGGCTGGTCGATCAGGGCGTCGGCGCCAATGTGCTCGGCAGCCCGCTGCTTTCGCTTGCGCACCTCGTCGAGCTGCTGCGGCGGCAGCCCGACGCACCGCCGCTCACGACGGGCGAAATCATCACCACCGGGGTACTGACCGACGCTCATCCGGTCGCTCGCGGCGAGACATGGCGCACCGAGGTCACGGGATTTCAAGGCCTCCGCGTCACTTTTTCATGAGACCGCTGGAAGGCATCACCGTCGTCGCTCTGGAGCAGGTGATCGCCGGGCCGTTCGCGACGCGCCAGCTCGCCGAGCTCGGCGCACGGGTCATCAAGGTCGAGCGCCCTTCAGGCGGCGACGCGGCGCGCGCCTACGACACGACGGTCAAGGGACTGTCGTCGCATTTCGTCTGGGTCAACCGCTCCAAGGAAAGCCTGACGCTCGACGTGAAGCAGCCACCGGCGAAGGAGATCCTGGCCCGGCTGCTCGAAAAGGCCGATGTCTTCCTGCACAACCTCGCCCCGGGCGCGGTCGAGCGCCTCGGCCTCGGCGCGCAGGAGCTGCGGAAGAAGCATCCTTCCCTCATCTGGTGCGGGATCTCCGGCTATGGACCGGAAGGCCCCTATGCATCGAAGAAGGCCTACGATCTGCTGGTGCAGTGCGAGGCCGGACTCCTGTCGGTGACCGGCACGGGCGACGCTCCCGCTAAGGCCGGCATTCCGGCGGCGGACATCGCGGCGGGGATGTACGCCTTGTCCTCGATCCTCGCTGCGCTGGTCCGGCGCGGACGCAGCGGAGAGGGCGCGACCATCGAGGTGACGATGCTCGAGGCCCTCGGCGAGTGGATGGGCTTCCCGGCGCTGTTCACGGCCTACGGCGGGAGCGCGCCGCCACGCTCGGGCGCGCACCATGCGACGATCGTGCCTTACGGGCCCTTCCGGGCCGGCGATGGCGAGACCGTGTTTCTCAGCGTGCAGAACGAGCGCGAGTTCGCCGCGTTCTGCGACCAGGTGCTCGAGAAGAGCGAGCTGAAGACCGACCCGCGCTTCGCTTCCGGCCCGGCGCGGTCTCGCAACCGCGACGCGATGCACGCCGAGATCAGCCGGGTCTTTGGCTCCTTGAAGGCCGGCGAGATCATCGAGCGCCTGGACGCGGCCGACATCGCCAACGCCCGCCTCAACGACATGGGACAGTTCTGGCGCCACCCGCAGCTCGCGGCGCGCGGTCGCTGGGCCAAGGTCGGCTCGCCCGCGGGAGAGCTCGACCTGCTCAAGCCGCCTTTCAACCTGTCGGGCTTCGCGCCCCGCCTCGACCCGGTGCCGGCGCTCGGCCAGCACACGCGCGCCATCCTGGCCGAGCTCGGCTATGGCGAAAGGGAGATCGAAGCGCTAAGGAGCGCGGGCGCGGTCTAGGGCGGCCCGCAGCACTCGCTGCCGCTCACGCGCGTGTTCCACTCGCGGTAGCCGTCGACCCAGCCGCGCATGTAGTCCGCCTCTGAAGCCTGCACCCAGGCGCGGCACTGGTGCTCGTAAAGGAAGAACTGCGGCCGCAGGCCGTACGGGTCGGCGTCGCGGTAGCCGATCTGGTACCAGTCGGCGCTACGGCACTCGCTCTCGGTCATGGCCGCGCAGCCCGAGAGCAGCGCCACGAGCAGCGCGAACGCGCTAGTCCGTGCCGCCATGGATCTTGCGCGCGTCATACTCCCACAGGCCCTCCTGCCAGCCCTTGGCGTAGGCCGCGGTGTCGGGCTTGGCGCCGTGCTTGCCGCACTGCTCGTCATACACTATGTCCATTCGCTGCATGCCGTAGAGTCCGTCGCGGAAGCCAAGCTCGTACCAGTTCGCACCGCGGCATTCCGCCGCATCCATGCTGACGCAGCCGCCGAGTGTCAGTCCGATGAAAGCCAGGGCCAGGGGGAGTCTCATATGGCCGCGAACAGGCACGGCGTACCGCTATTCCGGACTGTGAACTATTACTTGCGGCCGGCTTCTATACCCGCAGCGCGCGCGAGGTCTCGATGCACCCGCGCGACCCGCTCGACCTCGCCCTTGGCGGGGAAGCGCTCGTAGAAGCCATCTTCGCGGAACTGGCGGGCCATCTCGGTCCAGGGGGCGAGACGCTGCTCCCAGCGGGCCACGCGCCCGGCTTCGGGCTCGGCATCGTCGCGCGCCAGGTCGGCGCACACGCGCACCATCGCCTTGATGGTCACCGGCTTGGTGACCATGTAGTTCTCCTTGCCCCACACGGCGTCGCCGAAAACGGCGCGCGCTGCCTTGAAGAAGTCGCGGATGATGCCGTAGTAGCGCGGCACTTCCTTGGAGCTGCCGCCGGCGAGCTGGATCGAGCGCCAGCGGCCGCGCACCCAGCGGTGCAGCTCGTTGAAGAGCTCGGCCTGCAGCACCCACTTGTCGCGCTGGCTGCGGCCGCCGAGGCGGTTGATGCGATAGCGCAGCGGGCTGTCGCCCTCGCCGTAGAGCCGCTCGACCAGGCGCGCGGCGAACTTGCGGTCGGGCGCCGCGAACGAGACGTGCTCGTACAGGTCGACGAGGTGGCTCTTGTTGATGCGCGTCGGCGTCGAGTTGATGATGACGAACATCTCGGTGGCGGCGTCCTCGCTGCGGGCGTCGAAGATGATGCAGGGCACGTTGATGCTGGCCGCGTCGTCGGGACGCTCGTGCAGGTAGAAGCGCAGCGCCGCGAGGCGGTGCTGGCCGTCGATGATCAGGTACTTGGACGCGGGCTCGGTCAGGGAGCCGGCCGGGCCGTCTCCGTCGTTGCGGAAATTCAGGCGCTCGGAGGTGAACAACAGCACGGTGCCCGGAATCGGCGGCTGCGTGATCGCCGTCTCGTAGAAGTTCTTCAGCTGGCGCACCTTCGAGCGCGACAGGGCGCGCTGGAAGGCGTGGTCGTTGCGCTCGATCCTGGCGATGAACTGGGCGATGTCGTCGTCTTCGGCGATGCGGGTCGGAGCGATTTCCTCGCCGTCACCGTAGAAGCGGCTGATGAAGCGAACCTTCGACAGCAGGTCCTTGGCACGGTAGCTGACGAAGTAAAAGACGCCGTCCTTTTGACGGATCTGCGTCGCTTGCATGGACGCTCCTTGTAACCGCCGGCCCCCCGGCCGGACGCTTGCACCTGCCCACCGGGACAGGCTCTTGCGCGCGAATACTAAAGGAAAATCGGGGCCTTAGCAGGAGGGAAGCAGGAGCGCCTGCAGCACCTCGCCGGTGCGGCGGTCCTGAACGAAACCGACCGCGCCCGAGCGCTCGGGCGCGCCCTTGGGCAGCAGCTTGAGCGCTCGCCGCTCGGACGCCCGACCCGTCGGCCCGAAGGCGAAGGGTCCCTGCCACTCGAGCACCACGTGATCGTGCGTGAGCGTGCGGCCGCTGTTCTCGCCCGCGGTGATGCGGCTCATGAGCCGGTTTTCATAGACGGCGAGATAAAGCGCAGCGTCCGCGGCGAGCGCCGGCTCGGCAAGCTCGGCGCGCGCCTGGAGATCGATCGCCTCGTTCGCTGCGTCGAGGATCTCGAGAGAGATACGCGCCTTCGCCGGCCGGGCGTTGATCGTGTCGACGGCGCTGTCGAACGCCGCCGAGCCCCAGCGCGGAAAGTCCTTGCCTTGCAGCAGGACCTGCGGCGTGTAGACGAGCGCCATGCGCTGCAGCTGGCTGAGCTTGCGCTGGCGCAGCGAGAATTCGCGCTTCGCGTACGGATCCTTCCAGCCGATGTAGTCCCAGTAGTCGACGTGCAGGGCGAGCGGCACGACCCGGTCGGGCGCATACCCCCGGCCGGCTAGCCCGGAGAGCCAGCGGTCCGCGGGCGGGCAGCTGCTGCAGCCCTCGGAGGTGTAGAGCTCGACCAAAGCGGCGGTCTTGGCCCCGGATTCGGCCTTGCAGCCAGCCGCGGCCGCCAGAGCGGGCAGCACCAGGAAAGTGAGGGAGATAGCGAACCGCATGGTCGTTGGTCGGAGTCCCGGCCCGGAGCTTACGGATAATCGGGCGAATGTTCTTCTTCGCTTCGCTCGCCTGGAATTTCGGCTTGGGGATGACCTGGCTGGCGGTGCCCCTGTACGCCCACACGCAAGGGCTGTCGAATGCCGAGATCGGGGTGCTCTTCGCGGCTCCCGTGCTTGCCCAGGCGCCCCTCAACCTCGTGGGCGGTGCCTATACCGACAGGATCGGCGGGCGGCGCATCATGCTCGGCTCCTGCTGGGCCACGGTCGCGGCCGGGGTGTGGTTCATGTTCGCCCAGGGCTTCTGGATGCTGCTGCTCGGCCAGCTGACGCTGATCCTCTCGCGCGCCGCGTTCTGGCCCGCGACCTGGGCGATGGCAACCGAGCTGCCCGGCGAGCGCGGCGTGCAGCTTGGCCGGCTCAACGCCGTCACGAACACCGGGCAGATCGTCGGCACCGCGCTCTGCGGTTTCCTGCTCGCGGTCCTGGGCTTCAAGGCGACCTTCGCCGCGCTTGCTCTCATCGGCCTGCTGGCATTTTTCGCCGGCCTGGGTACCCGTCCCGTGCCGCCGCGCGAGCGTCGTGCCACCGGCGCCCTGGCGGTCTACTGGCCGCTCCTGCGCCATCGCATCATCCGCTATTCGATGCTCTGCGCTTACCTTTCGGCGCTGCCTTTCTCGCTCTCGATCTCGTTCTTCCCGCTGTTGCTGACGAGCTTCGACTACAGCGAGGGGAGCTCGGGCCTGCTGCTCGCGCTGCGCGCGGTCGGCTCGATCGCGGCGAACCTCCTGGTCGCGCGCTTCGTGCGCAGCGGGCCGCAGACGCTCTGGCCGGTGGTGTGCGGAGTGATCGTGGCCGCATCGATCGGCTTCCTGCCGGCCTGGAACCACGCCGTGCCGATCGCGCTCTGCCTGCTCCTCGTCGGCGCCGGCTCGGCGGCGATGACGCTGTACTTCCAGATCACGATCTCCGAGGCGAGCCGCCCCGAGGAGCGCGGCTCGGCGCTCGCGCTCGGCGGCCTGGGGTGGAGCCTGTCGCACTTCAGCACGCCGCTCATCATGGGCGTGCTCGCGGATCGCTACGGCCTCGTGACGGGCTTCTACGTGCTCGGGGCGCTGGCCCTGGCCTTTGCCCTGGCCATCGCCTGGGCGCGGCGCTGGGCGTTCCGGGCGGCCTGAGCCGCGCCTACCGCTGCCGGCGGCGCAGCTTCTCCTCGCGCTCCAGGATGCCGCGCTCGATGGACTGCATCGCCTCGAGCTGCTGGCGCAGCGCTTCCTCGCGCTTGTCGCGCTCTTTGTCGACGCGGTCGCGCTCGCGCGCCGCGCGCTCGGATTCCTTTGCCAGGCGCTCGAGCTCCCGGCTCAGGCGCTGGCGCTCGACGAGCTGGGCCGAGAGCAGCGCCGCGAAGCGGCCGAATCCGGGGTTGGGGGTCCTCGCCAGCGGCTCGAGCAACTCGCTCGCTCTCGCGTCGTCGCGCAGCGGCGGCGGCAGGACGGCGAGGAGGGTGGCGAGGCGAACGCGGTTGGCGGCGCTGGCGTCGCGGCCAAACGCCGCCTGCGCGGCAGCGAGCGCGGCCTTCTGCTCCTGTGCCGGCGCCCGCGCCGCCGCCAGGGCGTCGCCGACGATGCGGTCGGCCGCGACCATTTCGCTGCCCTGGGGCTCGATCAGCGTGCAGCCCGCCAGCAGGAACACTGCCGCGATGAGCGCGCGCATTACCATGTACTCATGACTCCCCGCATCTACCTCGTCGCCGCCGTAGCCGCAAATGGGATCATAGGCGCCAACGGGAAGCTACCTTGGTATCTCCCCGAAGACCTGAAGCACTTCAAGCAGCTGACCCTGGGCCACCCGGTCATCATGGGCCGCAAGACCTGGGAGTCGCTCAAGGGCCCCTTGCCGGGGCGCGAGAACATCGTGGTGTCCGGCCAGCCAGGCTATCAGGCGCCCGGCGCGGCAGTCGCGAGTTCCCTCGACGCCGCGCTCGCACTGTGCGCCGACGAAAAGGTCGCCTTCGTGATCGGCGGAACGTCGCTCTTCCAGGATGCGCTGCCGGCCGCGAGCGGCCTGGTGATGACCGAGATCAAGAAAGACTATCCGGGCGACACCTGGTTCCCCGACTACGACCGCTCGCAATGGCGGGAGACCCAGCGCGAAGCGCACACCGCCGCCGACGGCACGCGCTTCGACTTCGTGCTCTACGAAAAAGCCTAGTCTTTCGACTCGAAGACGCGGACTTCGGGCAGGGGAAAGCCGTTGAACTGGCTCGCGTAGGCGGTCGTGTACGCCCCGGCGTTGCGGATGTACACGAAGTCGCCCTCCTGCACGTCCGAAGGCAGCGGCTCGTCGCGCATGACGATGTCGACCGAGTCGCAGGTCGGGCCGCCGACCGTCCAGACGACGTCCGGTCCGGAGCGGTCGGTGCGGATGCGGTACCTGAGGCCTTCGGAGGCTTCGATCACGCCGCCGAACAGGCCCGCGTCCCAGTGCATCCAGCGCTTGCCGGCGCGCGTGGCGGTGCCCAGCACCCGGCAGACGAAGTAGCCGGCGTCGGAGACCAGGTAGCGTCCCGGCTCGGCGATGACCTGCACGTCGTCCGGGAAGGCCTTCAGGCCGTCGTTGACGACGTTGCCGATCACCTCGATCGAGGGGATGGGCTTTACGTGCCGGACCGGGTAGCCGCCGCCGATGTTGAGCAGCCGTGGCTTCAGGCCCGCCTTGATCATGGTGTCGAACAGGCTGCGCGCCTTTTCCAGCGCGACGCGCCAGTTCTCCGGGTTGCGGCACTGCGAGCCGACATGAAAGGTGATGCCCGCGAGGTCCGCGCCCAGCTTGGCCGCGGCGGCGATGATCTCGCGCGCGTCGCTGGCGCCGGCGCCGAACTTGCCCGAAAGCGGCCAGTCGCTGCCGATGTTGGGGGTGGCGATGCGCAGGTACTGCTTCGCGTCGGGCTTGATCTCGAAAACGCGGCGCATTTCCTCCGGGCTGTCGACCACGTACCACTCGACGCCCTTGGCGGCGGCGCAGGCGATCGACTCCCGGGATTTCACCGGGTTGGAGTAGAAGACCTCGGCGGCGTTCACCCCGAGCGACAGGAGCAGGTCGAGCTCGCTGGTCGAGGCGATCTCGAAGCCGCAGCCCTCCTGGGCGAGCACCTTGAGCACGCGCCGGTCCGGATTGGCCTTGACCGCGTAGTGCGGACGCACGCGCGGCATAGCGGCGCGAAAGCGCCTCGCCTTGGCACGGACGATGGCCGTGTCGAGGATCAGGAACGGTCGGATGTATTTCTGCTTGGCAGCCTGGCGGGCGATCTCGAAGTCGAGCTCGACCTCGGGATGCGTATCGAAGAGCTGTTCTTGCGGCTGCCTGGCGACTGCGGTGCTTCTGCTGCGGATGCTGCTAGGGCGGTCCCCCATCAAAGTTCTCCTCGCGCGGGAAACTAACCTTCAGGAATGTCGCGTACGGAAACGTCGTACACGCGGTAGCAGATCTTCGGGCTTCTCATGATGACCTCCAGCGTCTCTTCCTCTTCCTCGAAAGGCGAAAAACTCCGGCCGATTATAGGGATGACCCCCCCGGAGTCAAGACCCGCGACAAAGATTATTACAGTCCCTATAGCGCCCCGGGGCGGACAGAAACACAACCTGTAGTAGGCGAGCGAAATCCGCGCCCTAGATGCGCGGCAAAGTCACGCCTTTTTGCCCCTGGTACTTGCCGCCGCGGTCCTTGTACGAGGTCTCGCAGACCTCGTCGGACTCGATGAAGATCACCTGCGCCACGCCCTCGTTGGCGTAGACGCGGGCGGGGAGGGGGGTGGTGTTGGAGAACTCGAGCGTCACGTGCCCCTCCCACTCCGGCTCGAGCGGCGTGACGTTGACGATGATGCCGCAGCGCGCGTAGGTCGACTTGCCGAGGCAGATGGTGAGCACGTTGCGCGGGATGCGGAAGTACTCGACGGTCCGGGCGAGGGCGAAGGAGTTGGGCGGGATGATGCAGACCTCGCCCTTGTACTCGACGAAGTTCTTCTCGTCGAAGTGCTTCGGGTCGACGATGGTCGAGTTGATGTTGGTGAAGATCTTGAAGTCGGTCGAGCAGCGGATGTCGTACCCATAGCTCGAGGTGCCGTAGGACACCACCTTCCGTCCGGCGACCTCCTTGACCTGGCCGGCCTCGAACGGCTCGATCATGCCCTTCGCCGCCATCCGGCGGATCCATTTGTCTGACTTGATGGTCACTATTTGCTCCGCTCGACTAGACTTGATTTTATGTCCTGGCCCTTCTCCGTGCGGCCGCTGACGCCGAACCTGGGCGCGGAGATCGCGGGGCTCGAGCTCGCGCAGGACATTTCCGACGAGCTTTTCGGCGCCCTGTACCGGGCGTTTCTGCGCTACCAGGTGCTGCTCTTCCCTGCGCAGGACCTGCCCCCGGGGCGCCAGGTCGCGCTCGCGCGCCGCTTCGGGGAAGTGCAGATCCACGTCATGAACCAGTACCACGCCGACGGGTATCCGGAGCTCTACCGGCTCTCCAACCTCGATGACCAGGGAAGGCCGAGCGGCCGCCATCCCGACAAGGGCACCCTCGCCTGGCATACCGACGGGTCCTGGCAGCGGGTCACGGGGCAGGCGACCCTCATCTACGGCGAGGCGATGCCCGAAAGCGGCGGCGAAACCCACTTCTGCGACATGTACGGCGCCTATCAGCGCCTGGACGCTTCCCGGAAGGCACGTATCGCCGGCCTGCGCGCCGTCCACAACCTGGACTTCTCCCGCAACCGCCGCCACGGCGAGGATCCGCTGACTGAAGCCCAGCGCCTTGCCCGGCCTCCGGTGGACCATCCCGTCGTGCGAACGCACGCCGAGACCGGTCGCAAATGCCTTTTTCTCGGCGACCACGCGGAGTACATCCTGGGAATGCCTTACGAGGAAGGACGGGCGCTGATCGAGGAGCTGAACGCGCTTGCCATCCATCCGGACCTGAGCTACGAGCACCGCTGGAAGACGGGGCAGCTGATCATCTGGGACAACCGCTGCGTGATGCACCGGGCAACTGCATATGACGCCGCAACGCAGGGGCGCGTCATCCGGCGCTGCACGATCCTCGGCGAGGTTCCAGCCTAGGTGTTCTGCACGACGATGTTCGGGAACTTGGAGGTCATGTCGCGCTGCGACTCGGCGATCTTGACGGCGCAGCGTCGGGCGATCCGGCGGTAGATCTCGGCCACCTTCCCGTCGGGGTCCGAAACGACCGTCGGCTTGCCGGAATCGGCCTGCTGCCGGATCGACTCGTCGAGCGGCAGCTGGCCGAGCAGCTCGGTCGAGTAGTCCTTCGCCATCCGCGCCGCGCCGCCCTGGCCGAAGATGTGGCTCTCATGGCCGCACTTCGGGCAGACGTGGAACGACATGTTCTCCACCACGCCGAGGATCGGGATGCCGACCTTCTCGAACATCTTCAGCCCCTTGCGGGCATCGATGAGGGCGATGTCCTGCGGCGTGGTGACGATGATCGCGCCGGTGACCGGCACCTTCTGCGCCAGCGTGAGCTGGATGTCGCCGGTGCCGGGCGGCAGGTCGACGACCAGATAGTCGAGCTCGCGCCAGTTGGTGTCCTTGAGGAGCTGCTCGAGCGCCTGCGTGACCATCGGGCCGCGCCAGACCATCGGCGTGTCGATGTCGATCAAAAAGCCGATCGAGCTCGCCTGCAGGCCGTGGCCTACCATCGGCTCGATGCGCTTGCCGTCCTTCGACTCCGGGCGGCCGGAGATGCCGAGCATCATCGGCTGCGATGGCCCGTAGATGTCGGCGTCGAGCATTCCCACCGATGCACCCTCGGCAGCGAGCGCGAGTGCCAGGTTCACCGCCGTGGTCGACTTGCCGACGCCGCCCTTGCCCGAGGCGACGGCGATGATGTTCTTGATTCCGGGAACGAGCTTGACGCCGCGCTGCACTGCGTGCGCGACCACCCTGGAGCTCATCTTCACCGTCACGTTGCCGGCACCGGCCGCTTTCAGCGCCTGAATCACCTGGCGGCGGAGCGGTTCGTGCTGGCTCTTGCCCGGATAGCCGAGCTCGATGTCGAGCGAAACGTCGCTGCCGGAAACCTTGATGTTGCGCGCCGAGCGCGTGGCTACGAAGTCCTTGCCGGTGTTCGGATCGACGAGCTTGCGAA
>Ga0075352_1000145_pt1 | contig 10643 bp, 10 predicted proteins | sample Sandmound_TuleA__FD_120092 | JGI IMG/M metagenome (GOLD analysis project Ga0075352, IMG submission 120092) | Natural and restored wetland microbial communities from the San Francisco Bay, California, USA, that impact long-term carbon... | ecosystem: Environmental > Terrestrial > Soil > Wetlands ...
CGCTGTCCAATCCGACGTCTCGCGCCGAGTGCACCGCCGAGCAGGCCTATGCCTGGTCGGGCGGTCGGGCGTTGTTCGCCTCCGGCAGCCCGTTCGATCCGGTCACGTTGAAGGACCAGCACTTCGTTCCGCGCCAGGGCAACAATTCGTACATCTTCCCCGGCGTCGGCCTGGGCGTGATCGTCAGCCGCGCGCGCCGCGTCAGCGACGAGATGTTCCTGGCAGCAGCGCATGCGCTCGCCGCGCAGGTGACGCCCGCCGACCTCGCGCAGGGCAGCCTCTACCCGGCGCTGCCGCGCGCGCGCGAAGTCTCGGCGGACATCGCCACCGCGGTTGCCGCAGTGGCGTACGAAGCGGGGCTCGCCCAAGTGCCGCGCCCCGCCGACCTCGCGGCGCACGTGCGCTCGCGGATGTTCGATCCGCGCTACTAGACCAGGATCAGGAGAACTGCCGCCGCCAGCGTGCCGGCGGCGGCAAAGCCGTGGAATGCGGCCTTCAGGCCCGGGCCAACATGGATGCCGAAGTCGTGCAGCGAGTGGTACATGCGGTGGCAGCCGTGGAAGAGGAACAGGCTGATCACCGCCAGGATCGCCAGCTTGCCGAGGCCGTTCTGCGCGAGGAGCAGCACTCGTTCATACCCTAGTGACTGCGAGCTGAAGCCGGTCTTGTAGATCAGGGCGGGACCGATCAGCGCCGAGAGCATCCCGCCGGCTCCGAACAGCGACCAGAAGATGGGCTTGTTGGAGCGCTTCATGTCAGCACCAGCACGAGCGCGGAGCAGACGATGACCGCGCTCACGCCGCCGGTGACGACCAGCCAGTCGGGGAGCGGAATCCGCGGCAGGGTCTTGGGCATGATCTTGAACCAGGTCCACGAGTGATAGAGGACCAGGGCGAGCGCGATGGCGTGGAAGGCGAGCGAGAGAGGACTGGCAAGGCTCTCGCGCCATTGTTCATATTGGATCTTGCCTTGCTGCAATCGATACAAACCCCAGAGCAGCATCAGCGCGTAGGCGGTGAGGAAAAGGCAGCTCGCCTCGCGCAGCATGTACCAGAGGTAGTAGGGATTCCTCTTCCACCAGCCGGCCATCGGGCGCGTATAGGTTTTCATTTGCGGAAGAAGCGGAAGAAATAGTCCTTGGTGCTCTCGATCTTGTTCTGGTTGACCGCGCGCGCCGGATCGACGCCCTTCGGGCAGACCTCGGAGCAGTAGCCCACCAGCGTGCAGCCCCACACGCCGTCCTCGGCGTTGACCACCGGCATGCGCTCGGCCTTGCCGGCGTCGCGCGAATCGGCGTTGTAGCGGTGCAGCAGCGCGAGCGCCGCCGGGCCGGTGAAGGCGCTGTTCAGCCCGTACTGCGGACAGGCGGCGTAGCAGAGCAGGCAGTTGATGCACTTGGAGTACTGGTAGTACTCGTCCATCTGCCCCGGGGTTTGAATAAACGTGCCTTTTTTCGGCACGTCGGGATTGATCAGGTACGGCTTCACCGATTCCAGCTTCTTCAGGAAGTCGCTCTGGTCGATGGCGAGGTCGCGCACGATCGGAAAATGGCTGAGCGGCTCGACCCGCAGCGTTCCGGGGTAGTAGTCGCGCAGGAACGTCTCGCAGCCGAGCTTGGGCACGCCGTTCAGCACGAAGCCGCAGCTGCCGCAGATCGCCATGCGGCAGGACCAGCGGAAGGTCAGGCTGCCGTCGAGGTGGTCCTTGATGTACTGCAGGCCCTGCAGCACCGACATGTCGTCCGTGAACGGCACCGGCCACGACTGGAAGCGCGGCTCGGCGTCGCTCTCGGGGTGGTAGCGCAGGCACTCGATGGTGATGGTGTTCATGTCAGGACCGCTTGCTTGCCCTCGCCGCCGTAGTGGCGCACCCGCGGCGGCGACTTGGTGATCGTCACCGGCTGGTGCTCGATGCGCGGCGCGGCGTCGCCGGCGTGGCGCGCAAGCGTGTGCTTGAGGAAGGCGTCGTCGTCGCGCGCCTCGAAGTCGATGCGCATGTGGGCGCCGCGCGACTCGCGGCGCGCCAGCGCGCCATGCGCCATCGCCTCGGCGACCTCGAGCGTGAAGCCGAGCTCGATCGCGGTCAGCCACTCGGTGTTGAAGGCGCGGCTGCGGTCGTCGAGCTTCACGCCGCGCCGGTAGCGCTCCCGCAGCGTCGCGAGCTTCGCGCACGCGGCGCGCAGGCCCGGCTCGTCGCGGTAGATGCCGACGTTGTCCTCCATGGTGTCGCGCATCTCGTCGCGCAGCACCGCAAGCCTCTCGCCCTTGTCGTTCCTCAAGAGCGAAGTCAGCCTTTGTTCCACCGCTTCGGCGCGAAGGCCGCGTTGGGAGGATGGGTTGGAAAGAGCGAACTGCGCCGCGGAATCCCCGGCCACCTTGCCGAAGACCACGATTTCCACCAGCGAATTCGACCCCAGGCGGTTGGCGCCGTGGATGCCGACGCTCGCGCACTCGCCCGCGGCATACAGCCCGGCGATCGGCGTCTCGCAGCGCACGTTGGTAAAGATGCCGCCCATGGTGTAGTGCACCGCCGGGCAGACCGGGATCGGCTCCTTCACCGCGTCGACGCCGGCGAAGGTCTGCGCCGCCTCGGTGATGAGCGGCAGGCGCTCGTGGATCTTCTTCGCCCCGAGGTGGCGCAGGTCGAGGTGCACCGCCGGGCCCTGCGGCGTGTCGAGCGTGCGGCCCTTGCGCTGCTCGTGCCAGAAGGCCTGCGACAGGCGGTCGCGCGGCCCGAGTTCCATCGCCTTGGCGCGCGGCCAGGGGTCGAGCGGGCCGAGGCCGTAGTCCTGCAGATAGCGGTAACCGTCCTTGTTGACGAGGATTGCGCCCTCGCCGCGGCAGGCTTCGGTCATCAGGATGCCGGTGCCCGGCAGGCAGGTGGGATGCCACTGCACGAACTCCATGTCGCGCAGCGGCGCGCCGGCGCGGAACGCGAGCCCCATGCCGTCGCCGGTGACCGTGCCGGCGTTGGTGTTCTGGCGGAACACGCGGCCGGCACCGCCCGTGGCAACAACAACGGAACTGCATTGGAAAAGAAAAATCTCCCCGGTAGCGATCTCGATCGCCACCACGCCCCGCACCCGGCCGTCCTCGACCAGCAGCTCGGCGCAGAAGAACTCGTCGTAGCGCTGGATGGACGGAACCTTCAGCGAAGTCTGGAAGAGCGTGTGCAGCATGTGGAAGCCGCTGCGGTCGGCGGCGAACCAGGTGCGCTGGATGGTCATGCCGCCGAAAAAGCGGGTGTTCACGTTTCCGTCGGGCTTGCGGCTCCAGGGGCAGCCCCAGCGCTCGAGCTGCTCGAGCTCCTCGGTGCAGTGGCGCACGAAGTAGTCGACCACGTCCTGGTCGCAGAGCCAGTCGCCGCCCGAAACGGTGTCGTTGAAGTGGTGCTCGAGGCTGTCCTCGCCGCGCGTCACGCCGGCGGCGCCGCCCTCGGCGGCGACGGTGTGGCTGCGCATCGGCAGCACCTTCGAGACGAGCGCCACGCGCAGGCGGGAGTCGCGCGCGGCGGCGGCGAGCGCGGCGCGCAGGCCGGCGCCGCCGGCGCCGACCACCACCACGTCCGCCTGGACGACCTGCATTACGGCTTGGTGATGACGAGGCGCTGGTACAGCGCGCCGAAGGACGTCGTCTTCTCGATCGCGATGCCCTCGGGCAGCCACTCGGCGATCTCGTGGCGCCACAGGTCCATGGCAAACGGCTCGAGGGTCTTGAGGATGCCGACCATCGGCAGGTAGAGCGGATTGGTGCGGCGTGGGCGGTGATAGTCGACGATGACCAGCCGGCCACCCGGCTTGACGATGCGCAGCGCCTCAGCGAGGGTCTTGCGCCGCACGTCCTCGGGCTGCTCGTGCAGGAGGAAGAAGAGCAGCGCGCGGTCGTAGCTGCCGCTCTCCATGTCGAGCGCGCTCGAGTCGCCCCGCATCAGGCCGACGCGCGGATCGCCCGGCAGCTTGCGCGCCAGGTTGTCGAGCTGCACCGGCAGGACATCGACCACATCGAGGCTGCCGCCCGGCGTGAGGCGCCCGCGCAACTTGTTGGTCAGATCGCCGTAGACGCAGGCGATCTGCAGCGTGCGCCCGGGCAGCTTCGCGCCCAGGGCGTCGAGCGCGGCGTCGCGCAGGCGGCCGAAATTGCCCCAGAGGATGGCGTTCACGAGCCACTGCCGCTCGAACAGGCTGACCGCCCGGGGATGCACGTAGGCCCACCAGTAGGTCTGCTGCAGGTAGCGCGGCACGTCGATGACTTCGCCTCTCATTTGCGGTGTCTCCCTAGGTGATGCGATTCTCTGCCCGGCCCCCGGGCACACTTTGACGTGGATCAAAAACCGCGATTCAGGTTACCGTATCGTCGGTGGCAGTCTAAATGGAGACACGCGGCAATGGCTAAGGGACTTTTGCTAGTCGTCATCCTTTTCGGCGGAGCGCTGATGACCGCGGACCTCGTCCAGGCGCAAAGTGCGCGCACCGGCGAGCAGATCGTCAAGTCGCAATGCATCAAGTGCCACGGCACCCCAGCGAGCGGCGCGCCGCAGATCGACGACCGCGCCGCCTGGGCGCCGCGCATGCGCCAGGGGCTGCAGGCGACCGTGAGCTCGGCGATGAAGGGCCACGGCAAGATGCCCGCGCGCGGCGGCCTGGCCGACCTGAGCGACACCGAGCTGCGCGCGGCGATTCTCTACATGTTCTATCCCGCCGGCGCCACGGCGAAGCCGGCGCCCGCGGAGGCGCCCGCGGCGCCCGCCGACCCGCACCGCAAGGTCGCCGACGGCATGGAGATCTTCCTCGGCATCGCGCCGGGCGGCAAAGACCTGTACCACGTCAACATCTCCGTGCGCGACGCGGCCACGCACGCGCCGATCAAGGATGCGACGGTGCAGGCGCGCGTCGCCAACCCGCTCGGCGGCACGACCAAGAAGCTGCAGCCGCTCAGCTTCAACGACGCGCCGAGCTACATGGCCGACTTCCGCATGACCGGCAAGGACGCCTACACCATCACGGCGCAGGTGCGCCGTCCGGGTGCCGCGCAGGCGACCGAAGTCCGCTTCGAGTTCAGGCCTTAGGCGCAGCGAGCGAGGCCGCGAAGGCTTCCGCAAAGTGCGCCACCGCGCCCCAGTCGGTGTACTCGTAATCGCGCGAGGGATCGGTGTCGTGGCCGCCCATCAGGGCGAAGCCGCGCAGCATCTGACGCTTCCACCACGGGTAGCGGCTGTACCTGAGCGCGCCGGCGAAGACGGCAACGGCGCGCGGACGCCAGCGCGCGCGGCGCAGGAACTTCGCCGCATAGTGCTCCTGCGCGGTCAGGCTCACCGAAAAGAAAGCGCCTGGCCGGCTCTCGAGCGCCGCGCGCTGGCGTTTCAGCGCCGCGGCCAGCATGGCGGGATGGCGCCCGTAATGCACCGACGCCCCCACCATCACTGCGTCGTACGCGCCGGCATCGAAGCCGGCGCGCGCGTCGCGCAGCTCCACCGCCTGTCCCTTTCCGCGCAGGCACTCCGCCATGCGCTCGGCGATGCGCGCGGTCTGCCCTTCGACCGTCGCGTAGAGAACCAGGACCCGCGCCATGACAAGAGAGTAACGCGAACATGAAGAAGATCGCCCTCGCCCTTGCCCTCCTCGTGCCCGCAGCCGCAAGTGCCCAGGCGCCCCAGGCACTGCTCGAATCGAAAGGCTGCCTCGGCTGCCACGCGATGGACAAGCAGGTCGTCGGGCCCGCCTTCAAGGACATCGCCACGAAGTACCGCGGCGACAAGGGCGCCGAGGGCAAGCTGATCGCGCTGCTCAAGTCGGGCAAGGGTCATCCGGTGAAGGCCGAGGCCTCGGACGCCGAGCTGAAGGCCATGCTGAAGGTGATTCTCGCCGCCCGGGCGGGCGCGGCGAAGCCGGCCGCCGCGGCCGCGACGCCGCTCGACAACGCCACCTGTCTCGGCTGCCACGGCAACGAGGGCTTTTCGGTTCCCGGGCCCGACGGCAAGCCGCGCGCGCTGCACGTGAGGACCGAGCGCTTCGAGCACAGCGTGCACGGCAAGCGCCAGTGCGTCGAGTGCCACCAGGACATCACCGCGATTCCGCACTCGAAAATGGCGCACAAGGTGAGCTGCATCGCCTGCCACGACGATCTGTGGAAGGCGGCGCAAAAGGAAGGCAAGACGAAGGAGCACGCGCGCCTCGGCGTCGTGGTCGAGCAGATCGACCGCTACATGAAATCGATCCATGCGCGCCCGAGCCGCGCCGACCAGTCGCGCACCAACGCGACCTGCTACAACTGCCACGACGCGCACTACGTCTACCCGCTCGGCTCGAGCGAGCGCGCCGAGTGGCGCCTGAGCATCCCCGACGTCTGCGGCAAGTGCCACGTCGCGCAGCGCGATGCCTATGCGGCTTCGGTCCACGGCCGGGAGGTGCTGCAGCAGCGCAATCCCGCCGCCGCGGTCTGCTCCGACTGTCACACCACGCACGACATCGATTCTCCGGCGAAGGATGCGACCAAGCTCGCCATCGTCAAGAACTGCGGCGGCTGCCACGTCGAAAGCCTCAAGTCCTACACCGGCACCTACCACGGCCAGGTGCATCGCCTCGGCTACGCCTACACGGCGAAGTGCTTCGACTGCCACGGCGGACACGGCGTGCAGCGCGTGAGCGACCCGAGCTCCTCGGTGTCGCCGCAGAACCGGCTCGCCACCTGCCGCAAGTGCCACAGCAACGCGACGCCCGGCTACGTCAGCTTCGAGCCGCACGCCACGGCGCACGATTTCCAGCGCTTCCCGCAGGTCTGGCTGTCGGCGAAGTTCATGATCGGGCTGCTCGCCGGCACGTTCCTGTTCTTCTGGACCCACACGGCGCTCTGGTTCTACCGCGAGTACAAGGAGCGCCGCGAGCGCAAGCTGCGCCCGCACGTGGATACCAGCGAGCTGCCGCTCGGCGAAACCAAGCAGTACCGGCGCTTCGGGCCCTGGTGGCGCCTTGCGCACCTGCTGTTCGCGGCGAGCCTGATGGTCCTCACGCTCACCGGCATGGCGGTGCTCTACGCCGAGAGCGCCTGGGCGCCGGTGGTCATCAAGGCGCTGGGCGGCGCCAAGTCCGCCGCTCTCATCCACCGCGTCGCGGCGATCGTCTTCGCCAGCGTGTTCGTCGTGCACCTGGTCGTGGTGTTCAACCGCGTGCGCCGCTGGCGCACGCTGCAGGAATGGCTCGGTCCGCGCTCGCTCATCCCGAACTGGCAGGACATGCTGGACATCTATGCCATGTTCAAGTGGTTCTTCGGCAAGGGGCCGCGGCCGATGTTCGACCGCTGGACCTACTGGGAGAAGTTCGACTACTGGGCGCCGTTCTGGGGCGTGACCATCATCGGCGTGAGCGGCGTCATGATGTGGCTGCCGGCGCTCACCGCGTCGGTGCTGCCGGGCTGGGTATTCAACGTCGCCATCCTGGTCCACGGCGAGGAGGCGCTGCTCGCTGCGCTCTTCCTCTTCACCGTGCACTTCTTCAACAACCACTTCCGGCCGGACAAGTTCCCGCTCGACGTGGTGATGTTCACCGGCAGCATGCCGGTCGAGGACTTCCGCCGCGAGCACCGCCGGGAGTACGACCGGCTGGCGGCGAGCGGCGAGCTGCAGAAATACCTCGTCGACGCGCCTTCGCAGCCGATGACGGCGGGCTCGAAGATCCTCGGCTTCACCCTGATCGGCGTCGGGCTGCTGCTCCTCATCCTGGTGCTGGTCGGCTTCCTGGGCCATGCAGGCTAGCTCTTGACCTGGGTCAAGCGCCGTCGGGCGGGCGGGCTGTAGCCTCGGCGCTCATGGGTCCGCCGCTCCCCGCGCTGCTCTTGCTTTGGCTCGCGCTGCTGGCAGCCCTGCCCGCATCCGCACAGCCGGCGCGCATCAAGCCCGCGCCGGGCGACGACCTGCGTTCGGTATACGCCAACGCTGCGGATATCGCCGATGGCAAGCGGGTCGCAGACTCGACCTGCGCGCGCTGCCACGGCGCACAGGGCGTCAGCGGGATGCGCGGCGTGCCGCACCTCGCCGGCCAGCGCGCCGGCTACCTGCACGCGCAGCTGCGCGCCTATCAGCAGGGCACGCAGAAGCACAGCCCCATGGAGGGCTCGGCGCGCTTCCTGCGCGACGACGCCCTGGTCAACGTTGCCGCCTACTACGCGAGCCTCGAGCCGCCGCGCGCCGCGAGCGGCAAGGCGCGAGCCGCCGCGCCCGACCCGGTGCAGGCCGGCAGGAGCGCCGCCGCGGCCTGCTCCGGCTGCCACGGCGAGAACGGGGTGACGGGCATGCCCGGAACGCCGAGCCTCGCCGGCCTCGAACCGAAATCCTTCGCCGCCGCCATGGCGGCTTACAAGAGCGGCGAGCGCCGCCATGACCTGATGAAGTCCCTGGCCGCCAGCCTCGACGAGACGAGCATCGGCAACCTCGCGCTCTACTACGCGCTCCTGAAGCCGGAGCGCGCGAAGACGCCGGTGGCCGGCGACGCCGCCGCAGGCAAGGCTGCGGCTGCGGCCTGCTCGGGCTGCCACGGCGAGGCCGGCGTCAGCACGATTCCCGGCACGCCGAGCCTCGCCGGCCAGGATGCGCAATACCTCGCCGCGGCCACGCAGGCTTACCGCGGCGGCGCCCGCCGCGACGAAACGATGAAGGCTCCGGCGGCCGCCCTCGACGAGCGCGCCATCCGGGACGTCGCCGCGTTCTACGCGGCGCAGACCCCGCAGCCGCCGAACGTGCGCAAGCCCCTCAGCCTCGGCGAGCTGGCGTCTCGCTGCGACCGCTGCCACGGCGCGAACGGCAACAGCGTCGAGCCGCTCATCCCCGCGCTCGCGGCGCAGCGCGCCGAATGGCTCGAGCGGACGCTCGAGGCCTACCGCAAGGGCGAGCGCAAGAGCGCGGCGATGGCCGCCATGTCGGCGCTGCTCAGCGAAACCGACGTCAAGGCGCTCGCCGCGCACTACTCCCGCCAGACCGCGCGCCCGGTCGTCTATGTGCTCGTGCCAGGAGGCAAGCCGTGAGCGACGTGCCGCTGCACCGCCAGTTTCTCCACTTCTCGGAGCTGCCGTACAGCCTGCGCGCGATGTACACCGCGGCGCTGCTGATCCTGGGAATGGGCTACCTGTTCGCGCTCATCTATCTCTTCCACACCTATTCGGGCAAGGACGGCACCCCGATGACCCTTTCCTACGAGGACATCGTCATCGCCTACACCGGCAGCGGCAAGGACTCGCGCCTCGAGTCCGCCCTGCGCGGCTCCATGGCCGCGATGCTGCCGCGCGAGGAGAGCGCGCCGATCGTCGCCTGGGTGAAGGAAGGCGCCGAGCGCGCCGCCTTCGAGAAGTCGGTGCGGCCGGTGCTCGACAAGCGCTGCATGACCTGCCACGACGGCAGCAACCCGCACCTCGTCAACCTGAACGGCTTCGACAACGTCAAGAAGGTGACCGAGCGCGATACCGGCGCCGGCATCTTCACGCTGGTGCGGGTCTCGCACATCCACCTCTTCGGCCTCACCTTCGTGTTCTTCCTCGTCGGCACCATCTTCAGCCACGCCTACGTGCGGCCGGTCTGGTTCAAGTGCGCGGTGGTGGTGCTGCCGTTCGTGGCGCTGGTCATGGACGTGAGCTCCTGGTACTTCACCAAGCTCTACCACCCGTTCGCCTACGTCGTCATGGCGGGCGGCGGCATCATGGGGCTGTCGTTCGCCTTCATGTGGGTGGTGTCGATGTGGCAGATGTGGTTCTCGCGCACCCCTACCGCGGTCACGCAGAGGAGCCCGCAATGAGACGCCTCGCGCTGGGCATCGTGCTCGCCGCCGTGCTGGCGGCATGCGGCGAGAAGCAGCCGCCGGCGCCGCCGAAAACGCCGGCCGCCGACCTCGCCGCCGGCAAGGCGTTCGCCGAGCGCGACTGCAAGGGTTGCCACGGCCTCGACGGCAAGGGCATCGCTCCGGCCATCCCGCACCTCGCCGCCCAGAACGAGCGTTACCTGCTCGCGGCGCTGCAGGAGTACCGGCTGCGCAAGCGCATGCATGCCGCGCTGAGGGAAATCGCCGCGCACATGAGCGAAGCCGACGCGCGCAACCTCGCCGCCTATTACGCTTCGCTGCCGCCGGTACCGCCCGCGGCCGTAGCTGGGCGCCTCGTTTCGCCCTACGAGCGCGGCAAGGAGCTTGCAGCCGCCTGCTCGAAGTGCCACGGCGACGACGGCAACAGCAAGGCGCCCGGGATCCCGAGCCTCGCCGGCCAGCAGCCGCACTACCTGGTGCTGGCGATCCAGGAGTACCTCAACAAGGAGCGCAAGGCGGCGCCGATGCACGCGCTGCTGCCCGGGCTGAGGAAGCGCGACATCGAGAGCCTGACGCTCTACTTCGCCTCGCAGACGCCGGCGCAGCACGCGCGCGCGCCTTTCGGCGACCCGGCCGCCGGAGAGCCGCTGAGCGGCGTGTGCGGCGGTTGCCACGGCGCGCAGGGCGTGAGCCTCGACGCCTCGACGCCCAGCCTCGCCAGCCAGGACGCGCGCTACCTCGTCGGCGCAATCAAGGCCTACCGCACCACGCGCCAGCGCGAGAGCATGCGCGTGTACGTGAGCGGCCTCAGCGAGCGGGAGATCGAGAACATCGCCGCCTACTATTCGGTGCAGAAATCGCAGGC
>Ga0075352_1000146_pt1 | contig 10623 bp, 10 predicted proteins | sample Sandmound_TuleA__FD_120092 | JGI IMG/M metagenome (GOLD analysis project Ga0075352, IMG submission 120092) | Natural and restored wetland microbial communities from the San Francisco Bay, California, USA, that impact long-term carbon... | ecosystem: Environmental > Terrestrial > Soil > Wetlands ...
AACCTGGAACCCGGGGGGCACCTTGATCTTGTTGACCGGAATATCCGAGGGCGGCGTCACCGTCATCCTGCCCGCATGCGGAAACAGATTGGGGTTCTTCATCCGATCAGGTTGGTAGCCACCCGCTTTCTTTTGCCCCTCCGCCTGGGCCGCGGTGTGGGGCGCGGTCTGTGGGCCGACCATCTGCTGGGCGAGGGCATATCCCACCATCAACGCAGACGCACCGAACGCCATCGTCTTGACGGCAGGGGTGCGCAGGAAGCGTGAAAGAAGCGCGCGCATCGTTTTTCTCCTCTTGAAGGGCAGTTACCGGGATATCGGCCGCGGGGTATCGCGGGGGTGTTTATGATACACACAGTGTGCCGCTGATAGAATCCCGGTGCACAAGTGCAAGTCGGAAGGGGACGGCGTGTCGGTCAGAAGATTCCCAGTGAGGTATGCGGCATGCGCGCTGACCTGGATTTTCGCGCTGGGCGCGGCAGGTCCCGCAATCGCGCAGCCCGCTTCGACGGGCTCAGGACAGGCCTATCCCGTAAAGCCGATACGGCTTGTGATCCCGTATCCGCCCGGCGGCGGCTCTGACACGATCGGGCGGCCGCTCGCGCAGAAGCTTTCGGAAGGCCTGGGACAGCAGGTCGTGGTGGAGAACCGCGGGGGCGCGAACGGCAATATCGGCATGGAGGCGGTTGCGCGCTCGGCGCCGGACGGCTACACCCTCGTATTCGCGCTGAGTGCCCAGCTCGCGATCAATCCCGGCTTATATCAGAAGATTCCCTACGATTCCGTCCGGGATTACGCGCCGATTACCCTGCTCGGCGCGGGCGGCTACATCCTGGTAGTACATCCTTCGCTCCCGGTCAAATCGGTCAAGGAACTGATCGCACTCGCAAAGGCGCGGCCCGACCACATCGCCTATTCCTCCTCCGGAAACGGCAGCGGCGGCCACCTCGCGGCGGAGCTGCTCAATTCGATGGCGGGAATCCGGATGCTGCACGTCCCCTACAAAGGGGGCGGGCCGGCGCTCATGGACCTTCTTGCGGGCCAGGTGCAGGTCCTGTTCGCGACTCAGCTTGCCTCGTGGCCGCACGTGCAGAGCGGCCGCATCCGGGCGCTCGCGGTGAGCACAGCGAAACGCCCCGCCTCGCTTCCCAATCTCCCGACCGTTGCGGAGGCGGGTGTCCCCGGCTACGACTCGGGCGTCTGGTATGGCGTGCTTGCACCGGCCGGAACGCCGCGCGAGATCGTCATGAAGCTGAACGGCGAAATCGTGCGCGTCCTCAACCAGCCTGACTACCGCGGCCTGCTGGTGAACAACACGATCGAGCCCATCGGCGGCCCGCCCGAGCAGCTCGCGCAGTACATCCAGAGCGAGCTCGTGAAGTGGGCGAAGGTGATCAAGGACGCCAACGTGCGCGTCGACTGAAGGAGGAAGGGACATGCGGCCGTTCGACGGGGTCAAGATCCTCGACTGCACCCACGTGCTCGCGGGGCCGTTCGCGACCTACCAGCTCGCGGTGCTCGGCGCCGACGTGATCAAGGTGGAGGACCCGGACGAGCCGGACCAGAGCCGCGAGACAGGCGGCGACCACGCGCTCAACAAGACGCGCATGGGCACGAGCTTTCTCACCCAGGGTTCGAACAAGCGCTCGATCGCGCTTGATCTCAAGACCGAAGGTGGTCGCGAAGCGTTGAAGCGCCTGGTGCGCGACTGGGCGGACGTGTTCGTGGAGAACTACCGTCCCGGCGCGTTCAAATCGTTGGAACTTGGATACGAGGACCTCGCGCGCCTGAAGCCCCGGCTCATCTACGCGTCGATGACCGCGTTCGGTCAGGACGGCCCGCGTGGCGGCCAGACCGCCTACGATCACGCGATACAGGCGACCTCGGGCATCACCGCGGCAACCGGCACGCAGGCGAGCGGGCCGATCAAGGCCGGCATTCCGGTAATCGACTATGCGACCGGCACGATGGGCGCGTTTGCGCTGTCGGCGGCGCTCTACCAGAGCCTGCGCACCGGCAAGGGCCAGTACATCGACATGGCCATGCTCGACGTCGCGATGATCCTTCAGAGCTCGCACATCACCGACTATTTCCATTCGGGGAAGCACCACCAGCGCGCCGGCAACCGCATGCGATTCGCCGAGAATTCGATGCACGAGGCGGCCGACGGCCTGGTCCAGCTCGCGGCATCGAATCCCCGGCAGCACCGGCGCTTTTACCACGCCATCGGCGAGCCGGCCGAGGCCGAGCGCGCGAGCCTCGACGAGCGCTACGCGCGCTGGGAGGAGAAATACGCGACGATCGCCGCCAAGCTGAAACAGAAAACGGCGGACCACTGGGAGAACTACCTGCAGGGCAAGCACGTTCCCGCGACCCGCGTGCGCGAATTGCCCGAGGCGTTGCGCGACCCCCAGCTCAAGCACCGCGCCGTGCTGCACCGCATTGAAAACGTTCCGGGCGTAGGCAAGCCGGTGACGGTGCCGCTCGCTGCGTTCAAGTTCGCCCATGGCGGCCCGTCGATCGAGCGGCCGCCGGCGCGCGTGGGCGAGCATACCGACGCCGTCCTGGCGTCGGTGGGTTACAGCGCCGCGGAAATCGCGGCGCTGCGCGCAGCCGGCGCGGTCGGCTGACCGACTCAAGCTCGAGGAGAGGGACCATCGAGCGCAAGGATCTTGGCATTGCCGTCGTCGGCGCCGGGCGCATTGGCGGCCTGCGAGCGCGGCTGGCGGGGGAGCATCCCGCCGTCCGCTTCCTGGCGGTCTCCGACTCAGATCCGGCGCGGGCGCGCGATCTCGCGCAGAAGACCGGCGCGCAATTCCATTCGGGTGACAACTCGGCCGTCATTGCGCGCCCCGAAGTCAACGCCGTCATCGTCTCCTCCAGCGAAGGCGCGCACGTCGAGCCGCTCCTGCAGGCGATCGGGCTCGGCAAGCCGGTGCTGGTGGAAAAGCCGATTGCGCTCACGCTTGCCGATGCCGACCGCGTCCTCCGCGCCGCCGACCAGGCGGGCGTCGCTGTACACGTCGGCTACAGCCGCCGCTACAAGGAGCGCTATCTGATCGCGAAGGAACAGATCGTTCAGGGCCGGCTCGGCCGGATCGTCGGCGGCGCCGCGCGCGTCTTCAACCTGCGCTCCCAGGCGACCGCGATCCTCGAGCGCAATCCTCACGCGACCCCCGTGGTGGATGCATTGACTTACTACGTGGACCTCATGAACTGGCTGATGGATAGTGACCAGCGCGGCTCGCGGGTAAAGGAGGTCTTCGCGCGGGGGCAGAAGGGCGTTCTGAAGGATTCCGGCTTCGACACCGACGACATCAGCTTCGCGATCCTCACCTATGCCGACGGCGCGGTGGTGAACCTCGGCATCGCCTATTCGCTGCCGGATGAGTACCCCGCGCGCGGCCATGCGGCGCGGGTGGAAGTGCTCGGCACCAGCGGCGTGATGATTCTCGACGACGACCACACCGATCAGATCCTCTGCAGCGAAAAGGGTGTGCCGCACGTCTATTTGCCCGACCGGCCGGTCAACCTGGTATTCCTGCAGAGCGGCACGCCCGGGGATTGGGCGCTGGGCGATTTCTGGGGCCCGGTCGCGAACGAGACGCGCGCCTGGCTTGACCACCTCGCGGTGGGGAAGCCCTGCGTGCTGGCCACTGCTCGCGAAGCGCGCGCCACGCTCGAGGTTACGCTGGCGATCGAACACTCGGCGGCGAGTGGCAGGCCCGTCATCCTGCCGCTTGCCGAATAACCGACCTGTTACTATTGCGGCCCCTGAACCGCAATTTCTCACTGTCCACATCGTGATCGAGGTCAACGAGCTCATCGAGGTGCCGTCGGCGCCAAAAACCGTGTGGAGCGTGCTGTCCGACCCGCACGAGGTGGTCGGCTGCGTGCCGGGCGCGGCGCTCGGTGAGCAGCAGGAAGATGGATCGTTCGACGCGACCCTGACCGTCAAGTTCGGACCCGCCAAGGTCTCATTTCGGGCGCATGTCGCGATCGAGCTGGACGCATCCGCCCTGTCCGGGCGCGTTCTGGCGCGGGGCAAGGACGACAAGGGCGGGACGCGCATCCGTTCCAATATGACCTTCAAGGTCGAGGAACGGGCGGACCCGGCGGGCTCGGTGATCCCGATTGCAGCGCAGGTGGAGATCGGCGGGAAGCTCGCCTCGCTGGTGGAGGGAGGCGCAAACCTGGTGGTGAAGCGCATGACCAAGGAATTCACGGAGCGGCTCGCGGCGCGCTGCGCCGGAGCGACCGTTTGATTCGTCACCGTTTTATCGAGATGGGAGAAGCGGCATGAAGGTCTACCAGAGGCTCGCAGCCAATTTCAAGGCGGAAGGCGTCACGCACACGTTCGGCATCATGGGCGACGCGAACATGTACTGGATGCACGAGCTCGACAAGCTGGGCGGCGTCAAGATGCTCGAAGTCCGCCATGAAGGCGCCGGGCTGGGGATGGCCGACGGCTGGGCGCGCGCGACGCGCACCGTGGGCATTGCCACTACGACCTGCGGGCCGGGTGTGTCGCAGCTCGCGACCGCGTTTCTCACGGCGTCCCGCGCGGAATCGCCGATCGTCGCCTTCTGCGGCGAGCATCCCACGAACGACCAGGATTACAACCAGCACCTCGACAATGCGCGCTTCGCCGCCGGTGTCGAGGCCGGTTACGTCCGGCTGAATACGCCGGATGACGCGGACGACGCCGTGCGCAAGGCGTTCTACATGGCGAAGATGGAATCGCGTCCCGTCATGCTGAGCGCGCCGATGGACGTGCAGCAGAAGGCCTTCGAGGACGACGACGAGCCGTACCAGCCGTCCTCCACGCTCATCCCACCACGGGCGGTGCGGCCTGATCCCGATGCGCTGAAGCACGCGGCCGACATCGTCGCCGGGTCCAAGCACCCGGTGATACTCGTGGGCCGGGGAGCGCGGTGGTCCGGCGCAGGCGAAGCGGTTCTGAAGCTCGCGAAGCGGACAGGGGCGCTCGTCGCCACCACCCTGATGGCGAAGACCTGGCTCTCGGAGGACGAGTACCACGTCGGCATCTCCGGTACCTACGGCACGCGCACGGCCATGAGGCTGTTCGAGGAGGCCGATTGCGTCATTGCGGTCGGCGCCAGCATGAACCGCTACACGACGGAGCATGGCTACCTGTATCCGAAGGCGCGCTACGTGCAGATCGATTCGAAGCCGCACGTGGTGATGGCGGGCGGGCGCTCCGCCGATTGCTACGTCCAGGCGGACGGCCGTGCCGGGGTGGAAGGATTGGACAAGCTACTGGAGGAGCGGTCGTTCAAGAACGTCGGCTATCGAACCCCGGACGTCAAGAAGCAGCTTGCCGGCCAATACGAGGACCGCAGGGAGTATCCCATCGATCCGGGCACCGTCGACCCGCGCGAGGTTGTTCGAGTCCTGGATGACACCGTGCCGACGAGCATGAGCCTGTTTACCGGCAGCGGCGCGACCGCGGGTTTCTCGAACATCATGTTCAGCCGCCAGCGCCCCCTGGTTATGCCCAGCCACTTCTTCGGTTGCATCGGGCAGATGATGCCGGCCGCGATGGGCGCGGTCGTCGCCACCGGCAACAAGCCGGCGATGCTCGTCGACGGCGACGCCAGCGTCATGATGCACCTGGCGGAGTTCGAGACGATGGTCCGCTACAACATGCCGCTTCTCATCGTCGTAATGAACAACGAGGCGCTGGGCTCGGAGTACTACAAGCTCGATGCGCACAAGATGAAGTCCGAGCTCGCGAGGATTCCGACGCCGGACCTGGGGGCGGTTGCCAAGGCCTTTGGCGGGAGGGGGAAGCTCGCCTGCAATTCGGAGGATGTGCGCTCGGCGGTCGCCGAGTGGGTCGCAAAGCCCGGCCCGATGATCATCGACGCGCGGATCTCGCGCAGCGTCGTGACGCTGCCGTATCGCCGCATCCACTACGGCGAGGACGAGTAACCGACTTCAGCCCTGGGCTGGGGGGGCGACGGTGAGGCCGCGGACGCCGTTCTTGTTGATCGTCTTTGCGACGAGTCCGGACGTCTTGATGTCTTCGACAAACTCGCGCAGATACTTCGCGCCGGCGGGCCGCCCCTTGGGAACGCCGATTGCCTGCTGAACGGCGGTAAACCGGCCGTAGATGATGCGCGAGCCGGAAAGCTTGTCGTGGTCCTTGACGAGCCGCGGCCGGAGTCCGGCGAGGGCTTCCAGGTTTTGGTCGACGAATAGCTTGAATGCCGCGTCTCCACCCTTGGTGCGCATCAGCTTGGCGTGCTTCACGGAGCGGGTCAGGTACAGCTCGTAAGCGCTCTTCTCGGGGACCGCGATGCGGACGCCCTCCCGGTCGACATCCGATATCTCCCGCAGCGGCGAGCCAGGCGGCACCAGGTAGGTGGCCTCGATCTCCACGTAGGCCGCGGTGAAGTCGATTTCCTTCGCGCGCTGCGGCTCGGCGCCGAGAAATCCGACGTCCCAGGCGCCGAAGGTCGCCGCGTCGGCAAGCTCGCCCGGAGTCGGGTAGCCGATGATCTCGACCGGCACGCCCAGCCGCTGGCCGAGCTCCCGCGCGATGTCCACCGCGATGCCGCGGATTTCGCCGGTCGCGGAATCCTTCGCCGTCAAAAGGAAATTACCGAGGTTGACGCCGGCGCGCAGCATTCCCGTCGGGGCGATCTGAGCGCGTGCGGTGGGAGTCACGTCAGTCATGCCAGTGCTCATTCAGTTTCCTTTGTTCAGGCAATGTGCAAGGTGGAGCCGCTGTCCGAGAGTATCAGGAAAAAAGGGGACACACACATCCAGGCCTTTTTTCGCTAGACTGCCCGCTCTTCTTCGATTGCGCAACTGGGACATTCCACATGGCGGTCAAGCTCAAGCTGAAGGATACCCGCGACAGGAAGCATCGCAGGTTGACACGCGCTGACGTGCATCGCGCGGCGAAGCGCTATAAGAACTGGGGCCGTTGGGGGAAGGACGACGAGCTCGGCACGCTCAATTTCACGACCGCGGCGGACATCGTCGCGGCGGCGCGGCTGGTGCGCAAGGGCAAGGTCATCTCGCTCGCGCTCAATTTCGACCAGCACGGGCCGCAGGGCGGCAAGTCCAAGTATCCCGCGCTCGGCCGCTTCAACCCCGCGCCCCTCATGCTGCGCACCGGTACCGACGCCTACTCGGGCGTGCTCGACCACCGCAAGATCCGCGGCACCGACGACATTATCATTATGCCGCTCCAGTGCGGCACGCAGTGGGACGGGCTGGGCCACATCCTGTACTACGACCACATGTGGAACGGCTACGACTGCCGCAACGTCACCACCGCCGGCGCGCAGAAAGGCGGCATCGAGAAGACGCGCGAGAAGATGGTCGGGCGCGGCGTGCTGCTCGACGTGGCGCGTGCGATAGGCCGGAAATGGCTCCCGGATGGCTTCGCGATCACCAGCGAGATCCTCGATAGGACCGAGCAGAAGCAGGGCGTGCGGGTCCGCCGCGGCGATTATCTATTGGTGCGCACCGGGCACGTCGAGCGCTGCCTTGCGGCGAAGAGCTGGGACGGCTACTCCGGGGGTGATGCGCCGGGGCTCGCGTTCGAGACCGTGGACTGGATCCACAAGCGCGAGATCGCCGGCATCGCGACCGACACCTGGGGCGTGGAAGTGCGGCCGAACGAGACCGAGGACACCAACCAGCCCTGGCACTGGATCACGATCCCGATCATGGGCTTGACCGTGGGCGAAATCTTTCACCTCGGCGATCTCGCAAAAGACTGCGCGGCGGACAAGCGCTACGAGTTCCTGTTCGTCGCGCCGGCGCTGCCGATCACCGGGGCCGTTGGCTCGCCGGCCAACCCACTCGCGATAAAGTAGAAAAAAGTAAGGCATGAAGACCCGAAAGAAAGGCAGCACCCGGAAATCATCGCGCGCCCGGAAGGTGGCGACCTACGACCTGCACAACCACGTCGTTCCCGAGACCGTCGTGCAGGCGATCCGGCGCCATCCGGAGCGCTACGGCACGCGGATCGAGGACCGGAACGGCAAGCCCTACTTCGACGCGCACGGTCGCATGATCGAGTTGCTGCCGGAGTTTTTCGACCCCGAGGCGAAGGTCGCGTGGATGGACCGGGTCGGGATGGACGTCGCCGTAATCTCGGTCGGCCCCCCGATCTATTTCTATTGGCTCAAGCCCGACGCCGGAGCGGAAATCGTCCGCCTCGCGAACGACGGCATCGCGCAAATGGTGGCAAAATTCCCGGACCGGCTGCGCGGCATGGCGCATCTCCCCATGCAGGATCCGGATGCGGCGATCGCCGAGCTCGAGCGGGTGGCGAGAGACTACCGCTTCAAGGCAGTGGAGATGGCCACCTCGATCGAAGGGGTCCCGCTCGCCGACATGAAGTTCCGCAAGGTGCTGAAGGCGATCGAGCAGCTCGGGCTCTTCGCCTTCACGCACCCCTACCGATGCCTCGCGCAGGGCGGGATGGACAGCTACTACCTGGGCAACTTCGCCGGTTTCCCGTTCGATACCACGTTGATGGTTGCGCACCTCATGTTCAGTGGCGCACTGGACGACTTGAAGAAGCTGCGCTTCCTGCTCGCGCACGGCGGGGGCTTCATTCCCTACCAGATCGGGCGCTTCGTGCACGGGCACGACGTTCGCCCCGAGCCGAAGGTGAACAACTGCAGCTCGCCGAAGGACCTCTTCAAGCGCCTCTATTTCGATTGCCTCACGCACGAGCCGCGCTCGACGCGCCATTTGATCAACGTGGCCGGGGCGAACCACATCGTCATCGGCACCGACAACCCCTTCGACATGGCGCCCAAGGGCGATGCCAGGCAGGTCGGGCAGGTCAATGCGATCCCGGGATTGACGCCGGTCGAGCGGGAGTGGATCTGCAACAAGACTGCGAAGTCGCTGCTCGGCGAGAAGTGACCGACGGATGAGGGTTGAAGGATGAGGGATGAGGAGGCCGAAATGAGTGAACTCAGCGCGGTGAACCTCGAGCGAATCACCGAAGGCATACGCAAGGCCACCCGGCCGGTGAAGATCCTGTGGCAGGCGGACGACACGCTCGCCTTCGTCGCGCGGGGCCGCGAGCACCGCAGCGAATTCCACTCCGACCCCTCCGACGAAGTGATGTACATGATCAAGGGGGACATGAACCTGCATTACCGCACGCCGCAGGGCGAGGAGAAGGTTGCGGTCATACGCGAGGGCGAGATCATCTACTGCCCGGCGGGGGTGCCGCACTCGCCCCGATTCGAGTCCGACGCGTTTGTGCTCGTGCTCGAGCGCAAGCGCCGCGCGGGCGAGCGCGACCGGTTCACGTGGTACTGCGATAACTGCGGAAAGGTGCTCTACGAGAGCGTCAAGCACGTGTCCGACTACAACGCGGACCTGGTGTCGCGCGCCTACGAGGAGTTCTACGGCTCGGAGAAGAGTCGTACGTGCTCGAGCTGCGGGCACGTAACTCCGCGCCCCTAGGAACGCTCGGCGCCGTCGCGCAACTCACCCGCCGGCGGCGGCTTTGATCCCCGCGGCCTTGACCAGCTTGCCGAACTTTGCGATCTCGCTCGTCAGGTAGGCATGGAACTCCGCGGGGGTGCTCGCGATGATCTGCGCGCCGACGTCCGCGTGCCGCTGCTGGATTTCCGGCAGCGCGAGAATTTCCGTCAGCTCCTTGTGCAGCCGCGTGATAACGGGTTGCGGCGTGCCGGCGGGAGCTGCAACGGCTGACCACGAGGAGTTTTCGTAGCCCTTCACGCCGGCTTCGGCGACGGTCGGCAGCTCGGAGAGCACCGGGAGGCGTTTCGCGCCGGTGGTTGCGAGCGCGCGCACCTTGCCGGCTTGGACTTGTGGCACGGTCGAGATCGCGTTGTTGAACAGCACCTGGATCTGGCCACCGATGAGGTCGGTCAGAGAGGGCGCCGAGCTCTTGTACGGGATGTGGGTCATCTTCGTGCCGGTCATCATCGTGAAGAGCTCGCCGCAAATATGCCCGAAGCCGCCCACTCCCGATGAGCCGTAATTGAGGTCGCCGGGGCGCGCTTTCGCGAGCGCAATCAGCTCCTTCACGGATTTCACGGGCACCGAAGGATGCACGATCAACACCCCCGGCGAGGTCGAGACCTGGGTTACGGGCGCGAAATCCTTCACCACGTCGTAGGGCAGCTTGTAAAGGTACGGGTTGACTGCCCAGGTGCCGACGGTGCTGATCACGATGGTGTAGCCGTCAGGCGGGCTCTTCGCGACGAGCTCCATGCCGATGTTGCCGCCCGCGCCGCCGCGGTTGTCCACGATGACCTGCTGGCCGAACCGCTGCGTGAGTTTCTCGGCGAGCATCCGGCCCTGGATGTCGGTCGGTCCGCCGGGCACGAACGTCACCACGAGGCGAATGGGCTTGGCGGGATAGGTCTGGCCGCGAGCGGCAAGGGGCAGTGTCACCACAAGCAATGCCAGTGCGCCGCGAGCGAAAAGTGGGCCCATGACTCCTCCTTCCGGCAGCGTCGCCCTACTGCATGTCGAAGATTTGCTTCAGGCGCGTGACTGCCGAATGCGGGCTGGTCAGCACCTTGCGTCCTGGCTTCGCGGGGATGCCGTTCGCGGCGCGCGCCATCGAGAACTGGCCGAGCACCA
>Ga0075352_1000147_pt1 | contig 10622 bp, 8 predicted proteins | sample Sandmound_TuleA__FD_120092 | JGI IMG/M metagenome (GOLD analysis project Ga0075352, IMG submission 120092) | Natural and restored wetland microbial communities from the San Francisco Bay, California, USA, that impact long-term carbon... | ecosystem: Environmental > Terrestrial > Soil > Wetlands ...
CAGGGGACATGATCGGTGCTTGCTGCCGCATCGATTATAGATTAGCCCGGAACGCGCGATACCGTTCGCACAGGTCCGGGTTTCGCGACGGATGCCGCTATAATCCTGCATTTACGTCCATGCAGCAAAAATACGATCCCCGCGTCATCGAGCGCGAGGCCCAGCAGCACTGGGAGGCAAGCGGCGCGTTCTGCGCGCGCGAAACGCCCGGCAAGCCCAAGTACTACTGCCTCTCGATGTTCCCCTACCCCTCCGGGAAGCTCCACATGGGGCACGTGCGCAACTACACCATCGGCGACGTCCTCACCCGCTACCACCGGATGAAGGGGCGCAATGTCCTGCAGCCGATGGGGTGGGACGCGTTCGGGCTCCCCGCCGAGAACGCGGCGATCGCGAACGGCCTGCCGCCGGCGAAATGGACTTACGAGAACATTGCCTACATGAAGGGGCAGCTGAAGTCGCTCGGCTTCGCCATCGACTGGTCGCGCGAGCTCGCCACCTGCCAGCCGGAATACTACCGCTGGAACCAGTGGCTGTTCCTCAGAATGCTCGAGCGGGGCCTGGTCTACAAGAAGACCGGCGTCGTGAACTGGGACCCGGTGGACAAGACGGTTCTCGCCAACGAGCAGGTGATCGACGGCCGGGGCTGGCGCACCGGCGCCGTGATCGAAAAGCGCGAGATCCCGATGTACTACATGGCGATCACGCGCTACGCCGAGGAGCTGCTCGCGGCCCTCGACACGCTTCCCGGCTGGCCCGAGCGGGTCAAGACCATGCAGGCCAACTGGATCGGGAAGAGTTACGGCGTGCGCTTTGCATTTCCCTACGAGCTGGACGGCAGACGGGAGAAGCTCTGGGTCTTCACGACGCGCGCCGACACCATCATGGGCGTGACCTTCGCGGTGCTCGCCGCCGAGCACCCGCTCGCCGCGCGCGCCGCCCGCGGCAACGCCCGGCTCGCGGCGTTCATCGAGGAATGCAAGCGCGGCGGCGTGATGGAAGCGGACCTCGCCACGATCGAGAAGAAGGGCATGCCGGCCGGGATCTCGGTCACGCACCCCCTCACCGGGCAGCCGGTGCCGGTATGGGTCGGGAATTACGTCTTGATGGCCTACGGCGAGGGCGCGGTGATGGGCGTTCCGGCCCATGACGAGCGGGATTTCCACTTTGCGCGGCAGTACGGACTGCCGATCCCTCAGGTGATCGACGCGCGGGGCGCGGGAGTCGACGCGTTCACGACCGATCGCTGGCAATCCTGGTACGAGAGCAAGGACGGCGTCTGTATCCACTCCGGGAAGTACGACGGTCTCCGATACAACGAGGCGGTTGACGCGATCGCCGCCGACCTCATGGCGAAGGGCCTGGGCGACAAGCAGGTGCTGTGGCGGCTGCGCGACTGGGGGATTTCGCGCCAGCGCTACTGGGGATGCCCGATCCCGATCATCCACTGCGCCGGCTGCGGCGATGTGCCGGTGCCGGACGCGGACCTGCCGGTGGTGCTACCCGAGGACTGCGTGCCGGATGGCACCGGCAATCCGCTTGCCAAGCGCCCCGACTTCGTCAACTGCGCGTGCCCGAAATGCGGCAAGCCGGCGCGCCGCGAAACGGACACCATGGACACCTTCGTGGATTCGTCCTGGTACTACATCCGCTTCGCCTGCCCCGACAATGCGCGGGCCATGGCCGACGAGCGCGTCGCCTACTGGCTGCCGGTAGATCAGTACGTCGGCGGCATCGAGCACGCCATCCTCCATCTCCTCTACTCGCGGTTCTGGACGCGGGTGATGCGCGACCTCAGGCTCGTCGCGTTCGGCGAGCCGTTCGCGAACCTCCTCACGCAGGGCATGGTGCTGAACGAAATCTACTTCCGCAGGTCGGAGAGCGGGCGCATCGTCTACTTCAACCCCGCCGAAATCGAGGCAAGGGCGGACGAAACCGGAAACCGCAGCGCCGTGCTCCGCGCCGACGGCGCGCCGGTCGAGCTCGGGGGCATCGGCACCATGTCCAAGTCAAAGAACAACGGCGTCGATCCCCAGGAGCTGATCGATCGCTACGGTGCCGACATCGCGCGCTTCTTCATGATGTTCACCTCGCCGCCGGAGGACACGCTGGTTTGGAGCGATGCCGGGGTGGAGGGCGCAGCGCGCTTCCTGCGCCGGCTGTGGAGCTACTGCGAGAGGTTCAGCCGTGACGGCGGTCCGACCATTGCATCCGGTCTGCAGAAAGCGATGCGGCTTGAGATCCATTCCGTGCTCAAACAGGCAAATTACGACATTGGGCGGCATCAATTCAACACGGTCGCCTCGGCCGCGATGAAAATCCTGAACGCACTCGATCGGCTTGCAGGCGCAGTCAATGAAGTCTCCAAGGAGGGACTTTCGATCCTACTGCGCCTGCTTTCCCCCATCGCGCCGCACATCTCCCATTACCTGTGGCGGGAGCTGAAGTTCGGGGAGGACATTCTCGCCGCGCCCTGGCCGGAGCACGATCCCGCGGCGTTGATCGAGGACGAGGTCGAGCTGGTGGTGCAGGTGAACGGCAAAAAGCGCGGCGATGTCCGGGTTCCACGAGACGCTGACAAGACGACGATCGAAAAGATCGTGCTTGCCTTGCCGTTCGTTCAGAAAATCATCGCCGGACTCTCCGTAAAGAAGATCATCGTCGTCCCGGGCCGCCTGGTGAACGTGGTGGTGTAGCATGCGCGACATGAGCGCAAGCCGCTTGCGGGTCATCCTTCATCCTTCATCCTTCATCCTTCTCGCGGCGATGCTGCTTGTCGCGGCGTGCGGCTTCGAGCTCCGCGGCACGGCGACCCTGCCGTTCAGCTCGCTCTACGTGGATGCGGCGCCGACCTCCCAGCTCGCCATCCAGCTGAAACGCGCCGTGACCCTCAACAGCGGCACGCGCGTCACCGATCGCCGGGAGGAGGCCGAGGTCATCCTGCAGATCGTGAACGAGGTGCAGGAGAAGCAGATTCTCTCGCTTACCGGCGGTGGCCGCGTGAGCGAGTTCCAGATCCGTTACCGCGTGCTCTTCCGGCTGACCGACAGCAAGAACCGCGAGCACATCCCGGCGAGCGAGATCCTGCTGCGGCGCGAATATACCTACAGCGACAGTCAGGCCCTGGCCTCGCAATCCGAGGAGACGCTGCTCTACCGCGACATGCGGAACGACGCGGTAAGCCAGCTGATGCGGCGCTTGCAGACTGCGAAGCTCAAATCCTGACGGAGCGGTACATGCGAATAACAACCGAGCAGTTGCAGCAGCATCTCGCCCGCGAGCTGAGATCCCTCTACACCGTTTTCGGCGATGAGGCCCTGCTCGTGCTCGAGGCATCCGACCGCATTCGCGCCCGGGCCCGCGCGGGGGGCTACACCGAGCGGCAGGTTCTCACCGTGGACTCGGGATTCCGCTGGAGCGAGCTCTCCTTCGCCGGAGCCTCGCAGTCGCTGTTCGCTGCGCGCCGCATCCTCGAGCTGCGCGTTCCTGCCGGCAAGCCCGGAACCGAGGGCTCCGGGGCGCTGCAGCGCTATTGCGAAGGATTGCCGCCGGACACCGTCACGCTCGTAGTCCTGCCCGGTATCGACTGGCGCGCGCAGAAAGCCGGCTGGTTCGAAGCGCTCGAGCGCGCCGGCCTCGTCATCGAAGCAAAGCCGGTCGCGCGCAGGGCCTTGCCCGAGTGGCTCGCCAGCCAGCTGCGCGAGCAAGCCCAGGAAGCCGCTCCGGAAACCCTGGAATTCATCGCCGACCGCGTCGAGGGCAACCTTCTCGCCGCGCACCAGGAAGTGCAGAAGCTCGGGCTGCTCTATCCCGCGGGCGCGATCAGCCATGAGCAGGCGCGCGAAGCGGTATTGGACGTCACGCGCTACGACGTGTTCAGCCTCGGCGAAGCGATGCTCGAAGGCGACGTGCTGCATCTCGCGCGCAGGGTGGACGGCCTGAAGGGCGAGGGGGTCGCGCCTGCCCTCGTGCTGTGGGCAGTCGCCGAGGAGATCCGTGCCATCGGGCGTGTGCTCGACGGCATGGCTGCGGGCCGGACACCGCCCCAACTGTGGCGCGAAGCCAGGGTATGGGGCGCCTCCCATCAGGCCCTCATGCAGCAGAATTGCCGCCGCTTCACCAAGGAGCAGGTCGAGGCGGCGGTCGGGCACGCGGCAAGAACCGATCGTATGGTGAAGGGCCTGATCCGCGGCGACGTGTGGGACGAGCTGCTGCAGCTCGTCCTGCGGTTTGCCGCCGGCGCCCCGGCCAAGTCCTTGCTGAATCGGGGTAAAATGGCCGCTGCCGCGAGGGCGGCGGAACGGAATCAGCCGGCGCTGTTCTGACCCGCTCCGCCTGCCGGCGGAGCCTCCAATGGATGTGCAGAGCTACATACACGGCGTCGGCCGGCGCGCGCGCGCGGCGGCACGCCTCGTCGCGAGAGCGGACACCTCGACCAAGAACCGCGCGCTGATGGAGATGGCGGTGGCGATCGAGCGCGACGCACGACGCCTGCTCGAGGCGAACGCTCGCGACGTCGAGGCCGCAAAGAGGCAGAAATTCGACTCCGCCATGATCGACCGCCTGACGCTGACGCCGAAGGGTGTCGCGGCGATGGCGGACGGCCTGCGCCAGATCGCTGCGCTGCCCGACCCCATCGGACGCATGACCGTGCTGAAAAAGCGCCCGTCCGGTATCCGGGTGGGGCAGATGCGCGTGCCGCTCGGCGTGGTCGCGATCATCTACGAATCCCGCCCCAACGTGACGGCAGACGCCGCGGGCCTGTGCGTCAAGTCCGGAAACGCGGCGATCCTGCGCGGCGGCTCGGAAGCGATCCAGTCCAACCAGGCGATCGCCGCCTGCGTGCACGAGGGGTTGAAGCGCGCCGGGCTGCCGGAGGACGTGGTGCAGGTGATCGAAACCACCGACCGGGCCGCGGTGGGCGAGATCATCACGATGCGGGATTTTATCGACGTGATCGTGCCGCGCGGGGGCAAGAGCCTGATCGAGCGCCTGATGCGCGAGTCGCGCATCCCCATGATCAAGCACCTCCACGGGGTGTGCCATACCTACATCGACGACAAGGCGGATCTCAAGAAAGCGATCCGCATCGCCGACAATGCCAAGACCCAGCGGCTCGGGACCTGCAATACCATGGAGACGCTGCTCGTCGCCCGCGGCATCGCGCAGAAGGTGCTGCCGCCGCTCTGCCGGATCTACGTCAGTAAGGGCATCGAACTGCGCGGCGATGAAGAAGCGCGCAGGATCGTACCCCGGATGAAACCCGCAACCGAGGACGACTGGTACACGGAGTATCTCGACGCCATTCTCTCGGTGAGGGTGGTGGAGGATCTCGACGAAGCGATGGAGCATATCGCGCATTACGGCTCGCAGCACACCGACGCCATCGTCACGGAGGACAAGGCGCGCGCGCGCCGCTTCCTGCGCGAGGTGGACTCGAGCTCGGTGATGGTCAACGCCTCCACGCGTTTCGCGGACGGCTACGAGTTCGGGCTCGGCGCGGAAGTGGGCATCTCCACCGACAAGCTCCACGCCCGCGGTCCGGTGGGGCTCGAAGGCCTCACCTCGCTCAAGTGGGTCGTCCTCGGTACCGGCCAGATCAGGAAATGAGCAGCCTCGTCGAAATCCGGGTCCCCGACATCGGCGACTTCAAGAACGTCCCGGTCATCGAGGTGCTGGTGAAGCCGGGCGACGCCGTCAGCAAGGAAGATCCCCTCATCACGCTGGAGTCGGACAAGGCAACGATGGACGTGCCCGCGCCGCAGGCGGGGGTGGTAAAGGAGATCCGGGTCAAGACGGGCGACAAGGTATCCGAGGGATCGCCGATCCTGATGCTCGAAGCGCGCGACGAGGCCGCCTCGCCGCCACCCGCCGCGAAAGCCCCCAGCGCCCCGGCACCGGCCGCGAAAGCAATTGCCGAGGCGAGGCCTGTCACACCGCCGGGTCCAGCCCCGGTCACACCGTACGCGGGCGCCAAGGGCGATATCCACGCCGAGGTTCTCGTGCTCGGTGCCGGCCCCGGCGGCTACACTGCGGCGTTCCGCGCGGCCGACCTCGGAAAGAAAGTGGTGCTGGTCGAGCGTTTCCCGACGCTCGGGGGCGTGTGCCTGAACGTCGGCTGCATCCCGTCAAAGGCGCTGCTGCATATCGCCAGGGTGCTGACGGAGGCCGCCGAAGTTGCGCACGCCGGCATCGATTTCGGCAGGCCGAAGATCGACCTTGCCAAGCTCCGTGCGTGGAAAGCAGGCGTCGTTAGCAAGCACACCACAGGTCTGATGGGGCTCGCAAAGCAGCGCAAGGTACAGGTCGTCCAGGGCAAGGGGCAGTTCGCGTCACCGCACACGCTGCGCGTCGAGACCGTGGAGGGCACCAAGACCATCTCTTTCGATCACTGCATCATCGCCGCGGGCTCCTCCATCGCGCGCATTCCGGGCTTCCCCTACGACGACCGGCGCATGATCGATTCGACCAGCGCGCTCGAGATTCCCGCGGTGCCGAAGCGGCTGCTCGTCATTGGCGGCGGCATCATCGGGCTCGAGATGGCGACGGTATACGATGCGCTCGGCGCGAAGATCACCATCGTGGAGCTGATGGACTCGCTCATTCCCGGCGCGGACAGGGACATCGTGCGTCCGCTCGCGAAGCGGATCGAGAAGCGCTACGAGAAGATCCTGCTCAAGACAAAGGTCGCCCGGATCGAGCCGCAGAAGGACGGCCTGAAAGTCACCTTTGAGGGCGACGCCGCGCCGCAGCCGGAGTCATTCGACACCATCCTCATGGCCGTCGGGCGCCGGCCGAACGGCAGGGACATCAACGCGCAGGCCGCGGGTGTGAGCGTCAACGAGCGCGGCTACATCCCGGTGGACCGGCAGCTTCGCACCAACGTGCCACACATCCATGCCATCGGCGACATCTGCGGCGAGCCCATGCTCGCGCACAAGGCGACGCATGAAGGCAAGACCGCGGCGGAAGTGATCGCCGGGCACACGGCGTTCTTTGACGCGCGCGCCATTCCCTCGGTTGCCTATACCGATCCCGAAGTCGCATGGATGGGCGAAACCGAGTCCCAGCTCCAGGCGCGCGGCGCCGCATACGAGAGGGCTTCGTTCCCGTGGGCGGCGAGCGGCCGCGCCAGCTCCATGGACCGCAACGAGGGCATGACCAAGCTCCTGTTCGACAAGAACACGCGCCGGCTCCTGGGCGCGGCGATGGTCGGCGTCAATGCCGGCGAGCTCATTTCCGAAACGGTGCTCGCGCTCGAGATGGGGGCGGACGCAACCGACATCGGGCTCACCATCCATCCGCACCCAACGCTCTCCGAGACCGTCTTCTTCGCGGCGGAGATCGCCGAGGGATCGATCACCGATCTTCTCATGCCGAAGAAGCATTAAACCGGATGCGTTGCACCGGTTTAATTCCGCGCATTGGAGCAGGCGACATTTCACTGCTCAGCGCGCGGACAGTGTGCCGTGGATTCGGTCACAAGCCTCGCGCCGCCAGGGCGCCACGGGTGCCGGAATTCCTCACGTCTTCCCGGCAACGCACGGACAATCAACGAGTAGGCGTATGATGTGACGCACGCCGCGGCGAATTGCGGTCCGCAAAGCGCCGCAGGAAAAGGTCCGCCATGCTCAAGTGGCTGAGCGATATTGGCAGGAAAGCCGACCACCCGATGTACAACGTCGAGGCGGCGGCGAAGCTGCTTGCGGACCTGCCTGCCGGGCACGGCAAGGCGCTCGAGGAGATCACCGCCTCGCTTGAGACGGTCGCCGCGACTCCCGGATTTCCTCTCGCCGATCGCATCGGCGTTCTGAAGCTCCTCGACGAAACCGGGCAGAAGCAGGAAGCCGCCGCGCTGGCCGAATTTCTGCGCGGCGACAAGCTCAAGGAATTCGACCGCCGCCAGTTGTGGCAGGCGCAGGTCGATTTCTGGGAGCATGTCTCCGCCGCCTACCGCGTCTGCCTCGAGGAGATTGCCGAGGGAGCGAAGCCGGGCGAGGCTGCGCACCCGGAGCGCACGCTCCTCCTCGTGCGCGCACTGCGTGCCCTCGCGTCCGAAGGCAAGATCCACCTGCTGCGCTACCTGCCGGTGCGGCCGCGCATCTGGCAGGACCTCGCGCAGTTCTACGGCCGCGCCGAGAAGGATCACGCCGTCGAGCTCGTCAAGGCCTACGCGGACGATGTCCTCCACACCAACTCCCGCCAGGAGTTCCTGCGGCTGCCGATGCTGGTCGCTGCGCACCCCGAATCCGAGCGGATGCTCGAGATCGAGCTCTCGGCGCGCATCATCTCGCGGCTCGCGGGGGGCTTCGCCCTGCGCGCGCAGCGCGATGCGGAATGCAACTTCCATTTCGACCTGGCGCAGCCGTCCGGCCCGGTGCGCAGCGCCGCGGACGCGCCGGCGACCCCGACGATGCGCCACTTCGGGGCGGCCCAGGCCCGCGTCGTCATTCAGGAAACGCTGGACCGATATGCCGCCAATCCGCATGAGCCGGAGAAGCGCTTCGGGAACGACTACTCCATCGAGGAGAAGCTGGTTGCGTTGAAGCGCCTCGCCCTGTTCTGGGGCGACTCGCCGCCCCGGCAGCGCTGGCCGCGCGTGAAGATCGAGGCGAAGATCAAGGTCGCGCACGGCTTCACCTCGGCCTCCGAGCTCGTCACCCGCATCGAGTTCAGCGGCATGGCGGAGATGTCCGCGGACCAGCGCGTCCAGGTAAAGCAGCAGACCGGCATCGCGGTCCAGGCCGAAGAGTCGACCGCCGCGATCACGGAGTGGATGGAGCGCGACGGCAGCACCTGGGGCGTGGGCGTGGACATTCCGCGGCAGGACGAAGCGTGGGCGCGCATCGGCTCGCTCTGCACGTTCCAGGCGGCGGGGCAGAAAGCGTGGTGGCTCGGCGCAATCCGCCGCATGCAGCGCGACGCGCACGAGCACGTCAACGCCGGCATCGAGATCCTGTCCAAGAAACCGCTGTCGGTGTACCTGCGCGGCATCGGCGAGGGCGCCGAGCGCGCCGAGAACTGGCAGACCTCCTCCGGCTCGTTCCGGTTCACCTACCTGAACGCTTTGATCCTGAACGAGAGCTCGACGCCCGGCGCAAATCCCGAGATCCTGCTGAAACGCGACGGCTTCAATGCCGGCATCCAGTACGAAGTCCTGATGGGCAGCGAGACGCCCCACGTGCGGCTCGAGGAGCTCGTCGAGCGCGGCGAGGAGTACGACCGCGTGCGGGTGACGTGGCTCAGGGGCGCCGCCGCCTGACCTACCGTCGTACGCCGGGTGTCTCGACCGGCAATCCGCCGGCACGCCAGGCGAGATAAAGCTCCAGGTCAAGCAAATCCTTCGCGCCGTAGGACGGCATCTCGGCGCGCAGCCCGTAGTAGCAGGCCCGGATGCGGCGTTGCAGTGATCCGATGGATTGCCATTCCAGACGATATGCCGGGAAAGCATTGCCGTGCCCCTGGCTGATCGTCTCGGGCCCGAGATTCCTGCCCCAGTTCCGGTCATGGCAATGGGTGCACGCCAGGTTCATCTGCCCGATGCGGCGGTGATAGAGCTCGCGCCCGCGCTCGAAGTCGGCGCGGTTCTGCCAGTCCACCGTGACCGCGAGCGGCATGCCGCGCGACTGGTGTGCGACGTATGCCGTCAACGCGAGCAGCGCGTCCGACTCGTGCGCGAGCGGCGCCGCCTGCTGGCTGCGCTCCCGGCAAAGGTTGATCCGCCCCTCCAGGTCGATGAGCCGCGCGGCACCGGGGTCCACCTTCGGATAGCGCGCCGCGACCCCCTTCATGCTTCCCGCAGCGTCGCCATGGCAGCCCGCGCACGACTTTCCGCCGCGCCCGGCGCTCTCGTTCCAGAGCCGCTCGCCGCGCGCGACCCATAGCATGCCGGGGTTCGCGAAGTCGTCGGACTGCAGCGAGCGAGCGCTTTCGCCTGTGAACTCGATGCCGGACTTTAGCGGCGAGGGCTTCCGCGGCTCCGCTGCCGACGCGGCGGAGGCAACAGCCAACAGCAAGGCCGCCGACATGAGCCACCAAACGCGATACGCAGGCCAGCCACGATTCACCGGCCACCCCTCACGCCACGACCGTGAGTGTCGCGTGTTCCTCGCCCCGGTTGCCTTCGTCGTCCACCCACTCGAAGAGGAATTCGCCGCTTGCGTCCGCGACGGTGAAGAACGAAAGATAGGGGTTGGCGGCGATGCCCGAGCCCATCTCCGCGCTGAAAATTTCGGCCCCGTTGTAGCGCGCTACGAGGCGATTGATGACATTCTTCGGGATCGGCTTGCCGCCAAGCTCGTAACGGAACCCGGTCTCCATCGGATGCTGGATGGTGATGCGGACCTCGATCACCTCCCCACGCTTCGCCGCCGGCGGCAGCTGGACTCGCGCAAGCATGTCAGGAGGCGTCCAGGCACGCCGATTCGGTGACTTCCACCTCTGCGTCCCCGGACCACCAGGATCCGTCGGAAAGCTGCGCGACGGCGCGCACGCGCTGCGAGCCGTTCAGCCGCACGCGCGTCGTCACCTGCGCGCGGCCCGATTTCGGGCCCAGATAGAACGTCGCCATCACGGGGCGCGGATTGCGCTCGGAGAGCAGGGTGATGCTGCGCACGTGGTCG
>Ga0075352_1000149_pt1 | contig 10562 bp, 9 predicted proteins | sample Sandmound_TuleA__FD_120092 | JGI IMG/M metagenome (GOLD analysis project Ga0075352, IMG submission 120092) | Natural and restored wetland microbial communities from the San Francisco Bay, California, USA, that impact long-term carbon... | ecosystem: Environmental > Terrestrial > Soil > Wetlands ...
GGTCGGCGCGACGACGCTCAGGCTCGCGCCGCCGGAGACGGCTTCGGGCTGCCTTGCGAATTCGGCCGGCGACAGGGCCGGGTGGCCGAAGAGATTGATGCCGCCGCGCAGGCGAAGGTCGCCCCAGCCGGCGCGGTGCACTTCGGCGGGGGCATCGAAGACGTCGCCGCGCAAGTCGGCCTCGACGTAGGGCAGGGAGACGGCGAAGCTCGCCGAGCGGCCGAGCAGGCCGAAGAAGCGCGCGTAGCTGAGCGAGTAGAGCTCGACGGTGGCGTCGACGTTCTCGACCGGCGAGGAAGGATCGAGCAGGACCCGGCCGCTGAGGCGCGTGTAGGCGGCCACGGCGAAATTGGTCCCGACCGGCGCGTTCGAATAGGCGCGCGGCTCGAGCTCCTGGGCGATCGCCAGCGCGGGCAACAGCGCCGCCACGATGAGCGCTGCCGCGCGCATGTCCGGTCAGCTTCCGTCCTTGCGCGTGCTCGCGGGCACGAGCTCGCCGGCGCTCACGCGCACGCGCTGGCCGACATGGAAGCGCGACGCATCGCGCGGCCGGAAGACGCGCCGCTCGCCGTCGTCCATCGTCACCACGACTTCCTCCGCGGTCTTGTCGAGATAGGGCTGCATCTCGGGCGTGCCGGCGGCGCCGAAGCGCCAGGTCTTGTCGCTGCCCTTGCCGAGCGGCAGGACGGCGACGGCCCCGACCGGCGCCCCGGGGGAGAGATCCGACGGCGAGCCGGGTTGTCCCTTGGGGGACGGCAGGGCGGTGGCGCCGGCGTCGACGGTGACGATCGCCGCGACCGTGCCGCCGCTCTCGGGCTTGAGCCGCAGGTCGAGCGGCGCCCGCGTCTGCGCGGCGGCGACGGCAGCGAGCCCGAGAAGCGCCGCGGCGAGCGAGCGCATGACGCTGCCCGGCATCGTCTACTCCGAGAGGCTCTGGATGAAGTAGGTCGCCGAGAGCAGCACGCTCGGCGGCCCGAGCGGCCCGAGCCAGCGGTCGTAGACGCGCCGGATGTCGCCGCTGCGATAGAGCCGCGCCAGCGAGCGGTTCACCGCCAGGCGGAAGTCGGTGTCGCCGCGCGGCAGGATGAGCGCGTACGGCTCGATCGAGAAATCCTCCTCCAGCAGCTTGAAGGCGTCGCCGCCGGCGCGCGCCGCGACCACGCCGATCAGCGTCGTGCGGTCGGAGGCGAGGCCGTCCACCTGGCCCTGGCGCAGCAGCTCGAGGCCCTCGTCGCGCGTCTTGATCATCACCAACTCGGCGGCGACGAGGCCGCGCTTCATCGCCTCGCGCAGCGCCGTCTCGGTGGTGGTGCCGCCGATCACGGCGATGCGCTTGCCGCCGAAGTCGGCGAGCCGCCGGGTATTGCTGTCGATCCTGGCCAGAATGCTGCCGCCGTCGACGAAGGTGATCAGGCTGAAGTCGACCAGCTTCTGCCGCCCGAGCGTCCAGGTGGCGGTGCTGCACTCCACGTCGACCTGGCGGCGGCGCACGGCGTCGATGCGGTTCTGCACCGTGAGCTTCACCCAGCGGGTCTTGAGGCGCGGCAGCTTGAGCTGCTCGCCGACCGCGTCGGCGACCGCCCGGCACAGCTCGACCGAGTAGCCCTGCGGCTCGCCGTTGGCGCCGGTATAGGAGAACGGCACCGCGCCGTCGATGTAGCCGAGGCGGATGACGCCCTGCTTGCGGATGTTTTCGAGGGTCTGCGCGCCCACGGGAGAGGCGAGCAGGGCGGCGAGAAGGACAAGGAGGATTCGCATTGGCCAATGATAATTGGACCTTGGTCCAATAGGAGGGGCCGGCGTAGGATGAGACCATGGGTCCGATGCGCATCCGGGTGCTCTTCCTCGTCGCGGCGCTCTCCGGCTGCGGCATGCTGCACGTCAAGGAGCAGCAGGCGAAGATCGACGCCTTTTGCACCCTCTCCGGCAGCGTCGACGCCGAGCGGCGCGCGGATGCGCCGCTCGTCGTCGTGCTCGCGCGCCAGACTGGCGCCGACCCGGCGCAGCGCGACTCGTGGCAGATCGCCGACCACTTCGTGCTCGAAGGGGCCGGGCGCTGGCAGTTCATGGCGAGCGCCGGCACCTACGGCCTGGTGGCGTTCCAGGACCTGAACCAGGACCTCAAGGCGCAGCCCGGCGAGCCCTACCTGCGCCTTGAGCGCGACGGCATCTTCACCTGCAAGCCGGGCGAGCGCAGGGGGGACATCGCCCTGCGCATTCCCGCCGGCGGCCGCTCGCGGCTCAACGAGACGATCAACGTCGCGGCGCTGCAGGTGCGATCGTTCCAGGACCAGCTCGCGCTCTCGCTCGGCCAGGTGACGGCGATCGGCGAGATCGCGAGCCTGAGCGATCCGCGCTTCGCCGACGCGGTCGCCGAGGCCGGCCTGTGGCGGCCGTTCGACTTCCTCTTCACCGGCCATCCCGGCGTCTACTTCCTCGGCGCCTACGAGCGCGACAAGATCCCGGTGCTGTTCGTGCACGGCATCAACGGCTCGCCCGCCAACTTCAAGACGCTGATCGAGCGGCTCGACCGGCGCCGCTTCCAGCCCTGGGTCTACTACTACCCGTCGGGCGCATCGCTGCCTGCGGTCGCGGACCATCTCGCGCAGACCATGCGCAAGCTCGAGGCGCAGTACGGCTTCACGCGATTCGCCGTGGTCGCGCACAGCATGGGCGGGCTGGTCTCGCGCGGCTTCATCCAGCGCTACCGCGCCGGCGGCGGCGCCGAAATCCCGGTGTTCATTTCCATCGCTTCGCCGTTCGACGGCCACAAGGCCGCGGAGACCGGCGTGAAGAAGGCGCCGGCCGTGGTGCGCGTCTGGATCGACATGTCGCCCGGCAGCGACTACCTGAAATCGATCTACACCGGCGAGCTCGGCGTGCCGCACTACTTGCTCTTCACTTTCCGCCAGGGCGGCGGGCTGCTCGCGGCAGAGGCGAACGATGGCACCGTCACCGTCGCCAGCCAGCTGCGGCCGGCCGCGCAGCAGAACGCGGTGCGCATCGAAGGATTCAATGAGACGCACATGGGCGTGCTGGAATCGAAGGAGGTCTCCGCGCGGGTCAACGGCCTGCTGGAGAGAATCGCACGCTGAAGGCACGCCGGCGGCTGGTCTATGCGCTCGCGGGGTTTGTCCTCGCCGCGTTGGCGGCGGCGATCGTCGCGCCGTACTTCATCGACACCCCGGCGGTGCGCGCCGAGATCCAGCGCCGCCTGGATGCGGCGCTCGGCGGGACCATCACCTGGCAGGCGCTCGAGGTGCGGCTGCTGCCGGCGCCGCACGGCGAGCTGCGCGGGGTGCGCATCGACATCCCGGGCGCGGTTGCGGCCGATGCCGAGCGCCTGCAGGTCTACTTGCGTCTCTGGCCGCTGCTGCGCGGGCAGCCGGAAATCGCTTCCGTCACGCTGGATCGTCCTCGCATCCGCATCGCCGCCGCCGCGAGCGCGGCTGGAGACGAAGCGCCGCTGGATGCGATGGCGGTGTATCGCGCCATCGCCGAGCCGCTGGCCCGCGCGCTCCAGGAGTTCGCCCCCGAAACCACGTTCCGGCTGAGCAATGCCGAGCTGGCCGGGCCGGTCGCTCTTGGCAACGTGAACGTTGCCGCGCGCAGCGGCGCGACCGGGCTTGACCTCGAGCTCGAAGCCGGCAGCGCGCTCTGGAAGCGGCTGCGCGTCGAGGGACGTCTTGGCTATGCCGACCTGGCGGCGAAGATCATGGTGCGCGCCGACGACATCGATCTTCCTGCAGCGATGAAGCTCGCCGGCGTGTCGATCGGCGAGATCGAAGGGCGCGCCTCCGCCAACGCGGTGATGCAGATCGGCGCGAGCTGGCGCGCCGACGTCGAGGTGTCGAGCACGAGCGCCGCGCTGCAGCTCGCCGCGCTGCCGTGGAAGCTCTCCGTGGAAGCGGCGCACATCGGCCTGGACCAGAAGCAGGTCAGCGTCAAGGACGCGCGCGGCGCGCTGGGCGAATCGAAGTTCAGCGACGTGGCGGCGCTGATCGAGCTCAACGGCGCCGCGCGCCTGTCGCAGGGATCGGGCCGGGCGACCCTGCAGCTCGAGCAGTGGTACCCATGGCTGGCGAAGACCGTGCCGCTCGCGCCCGTCACCGGCCTGTCAGGAAACCTCGACGTCACGCTGCAACGGCTGGCGCTTCCCTTCGACAAGCCGCAGGCGCTCGATTTCGAAGCGCTCGTGACGACGCGCAGCGCGACCGCGACGCTCGGCATCCTTCCGGCGCCGGTCTCGCTCGCCGGCGGCGCGGCGCGCGTCGACAGCCGCTCGGTGCGGCTCGACAAGCTGCCGCTGGCGATGCTCGATGCCAGGGCGCTCGTCTCCGGGAGCGTCGCGTTCCGCGGGCCGAAGGTGCAGCTCGCCGCGACCGAGGGCATGGTCGGCGACGAGGTCCTGCGCTGGGCGCTGCGCAAGGCGAGCGCGCCGGAGGAGCTCGAGCTGAAAGCACCGGTGCGCTTCGCGGCGCGCCGCATCGCCTGGGATTCGCCGGGCGGCCTTGCGGTCGAGGCGGACCTCGGCGTCGACGCGGGCCCGGCGCTCGGCGTCTCCCTCGGCTGGACGCCGCAGCGGCTCGAGCTGCGCCGCCTGGCGATCAAGGACGCGCAAAGCGACGCGACCCTGACCGCGGTCATCGGCAAGGATCTCTTCCAGGCCGGGTTCTCCGGCCTGCTCTACGCGCAGAGCGTCGCCGCGCTGCGCCGGGTGCCCGTGCCGCGCACCGGACGCGTGCAGGGCGACCTGCGCTTCACGCTCGACCAGGCGCGGCCGCTGCGCAGCGTCGCCGAGGGCCGGCTCGAGCTGGCCGAAATCGACCTGAGCGTGCTCACCGGCCGGCCCACCGTCGTCGAGCGCGCCGGGCTCGCGGCCGAGCGCGGCACGCTGCGCATCGACCGCGCCCGCGCCGTGATCGACGAGCAGGCGCTCGAGCTTTCCGGCGAGATCCGCAGCACCGACCAGGGGCCGGTGATCGACGCGCGCCTCGAGTCGCCGGGCGTGGTGATGGAGCGGCTGCTGCCGCCCCGGAAGCCGGAGCCGGAGGGCAAGCCGACGGAGTCGAAGCTCTGGCCGCTGCCGGTGAGCGGGCGCGTCGCAGTGCGCGCCGGCTTCGTGCAGTTCGGCCGGCAGCGCATCGAGCCCTTCGAGGGCAGCGCCGTGCTCGAGCGCGAGCGCGCGCACCTCGAGGTGCAGGCGGCGAGGATGTGCGGCGTGTCCTTCCCGCTGCAGGCGGACGCGACGCCGGGCGGCTACAGCGTCGCCGCGAAGCTCGCGATGAAGGACGAGCCGTTCGAGAACGCGATCAAGTGCCTGACAGGAGGGTCGGTGCAGATCACCGGCACCGCCGACCTGCGCGCCGATCTGCGCACGCACGGCAGGCAGCGCGAAGAGCTGCTGCGCAACCTCACCGGCAGCGCCGAGGCCGATCTGCGCAAGGGGCGGGTGGACCGCTTCGCGCTGATCGGCAACATCCTTTCGCTGCAGAACCTCACCTCGATCCGCGACCCGCGCGAGCTCGACAAGGGCTTCCTCTACCGCAGCATGACCGCGAAAGGGCGCTTCGAGGGCGGCGAGTTCGTGGTCGACGAAGGGTTCTTCGACAGCGACGCGGCGCGCATCGCGGTGAACGGCAAGGTCGACCTGCTCGGCGACCACACGCACCTCAACGTGCTGGTCGGCCTGCTCTCCAGCGTCGACCGCGTGACCGGCGCGATCCCGATCCTCGGCGAGGTGCTCGGCGGCACGCTGATCGCCCTGCCGGTCTCGGTGAGCGGCGACATCCGCGATCCGCTGGTCGTGCCGCTCGGCCCGCGCGCGGTCAGCGACCGCCTGCTCGGCGTCTTCGAGCGCACGCTGAAGCTGCCGGGGAAGCTCGTGCCCTCCGAAAAGGAACCCGGCCGCTAGAAGCGGGTGCCGATGTCGAGACGCCATTGCACCCACGGCGTCGTGCTGAAGTTGCTGAAGTCGACGTACTGCTGGCTCACCCCGCCGCGCAGCACGAGGCTGCGGCCGACATCGGCGCGCACGCCGAGGCCGAGCCCGTAGGCGAACTTCGTCGTGGCGTGGGTCGGCGTGACGGTCGAGCAATACGTTCCGTACCACGGGTAGTACCAGCACACGTTCTGCGGCAGCCCGGACGGGACGCCGGTGTCGACGTAGGTCCAGCCGGCGTTGGCGGTGAGGTAGGGCGTGAGGGGGCCCGATGTCAGGTGGTAGGTGCCGTTGAAGCGCAGGCTCGAGGTCTGGATCGTGCTGTTGAAGCGGGCCGAGAGGTTCGGATTGCCGGGTCCCGGCTGCACGCTGGCGCGGTAGTCGATGTCGCCCCAGCCGAACTCGACGCCCGCCGCCCAGTGCGCGTCGAAGTTGTAGGCCCAGCCGAAGCCGAAGCCGACCCCGGTGTCGGTTTGCACCGAGCTTCCGCCTTCGAAGGTGTAGTTCTGGGCGTTGGTGAAGAGCGGCGACAGGTACAGCTCGGACTTCCCGGCGCGCGAGTTCTGCGCCAGCGCCGGAGCGGCAGCGACCACCAGGGCAAGGACAATGAGGAGCTTGCGGACCATCGGTTTATCTCCTGGGAGAGGGATGGCCGCGCGAATTGGAGCGGGCCAGGCTGGATGAGATGCTGTTGAGCAGGATCCGCTCGTCGAGCGGCTTGCGCAGGTAGGCCGAGACGCCGGCAGCGCGGCATTGCTCGGGCATTTCGGGCGCGTCGTACGCGGTAATGACGACGGTGGGCAGCGCGCGACCCGCCGCCTTGAGCGCCTCCAGCAGCTGCAGGCCGCTCATGCCGGGCATGTGCAGGTCGAGGATCAGGCAGTCGGGCCGCCGGCCGGTGCTGGCGAGGAAGTCCCTGCCATCGGCATAGCTGTCGACCTCGAAGCCCGAGGCGACGAGCAGCCGCTTCAGAGCCTTGCGGACCGGCTCTTCGTCGTCGACGATCGCGAGGTACGGCACGATGCTGCGATTGGAGCAGTTTGCGCCGCAGTGAGGAATTGGACCAAGGTCCCATATCCGGGACCGGCGTTCAGCCGCCGATCAGCCACTCCATGGCGTCTTCGTAGGACTCGAAGGCCTGGACGTTGAAGCCGCGGTTCTCGGCGCACAGGGCGAAGAAGCGCGCGTGGTCGAAGCGCTCCCGCGGGCAGAGCACCGCGGTGCGGTGCGCGAAGGTCTTGCGGAAGCCGACCAGGGTCTCGGCGAGCCGCCACATGTCGGTGGCCGTGAGCGCGCCGGTGGCGCTGCGCGTATCGACCAGCACCTCGAAATCCTCCAGCCCGGCGCCGGCCTGGGCGATCTCGCGCAGCAGCTGCTCGGCTTTTTCGAGCGAAGCGTGGCCGTCGGGCTGGGCGCGGATGAAATCGCGGGCGCGGATGACCTTGACGTTGCTTGGCAAGGGCGGGCCTCAGCCTTTGTCCGGGGAGGCGGGCAGCAGCACGTGGAAGCTCGCCCCCTTGCCGGGCACGCCGCTGCCCCACAGCCTGCCGCGGTGAGCGCGGATGATCGCGCGCGAGATCGAGAGCCCGAGACCCAGGCCCTGCGGCTTGGTGGTGTAGAAGGGCTCGAACAGCTGCTCGTACTGGCCGGCGGCGAACCCGGGACCGGAATCGACGACGTCGACCACGACGCCGCCTTCGGCTGCGCGGCTGCGCACGGTCAGCCGCCGGGCGCGGGCGGGAGTCGCCGCGCTCATCGCTTCGCACGCATTCACCACCAGGTTGAGCAGCACCTGCTGCAGCTCGATCCGGTCGCCGCGCACGCGCGGCAGGCCCTCGCCGAGCTGCGCGACCGCGTCGATCGAGCGCATCACCAGCTCGCCGCGCACGATGGCAAGCACCTCGTGCACCACCTCGTTGACGTCGAGCACCTCCAACTGCGCCTCGCCGCGCTTGAAGAGGGCGTGCAGCCGGCGGATCACCTCGCCGGCGCGCTGGTCGGCGACGACGATGTCCTGCAGGATCTCCGCCAGCGTGTCCGAATCCGCCGACTTGTTGGCGAGAAGGTGCTGCGCGGCCTGGGCATTGCTGAGGATCGCGGTGAGGGGCTGGTTGAGCTCGTGGGCGATGCCGCCCGAGAGCTCGCCGAGCATCGCCACCCGCGAGAGATGCGCGACCTGCCGGCGCTGGTCGTGCGCATCTCGCGCGATGCGCACGCTCTGCTCGAGCACGACGGCGAGCAGCAGGAGCGGCACGGCGACCGAGGAGAGGAAGAGCTGCATGTCGCGCGCGACTTCCGGCGGCTCGCGGCCGGCGAAAGGCCCCAGACCGTGCACCGCTCCCCAGATCGTCATTACGGTCATCGCCGCGAGCGCGCTTGCCGTTCCCGTCGGCCCGAAGCGCACCGCCGCCCAGAGGAGGAAGGGCAGCGGCGCGATGAAGAGCGCCGGCGTGGCGTAGGCCTCGAAAGGCTGGTCGAAGACCGCCAGGCTGACGAGGATCAGGCTGACGAAGAGCGCGGCGGCCTCGGCGATGCGCGCGACGGAGACCTTGCGCAGCCGCGACCATGGGAAAGCCGCCCAGGTGAGGATCAGCGGCCCGACGATGAGCTCGGCGAGGACGTTGGCGGAGAAGCGCGAGCGCACCAGCTCCCAGTAGGCTTCGTCGCCCCAGCCGATGAAGCGCACCAGCGCCGCATCGATGAAGGAGGAAAGCAGCGGCGCGGCGAACGCCGCGCCGAGCATGAAGATTCCGGCGCTGCGCAGGCTGTCGAGCCGTACCGGCCCCGGGATGAAGGCGCGTACCAGCGCGGCGCCGATCAGCGCTTCGCTGCAGTTGCTGGCGTACCAGCCGAGCACCATGGCGGTCGGCACGCCGCTCTGCAGCTCCGCGGCGAGGTGCGCCGGCAGCACCGCGGCGAGCAGCCACCACCAGGTGCGGGCCGGTGCGATGAGCAGCACCGCGAGCAGCAGCGCGTTCGGCGGCCAGAGCGTCGAGATCGGGTGCGGCTTGAGGGTAAAGGCGAAGCCGAGGTGCGCCGCGAGATAGTAGGCGAGCGCGACGACCAGGGCCGCCGCGGCTCCTTCCGGCACGGCGCGCAGGCCCCAGCGCCGCTTGGCGGTGCCTAGCCGGTCCCGGGCGAGCGCGTCGCTGTCCATATCCGCACGAGGTCGGCGAGCGAGTCCACCTGCATCTTGCGCATCATGCTCGCGCGGTGAACCTTGACGGTCTTCTCCGCGGTGCCGAGCTCGGCGGCGATCTGCTTGTTCAGCCTGCCGGCGACCACGCGGTCCAGCACCTCGCGCTCGCGCGGCGTGAGCGTGGCGAAGCACGCGTCGACCGCGGAGCGCTGCGCTTGCGTCTCGCGCGACCGGCGGTCCTTCTCGATCGCGGCGTTCACCGCGCCGATCAGCTGTCGCGCGTCGACCGGCTTGGTCAGGAAGTCGACCGCGCCGGCCTTCATCGCTTCAACGCTGCTCGTAATGCTGCCGTGTGCGCTGACGAAGATGACCGGCCGCGGGTCGCCGTTCGCGGCGAGCTCGCGTTGCAGCTCGAGGCCGTCCAGGCCGGGCATGGAGAGATCCATGACGACGCAGCCGGGCTGGCCGCCGGCGCGCCCGCCAAGCAGGTCCTGCGGCGAGGAATAGGTCCGTACCTCGAAGCCGGCGGCGCGCAACAGCCGCCCCATCGATCTCAACACCAGCGCATCGTCGTCGACGACGCTGACGCACGCTTGCATGCCATCTCCCTGCAAAAGCGCCCGCCCCCCGAGCGAGGCTACACCGAAAGCGTGCCGGGGTGGATGGCCGTTTCGTTGACCTGGCTCAAGGGGACTCGAGGATAAAGCATGCCCCTGTTCTTCAAGGGGGTTCTACTCGCGCGGCCGCGAGATGGTGCGCACGTCGGGCAGCCGGCGCACGGCGCGCAGGACGCGCGCGAGGTGCTGGCGGTTCGCCACCTCGAGCACGAAGTGCATGGTGGTGAAGACGGCGCGGTCTTCGTCCATCGCGATCGAATCGATGTTCGAGCCCGCCTCGGCAATGGCGGAAGCCACCTTGGCGAGCACGCCGCGCTGGTTCTCGACCGTGACGTTGATCGCCGCCTGGAAAAGGCGCGTGGTGCGCGGGTCCCATTCGACGTCGATCCACTGCTCGGGCTCCTTCTTGCGCGAGCGCACGATGCTCGCGCAGTCGGTGGCATGCACCACCAGCCCCTGCCCCTTCTTGATCGAGCCGACGATCGTGTCGCCGGGAATCGGGCGGCAGCAGGTGGCGAGCTGCACCCCCATTCCCTCGGTGCCGCGGATCATGACGCTGCTCGTGCCCTTCGCTTCTTCCTTCGGGTCGGTGCTCTTCAGCAGGCGGCGCGCCACGACCGCGGCGAGGCGCTTGCCCAGGCCGATGTCGGCCAGCAGCTCGCCGCGCGAGCGCGAGCCGCTGTCGCGCATCGCCCGCTCCCAGCTCGCATCGTCGAGCTCGGCAGCCGAGCTCTTCAGGGCTTTCAGCGCCTGGTCGAGCAGGCGCTCGCCGAGGCCGGCCGATTCCTCGTACTGCATGGTCTTCAGGAAATGGCGGATGTTGGAGCGCGCCTTCGCGGTGCGCACGTACTGCAGCCAGCCGGGA
>Ga0075352_1000150_pt1 | contig 10539 bp, 8 predicted proteins | sample Sandmound_TuleA__FD_120092 | JGI IMG/M metagenome (GOLD analysis project Ga0075352, IMG submission 120092) | Natural and restored wetland microbial communities from the San Francisco Bay, California, USA, that impact long-term carbon... | ecosystem: Environmental > Terrestrial > Soil > Wetlands ...
GAAGATGGCGGAAGGGGGCATCTGCGACCAGCTCGGGGGCGGCTTCTGCCGCTACAGCGTCGACCCCTACTGGAGCATTCCGCATTTCGAGAAGATGCTCTACGACAACGCGGCGCTGATCGCCCTCTACAGCGATGCCTGGCTCGTCACGCGGCAGCCATTGTTCGAGGAGACGGTGCGGGGAATCGCGCGCTGGGTGTTGCGCGAGATGCAGGCGCCCGAGGGCGGCTACTACTCCTCGCTCGACGCCGACTCCGAGCACGAGGAAGGCAAGTACTACGTATGGACGCCCGAGGAGGTGAAGGGCCTCCTCACGGCGGACGAGTACGCCGTGGTCGAGCCCCGCTACGGGCTCGACGGCGCGCCCAATTTCGAGAGTCGCGAATGGCACCTGCGGGTGATGAAGCCGCTCGAGGTCATCGCGCGGCGGCTCGACGTTTCCGCGGCCGAATGCGCGGCGCGGCTTGAATCCGCGCGGGGAAAGCTCTTCGCCGCGCGCGAGCGGCGCGTGCGCCCGGGGCGCGACGACAAGGTGCTCGCGAGCTGGAACGCGATGATGGTGCGGGGCCTCGCGCGCGCCGCCCGCGTATTCGGCGAGGGTGCGTGGCTTGCCTCCGCGCGGCGGGCGCTCGCTTTCATGCGGGCGACGCTCTGGCGCGACGGCCGGCTTCTCGCGACCTGCAAGGACGGCGTCGCGCATCTGAACGCCTATCTGGACGACCACGCCTTCCTGCTCGATGCGCTGCTCGAGGTGATGCAGTGCGAGTTTCGCGAGGACGATCTTCGATTCGCGCAGGAATTGGCGGAGCTCCTGCTCGACCAGTTCGAGGACCGGGCGGCGGGCGGTTTCTTCTTCGTCTCGCACGATCACGAGCCGCTCATCCACCGCGGCAAACCCGGCCACGACAACGCGACGCCCTCCGGCAACGGCATTGCCGCGCTCGCGCTGCAGCGGCTGGGGCACCTGATCGGAGAGCCCCGCTACCTGGCCGCGGCGGAGCGGGCGTTGCGGCTCTTTTATCCCCACCTCGGGCGCCAGCCGAGCGCTTTCGTGAGCCTTGCGACGGCGCTGGACGAATACCTCGCCCCGCCGCAGATCGTCGTTTTGCGAGGAGAGGCCGGTGCGCTGGCGGAGTGGCAACGCGCTCTCGCCGCGGGCTACCGGCCCGACACGCTCGTCGTCGCTATTCCCGCCGGCCAGCCTGGACTGCCGCAGGTTCTCGACAAGACCGCTCCGGCCGCAGGCGTCAACGCCTGGGTCTGCCGCGGTGCGGCCTGCCTGCCCGCGATCGGTGAACTCGCCGAGCTCGAGCGCGCGTTATAGAATGCGCGGGTTTTTTTGATATCAACCCACCTGACCCTGGAGATCCCGAATGAAATACGTCATGACCCTGATTGCCGCCGCCGCGGCCCTGATCGCGCCCGGCGCGCAGGCTGCCGATGCCAAAGCCGCCGAGGCGCTCGCCAAGTCGAGCGGCTGCTTCGCCTGCCACTCGATCGACAAGAAGCTGGTGGGGCCGGGCTACAAGGAGATCGCGGATCGCTACCGCAAGGACAAGGGCGCGGCCGCGAGCCTCGCGCAGAAGGTCAAGGCGGGCGGCAAGGGCACGTGGGGTGATATTCCGATGCCGCCCAACGCCCATGTGAAGGACGCCGACATCAAGACCTTGGTCGACTGGATCCTGTCGATCAAGTGAGGTGCGCCGCCAGCAGCGGCCGCTGCGCGGATGCGATATTGACAACGCCTGGGGCCCAATTGATAATGATTTCCCCATTGGCAACAATGAGTTACCTCTCGAAAGCCGATATGATCCACCCCCCCGCCGTCCGCGCCCTGCTTGCGTTCGCGTTCGCGCTCATGCTCGCGGGCTGCGGCCGGGAGGCGCCCAAGCCATCCGACGTCATCACGGTCAGGATCGGCGCGGCGTCGCCGCTGACCGGCCCGCAGGCGCATATCGGCATCGACATCCGCAATGGTGTCCAGCTCGCCATCGAGGACGCCAACGCTGCAAACCCGGAGATTGGCGGCAAGAAAGTGAAGTTCGAGCTGATCGCGGAGGACGACGAGGCCAATCCGACCAAGGCGACGACCGTGGCGCAGAAACTGGTCGATTCGAAAGTGGCCGCCGTGGTGGGACACTTCAACTCCGGCGCTTCCATCCCGGCCTCCAAGATCTACTCCGACGCCGGCATACCGCAGATCTCGCCTTCGTCGACCAATCCGAAATACACGCAGCAGGGCTTCAAGACCGCATTCCGCGTCGTGGCGCACGACGACCAACAGGGCCCGACGCTCGGCAAGTTCGCGATCGAGAAGCTCAAGGCCAGGACGATCGCGGTGATCGACGACAGCACCGCCTACGGCCAGGGGCTTGCGGACGCCTTCGAGGCAACCGTCAAGGCCGGCGGCGCAAAGGTGGTCGCGCGCGAGCACACGACGGACAAGGACACCGACTTCAAGGCGATTCTCACCCGGATCAGGGGCCGCAAACCCGAGCTCGTGATGTTCGGCGGCATCGACCCGCAGGCCGGCCCGATGGTGAAGCAGATGGCCGAGCTCGGCATGAAGGCGAAGTTCATGGGCGGCGACGGCATGCAGACGCCGAACTTCATCAAGCTCGCCGGCGGCGCGGCGGAGGGTGTCATGGCCTCGATTCCCGGGCTGCCGAAGGACCAGATGCCCGGCGGCAGGTCGTTTCTGGACAGATACAAGGCCAAGTTCAAATCGGAGGTGGAGCTGTTCGCGCCCATGGGCTACGATGCGGTGATGGTGTTCATCGACGCCATGAAGCGCGCCGGATCCACCGATCCCGCGAAATTCCTGCCGGAGGTCGGCAAGACCCGCTACCAGGGCGTGATCGGGCCCATCGCGTTCGACAGCAAGGGCGACCTCGTCAACGGCCCCATCACCGTCTACGTCGTGAAGGGCGGCAAGTGGGAAGCGCTGGAGACGGTCACGCCCGGCGCCGCGCCGGCGGCGGCCGCCGACGGGACAAAGAAATAGCCCCGGCTCCCGCCCCGGCGACAGCCGGAATCCTGCACGACCCACGGCACCTGCGCGGTGCCGTTTTTGTGTGACCGCCCATGGACATCTTCCTCCAGCAGATCGTCAACGGCCTGGTCCAGGGCAGCATCTACGCCCTCGTCGCGTTGGGCTACACCATGGTCTACGGGATCCTCGGGCTCATCAATTTCGCCCACGGCGACATCTGCATGATCGGCGCATTGACGGCGCTCACCGTCGCGCAGGTGCTCGCGTCAATGGGCCTGCCGGCGCCGCTCGTGCTGGCCCTCGCCGCGCTCGCCGCCGTGGCCGTGTGCTGCGGGCTCGGGGTCTCCATCGAGCGGGCCGCATATCGCCCGCTACGACGCGCGCCGCGGCTGGCGCCGCTCATCACCGCCATTGGCGTCTCCGTCCTCCTTCAGTACTCAGCGGCACTGGTCTGGGGCAAGCAGTACCTCTCGATGCCGGAGCTGGTGAAGCCGAGCGATATTGAAATGGGCGGCATCCACCTGACCGACCTGCAGGCGTTCATCTTCCTCCTCGCCTGCGCCGTCATGGCCGCCCTGCTGTGGTTCATCCGCTCGACCCGAGCGGGACGCGCGATGCGGGCCACGGAGCAGAACCCGGACGTGGCGGGGCTGATGGGCGTCAACGTGAATCACGTCATCGCGGTCACGTTTCTGGTGGGCTCGGCGGTCGGGGCGATCGCCGGCATGATGGTCGTGCTCTACTACGGCATCGGCCACTATTTCATGGGCTTCATGCTGGGGCTGAAGGCGTTCACCGCGGCGGTGCTGGGCGGCATCGGAAACGTTGCGGGCGCGATGGTGGGCGGCATGCTGCTGGGCGTGGTCGAGAGCCTCGCCGCGGGTTACATCGGCGACCTGACGGGCGGCGTGCTCGGCAGCAATTACCGCGACATCTTCGCGTTCCTGGTCCTCGTGCTCGTGCTGGTGTTCCGCCCCTCTGGGCTGCTCGGCGAGCGTGTCGCCGATCGCACATGACCGGCGGGAGATCGGCATGAGGCACGCGGTCGAGCACTGGCAGCGGTGGCGGGAGGACCCGTGGCTACGGCGGCTCGGTTACTGCGCCGCGGCAGCGATACTGATCGCGCTGCCGTTCGTGGTCGACGCGACACTCGGGCGCGCCTGGGTGCGCATCATCGATGTCGCGCTGCTCTTCATCCTGCTGGGACTGGGGCTCAACATCGTCGTCGGCTTCGCGGGCCTGCTCGATCTCGGCTACATCGCGTTCTTCGCCGTGGGCGCCTACAGCTACGCGCTGCTCGCCTCGCCCCAATTCGACATTCACTGGTCGTTCCTGGCGCTGTTGCCGACCGGAGCCTTCGTCGCGGCCCTGTTCGGCGTGCTGCTGGGCGCGCCGACACTGAGGCTGCGTGGCGACTACCTCGCAATCGTCACGCTCGGCTTCGGCGAGATGATCCGCATTTCCCTCAACAACCTGAACCGCCCGTACAACATCACCAACGGCCCGCAGGGCATCACGCTGATCGATCCGCTCGCCATCGGAGAGTTCGCGCTCAACCGCACCTACACGATCGCGGGCTTCACCCTCGCGCCCGTGCACAGCTACTATTTCGCATTCCTGGCGTGCGCGGCTGCGTCGATCTTCATTTCGCTGCGGCTCGAGGACTCGCGCATCGGGCGTGCCTGGATCGCCATTCGCGAGGACGAGCTGGCGGCCGGCGCGATGGGCATCAACACGCGCAATCTGAAACTGCTGGCCTTCGCCATGGGCGCGACCTTCGGGGGACTCGCCGGCGGGCTGTTCGCCTCGTTCCAGGGTTTCGTCAGCCCCGAGAGCTTCACCCTGCTCGACTCGATCATGGTGCTGTGCATGGTGGTGCTGGGCGGAATGGGCAACGTGGGCGGCGTCGTGCTCGGCGCCGCGCTCCTCACCGCGTTGCCCGAAGCGCTGCGCTACGCCGGCCCGCTGCAGCAGGAGTGGCTGGGCGAGGTCTACGTAGACCCGTCGGACCTGCGCATGCTCCTGTTTGGTCTCGCGCTCGTGCTGATGATGCTGCTGCGGCCCGCGGGCCTCTGGCCTTCGACCCTGCGGCGCCGCGAGCTGGCGGGCGGGGAGGAGCCTCGTGCCGGCCGTTGACACGCCGCTGCTCGCCGCGCAGTCGCTCAGCAAGCGCTTCGGCGGACTTGCGGCGCTCGGCGGGGTATCGCTCGCGGTCAAGCGCGGAGAGATCTTCGGCCTGATCGGCCCCAACGGCGCGGGCAAGACGACGCTATTCAACGTTCTGACCGGCCTCTATCCGCCGGACGCCGGCGAGTGCGCATTCGAGGGCGAGCCGCTGCCCGGATTGAAGCCGCACCGGATCGCGGCACGCGGCATCGCCCGCACCTTCCAGAATATCCGCCTCTTCGCCAACATGAGCGCACTCGAAAACGTCATGGTCGGCCGGCACGTGCGCACCCGCGCCGGCGTCGCCGGCGCCGTGCTGCGCGGCGCGGCGACGCGCGCCGAGGAGAGTGCTATCACTAGCCGCGCCTTCGAGCTGCTCGACTATGTCGGCATTGCCGCGCGCGCGTCCCAGCCCGCCCACGGCCTCTCCTACGGCGACCAGCGCCGCCTCGAAATCGCGCGCGCGCTCGCCACCGAGCCGAAACTGCTCGCGCTCGATGAGCCTGCCGCGGGCATGAACGCGACCGAGCGCGCAGCACTCGCGCGGCTGCTCGAGCGCATCCGCGCGGGCGGCGTCACGCTGCTGCTCATCGAGCACGACGTGAGCCTCGTGATGGGGCTGTGTGACCGCGTCGCGGTGCTCGACTACGGCAGGAAGATCGCCGAGGGCGCGCCGCTCGAGGTGCAGCGCGACCCGGCGGTGATCGAGGCCTACCTGGGAGGAGCTCTTGCTTGAGGTGAAGGGGCTCAAGGTGTCGTACGGCGGCATCGAGGCCGTGAAGGGCGTCGACCTCAGCGTCGCCCAGGCCGAGCTCGTGACGCTGATCGGTGCCAACGGGGCCGGCAAGTCGACGACGCTGAAGGCGCTGGCCGGGCTCCTGAAGCCGGCGGCCGGCAGCATCCACTATAATGGAGTGGACATCACCGCGCGCCCGGCATTCGAGCTGGTCCGGGAAGGTCTGGCGCTGGTGCCGGAGGGACGCGGGGTGTTCGGGCGGCTCACCGTCGAGGAAAACCTGGCGATGGGTGCCTACAGCCGCCGCGACCGTGCGGGTATAGCCGCCGACCACGACCGCGTCTATGGGCTGCTGCCGCGTCTCGCCGAGCGGCGCCGCCAGCCCGCGGGCACGCTGTCAGGCGGCGAGCAGCAGATGCTGGCGCTCGGGCGCGCGCTGATGAGCCGGCCGCGCCTGTTGCTGCTGGATGAGCCCAGCATGGGGCTTGCACCACTGATCGTGCAGACGATATTCGAGACCATACGCGCCATTGCCGCGGAGGGAGTGACCTTGTTGCTGGTGGAACAGAACGCGAAGCTCGCGCTCGAAACGTGCCACCGCGGCTACGTCATGGAGAGCGGTCTCATTGCGCTCGCTGACGATGCGTCGCGCCTTCTCGTGAACCCCCAGGTGCGCCGGGCGTACCTGGGCGAATAACCGATGCCAGAGCTGAGTGCCGTCCCGCTGCCGCCCGCGCACTCGCGGAGCGCGAGCATTGCGCGCCGCGCGCTGCTGGCCGCCGTCACGATTGCGCTCGCGGCGATACTCGGCTACCTCTACCTCAAGACCGAAGGCGCGGATTTCAAGCACCAGAACGAGGTGCTCGCCGCGTTGCGCGAGCTGAAGGAGATCGACTCGCGCTGGGACGTCGACATCCTGCGCGCCCACACCGAGCTCGCCCCGCCGGAGGCGGCCCCGCCCGATCACGGCGCGACGGTGGCGCGCATCCTGCGCGATCTTACGGCCACGGGCGCGGCGCTCGGCAGCCCGGTGCTCGCGCGCGGCCTGCCCGAGCTCGGGGCCGCGTTTTCACAGAAGGCGGAGATGCTCGACCGGTTCCGCAAGGCGAATGCCGCCGCCCGGCGGGCGCTCGCGCAATTGGTAACGTCCGATACCGAGATTGCGGGCCTGGTCCGCGGATTGTGGCGGGACTTTCGCGAACGCGAGCGGCTGGTGGCGGCGGAGAGCGCCACGGTACAGCTCATCGCGGAGTCCCAGCGCTATTACTTCAACCCGGCCGAGGAACGGCGCAAGCTCATCGAGACGATCCTCGCGGACCTGCGGGAAGCGGCGCCGCGCCTGCCGCCGGCGCTGCGCGCGGGCCTCGCCCGCGTCGACGCCCGCGCGCGGGAGCTGCTCGACGCAAAGCCCGGCGAGCAGGAGCTGTTCACGCGACTCGCCTTCATGACCGCCGGCCCGCGGGTGGACAGCCTGACCGCCGCGTTCTCGCGCGAGCTGGAGGCCATGCTCCTCGAGCAGGAGTTCTACCGCTCCTACCTCGTCGCCTACTCGGGCGCGCTGCTGGTCCTCATCGGCTATCTCGCCGCCCGCCTCATCGCGAGCTACCGGCTGATCAACGCCGCAAACGAAGAGCTGGAGCGGCGGGTCATCGAGCGCACCCGGGAGCTGTCGGAGGCGTTAACGCAGCTGAAGGAGTCGGAAGCACAGCTGATCCAGTCCGAGAAGATGTCCTCGCTCGGGCAGATGGTGGCCGGGGTGGCGCACGAGATCAACACGCCGCTCGCCTACGCCAAGAACAGCCTCGGCTCGGTGGGCGGAAGGCTGCAGGACTTGACGCGCCTCGCCGCCGAGACCGAGAAGCTCCTCGAGCTGCTGCGCTCCGGCGCGGCGAATCCCCAGGAGCTCGCCGAGCAGTTCGGGCTGACGGAGAGCCTGATCGCGCAGCTCCGGGCCCACCACGCGCTCGAGGAGCTGCAGGCGCTGGTCAAGGACGGCCTCCACGGCATCGGGCAGATTTCCGAAATCGTGGGGAATCTCAAGAATTTCTCGCGCCTCGACCGCAGCAAGGTCGCGGCCTTCAACGTGAATGAGGGTCTCGACAGCACGCTTGCTATCGCGCGCCACGAGCTGAAGCATCACGCAGTGAAGAAGAATTACGGCAACGTCCCCGCGATCACCTGCTCGCCGTCCCAGATCAACCAGGTGTTCCTGAACCTCATCAACAACGCGGCCCAGGCGATGGGTCCGGGACTGGGCGAGATTCGCATCACCACACGCCGCGAGGGCGCGGGTCACGTCGCGGTGGAGGTGGCGGACAACGGCAAGGGCATCCCTCCCGAGGTCCTGCCCAAGATCTTCGATCCCTTCTTCACAACCAAGGAAGTGGGCAAGGGCACCGGGCTCGGGCTCTCCATCGTCTACAAGATCGTGGAGCAGCACGGCGGCAAGATCAGCGTCGATTCCACCGTGGGGGTTGGCACACGGTTCACGGTAGTGCTACCGTTGCAGCCTCCGGCGTCGGCGCCCGCGGCCGCGTGAGCACGGCGCGCTCGCCCAGCCGGGACTCATGAATGCCCCCGCCACCATCGGCAAGTACCAGGTCCAGGACGTGCTTGGCCAGGGCGGGATGGGCATCGTCTACCGTGCGTTCGATCCCGCGATCGAGCGCACGGTCGCGATCAAGGTCATCACCAAGTCCGCGCTCGATCCTTCCGACCTGCAGTACGTGCTGACGCGCTTCCGCCACGAGGCCCGGGCGGTGGGGCGGCTCACGCACCCGCGCATCGCCGCGATCTACGACTACGGCGAGGACGACGATCTCGCCTACATCGTGATGGAGCTGGTGAACGGGAAATCCCTGTTTCATCACCTGCAGGGCGAGGCGCGCTTCGGGCTGAAGGAAAGCGGCGAGCTCGTCCGGCAGCTCCTCGACGGGCTCGGCTACGCGCACGCGCAGGGCGTGGTCCACCGCGACATCAAGCCGTCCAACATCCTGATCAACGATGACGGGCGGCTGAAGCTCACGGATTTCGGCATCGCGCGCCTGGATACCTCAACGCTGACCCAGGTGGGCGAGATCATGGGCTCGCCCGGCTACATGTCACCCGAGCAGTTTCTCGGCACCGATATCGACGCGCGCGGAGACATCTACTCGGTAGGGGCCATTGCCTACGAGCTGCTCGCCGCCCGCCGCCCGTTCATCGGCAACAATGCCGAAGTCATGCGCCAAGCGCTGAACGAGCGGCCGTCCAGTCCATCGGATCTCAACCCGAAGATCTCGGTCCAGCTCGACTGGGCGGTGCACAAGGCGCTCGCCAAGAAACGCGAGGACCGCTTCCAGACCGCAAAGGAGTTCTCCGACGCCTTCGTGAAGGGCATCGAGGCAAGCCTGCGGCAGGCGCGGCGTGCGCCTACCCTCGCCACCGACGAACCCACTCAGCGCATCGATCCCAAGCTCGTGCAGGCGGCGCGCATGCTGGCGGGACTGCAGCAGGCCCGGGCCGACTCCCCAGCCCAGCCGGCCAGGGTGGCCGGTTCCGCGCCCGCCGCGCCGGAAAGCCCCGAAGCAGCCGCGGGGGGCAAGAAGGCGCGCATCCTGTTCGTGGACGACGAGGAGAGGATCGTGAACGCCTTGCGCTCGGTCTTCCGGGCCCACTACCACGTATTCACCGCGACCAACGGGCCGGAGGCGCTCGAGTTCGTTCGGAAATTCCAGCCCCACGTGGTGGTCAGCGACCAGCGCATGCCGGAGATGACGGGGGTGGAGCTACTGCGCCGGGTAAAGGCGCTCGCCCCGAATACCGTGCGGATGCTGCTGACCGGCTACTCGGACCTCGCGGCCATCGTCGGCTCGGTCAACGACGGGGAGGTGTTCCGCTTCATCTCCAAGCCGTGGGACAATCAGGAGATCCAGAAGATCATCGCGGATGCCGCCGCGATTGCGTTCGACCTCGCGGCCACCGCAGCGACACCCCCGATCCTGCCCGACCGGATGGAAGCGGGTGTCCTGGTGATCGAAGCGCAGGACGAGATCTTGCGAACGGTCACGCGGCTGATCGGCGGCGCCTGCCCGGTCTACCACGCGAAGAGCCTCGACGGGGGCTTGGGCCAGCTCGAAACTCACGAGACTGCGCTCATCGTGGCGGATGTCGCGAACCGGGGCGAGGAGATTATTGCGGCCTTCAAGGCACTCAAGAGCGAACGGCCCGAGATCCTCTCGATCGTGGTGACCGAGGCCTCCGACTCGGAACTGGTCATCGAGCTGATCAACCAGGCGCAGATTTTCCGCTTCATCAACAAGCCGGTGAACCCGGAGCTGCTGCGGCAGCATGTCCAGGCCGCGTTGATCCGCTACCAGTCGTTCAAGCAGAACCCGCATCTCACCCGCCAGCACCAGGTTGCCGCGGGGGGCGCCGCCGGAGTCAGCCAGACGATACTCGCGCGGGTAAGGGCGTTGCGGACCTGGTTCTAGCACCCGTACCGGCATCCGGCTCTAGTCCGCCCAGTCCTTCGGGATCAGAAACTCCGTATAGAGCTTCTCCTCCGGACTGCCGGGCTCGGGCTTCCAGTCGTATCGCCACTCGACCCGCGGCGGCAGCGACATCAGGATCGCCTCGGTGCGCCCGCCGGACTGCAGCCCGAACA
>Ga0075352_1000151_pt1 | contig 10527 bp, 9 predicted proteins | sample Sandmound_TuleA__FD_120092 | JGI IMG/M metagenome (GOLD analysis project Ga0075352, IMG submission 120092) | Natural and restored wetland microbial communities from the San Francisco Bay, California, USA, that impact long-term carbon... | ecosystem: Environmental > Terrestrial > Soil > Wetlands ...
ATTTCCTTCATTCTGGCCGCGACCTTGGTGGCGTTGACGGCCTGCCCCTGTGTGGCGTTCGAAATCGCGCCGATGAGCTCGGCCAGCCGGTTCGACACCTGCTCGATTTCGCGCAGCGCCCGCTCCGCCTCGTCCGCCGTCTTCGTGCCTTCGACCACGCCCTGCGTGCTGCGCTCCATCGCCTCGACGGTTTCCTGCGTGTCGCGCTGAATGCTCTTGACGATGGCGCTGATGTGCTTCGTCGCCTCCGCAGAACGCTCCGCCAGGCGCTGCACTTCCTCGGCGACTACGGTGAATCCGCGTCCCGCCTCGCCTGCGGATGCCGCCTGAATCGCCGCATTCAGCGCCAGCACGTTCGTCTGCTCGGTAATGTCGGATATCAGCTGCACGATTTCGCTGATCTCCTGCGAGCTTTCCCCGAGCCGCTTGATACGCTTGGACGTCCCCTGTATCTGCTCCCGGATGTCGTTCATGCCGCGGATCGCGTTCTGCACGGCCCGCGCGCCTTTTTCCGCCGAATGCAGAGAGGACTGGGCAACCTTGGCGGAATCGCTGGCGCTTTTTGAAACGTCGTTCATCGACTGCGCCATTTGCTGCACCGACTGGCCGGTTCCCTGGATCTCCGTGGCCTGCTTGTGCGCCGCCTGCAGGAGCTCCTTGGCAATGTCCTGTGCACCCTGGGTCGCCGACGTCACCTGCCGCGCCGCATCGTTGATGCCTTTCACGAGCCGCAGCATTTCCCCGACGGCGTAGTTGATCGAGTCGGCGATCGCACCGGTGATGTCTTCCGTCACCTTGGCGCGCACCGTCAGGTTGCCATCCGCCAGGCTGCTGATCTCGTTGAGCAGGCGCAGGATCGCCTCCTGGTTGGCGCGGTTCTGGCGCTCGCTCTCAGCGGCCCGGCGCATACTGTCGCTCAGGTACCATTTGCCGAGGAGCAGCAGGCTGCCGAGCGCGAGGATCGCGCCGAGCACGGCCCCCCACACGAAATAGCGCTGCGAGCCCATCTCCTGCTGGTATGCGGCGGCAAGCTCCACCGGCGATTTGAGCAGCGCCTCGCTTGCCCCGAAGATTTCCCGGCTCGCCTGCTTGGCGCGGGCGAGCGCCTGCATGTTGTCGAGTATGGCCTGCACGCTGGCGGCGAATGGCGTGAACAGCCGTTCCAGCTGGCGGGCGCGACTCCTGACCTGCTCGTTTGCGATCGGCGATACGTCTTCGACCTTGCCTTCACCGAGCAGGGTCTTCAGCAGCCCCAGATACCGGCGAGTGTTGCCGCCGAGCTGGAGCGCGACCTGCGGGTCCGGGTTGTCCGTGGAGAGCAGCCGCACCGCATTGATGAAGTCGAAGTTCGCGGTGTCGGCATGGAGTTGGTGCGTGAAGGTGACGACGTCGTATCGTTCCCGGGCGTCGCGCGCGCTGACCATCAGCCCGAGCGCCTGCAACGACAGCTGGGGCGCGGTCCGCGCGATAGTCTCTTCGCGCTTGCGCAGCTCGATCAGGTTCTGCTCCTGCGCCAGAATGAGCTCGATGTTCTTGTGCACGGGGCCCCACAGCTTTTCGAGCTCCTGGAGCATGGGCTGGATCGATTCAGGCGACGCGGCCACGGTCACTCCGTGCTTGGTGCCGCCGCGCGCAAGCAGCTGCAGGCTGTCGACGAACTGATCACGGCTCTGCTTGAGCTGTGTGAACGCGGTCGCGCTGCCCTGCACGGCCTGCTGCGCGCTGTTCGCGATGCGCTGCGAGAGCATCTGCATCTCGGTTGCCGTCGAGAAGTACTGGGCATTCTGGCCGGCGTGGCGCACGTAGAGATAGATGCACACGGCGCCGGCTATCAGGAAGACGATCACCAGTCCGATCAGGACCGGCACCTGTTTGCCCGCCGTGCCGCGCCGGACCTGCTGTGGCCCGCTGACGGGCGCGGTCTTGGGCGCGGCAGCAGCGTCCTGGCCGCTTTCGCGCCGCTCCGTCCTGCCTCGGTCAATGGTTGGCACGGGCTTGAGGCCGCCCGCCGGTGAAACCTTGATTGCGGTTGCGTTGGTTGCCATAGTGCTGCTCCTCGCCTAAGTAATCGTTGGCCTACTCCCGCGATTCGTCGTGCGCCCAGCCCCGCGAAGTCATGACCCTGCGACGAGAAAATCGGGGTGCTGGACCAGCTTCGCCATGTCGAGCTCGTTCCATGTTCCGCCGTCCGGGTCGGTAAATTCAGCCTTCACCCACGGCCTGGCTATGCCGCCGTTGGGACGCGGCTGCAGCTGGGTCGGATTGCGCAGGCCGAGCGACCGCTCGATCAGCAGCGCGCTGGCAGTGCGAAATCGCTCGCCGATCAGAAGCAGCCGCGACAGCTCGGTGGTCGGTGCCGGAGCACCGCCGAGAAACGCGGAAAAGTCCACAACGCTGTACAGCTTGCCGCGGATGTTCGTGACTCCCTTGAACCACGGACGCGTGAGCGGAACCGGAGTGACCGGGGGCGCCGGTATGATCTCGCTGGCGTCGGCAAGATCGACGATCCAGTTCTCGGTGCCGACGCGCACGCCAAGCTTCGAGGTCGCGCCGTGCGTCTCCCCCGCGCGCAGCCGCTCGACGAGCTCGCGCTGATATTCCCGCAGTGACGATGTCTCCGCCATTACCCGAGCGCCGCGATTTTCGCCAGCAGATCCGCCTGGCTCACGGGTTTCACGATATAGTCCTTCGCGCCCTGCCGCAGGCCCCATACCCGGTCCGTTTCCTGGCCCTTGGTCGTGCAGATGATCACGGGAATGTGCTTGGTGCTGGCGTCCTTGCTCAGCTCGCGCGTCGCCTGATAGCCGTTCTGTCCCGGCAGCACGATGTCCATCAACACGAGGTCCGGCTGCAATTGCCTGGCCTTGGCGATTGCGTCCTCCCCGGTCTCGGCCGTGGTGACGTGGTACCCCTTTTTCACGAGGATCTCGGTCAGATACTTCTGGTCGGTCGGTGAATCTTCCACGACTAGGATGTTGCGGATGGCCATGTGACGATACCTTTCATGAGTGTTCAGGTTGAACGACCGATGCCTTGACGTATTCATTGACGGCCCCGATGAGTCCCTCCCGGGTAAATGGCTTGGTCAGGTAACAGTCCGAGCCGGCGAGGCGGCCGCGCGCGCGATCGAAGACCCCGTCCTTGCTCGACAGCATGATCACGGGCGTTGACTTGAGGTGCGGGTTCTGCTTGATCAGCGCGCAGGTCTGATAGCCATCGAGCCTGGGCATCATGATGTCGACGAAGATGACTCTGGGCCGGTGGTCGCTGATCTTCGCCAGCGCGTCGAAACCGTCTTCGGCCAGAATTACTTCGAAGCCGGCCTGGCTCAGGAACATCTCCGCGCTGCGGCGGATGGTGTTGCTGTCGTCGATGACCAGGACCTTGATGGGTCCTGTCGGCAATTCGCTCAATGGCGTCGCCTCCCGCGTCCGCGAGCAGCCTGCTGTGAGGGTTGCTCAGGTGGCATTGCGCAATCGATTCCGCTGTTCCGCGCTGAGAGCAACTGCCCGGTGATGAAGCGCCAAAACCTGACCGTAGCTGCGCTCGACTTCCTATAAAACGACCCGGTGTTCCTAAAAGTCGTTTTACTTTAGCACCTTATGGCCAGTAATTAATGTGAAATCTGACTCACATCCCTCGAAGAATCGCCCGATCACCGTACGCCAGGCGACGCAGGCAACGGTCCGCACGCTGGGCCAAGCCGGGTAATGACCTGAAGCGGGTCGTCCTCCCCGCGCAAACTGGGCCTCCCCCTCGGTTTTCGGCTGCAGCTTAAGGGCTGTGTTTTCCGACAATTGGAAACGCCTCACGGAATACGCGATGTTCCGGACCAGGGATACCATGGCAGCGAAACGAGGACGGACGAAGGGCATCCGACACTTTGGCGCGCAGGCCACATGCTAGGATTGCCGCTCCCGCAATCCAAGGGAGCATTCGTGAAGCTCTATACGACCGAGACGTCGGGAAACGCGTACAAAGTCCGCTTGCTGCTGTCCATGCTGAACGTTCCCTACGAAAGGGTGATGATCGATGCGCGCAGCGGCGAGCACAAGAAAGAGCCCTACCTGAAGATCAACCCGCGCGGGCAGGTGCCGGCTCTGGAGGAGGGGGGCCGCATCTGGTGGGGCTCGACCGCCTGCCTGATCTACGTCGGCCGCAAGCATGGGGGAGATACGTGGCTGCCGGCCGATCCGGCGGGGATAGCGGAAGTGGCGCAATGGCTGGAGGTGGCGCAGAACGAGCTCCATTACGGACTGCAATGGGCGCGCGGCGTGAAGACCGGGATCCGGAAGGTCGGCAACTACGAGGAGTATCGCGGGTACGGCAACGCCGGCCTTGCGCTGCTCGAAGGCCGCCTCGGGAAGAACCCGTGGCTCGCGCTCGGCCGGCCAACGCTCGCCGATGTCGCCTGCTACGCGTACGTTTCGGTTGCGCCGGAAGGCGGCTTCGTACTTCAGGACTACCCGGCCGTGATGGCGTGGATGAAGCGCTTCGAAGCGCTCCCCGGCTGGATCAAGCGGCTGTGACCAGGAGCAGCGATGCCGGATTTTCGCTACGGGCACGCCGCCGCGCCGAGCTGGAAGGAAGCCGCGGATGCCTGCCTCGAGCAGGTGGGACGGGGCCCGGCGAGCCTCGGGTTCCTCTACGTGACGGATCTCCTCGCCGACCACCTGGGCGACATCCTTGCGCTGTTCAAGAGCCGCACGGGCATACCCCACTGGGTCGGTACCGTCGGCATCGGGGTTTGCGCCACCGGCCGCGAGTACCTCGATGAAGCCGCGATTGCGGCGATGGTCGGCGACTTCGAGGCGGACTCCTTTCGGGTGTTCTCGGGCGTGGCAAGCGCCGCCGACGTCGACAACGTCGCGCTCAAGTGCGGCGGCGCCCCGCCGAACTTTGCGATCGTCCACGCCGACCCCTACAACCGGCACATCGCCGAGCTGGTGGGCCGTCTCGCCGGTAAGGTGGAAAGCGGCTTCCTCGTAGGTGGGCTCACCAGCTCGCGGCGCCAGAACTTGCAGGTGGCGGACGGCGTGGTGGAAGGGGGTCTATCAGGCGTGTCGTTCGCGGACAGCGTCACCGTCGCCACCCGTCTGACGCAAGGCTGCTCGCCGCTCGGGCCCAAGCACGCAGTGACCGCGAGCCAGCACAACGTCATCATCCAGCTCGACGGCCGGGCCGCGCTCGACGTGTTCAAGGAGGACATCGGCGAGACCTTAGCGCGCGATTTGAACCGCGTTGGCGGCCAGATCTTCGCGGGGCTGCCGATCTCCGGCAGCGACACCGGCGACTACCTCGTGCGCAACCTGGTGGGCATCGATCCCTCCAACCGGCTGATCGCCATCGGCGAGCTCCTGCAGCCGGGATCGAGCGTGATGTTCTGCCGGCGCGACACGAAGACCGCTCACGAGGACATGAAGCGGATGCTCGACAGCATCCGCCAGGGCATGTTCGCGCGGCCGCGCGGCGGCGTCTATTATTCCTGCATCGGGCGCGGGGCGAGCTTGTTCGGGCCCGAATCCGCAGAGCTCAAAATGATCCGAGAGGTGCTCGGCGATTTCCCGCTGGTCGGCTTCTCCTGCAACGGCGAGATCTCGCACAACCGGCTCTACGGCTACACCGGCGTGCTGACGCTCTTCATATGACGGTCTCCGAGCGCATCCTCGCGGTGCTGCCGCTCACGTGGATGGACGCCGCCGCGGTCGCGCTGCTCCTGGCGGTTTGGGCGGGGTATCAGTGGTACGCGGACTACGGCGGCGCGGCCAGGCCGCGGCTCGGGCGGGAGATGGACCGGTTCGTGCGCGAGTGGATGGAGCGCATGGTCGAGCGCGATAACCGCATGGTGGATGTCAACGTGCTGCGCAACCTCATCCGCAGCTCGCAGTTCTTCGCATCGACCACGATGCTGATACTTGGCGCGCTGGTCGCGCTCATGGGCTACGCCGAGCGAGCGGCGAGCGTGATGGCGGAGCTACCATTTGCGCAGCAGGTGTCCCAGCGGTTGTGGGAGATCAAGGTGCTGGTACTGCTGCTGATCTTTGTCTACGGCTTCTTCAAGTTTTCCTGGTCGATCCGGCAGTTCGGTTTCTCCTCGATCCTGGTTGGCGCGGTGCGCAAGCCGCCCGCGAACGCGTCGGAATGTGCCGTGGACATCGAGAGGGCTGGTGTCGTCCTCTCGTTTGCCAACCGCAACTTCAACCAGGGATTACGGGCCTATTACTTCGGCGTCGCCGCGCTAACGTGGTTCCTGCACCCGGCGCTGATGATGTTAGTGACGCTCGCGGTGCTCTACGTGCTGCACCAGCGCGAATTCCGCTCGCGCACGCTCGAGGTGCTGCGCAGGACTTAACGCGGGTCAGGCCGCGCGGCGCAGCAGGCCGGCGGCGCGCGCCTTCGCGGGAAGCCCGGTCGCCTCGAGGTCGGCGCGCATCTCGACCTTCGCTTCGCGGCTCATTTCGGCGCAGGGCACGCGCACCGGCCCGCCGATCATTCCAATGCATTCCATCCAGAACTTCTGCTCGGCGATAGCCATGCGGCCCCCGGTACCGTAGCCAGGGATCCACTTGGCCAGCACCGAGCGCAGGGGATTGAGGCTGCGACAGATCTCGGTCGCCTTGTTCATGTCGCCGGCCAGCGCCGCGCGGGCGTAGTCGTTGACGGGCGTGAATCCGGGGACCTGGTAGAGGTGGGGACAGTAGTTGAGCAGCCACCGGTCGCCGCACACGCTGATGTTGTAGAGGAAGGGCGCTTCGTCCGCGACGCTCACTTCCACCTCCTTGCCGATCGCGTCGCGCAGCGCGGTGGTGGGCTGCGGCTTGCTGACACCCTGCTTGAAGCCGCAGATGTTGGGCAGTGCCGCGAGCCGCTTCGCGAGCTTCGGGGAGATGGGGTACGTGACCTCGGTATTGAACAGCACGATGCCGATGTCCACCCGTTCGCAGACGAATTTGTAGTAATCGAAGACCGCATCGTCGCCGCGGGCGGCCACGTACGGCGTCAGGATGATCACGAAATCGGCGCCCGCCGATTGCGCGTGCTGCACGAGTTTCACCGCCTCGTACGGATTCTGGTGGTGGCAGCCGGCGATCAGGGGAATGCGGCCGCGCGCGACCTCGACGTTGATCTCGACCACGCGCATGCGCTCCTCGTTCGTCATCGACCAGAACTCGCCGACGTTGCCGATGCAGTAATGCCCCTCGAGCTTGAGCCTGGAGATGCAATGCTCGAGGTTCGCCGCGTTGCCGGCCTCATCGAGGCGGTCGTCCGGCGTGAACGTCGTGGGCAGCGCGGTCCACACCCCCTTGAGGACGGACTTCGCGTAGTCCTTGGCTTCGTGCTTGTGGTATTTCATCGGCGGCCCCGGCGCGTGGATCGCTTCCCGGGAAGCATAGCAGAACCGCCCCTGAAGCCGGCGCAACGAGTGCTCAGCCGGTGTCGGCTCCGGTCGCCACCGGTGCATTGCGGCGCCGCAGGATCCAGTAGCCGACGAATCCGGCCACCGGCAGGCAGGCGAGCCACGCGAGCTGGCGATCGGGATGGAGCAGCACCACAAGCGCGACCCCAGCCAATACGAGCCGCAGCAGCACGTCGATCGACCGGCGGTCGGAGAAGTGCGCCTGGAGACTGAACGTGATGCCGATGGTCGCGGTCGTGATCAGAACCAGCGCGCCGATCTGCGCTGTGCCGGGCTCGAGGACGAGCTCGGGCCGGGTAAACACCCCGGCCATCAGGACGAACAGCGAGAAGCAGATCGTGATGGCGCGGAACAGCGTCTGCATGAAGGGAGCATTGGCGATCTTGGAGGTGATCGCGGCGGACACCGATGTCGGCGGGGTTACCTCGCCCCACACTGCAAGGAAGAAGGCAAAGAAATGCACGACCCACGGGTTCACGCCGACCTTGATCATAGGGGGCGCGACCACCAGCGCAGTGATGATGTAGGTCGGTGCCGGTGGCAGCCCCGTCCCGAGCAGCGCACCGAAGAAGAAAGCGACGAGCGCCATGGCGGCGAGGTTGATTCCGGCCATCTGAATGAGGATCCCGCCAATTTTCGTCGGTACCCCCGTGATGACGAGCGCGCCGGTCATGATCGAGAGCGTCGCGAGGAGCAGGGTCAGATCGGCGGTCATGCTCGCGAAGTAGTCAACGAAACGCCCGAGGGGGGCGATGAGCGCGCGTCCCGTCCACCCCGCCGACCGACTTGTCATGACCAGGTGGGCGAGGAGGAGGGCGCCACCGACGGCAACAAAGACGTAGAGCGCGGCAAACATGGGCGCGAGGTGCAGCACCGCCATCACGCCGATCAGCCCGCCGACGACGCAGACGAAGGCCCCGATGTTCGCCCAATCGGAGACGGCCATCGGTTGCGCCACGGCCACCTTGAGGCGCGTGCGGTAACGCGTCGAGAGGAGATAGACGGAAACGCTGACGCCAATGTAGTAGATGATCGCCGGCGCGTAGCCGCGCGCGACGACGTCGAAGTAGCTGCGTCCCAGGAACTCCGCCATCAAAAACGCCGCGATTCCCATGACCGGCGGCATTAGCTGCCCGCCGAGCGAGGAAGCCGTCTCGATCGCGCCGGCGACCACCGGTGGCATGCCTGCGCCGATCATGGCCGGAATGGTCGCCGAGCCGACGGTGATCGCGTTGGCGGCGCCGCTGCCGCTCACGGTGCCGACGGCCATCGAGCCGATCACGGCCGACTGCGGGAGGGCGTGCGGCGAGCGCGCGGCGATCTGCTTGGAGCCCTTGAGTATCGACTCCACGCAGCCGAATGCGCGCAGCGCGGCGAGGACGAGAATGAAGGAGCCGATCAGGGTCAGCGCAAGCTGCGGCAGGTTGGAGAAGATGCCGGTCGACATCTCGACGCTCATCGCGCTCGCGATGCGCTCCCAGGAGAGCCCCGGGTGAAAGAACATCCCCGAAACGAAGCGGCCGTAGACCGCATAGACGATCAGCAGCACGTTGAGGACGAAGAGGGCGGGGTGGCGCACGCGCGTGTACTCCATGATCAGAAGCGCCATCAGCGCGCCCATGGTGAGGTCGGTCGCGCTCCAGATGCCGGCCCGCACGGTGCCGATTTCCTCGTATTCGACGTGCATGTACACCGCAACGGCAATCGAGATGGCGATAGAGAGCGCGGCGATCACATACCGTGCCGCCGGCGGCAGACGCGGGTAGAACTCGTCCTGCCGGACCGCCTCCAGCGTGTACAGGATGAAGGTCACCGGGACGAGCGTCAGCGCTAGCAGGGCCGGCCCGCCCTCGCTAGTCCAGTAATAGCCGAAGAGGTAGAGGAAGAAAAAGACCGCGGTCAGGTAATAGAGCACGTCGAACACCGCTCGCGAGCGGGGAGAGTTCGAAGTCGCGCTCATGGGTGGAACCGGAGGGCCGCAAGTAACAGGGGGCGGGCACGATCGCGTGCCCACCCCCTGGAATCGCTCACCATTCCGCCCGGGCTACTTCGCGACGCGGGCGTCCCACTTCGCGTCCCACACGCCCTTCTCGCGCATGTATTTCGCAAGTCCGGGATGGATCGGCACGAGGTCCGCCGCGGCCGTGACACCCCGCCGCTGGAACCCGGACATGTCCTTGGCGATCTGCGCGAAACTCGAGTCGGCCTTGGCCAGCTCGGCGACGTTCTTCTCGATGATTGTGAGCATGCTATAGACATCGTTCTCGGGCACCTCGAGACCGACGTGAAAGCCGTAATAGAACGGCAGCAGCACCACCTTGTCGGCGTGCACGTCTCTCCTGAAAATCTCGGGCTTCAACTCGAGAACGGCGAAGCCCGCCTTCTTCAGCGCCGCAATTTCCTCGGCGCTCGGATTGACGGCGGCCCAGTCGGTCGCGAGGGACGCCTCGGTGATCCAGGGCGGCACCGCCGATTCTCCGGTGGTGTACAGCGCGAAGCCATCGATTCCGCCGCTCTGGAGGAGCGACCCGGCGGCGGACAAGTCGACCTGGCGGTACTTGTACTTCACCCCGAGCGCGTCGAATGCCCGCTCGAGCTGGGCGCGCGTGTCCCAGGGCGGCATGCCCGTGAACAGGGCCTTGCCGGTGAGGTCCCGCCAACTCTTGTACTTGTCCTTGTCGCGCATTTGCACCGCCATGCCCATGTCGGTGGTGTAGGTCCAGAAGGACTGCACCGGTTGGCGCTTCATGCTCGCGCCAAAACCCGCGAAACGCCTGGTGTCGTTGCGGAGTTCGTAGAAGGCAATATCGGCGCCATAGTAGCCTTCGAACTGGCCCGTGGCGTAGCCCTTGACGGTCACGATAGCGCCCGGCGTCGGCTGCACGGTGATCCGGTATTTCGGCATTTCGCGGTTCAGCAGTTCGGCGAGAACCACGAGCGCCTTGTGCCCGGCCGATCCGACTGCCGAAGTCCCCCAGGGGATTTCCTTCACCTGTGACCACGCTGCTGCGCCCCAGGTCGCGGTCAGAACCGCGGCAAATGCGATCAACGCACGCTTGAGCATGACGGATCCCTCCTTTGATGAAATGGAAAGGTTCTTCCGACCTTCC
>Ga0075352_1000153_pt1 | contig 10419 bp, 7 predicted proteins | sample Sandmound_TuleA__FD_120092 | JGI IMG/M metagenome (GOLD analysis project Ga0075352, IMG submission 120092) | Natural and restored wetland microbial communities from the San Francisco Bay, California, USA, that impact long-term carbon... | ecosystem: Environmental > Terrestrial > Soil > Wetlands ...
AGGACAAGGCGATAGGCCAGCGACGCCGGCGCGTAGAGGAGCAGCCATTTGCGCTCGCCCAGCGTGATCACAGGCGCCGACGCCTTCGCCGCCGCGCCGCCGAGCAGCCGCAGCACGAGGTGCATCCAGTAGGCCCGGCTGCGGATCGCGAGGTTCGGCAGCTCGAGCAGGTCGCAGAGCACGTGATAGCCGTCGAAGCGCAGCAGGGGGTTGGCGTTGAACAGGAACGAGGAGGCGCCGCACAGGAACAGCGTGACGAACGCGACGTCGCTCAGCAGCCCGGGCTCGACCATGAGCCAGAGGAACAGCGCAACCGCGGCGAGCCCGAGCTCGACCACGATCCCCGCGGCGCTGACCGCTACGCGCTGGCGGCGGTCGCGAAAGGCGTTCGCCGCCGAGGCGTCGACGTAAGGCGCCGGGGTGAAGCAGAACAGGGTCACGCCCATTTCGTGAACCTCGCCGCCCCATCGCCGCACGGCGATGCCGTGCGCGAGCTCGTGCAGGCCCTTGATGAGCGGGTAGCAGATCCACGCGAGCGTGAGGTAATACGCCGTCGCCATGTATTTCGCCGCATGGGCTTGCAGCACGCCCCAGTGCGCCATGGCTGCAGCCGCCGCCAGGAGGACCGCGGCTGCCCAGAGCGCGAATGCCACGGGATGCAGCAGCCGGCGCAGCGCCGGCTCGAGGCGGTCGAGCAGGCGCGAAGGGTCGAACAGCGGCATGGAGAAGGCGAGCGGGTTCACCCAGGCGCGGCGGCGGCGGGAGCGCTCCGCGCGCCGACGGAACAGCCCCGCGATGTCCGGCGCGGACTCGAACTGCAGCAGCTCGCTCTCGCCGAGCCGCGAGAGGATGCGCACCACCTCGTCCTGCGTCGGGGCGTCGTCGCCGAGTTTCTCCAGCAGCAGCGTCCATACCCGGCTGACCGAGCTGCGGCCGTCGAAGCGGCCGATCAGCTCGTAGGCCGAGCGGTTGACGCGCTGCTGCCGTCCGCTCGCGCTGTCGACCAGCAGGTACCAGGTTTCGCCGCGGTAAATCTGCCGCTGCACTCTGACCCCCGCCCGCAGCCGGGGGTGCAGCTCGCTCACGCGATACCAGAACGGGCTGAAGAGGGACTCGGCCATCTAGGCTCCGAGCGACCAGATCGCGAGGCGCAGCCACGCCACGGCGCGATGCGTCCCGATCCACAGCAGCGAGCGCTCGCCGGCGGAGATCTTGGCGACGCCGCGCAGCCCGGGGCGCAGCGTGTTGCTCGCGGTATCGACGGCCGCCTCCACTTCGAAGAAATTCCGGCCGTCGGCCGCCACCGCCACCGGCAGGATGCGGCTCACGTGGAACTCGAACGTCTCTCCCGGCGCCGCCGCCAGCGCGAGCCGGCCCCGTGCTCCGGGCTGCACCTGTGCGAGGTCACGCTCGTCGACTTCGACGATCAGGCGGAAGCGCTCGTCCGGCGCCAGCGTCATCAGGACTTCGCCGCGCTGCACCGGCGCGCCGAGCGACTGCGTCAGGTCGCCCTTGATCACCACGCCGTCGAACGGCGCGCGGATGCGCGCGCGCTGCATCTGCTGCTCGACCAGCGTCAGCTGCGCGAGCACCTCGGCGGCTTTCGCATGGTGGATGACGAATTGCGTCCGGTCGGCGCGGGCCATCGCCGCCCCGTAGAGGTTTTCCTGCTGCGCGAGCTCGCTCTGGCGCTTGGCGCGCTCCGCCTGCAGGTCGCGCAGCGACAGCTCGGCGACCACGTCGTCGGCGCGCACCCGGTCGCCGGGACGCACGTTGACCTGCTCGAGGAAGCCGTCGATCGGCGCCGCCACGATGCGCTGGATCGAGCCCTCGAGGCGAGCCGGCGCGCCGACGTAATGGGAAACCGGAACCAGCAGGGCGGCGGCCGCGATCGCGGCAATCCCCAGGCCGAGCCACTTGCGGCCGGCGCCGGCCCCTCCGGTGAGCCGGGAGGCCGATTCCCGCCATGCGTCGAGCGCGACCTGAGCCGGCGAGCGCTGGCTCCTGTGCTTCATCTCCAGCAGCGGTCCGGCCAGGCACGCCACGTCCTCGCAAAACGCCGCCTCCGTCGGGCCAAACGCGCTCGCGGTCCGCTCCATCGTGATGACGCCGACCGGGCGTCCGGCGTCGATCAGGGGAACGCTGCAGACGCTGCCACCCAGCAAGGCCAGGACTTCGTCGTGGGCGAGCGTCACGAACGGGCCCGAACGCGCCGGCGCCGGCAGCACGATCGTGGCCGACTGCTCGATCGCCTCGTCCATGGCGGCGCCGATCTTGTCGAACAGCGCGTGGCGCGCGTCGAACTCGGCGCTGTGCGAGGTCGCGACGATGCGGGTGCGGCCACGCTCGTGCCATCCCACGGTGACCCGGTCGCAGCGCAGCGCCTTCGCCAGCTCGGTGGCGAGGGCGGTGGCAGACTGCGCCAGCCCCTCTTGCGAGAGCATGGCCGCGTGCAGCTCGAGCACGATCCCCGTAGCGACGGCGGAACCTGCTGGCCTCCGGCCGCGGGGTACTGCGGCCAACTCGCCACTCATTGTTTGCCCCTGAGATCCTGCGGGTTGTTGTTGGTCCCGGCTACGAGATGCAGCCGGGTGCGGCTCTAGGATCAGTAGCTACATCAACACCTTAGCAGGAACTTGAGAGGGTCGCGGTAAAGGTCTGTCAGCTAACAAAATCAGGTACTTAGCGCAGGCGAGGAAGTGCGGTTTTGCACACTTCTGCTCGCTGCGCTGGCGGCTCACTCGAGCTGGCGGATGAGCACCACCTGCATGCGGCGCAGATTGGCGTCGGGGAACCTGCCGGCGGCTTTCACTTCCGCGAGAAACTGCTTTGCTTCCGCCTCGGTCTTGCCGGCGTAGACGGCGATGAAGCCCGCCTTGCGGTTGACGTTGGTGTAGGTCGCCTTGTCGGCGAAGTCCTGGCAGAAATACCGGTGCAGAAACACCTTGCGCGAGGGGAATTGCGCCTGGGTGGCGGCACGCTCCTCTTCCGGCATCTTGCACAGCTCGCCGCTCTTCAGGATCAGCGCGTAGAACGGCAGCGAGCGGTCCTGGCCGCGGTCGAAGTCGAACTTGCTCTTGAGACGGAAGGAGAGCTCGTTCTCGTGGAAGTGGTCCATGTCGAGGCAGGGACTCTTCGGGTCCGGACAGACTTCGCCGTGCGTGACGACACGGCTGGCGATTTTCTGCTGGGCAGCCTCGTCTTCCGCCGCCTCGTCGCGTTGCGCCTGGGCGTTCCCGGCGAGCGCCAGGGCGAGCAGCAAGCTACCGAGCTTTGGGCTCACGAATGGTTTCCACCAGCGCGCGCAGCGCGGCGGTGTAGGAGCGCCAGCCGAGTCCCTGCACCGTGCCCTTTACCGCCGGCGAGATGATCGAGGCGTGGCGCCACTCCTCTCGGACCGTGAGGTTGGAGAGATGACACTCAATCACCGGGAACGGCATCGCCTTGATGCAGTCGTGCAAGGAGATGCTGTGCTGGGTGAGCCCGCCGGGGTTGATCACCGCGCCCTGCACCTCGTCCATGTGCTTGTGGAAGGTGTCGATCAGCACGCCTTCGTGGTTTGACTGGACGATGGTGAGCTGCACCTGGATTTTCGCCGCCAGCGTGCGCAGCCGCTCGTTGATCTGGTCGAGCGTCATCGAGCCGTAGATGTGCGGCTCGCGCCGGCCGAAGAGATTCAGGTTCGGGCCGTGCAGGATCAGGATCTTCTCAGGCGCGTCGTGTCGCGGCATTCCAGTTCTTCTCCAGGTTGGCGATCAGGGCCGGGCTGAGGTGGCAGTATGCCTGCTCCCGGGCGTACACCCCCATGTAGCGCCGGAACGCCTCCAGCGGCTCCTCGCCGGCGCGCAACGCGCGGCGGTTGCCCGCGGCGCTGACCACCCCGGAGGAGGTGAGCCGCTCGACGATGCGAGCGATGGCGGAATCCATGTCCGCGGCAGGCACGATCTCGTCGCAGATCATCCGCCCCTCGGGGGTGGCGCAGTCGATGCGCCGCTCGGCGAGGATCGCCTGGCGCGCAATGCGGTCGCCGACGAAGCGCGGCAGGCGCAGGTTGGCCGCGCCCGGCACGATGCCCTCCTTGCGCGCGGGCAGCGTGAGGTAGGCGTCCTCGGCGGCGAGGGTGTAGTCCATGGTCAGCAGGATCTGGCAATGACCACCGATGGCGAAACCCTCCACGGCCGCGATCCAGAGCTTCTCGATGCTGCGCACCTCCGGCGAGGCGTCCGGAAGGGCCAGTCCGCGATAAAGCTTGTTGACGAAGCCGAGATCGCGGACCAGGTACCAGAGATAACGGATCTTTCCCTGATAGAGGTGGGTCAGGTTGATGCCGGCGCCGAACAGGCGTCGCCCGGCGTATTTCGGATGCGTCGCCACATCACCGCGCAGCACGCATACCTCGGTCTGCGGATCGAGCAGCGCGAGGTCGACCGCGATCTCCATTCCCTCGAGCGTCGTCTCGTCCTCGGCGTTGAGGAAGCGCGGGTTGCTCATCGTCAGCAGCGACGCCTTGCCGCGCCGCTCGAGGCGCGCGCCGGCCAGCTGGATCTTTCCTTCCTTCTCGAACTGCGCCCGGTACGCCGCGCTGCGCGGGTGGGGAAGCAGCATGGCGTGGCAGAGATGCGCGCCCGCCGCCGGATCGGCGAGGACGTCGCCGAGGAACACGCCCTGCGCCCGCTCCAGGCCCTGCTTGTCGCGCTGTGCACGCCGGGCTTCGCTTTCGAGGGCCTTTCTCGAAGGGAGCAGGTCGGGAAAAGCGTCGGCGCCGCGCTCGCAGAGCGTATCGATTCTCAGGAAGCGGCTGCGCCGCTCGGTCAGCTGGTCGTAGGCGGCGAGCGCCTCGGTGGCGGTTCCCATGGGCAATCGCGATTATGGACTTCTCTATCGACGACGACTCAGAGGGTCCTGCCGGTAGAAGAGCTTGAGCTGCTCGTAGACGCCGGGGTAGCGCCGGCGCGTCTCACCGGGATCCTCGAAGAACGCTTCGCTGACGACGGCGAAGAATTCCGAGGGGTGCTCGGCAGCGTAGGGATCGAGCCAGGTATCGCGGCCGCGCTCGACTGCGTCGCAGAAGCCCTCGTAGGCCTCTTCGAACGCCTTGCGCCAGGCGCGCGCGTCCATGCCGGGGTGCAGCGGCGGCTTGCCGTCGGCGACGCCGTCGAGCATGTCGAGCTTGTGCGCGAACTCGTGGATGACGACGTTCATGTAGGGGTCGTTCGCGGTCGCGTCCCAGGAGAGCACCACCGGCCCGCCGGGCATCGCCTCGCCGGCGAGCTCATCGTCCCATTCGTGCATTACGCCATCCTCGTCGATCTCGGTGCGCCGCACGCGGAAGTCGCCGGGGTAGACGATCACGCCGGTCCAGTCCGAGTACCAGTCGAGGCCGAGCTCGAGGATCGGCAGGCAGGCCTGCGCCGCAATCGACACGCGCATCGCGTCGGTGAGCTCGAACCCGTGCGCCGCCGTGAACTGCTTTTCGGCGAGAAACAGCAGCGCCAGGTCCTTCAGCTTCTGGCTGCGCGGCAGGAACGGCAGGCCGCGTGGCCACAACGCCTCGTCCATGCGGTGCTTGCGCAGCACGCGCCGCCTGCGCCAGTCGGTGAGCCAGCCCATTTCCGTAAAATAGCGCATGCGCTCCGCAAACCTGCGCGTCGTCCAGCTGCTCGACAGCGCCGCCGCCCTCGCTCCCGTCGCCGAAGGGCTCGCCGGCGAGGAGCGCGCGCTCGTGCAACGGGCGCTCGAGTACGCCGAGCCGCTCTACCGCGCGCAGGCGCTTTCCACCGGCGAGCCGACCTGGGGCCACGCCCTCGGCCTCGGCGCCAACCTGGCCGCGATCGGCGTCGATGCCGCCGGTCGGGCGGCCGGGATCCTCTTCGCCGCGCCCAAGCACCTGAAGGACATCGAGCCGCTGACGGCGCAGTTCGGCAAGGAGGTTTCGGACCTCGCGCTCGGCGTGGAGAAGCTCTACCAGCTGCGCGTCGCCACCCGCGCCAGCCCCGAGGCGCAGAACGAGGTGCTGCGCAAGATGGTCCTCGGCATGGTCGAGGACGTGCGGGTGGTGCTGATCCGCCTCGCCAGCCGGACGCAAACCCTGCGGTTTTTCACGAAGAATGCCTCCCCCGACCGGCAGGGCTACGCACGGGAAACCCTCGATATCTACGCGCCGCTCGCCAACCGCCTCGGCGTCTGGCAGCTGAAGTGGGAGCTCGAGGACCTGTCGTTCCGGCTGCTCGAGCCCGAGCTCTACAAGCGCATCGCGGCGATGCTCGACGAGAAGCGCATGGAGCGCGAGCAGTACATCGCCAATGCGATGCAGGTTCTTTCCTCCGAATTGAAGAAATCAAGCGTGTCCGGCGAGGTGAGCGGGCGGCCGAAGCACCTCTATTCGATCTGGAACAAGATGCGCAAGAAGGCCGTCGACTTCTCCGAGGTCTACGACGTGCGCGCGCTGCGCGTGATCGTTCCCGACGTGAAGGACTGCTATGCCGCCCTCGGCGTCGTGCACAACCTGTGGCATCCGATCCCGAGGGAGTTCGACGACTACATTTCGCGGCCCAAGGACAACCTCTACCAGTCGCTGCACACGGCGGTGATCGGCCCGGCCGGCAAGACGCTCGAGGTGCAGATCCGCACCGAGGCGATGCACCGGCAGGCCGAGTACGGGGTCGCGGCGCACTGGCAGTACAAGGAGAAGGTCAAGGCGTCGAAGGCCTTCGAGGAGAAGATCGCCTGGCTGCGCGAGCTGCTCGCCTGGCGCGACGAGGTCGCGGACTGGCAGTCGACCACCAGGCAGGCGCGGCTCGACGACACGGTGTACGTGCTGACGCCGCAGGGCAAGGTGTTCGACCTGCCGGCGGGCTCGACGCCGATCGATTTCGCCTATGCGCTGCACAGCGACCTCGGCCATCGCTGCCGCGGCGCGCGCGTCGACGGACAGATCGTCACGCTCGATACTGCGCTGCAAAGCGGTCAGCGGGTGGAGATCATCGCGGCAAAGAGCGGCGGGCCCTCGCGCGACTGGCTGAACCTCGAGCGCGGCTTCGCGAAGAGCCCGCGCGCGCGGCAGAGGATCCGCCAGTGGTTCAACGCGCGGGAGACGCTGCAGACGGTCGCTTCCGGGCGCGCCATCGTCGAGAAGGAACTGCGGCGCGAAGGCGCGCTCAAGGCCAATCTCGACCAGCTCGCCGCCAGGCTCGGCTTTGGCAAGCCCGACGACCTCTTCGCCGCGGTGGCGCGCGAGGAAGTCAACCTGCGCCAGCTGCAAACGGCGCTGCGGGGTTCCGAGCCCGCTCAAAAGCCGCTCGAAGTGAGAAAGAAGAAGAGTAGTGAAGGAAAAAAGAGTGCTCTCACGGTCGGGGGGATGCAGAGCCTCATGACCCAGCTCGCGCACTGCTGCAAGCCGGTGCCGCCCGATCCGATCCGCGGCTTCGTCACGCGCGGCAAGGGGGTCTCGGTGCACCGCGAGGATTGCGCCAGCTTCAAGCGGCTCGCCGAGCGCCAGCCCGAGCGGCTGATCGAAGCGCAGTGGGGAAAAGGCGAGGGGAGCTACACGGTGGAGATGGCGGTCACCGCGGGCGACCGCCGCGGGCTGCTGCGCGACATCGGCGACGCGCTGGCGCGCGAGAAGATCAACGTCACGGCGGTGCGCACGCAGAGTCGCGACGAGCTCGCCTTCATGCGCTTCACGTTCGACGTCGCCAACCTGGCGCAGCTGAAGCGCGCCTTCGCGCTGGTGCGCGAGCTCAAGGGCGTGATCCGCGTCGGCCGCGGTTGATCGACGAGCTGGCGGCGGTCAGCCCGGCGCGGGCGTCGCAGCGGGGATTCCCAGGGTGAACAGCAGCTCTTCCTGCGCCGTACGACGCCTTCCGCCCTTGCGCGGCTTCAGCCGCTCGTAGCCGCCGTCGGCGTTCATCACCCAGGCCTGGCTGTTGTCGTCGAGATAGGGCTGCAGCCCTTCTCGAATTACGCGGCGCTTCAGCGCCGGGTCGAGCACCGGGAAGCAGAGCTCGATGCGGCGGAAGAAATTGCGGTCCATCCAGTCGGCGCTGGCGAGGTAGACGTCGTCGGCGCCGCCGTTGGCGAAATAGAACACGCGCGAGTGCTCGAGGAAGCGGCCGATCACCGAGCGGACCGTGATGTTCTCGGACAGGCCGGGGATCCCCGGCTTGAGCGCGCACACGCCGCGCACGATCAGATCGATCTTCACCCCCGCGGTCGAGGCGGCGTAGAGCTCCTCGATGATCTGCGGCTCGAGCAGCGCGTTCATCTTGGCGATGATGCGCGCCGGCTTGCCTTCCGTCGCGTTCTTCGCCTCCTCGCGGATGGCGCCGAGGATGCGCTTGTGAAGCGTGAACGGCGACTGCCAGACGTGCTTCATCTTGCCGGCGCGGCCGAGGCCGGTGAGCTGCTTGAACACCTCCGCCACATCGGCGCACATGTCCTCGTTGGCGGTGAGCAGGCCGAAGTCGGTGTAGAGGCGCGCGGTCGCCGGGTGGTAGTTGCCGGTGGCGAGGTGGACGTAGCGGCGCAGCCGCTTGCCCTCGGCGGACTCTTCGCGGCGCACGATCAGCGCCATCTTGGCGTGCGTCTTGTGGCCGACCACGCCGTAGACCACGTGCGCGCCGACCTCTTCCAGTTTCGCCGCCCAGTTCAGATTCGCTTCTTCGTCAAACCTCGCCATCAGCTCGACCACCACGGTCACTTCCTTGCCCTTGCGCGCCGCCTCGATCAGGATCTGCATCAGCTCCGAGTCGGTGCCGGTGCGGTACACGGTCTGCTTGATGGCGATCACGTTCGGATCCTCTGCCACGGTGCGGATGTAATCGAGCACCGGCAGGAACGACTGGAACGGATGGTGCAGCAGCACATCCTGCTTCTTCAGCACCTCGAACAGATCGTCGGTGTCGAGCGCGGGCGGCAGGCCGGGCTGGAATGGCGGGTACTTGAGGTCCGGGCGGCTCACTTGATCCGGGACCTCGCGCATGCGGTAGAGGTTCACCGGTCCTTCGACGCGGTAGAGATCGTGCTCCTGCAGCCCGAACTGCTGCAGCAGGAACTCGACCATGCGCTGCGAGCAGTTGTCGGCGACCTCCAGGCGCACGGCGTCGCCGAAGTGGCGATGCAGCAGCTCGCCCTGCAGCGCGGTGTGCAGGTTCTTGATCTCCTCCTCGTCGACGAACAGATCGGAGTTGCGCGTGACGCGGAACTGGTAGCAGCCCAGCACCTTCATGCCGGCGAACAGCTCGTCGACGTGCGCATGCAGGATCGAGGAGAGGAAGACGAAGGCGTATTGCGCGCCGTTGGCGCGCGCCTGCGGCAGGCGGATGACGCGCGGCAGGGCGCGGGGCGCCTGCACGATCGCCGCGCCGGAGTTGCGGCCGAAGGCGTCGCGGCCTTCGAGCTCGACGGCGAAGTTCAGGCTCTTGTTGAAGACGCGCGGGAAGGGGTGCACCGGGTCGAGGCCGATCGGCGTCAGCACCGGCAGCAGCTCGCGGAAGAAGTAGTCGCGGATCCACTGCTTTTGCGCCGTGTCCCACTGCTCGCGCCGGGGGAAGACGACGCCCTCGCGCTCCAGGGCCGGCAGCACCGTCTGGTTGAGGAGCTGGTACTGCTCGGCGACCAGCGCGTGCGCCTCGCGGCTCACCTCGGCGAAGACGTCGGCCGCCGAGCGGCCGTCGGGCCCCGCCTCGGCGAGGCCGAGCTTGATCGTCTCCTTCAGGCCGGCGACGCGGATCTCGAAGAACTCGTCCAGGTTGGACGAGACGATGGTGATGAAGCGCAGGCGCTCGAGCAGCGGCACCGTGTCGTCGGCCGCCTGCGCGAGCACCCGGCGGTTGAAGGCCAGCAGGCCGAGCTCGCGGTTGAGGAACTGCGCGGGGGTGGGGATTCGCCGGTTCACGGACGGGGACGGCGCCGGGCCCGGAAGGGAAGCCGCCGATCCCATTGTAATGGCCGCGCCCGTTTCGGATTCCATTCTGGTCTTTCCCCGGAAGGATTCTGCCCGGGACGCGCCGCCCCTGTGTGACAGTTTTGTGACCGGCCCTAATGCGCTGATTCTGCTAAGGTGTGGCGAGGCATGGCCCGCCACGACACCCTCGCTGCCGTCGACCTCGGCTCGAACAGCTTCCACCTGCAGATCGGCCGCGTAGTCGACGGGCAGATCTATCCGCTCGACGCGCTGCGCGAGGTCGTGCGGCTGGGCGCCGGCCTGACCGCGGAGAAGCGCATCGACCGCGCGACGCAGTCGGCGGCGCTGGAGACGCTGGCGCGCTTCGCCGAGCGGCTGCGCGGCTTCGCGCGGCCGGCGGTGCGCGCGGTCGGCACCAACGCGCTGCGCGTCGCCAAGAACTCGCCGCAGTTCCTGCGCGAGGCGCGCGCGGTGCTCGGTTTCCCGATCGAGGTGATCTCCGGTCGCGAGGAGGC
>Ga0075352_1000154_pt1 | contig 10398 bp, 7 predicted proteins | sample Sandmound_TuleA__FD_120092 | JGI IMG/M metagenome (GOLD analysis project Ga0075352, IMG submission 120092) | Natural and restored wetland microbial communities from the San Francisco Bay, California, USA, that impact long-term carbon... | ecosystem: Environmental > Terrestrial > Soil > Wetlands ...
AGAGCCTCGGCGTGCCCGTGCGCCTCAACGTGAGCGCAACCGCTGAATCGATTCGCGAATACGGGCCCGACCTGGTGGTGATCGCGACGGGCGCCAAGCCGCGGCCGCTCCCGTTTCCCGTCAGGACCCGTGTCCCGCTGCTGCACGCCTGGGACGCGCTGCTCGAGCAGGAGCGCGTGCCGCGCGGCGCGCGCGTCGCCATCATCGGCGGCGGCATGGCGGGGATCGAAACCGCCGACACGCTCATCCACCACCGCGGAATCAAGGCCACGGTCATCGAAGCTCTGCCCGTGATTGCCAAGGAGATGGCCCGCAACAACCGCTACGACGTGCTCGACCGGCTGGCGAAGAGCGGCGCGCGCGTGCTCTCCAGCGCCCCGGTGGAATCCATCGAGGACGACGCGATCTGGGCGAAGGTAGCGGGCGCGCGCGTGCCGGTTGAGGCCGGCGATCTGATCATCTCCGCCATTGGCCCCGTGCCCAACCGCGACATCGTGCCGGAGGTCGAGCGCTCGGGTGCGCCCTACGTGCTGGCGGGTGACTGCAACCAGATCGGAGATTTCCTGACGGCGATACGCGACGGCTGGATGCTGGCGCTCACTGTCGACAGGCGTCTCCCCGATTCCCGGCTCTAGCAAGCGGCGGTGTACGGCCCTACACTCTGAATCCCGGGAAACCCGTCCAAGCAATAGGAGGAGCGGTTCACATGGTGCGCATCGGAGTCCTGATTTCCATTTTGGTCGCGGCGGCAGGCGCCCCGGCCCACGCCCAGTCCTATCCCTCGAAGCCGATCCGCCTGGTGAACGCGTTCGCCCCGGGCGGGGCGAGCGACGTGGTCGCCCGCGCCTTTGCCGCCAAACTGACCGAGTACCTGGGGCAGCAGGTCACGGTCGAGCCCCGCGTCGGCGCCGGCGGCAACATTGCCGCGGAAACCGTCGCCCGCGCCCCGGCCGACGGATACACGCTGTTGATGGGGACCTTTTTTCTCGCCACCAACACGAGTCTCTACTCCAAGATCAGCTGGGATCCGCAGCGGGATTTCGCGCCGATCTCGATGGTGACCGCATCGCCCCTGATCCTGTGCGTGCATCCGTCGCTGCCGGCGCGAAGCACGAAGGAGCTGATCGCCCTGGCGAAGAAGCAGCCGGGCGAGCTCAACTTCCCGTCCGCGGGCAACGGCACGTCCATGCACCTGGGCAGCGAGCTTTTCAACATGATGGCCGGGATCAAGACCGTGCACGTGCCCTACAAGGGCTCGGGTCCGGGCGTCCTCGACCTGGTGGCCGGGCGGCTGCACTTCATGCTGAACCCGATGCCCGAGCCGGTGCCGTTCATTCATGCGGGAAGGCTACGGGCGCTCGCGACATCGACTTCGAAGCGCATCTCCGCGCTGCCCGATCTACCGCCGGTCGCGGACGCGGTCCCCGGCTACGACGTGGTGACCTGGCAAGGTCTCGTCGCGCCGGCCGGAACGCCGAAGGAGATCATCGACCGGTTGAATGCCGAGCTGGTGAAATCGCTCCAGGACCGGGAGTTCGCCACACGCATGCGCGGCATGGGCCTCGAGCTCTACGGCACGACGCCGGCCCAGTTCGCCCAGTTCATCCGCGACGAGACTGCGAAGTGGGCGAAGGTCATCAAGGCAACCGGCGCGCGGGTCGATTAATGCGTACCCAAGAAGACCCCCTCGCCCCGCCATCCCCTCATCCCATGCCCTTCTCCCAAGAGGAGAAGGGAATCTCGAGCCTCCCCTCTCCACTCGGGAGAGGGGCGGGGGTGAGGGATGGTGAGGGTTGAGGAGAGGAGCAAGGGGAGCTGACCATGAATTCGATTCATCGGTGGTTGTGTCATGGTGCCGTCGCAATGGCTGCATGCGGTGTAGCGGGAGCAGCTGCCGCGCAGGGCTACCCCGCGAAGCCCATTCGCTTCGTAATTACCTACCCGACCGGCGGCGGCTCCGATTACACGGTGCGGCCGATCGCGCAGAAGCTCTCGGAGCGCTGGGGCCAGCCCGTCGTCGTCGAAAGCCGGCCCGGCGGCAGCGCCATGATCGGCACCGATTTCGTCGTCAGGAGCGCGCCCGATGGCTACACCCTGCTCCTCAGCGCCTCGAGCGAAGTGTCGATGAACGTGGTGCTGTTCAAGAAGATGCCGTACGACCCGGTGCGGGATCTCCAGCCGGTGACGCTCGTCGGCACCACTCCGCCGATATTGCTCGCCCATCCTTCGCTGCCGGTGAAATCGGTAAAAGAGCTCGTCGCGCTCGCGCGCGCCCGGCCCGGCGCGCTGAGCTACGGTTCGATCGGCATAGGAACGCCGCAGCACTTTGCGGGGGAATTGTTCAAGACGACGTTTCACATCGACATGGTGCACGTGCCGTATAAGGGCGCGGCGCCCGCGCTGATCGATGTGATCGGCGGCCACGTGCCGCTCGCGCTGACCGCGCCGACCGTGGCGATCCCGCACGTGAAAGCCGGCAGGCTGCGGGGGCTGGCGGTGACTTCGGAGAAGCGCTCCGGTGCGATACCGGACGTGCCGACGATCGCCGAGTCCGGGGCGCCGGGATTCGACATTGTGCAGTGGTACGCGATCTGGATGCCCGCAAGACCGGCGAAGGAACTTCTGGACAGGATCCACGGCGAGATCGTGCGCATCATCCAATCGCCGGACTACAAGCAGCGCCAGCTCGAGGCCGCGACCGACGTCGTCGGCTCCAGCGCCGAATTCCTCGCAGAACGCCAGAGGGCCGACATCGAAAAATACCGCAAGATCGCGCTCGCGGCGGGAATCACCCCGGAGTAATCGTTTGTAGTGACAAGCGCCCTATGACGCGGATTCCGATCTGTTCCCGCCTGTTGACGCCGTTCTTGCTGGCTGTTTCCCTGTTGCTGGTGGTTGCCCCGCGGCAGGCGGAAGCGCACAGCGAGCACGGCGTCGCCCACGAATCGGCGGCGGACATTGGCGAAGCCGCAGCGGCCACTGAGACCGTCTACAGTGCCAATCATTACGCAGTTGCCGGCTGGTCACGGTCCTGTCCCGGTCGTTCCGGCAACGCTTGTTGCTGCGAAGGCACGACTGCATGCACCGGCCCCGACAAGCTGCCAATCGACAATTCCGACGCGCGGAGCATTCTTGCACCGCCGCCCATCCGGAGCCTGAACGGGTTCCGCGCCCGCGCACCCCTGTCACTGCTGCGACCCCTGCCACCCTCGCCTCCGCGCGGTCCTCCGATTTCTGTCTGATCGTCTGCCTGCAACGCCGTCGCCGGTTGTGGCGGCGGTGCCAGTCGCGCGCTGACCCGGCATCAATGCCGGCGGTGCGCGCGTTGCAATCCGCCGCGAAGGGAGGATGGCCATGAAACTGCTGAAATGCACTACGGGGCAATCGACATCCAATATCAAGAGAGCACTGCTAACGGGCGTTGTCGCGCTTGGCGTGGCGGGCCAGCAAGCGGGCGCCAGCTGCGGTTCGGCGTTCTGCACCGTCAATACCGGCTGGAACGTGCGCGGGGTGCAGACCGAACCCGGGCTGCGCTTCGATCTGCAGTTCCAGTACATAGACCAGGACCAACCGAGGTCCGGCAGCAACAAGGTCGCCGTCGGCCAGATTCCGATGGATCACGATGAAGTGAAGACCATCAACCGCAATTGGATTGCATCGGTCGACTATGCCCTAGACGACAAATGGGGCGTGTCGGTCGTGGCGCCGCTCGCCGACCGGAGTCACACCCATCTCGATAACGATCAGGCGCCGCCGGTCTCCGAGTCGTGGAGCTTCACCAAGCTCGGCGATGTGCGCGTGCTCGGCCGGCGGCAGTGGCGGAGCGAGAGCCTCGAGGCCCAGCGCCTCGACTACTTCGGCATCACGTTCGGACTGAAGCTGCCGACCGGCGAAACGAAAGTGGAGAACGCGGACGGCGAGCTCGCCGAGCGCTCATTGCAGCCGGGCACCGGGACCACCGATCTGCTGCTCGGCGCCTACTTCCAGCGAGTGCTGGGCTCGGGCATGTCGTGGTTTGCCGATGTACGGATGCAGCAGGCCCTGAACACCTACGAGAACTACAAGCCGGGCGCTCAGCTTTCGCTCGACGTGGGTTTGCGCCACGAGCTCGGTGACCGGTTTTCGGTGATGCTTCAGCTCAACGCCCTGCACAAGGACCGCGACTCCGGAAGCGAGGCCGAACCGGAGGACAGCGGCGGAAAATTCCTGTTCGTGAGCCCGGGGCTGAGCTACGCGATCGCCAGGAATTTCCAGATTTACGGTTTCGTGCAGCTTCCGCTGTATCAGTACGTCAACGGCGTGCAACTGACCGCGAATTGGGCGGCGATGGCCGGCATCAGCGCGCGCTTCTGATTATTCACTCCACCTTGATGTTCGCCCCTTTGATGAGCGGCCACCACTTGTCGATCTCGGATTTGTGATACGCGGCGAGCGCCTCCGGCGTCATCTGCTCGCGCGTCGGAAGATCCTGCCCGAGCTCGTTGAGCCGCTTGATCACCACGGGATCGGCGAAGGATTTGGCGACGGCGTCAGCGAGCTTCGTGATGATCGGCCGGGGCGTGCCTTTCGGCGCCCACATGCCCTGCCAGAACGCGATGTGCGTGTCGGATGCGCCGATTTCCTCCGCCGTGGGGATCTCCGGCAGCGGCCGCCAGCGCGATCGTGACATCACCACCAGGGGCTTGATGCGGCCGGCAGTGAAGTGCGGCAGCATCTGCGACGCCTCCCCGCAGAAGAGGTCCACCTGGTTGCCCATCAGGGCCGCCATTACGGGCGCGCCACCCGTGTACGGCACATAACGCGTGCGCGTGCCCGTCTTCTGCTCGAAGTAGATGCTGCAAATGTGCGCCCCGCTGCCAAAGCCTACGATTCCCGACGTTGCCGTATCCGGGTTCGACTTCAGCCAGGCGAGCAGCTCCTTGCCGTCGGCCACAGGCAATCCCGGGCGCCCGGCAATGATGAGCGTCGTGGTAGCAAGGATCGCGATCGGCTCGAGGTCCGTCACGGGATGCCACTTCACCGGGTAGACTGCGCCGGCGCCGACGTGGCTCGTCCAGTTGCCGACGATCAGGGTGTAGCCATCCGGCGGCGACTGGATCGCCTTTCCGGTGCCGATGGTCGAGCCCGCTCCCGGCACGTTTTGCACCACCACCGGCTGCCCGAGCACCTGCCGCATGGGCTCGGACAGAAGGCGCGCCTGAATATCCGTCGAGCCGCCGGCCGGGAACGGCACGATCACCACAATCTGGCGCGTTGGATACTCCTGTGCGGCAGCGACGCCAATCAGCGCAAGACCCGCCGCGAACGAAGCGGTCAGGCGCCGCAACCATCCCTGCCAGCCGCGTCGACCGATTCGCCGCGGCGCTGCGGCACATCGCGAGGAAATCGCGTTTTCGGTTCGTATCGCGTTCATAGTCCCCTCCTGATCGGTTTCCTGCGATAAAAGGTCCTGACACCTTATTTGCCGACGGAGACCACCAGGCGCTGGTACAGCAGGCCTCCGAGGTAGAACGTTATGCCCAGCACGACCAGGCTGATGATCCGGGTGAGCGGAGACGCTCCCCCGAGGTCGTAGAGCAGCACCTTCGCAGCGGCGGCGCCGAATACGAGAAGCGACGATTGCGCCAGCACGCGGTCGCGCTGCCACAGCGATAAGCCGAGGCACGCGAGCGCGATGACGCCCCACGCAGTGGACTCGACGATCCCCTCGGTGAGGAGGTGCAGCGCCGCCGCCATCGCACTGACGTGACCGGCCAGGAGCACGAGCGTCGCGACCCCCTTGACCGGCTCGCGATTTCTGAGGAAGGTGTAGCCCAAATAGAGTTGCGCGGCGTACGCGACTGCCAGCCACGAGCGCGCCGGCACCGCCCTGAGATCGGCGTCGAACGCGACCCGCAGGTAATTGATCGCGAAAACCACGATCACCGCGATCCAGACCGGCCAGCTCGCCTGGAACCCGCTGCCATGCCGCAGGGTGACGGCCGCGGCAACGGGCATCACCGCGAACGCCACCCACGGCGCCCACTCATAGGGCACCGACTCGATGTAGCCCGCATGAAACAGCACCAGCGCGACGTAGGCCCACAGCAGGAACTCGCCGCCAGGCAGCGCACGCTGCGCGACCGCGCGGGCAGTGCCGTAGAGGCCCGCGACGACGGCGCCGCTGCCGACCGCGATCCAGGGCGCGAGCTCCGGCAGGTGCCGCTTCAAAAGCGCGTACTGCAGGAAGTAGAAGATCAGGAGCGGCGGCAGGTGGCCCCATGCCGACGCCGGATCGAGAGGCGACTTGTTGCGGATGGTGAAGACCGCGGTAGCGGTGCCGAAGATCGCAAACTGGACGGTCTGGAACGTGAGCGCGGCGGCCCATGCGTCCGGCGCCTTGTTGCGGAAGATGTAATCGAAGATGATCAACGCGAGATAGAGCGCCAGCAGGTAGATCAGGCGTCGGCCGTGCCAGATCGAGAACACGCTGAACACCACGCCCCATGCCGAGAAGTAGATCACCAGGTCGGTAATCGAGGGCGCGCCGGAGATCAGGAGAGGCGCGGAATAGGAGCCGGCGACCGCGAACAGCGCGTAGAGCTCGCTCTCGAACGTCCGGCACAGCCACAGGGACATCAAGCACACGAGGATCACCGCTACCGTTGCGGGCGCGGCCGCGACGAACCCGTAGAAGAGATGCGCGCCGTAGATCGAGAGAAAGAGGATCGCCACCCCGCCTGCCGGCAGCAAGCCCGCGTACTGGCGGTTGACGTTGCGGAGGAAGAGCCCCGCGGCGATCATCGCGAACCCCGAGATCGCGGCGAGCGCTACCTGCCGCACGGGCGTCAACCAGCCGCTCTCAACGGCGAGCCGGATGAGGTACGCGGCAGCCAGAACCAGCGCGACCGCCCCGCCCCAGCCCAGTATGCTGGTCACCAGCGAGGGGCGGTCTCCGGACCCGGGCTTGGGCGGAGCTGCCTTCGGAGCAGCCGGCCCCGCGGCCGCGGCAGTCGTTGGGCTACCCGGCCTCGCCAGTCGCAACTCGATGCGGGCGAGTCGCCACTCGATTTTGGCAAATCGTTTTTCGATGTCCTCAGGATCCATCAGTCGCCGCGAATGTTCGCCAGCTTCACCACCTTCTCCCACTGCTCGCGCTCGGACTTGAGGTGGGCCGCGAACCGATCCGGCGTGCTCGCGATTCCCTCGGTCCCGTCGAGCGCGAGCCGCGAGGCAACCTCCGGCCGCTGCACGGCCTTGACGATCTCGCGTTGCAGGCGCTCGATCACCGGCAGCGGAGTGCCGCGTGGCGCAAGCATTCCGTGCCACTGGGTCACCAGGAATCCCGGCACGCCCGATTCGATCATCGTCGGCAGCTCGGGCGCCATCTTCGCGCGCGTCGCGCTGGCGATGGCAATGGCCCTCAGCTTCTGGGACCGGACGTGGCTGTAGACGGAGCCCGCGCTGAGAAAGCTCATCTGTACCCGGCCCGACAGCATGTCGCCCAGCGCCGCACCCACTCCCTTGTAGGGGATGTGCACCAATTCCGTTCCGGTGGAATAGGCGAACAGCTCGGTTGCGAGATGCGCGAGCGAGGCGTTCCCGGTGGACGCGTAATTCAGCTTCTCGGGCGCCGCTTTCGCATAAGCGATCAATTCCTTTACCGTCTTGACCGGGAGCCCGGGATACACCGTCAGCATATACGGCGCGGCGGCGACCTGGGAGACAGGAGCGAAGTCGCGGTAGAGATCGTAGCGCGTCTTGTTGACGATTCCGTAGACAACCAGGCTCGCGCTGAGAAACATCAGGGTGTAGCCGTCGGGCGCGGCCTGCGAGGCGAGCTCAGCGGCGATGCTCCCGCTCGCGCCGGCACGGTTGTCCACCACCACCGTCTGGCCGAGGGATTCGCTCAGCGGGATCGCGACCTGTCGCGCGACGAAATCCAGACCACCGCCCGCGCCGGAGGCAACAATCAGCCTCACCGGCTTCGTCGGATACGCTGAAGATTGCGCGGCGGCGTGCGGCGCCACAACGATCAGCGCGGTAGCGAGTGCACTGACAAGGCCGATATCCAATGACTTCCTCACCTCAGCTCTCCCACCACCCCGTCGCTTCGCGCCTCCCCTCCTCTGGCAGGAGGGGAGCCCCTTCTTACAGGCCGGCCTGCGACACGAACTTGGGATTGAGATAAGCCTCGATCGCCTCGCTCCCGCCTTCCGAGCCGTAGCCCGAGTCCTTGACGCCGCCGAACGGCACTTCGGGCAGCGCGAGGCCCATGTGATTGATCGTGATCATGCCGGTCTCGACCGATGCGGCGATGGCGTTGGCGGTTTTGGCCGAGCGCGTCCACGCGTAAGCGGCAAGCCCGTACGGCAGGCGGTTCGCCTCGGTCACCGCGTCGTCGAAAGTGCGGAACGGGTTGACGATGGCGAGGGGACCGAACGGCTCCTGGTTCATCGCCAGGGCATCCGTAGACAGCTCGGCAATCACCGTGGGCTCGAAAAAATTGCCCTTCTCGCCGATCGGGTAGCCGCCGGCGAGCACTTTGCCGCCGCGCTTCCTCGCGTCGCCGACGTGGGCTTCCATCGCGCGGCTCCGCCGCGGATTCGCGAGCGGGCCCATCTTCGTGTCCTTGTCCATGCCGTCGCCGACCTTGACCGCTTTCGCCCCCGCAACGACTTTCTCGACGAAGCTTGCGTAGACCCCTTCCTGCACCAGGAAGCGGGTCGGCGAGATGCATACCTGTCCCGCGTTGCGGAATTTCATGAACGTCATCGTCTTCGCCGCTGCATCCACGTCGCTGTCGTCAAACACGATTACCGGCGCGTGCCCGCCCAGCTCCATGGTCGTGCGCTTCATGTGGGTGCCGGCGAGCGCAGCGAGCTGCTTGCCCACCGGCACGGAGCCGGTGAACGACACCTTGCGGATGACGGAGTGCGGAATGAGATAGCTCGAGATATCCGCGGGGCTCCCATAGACGAGGTTCACCACCCCGGCGGGAACGCCGGCGTCGGCGAAGGCGCGGACCAATTCGGCGGGTGAAGCCGGCGTCTCCTCCGGCGCCTTCACGATGATCGAGCAGCCTGCGGCGAGCGCGCCCGAAAGCTTCCGCACCACCTGGTTGATCGGAAAATTCCACGGCGTGAATGCTGCGACCGGCCCCACCGGCTCCTTGACCACCAGTTGATAGACGCCCTCGGAGCGCGCCGGGATCACGCGTCCGTAGGCACGCCGCGCTTCTTCGGCACACCAGTCGATGACGTCCGCGCCGGCGAGGACTTCCTGCCTGGCCTCGGCGAGCGGCTTGCCCTGCTCCATCGTCAGTATCGGGGCGACTGTGTCCGCCCGCTCGCGAAACAAGGCCGCGGCCTTGCGCATGAGCTTCGAGCGCTCGAACGCCGAAACCTTGCGCCAGGCCTTGAAGCCGGCATCCGCGGCTTCCAGCGCGCGGTCGAGGTCCGCGCGCTCCGCGTAGGCAACGGTGCCAATCTGGCCGCCGGTGGCGGGGTTGACAACAGGCAGCGTGCGCCCGGAGGCGCCCGGACCCCAGGCACCGTTGATGTAAAGGAGCGTATTCGGATACATGGTCAGCCGTCACTGATAAGTATGACGGCTTTCGCCGTCCTACAGGTTGAAGTAGGCGAATGCGGCGTCGATGGGTGAGGCGTAAATCGGCACGCGGTCCACGAGGGTCGCGGTCGTGCCCTCCGCAACGGCGGCGGCCGCGATCCAGTTGCAGATCTCGCGCGTGCCGCCCTGCGGCCCGCCGAAGCCCGGCATGCCGGTCACGGTGCGCCCGCGCGCGCCGACGTCCTGGCTGGTGTCGCCCTCCGGAATGCGGTAGTCATCGAAGTACGCTGCCATTCCCTTGGCGTCGCCGCGCGCCATGCGGGCGAGCAGCTCCTCGTCGAAAGCCTCGTTCAGCCACGCGCCGGGCTTCTGGGGCGTGTGCCACAGCCCGCCGGAGCCGATGACGGCGACGCGCAGGCCGTCCGGGAATTCATCGATGACTTCGCGCGCCGCTCGGCCGACCTGGTAGCAGCGCGCGGCAGTCGGCTGGGGCGCGTAGTAGCAGTTGATCAGGACCGGCACGATCGGCGTGTTGAGATCGGTGAGCGACTGCACCGGCCGCAGGATGGCGTGCCCGATCCCGTCCTGCGGCTTGGGCATGTCCATGGAATACGCCGGATCGATGCCGCGCTTCATCATGCCCGTGAGCAGCGCAACGCCGAGTTCCGGGTGGCCCTTGAGCCGCACCTTTTTCGGGGGCGCGGACTCCATCGTTCCACCCATCGGCGCATCTTCCCGCGTCAGCGCGCCTTCAAACGACTCGCCCACGTAGATGGAGAAGGCGGGGTAATTGCTGAAGTCGAAGCATTCGAGCTGGTCGTCGCCGAAGATCACGATGACATCCGGCCG
>Ga0075352_1000155_pt1 | contig 10375 bp, 9 predicted proteins | sample Sandmound_TuleA__FD_120092 | JGI IMG/M metagenome (GOLD analysis project Ga0075352, IMG submission 120092) | Natural and restored wetland microbial communities from the San Francisco Bay, California, USA, that impact long-term carbon... | ecosystem: Environmental > Terrestrial > Soil > Wetlands ...
GAAGGCAAGCCCGTAGGTCGGGATCGCAACGAGGATCATGTGCAGGAAATAGACGATTCGGCCGCCGTAGCGGTCGGTGAGCACGCCGAGCGGCAGCCGGATGAGCGAGCCGGTGAGGATCGGCGTCGCCACCAGCAGGCCGAACTCCGTCTCGCTCAGGCCCAGCTCGCTCTTGATGCGGATGCCGATGATCGAGAACATGGTCCAGATGGCGAAGTTGACCGTGAAGGCCAACGTGCTCATCGTGAGGACCGAGTAGCTCTTTGCCTTGTCGGTGGTGAGCATGACGCACGCCCCGGGTGACGACTCGCGCCGAGTTTACGGTCACGCGCAAGCGGCGAATTTGAGCTTGATCAAAGAAATCCGCCTTCCGGCGGGCGCGACCTACCCTCCTCGTCGGGCGCGTCGCACGCGGCGCAGCTCACCTTGGCGTGCTTGCTGCCGGCGTGGAACTCCTTGATCGGTGCGTGGCAGCCGTAGCAGGTCGAGGCGTCGAGCCTCGCCGCGGCCTTCGCGGCCTTGGGCGCCGTTTCTCCTTTCGATCAGATCTCTTCCGGCACCATCTCGATCGCGCCGCAGGGGCACTCGGCGGCGCACAGGCCGCAGCCCTTGCAGTAGTCGTAGTTGAACTGGTAGCGCCTGCCCGGGCCGAGCTTGATCACGGCGTTGTCCGGGCACACGCCGTAGCAGTTGTCGCATTCGAAGCAGTTGCCGCACGAGAGGCAGCGGCGCGCCTCGAACAGCGCGCTCTTCTCGTCCAGCCCGCCCACCACCTCGTCGAAGGTCGACTGGCGGCGCACGATGTCGAGCAGCGGACGCACCGTCTTCGGGGCGTCGGCGTAATACCAGGGATTGAGCCTGGCGAAGGGCGCGAGCTCGCCCTTTTCCTTCCCATAGCGCTTTCCCGTCAGCCAGGCATCGATGTGGCGCGCGGCCTTCTTGCCGTGCCCGACCGCCACGGTCACCGTGCGCTCGGAAGGCACCATGTCGCCGCCGGCGAAGATGCCCGGGTGCCCGGTCATCATGCCCGGGTCGACCCGCACCACGCCGTCCTTGATTTCGACTTGCGGAATATCGTTGAGGAGGGAAAGGTCGACGTCCTGGCCGAGGGCGAGCACCACCGAGTCGGCCGCCAGCGTCTCGAGCTCGCCGGTCGGCTGCGGGAAGCCTTTCGCGTCGAGCGTCATCTTCTCCACGGTGATCGAGCCCGCTTCGGCCTGCCTGATGGTGGAGAGCCACTTCACCAGCACGCCTTCCTGCAGCGCTTCCTCGAGCTCGAAATCGTGCGCCGGCATCTTCTCGCGCGTGCGGCGGTAGACGATCAGCGCCTCCTCGGCGCCGAGGCGCTTGGCGGTGCGCGCCACGTCGAGCGCGGTGTTGCCGCCGCCGTAGACGACCACGCGCCGGCCGAGCATCGGCTTCTCCTCGCCCTCCATCGAGCGCAGCAGCGAGATCGCGTCGAGGATCTTCGCCGACGCGCCGGCCGGGATGTAGGCGCGCTTGCCGATGTGCGCGCCGACGGCCAGGAAGGCGGCGTCGAAGCGGCCCTCTTTCATCGCCTGCTCGACATTGGCGACTTTGGCGTTGAGCGCGAGCTTCACCTTCAAGGAAAGAATCCGCCTGATTTCAAGATCCAGAATTTCGCGCGGCAGGCGGTACTTGGGGATGCCGAAGCGCATCATGCCGCCCGCGAGCGGGCCGGCTTCGTGGATCTCGACCTCATGTCCGAGGCGCGCCAGATGGTAAGCCGCCGACAAGCCGGAAGGCCCGGCGCCCACCACGAGCACTCTTTTCCCCGAGGAGAATTCCGGCTTGGCAAGACCCCAGCCGCGCCGGATGGCTTCGTCGCCGAGGAAGCGCTCGATCGAGTTGATGCCCACTGCCGCGTCGAGCTCGGCGCGGTTGCACGCGCTCTCGCACGGGTGGTAGCAGACGCGTCCCATCACCGCCGGCAGCGGGTTTTCCTCCACCAGCTTGCGCCATGCGCCCTCGTAGTCGCCGGACTCGGCGAGCGCGAGCCAGCCCTGGATGTTCTCGCCCGCCGGGCACGCATGGTTGCACGGCGGCAGCCGGTCGACGTACTGCGGCCGCAGCGTGCGCCAGCTGCCGGTGTGGTTGACGAGGCTCGAGCCCGGATCGAGCGTGATGGCGAATGGCTTACGCATCGACCAGCCGGTACTTCTCGATATTGCGGTCGGCGATCGCCTGGATGCGGGCGATGATGTCCGTCTTCTCCACCGGAGAGAAGAGATGCGCGAAGCGCCGCTGCGGCTTGAGGTAGTCCGTGACCGGCAGCCGCCGGCGGATCTTCGAGACGCTCACCACCTCGCCGTGCTCGGCCTCGTAGACCGGAAAGAGGCCGCTTTCCTTGGCCAGCCGCGCGACGCGCACCGAGGCGTCGGGCTCGTGGCCCCAACCGAGCGGGCAGGAGACGAAGATGTGCAGGTAGCGCGCGCCGCGCAGCTCCATCGCGCGCTTCACCTTGGCCTCGAGGTCGTGCAGCTCGGCGATGGTCGCGGTCGCGACGTAGGGAATGCCGTGTGCCATCGCCAGCAGCGGCAGGTTCTTGCCCTGCGAGAAGACGTTGCCCGCCGAGGTGGTGGCGGTGCGGGCCGCAGGCGGCGTCGCCGAGGAGCGCTGCACGCCGGTGTTCATGTATGCCTCGTTGTCGTAGCAGATGTAGAGCACGTCGTCGTTGCGCTCGAACATCCCCGACAGGCAGCCGAAGCCGATGTCGGTCGTGCCGCCGTCGCCGCCTTGCGCGATCACGCGAACGTCTTTCCTGTTCTTCGCTTTCAAGGCGGCCGCGACCCCGGTCGCGACCGCGGCGGCATTGCCGAAGAGCGAGTGGATCCAGGGAATCTGCCAGGAGGTCTCCGGGTACGGCGTCGAGAACACTTCGAGGCAGCCGGTGGCGTTGACGGCCACCAGCTGGTTCGCGGTGGCGCTCATCGCCGCGTCGATCGCGTAGCGCGCGCCGAGCGCCTCGCCGCATCCCTGGCACGCGCGGTGTCCCGAATTGAGCGAATTCGTGCGCCGCAGGTTGGCCTGGACGGTGCGGATCTCCGGCGGCAGCAGGCGGTTGCCGACCGTGAAGGTGCCGGTCTGGTAGTACTTAACGGGCTGGTAGGCCATGGGATTCGCGCAGGACGTTCTCGGCCAGGGGGCCGCTGCGCCGCGTCTCGCTCTCTTTCGCGAGCACCCGCTCGACGACGCGGCTGTCGAGGTCGAGGAAGGTGGTGAGGCCGAGGTCGCCGGCAACGGCATCCTTGAGCATGCGCGCAAGCGAAACCTTGGTGATCGGCCGGCCGCCGAGCCCGGCGATCACGTCGTAAACCGGCACGGTCTTTCCCGTGAGCGACGTGCGCACGTTGGTGGAAACGATGCCGCCGACGCCGACGGCGAGGCTTTTTTCCAGCACCACCACGCGCTTCGCGCGCGCCAGCGCTTCGCCGACCGCGGCATGCGGCCAGGGGCGGAAGCAGGTGACGCCGAGCACGCCGATCTTCATCCCCTGCGCGCGCAGCTCGTCGACCGTGTCCTTCAGCGTGCCCAGCACCGAGCCGAGCGCGATGACGACCGTCTCGGCGTCGTCGAGCGCGTAGCCGCGCACCAGGCCGCCGGCGTCGCGGCCGAAGGCGCGCCGGAACTGCGCCGCCCACGCCGGAATCAGCTTGAGCGCCTGCATCTGCTTCGCGTGAGCGAGGTAGCGCACCTCGGTGAACGCCTCCGGGCCGACCATCGCGCCGATGGAGACGGGCTCGGCAGGATCAAGGGTTTGCCTTGGTTCAAATTTTGGCAAGTACAAATCGACCTGCGCCTGCGTCGGCATCTCGACGCGCTCGTAGGCGTGCGTCAGGATGAAGCCGTCCATGCACACCATCACCGGCAGCGACAGCTCCTCGGCGAGGCGGAACGCCTGCAGGTGCAGGTCGAGCGCTTCCTGGTTGGTCTCGGCGAAGAGCTGGATCCAGCCGCAGTCGCGCTGCGACATGGCGTCGGTATGGTCGTTCCAGATGTTGATCGGCGCGCCGATGGCGCGGTTGGCCACCGTCATGACGATCGGCAGGCCGAGGCCGGAAGCGTTGAAGAGCGCTTCGGCCATGTAGAGCAGCCCCTGCGACGCCGTCGCGGTGTAGGCGCGCGCGCCGGCCGCGGAGGCGCCGATCGCCACCGACATCGCCGCGAATTCCGACTCGACGTTGATGAACTCGCACGGCGCGAGCTCGCCCGAGGCGACGATCTCGCCCAGCGCCTCGACGATATGGGTCTGCGGCGAGATCGGGTAGGCGCAGATCACCTCGGGGCGGCAAAGCGCCACCGCCTCGGCGACCGCGCGCGAGCCCTCAAGCTGTTTCAGCATCGGACGAAAAAGGGGTCAGGACCCTTTTCCTGCGTAGTCTGCCTAGCAGCGGAAAAGGGTCCTGACCCCTTTTTCGCAGCATTGCACAGCAGCTCGAAAGCTTCGCTCGCGGCGGCGACGTTTCCCTCGGCGATCCGGCCGGCGAACTTGTCACGGATCGCCGCGGTGACCGCTTCGAGCGAGATCTGTTCCGAAAAAGCGGAGAAGGCGCCGAGCAGCGCCGCGTTGGGCAACGGCCGGCCGACGTGCTTGCGCGCCAGCTCGCTCGCCGGGACCGTGGCGGTCTTGAAGTGCTCCTGCAGCTCGCCGATGCCGAGCGCCTCGAAGCTGCGCCCGGTGTTGAGGAGCACGATGCCGCCCGGCCTCAGGCCGGCGAAGAGGTCGACCTGGTGCACCAGCGTCGGGTCCTGGATGATCAGCGCGTCGGGCTCCATGATCGGCTCGCGCACGCGGATTTCGCGGTCGTCGATGCGGCAATACGCCACGACCGGCGCGCCGGTGCGCTCCGAGCCGAAGCTCGGGAATGCCTGGGCATGGCGGCCCTCGCGGAAGGCGGCGATGGACAGCATCTCGGCCGCGGTCACCACCCCCTGCCCGCCGCGCCCGTGGATCCGGACCTGAAACATGTCGCCATCCTCGCCGCGCGCGAAGCCCGCGGCTTGATGTACGTCAAGTAATCGGCGGGCGCGAGTGCCATAGTCGCCGGACTGGAAGGACTTCGTGGCAGACCAGATCGCGACCGAAGACCAGCAGCGGATCGAGACCCTCATCGCCGGCCTTCCGCTCTTCAAGGGGATGGCGCGGAAGGACGTTGTCGCGGTGGCGCGCGCGGCGCGGCTGATGCGCGTGCGCCGCGGCGCCTGGCTCGCGCGCCGCGGCGAGTTGCTGCCGGGCGTGTTCGTCGCTGCCGAAGGCATGGTCAAGCTGGCGCTGCGCCGCCCCGACGGCCCCGAGCGCGTGCTGCGCTTCGTCGGCCCGGGCGAGATCTTCGGCGAGGCGGCGGTGCTGCTCGGCCGCGAGTCCCCCGTCGACGTGGTCGCCCTCTCGGATGCGACGCTGGTCGTCCTCTCTGCAAGCTCGATCCGCGCGCTCGCCGTGCGCCACGCCGCCTTCGTGCGCGCGCTGGCGGCGCTGCTCGCCGAGCGCATGCTCGCGCTCATGACCGAGGTCGAGGCGAGCGAGCTGCGCCCGGCCGGCGAGCGCCTCGCTGCCTACCTGCTGTCGCTGGCGCAGCCGGCGAAGGACAGCGGTCCCTGGACCGCACGCCTGCCGGCGACGAAAACGCTGGTGGCCGCCCGCCTGGGGATGAAGAAGGAAACGCTCTCGCGCCTGCTGCACGACCTCGCCAGCCGGCGCCTGATCGAAGTCTCGCGCCGCGACATCGCCATCCTCGATCGCGGCGGGCTGAGCGCCATCGCGCGCGCCTAGCCCGCTTTCCGCACCGCTTCCCAGTCCTGCGCGGTCAGCGCCTGCTCGGCGCTGCCGAGGATGTTCTCTTCCTCGTGCGCAATGTGGTTGCCGTAGTAGACGAGGTACATCGCCGCCGCGATCTCGACTTCGGCGCGCGGGATCACCGCGCCGTCGAGCGCCGCCGCAAGCAGGCCGCGCAGCGCCTCGCCGGCATGCGCGATCACCTGATGCTCCTGCCGCAGCCGGGCGAGCTCGAGCTTGAGCTCGGGGCGATGCCGCGCCAGCCGCTCGAAGGCGACCTCCTCCCGCGGGTGATGCGAGCGGTCGGCGGTGTCGCGCAGCCAGGCGATGATCTCCAGCATGCGCTCGTAGTCCGGCCGGCCGCCGGCGTGGAACGCGTCCACCTGGGTCTTCAGCTCGCCGAGCAGGCGGTTGAACTGCGCGTGCTCGGCGTGCCAGGCGGCAATCGGACTGGCCACGACTGCTACTGCTGCGCGAACGGCTTCAGGATCGGGTTCCAGCGCGCCACTTCGCTTTCGACCAGCTTCTGCAGCGCCTCGGGGGAGCGTCCGGCGCGCTCGGGAATGACGCTGCCGAGCTCGAGCAGCCGCTTGCGCGTCGCGTCGTCGTCCAGCGCCTTGACCAGCGTGTCGTTCAGCCGGGCGTGGATCTCCTTCGGCAGGCCCTTGGGCGCGAACAGCGCGTTCCAGGCGCTGACCTGGTAGCCGGGCAGGCCCGCTTCCTTCGTCGTCGGCACGTCCGGCAGCGCCGGCGAGCGCTGCGGCGTGGCGATGGCGTAGGCGCGGATGCTGCCGCCCTTCACCTGCTCGACCAGGTTGACGATCTGGTCGCACATGTAGTCGACCTGGCCGCCGACGAGGTCATTCAGCGCCGGCCCCGTGCCGCGGTAGGCGGCGACGATGCTCTTCGCGCCGAGCTGCGAGGTGAGCAGCGTGCAGGTGGTGAAGGAGACCGAGCCGACGCCCGCGTGCGCCTGCTTCACCTTGGCCGCGGGATCCTTGACCTTGGCGATGAACTCCTTCAGGTTCGCGGCGGGGAAGTCCTTGCGCGCCACGATCAGGATCGGCGTCCCGGCCACCAGGCCGATGGGCGTGAAGTCCTTCGCCGGATCGTATTTGAGGTTGGCGTAGAGCGCGGGCGCCGCGCCATGCGTGCCCATGTGGCCCATCATGATGGTGTAGCCGTCGGGCTTCGCCTGCGCGCCGCGCGTGATGCCGGTCGTGCCGCCGGCGCCGGCGACGTTCTCCACCACGAACTGCTGGCCGAGCGCCTTGGAGAAATACTCGCCGCTGATGCGGGCGATGATGTCGGTCGGACCGCCGGCCGCGAACGGCACGATGATGGTGACCGGGCGGGAGGGATAAGGCTGCGCGGCAGCGATCCCCGAGACGAGGCTCAGCACTAACAACGAAAGTACGCGTTTCATGGATTTCTCCTGGTTGTTCATTCCTGGAAAGCCTTCTCGCGGCTGCGGCTGACCGCCGGCAGGACCGCAATCAGCATCACCGCGCCGGCAAGCACGAGCAGGCCGGCGGCGACGGGACGCTCGACGAACGTCATGAAGCTGCCCTCGGAGAGGGCGAGCGCCTGGCGCAGCTTCTCCTCCATCAGCCGGCCGAGCACGAAGCCGAGCAGCATCGGCGCCGGCTCCAGGCCGAGCTTGATGAAGACGTAGCCCGCCAGGCCGAAGAAGGCGGTGAAGTAGACGTCGTAGGGATTGTTGTTGATCGAGTAGATGCCGATGGCGCAGAACACCAGGATGGTGGTGAACATCAGCCGGTAGGGCACCTTCAGGAGCCGCACCCACAGCCCGATCAGCGGCAGGTTGATGATCAGCAGGAACAGATTGCCGATCCACATCGAGGCGATCATTCCCCAGAAGAGCGTCGGGTGCTTGGTCATCACCTGCGGGCCGGGGATGAGGCCGTGGATGGTCATCGCCCCGACCATCAGCGCCATCACCGCGTTGGGCGGGATGCCGAGCGTCAGCAGCGGGATGAAGGAGGTCTGCGCGCCGGCGTTGTTCGCGCTCTCGGGGCCGGCGACGCCCTCGATCGCGCCCTTGCCGAAGCGCGACGGATCGCGCGCCAGCTTCTTCTCCACCGCGTACGAGGCGAACGGCCCGAGCACCGCGCCGTTGCCCGGCAGGATGCCGAGCACCGAGCCGATGCCGGTGGCGCGCAGGATCGGGCCGAAGCAGCGCCGCAGCTCCTCGCGCGTCGGCAGCAGCCGGCCGATCTGCGCGATCGCGCCGCTGCGCGACTCCGGGTTCTCCAGGTTGCGCAGGATCTCGGCGATGCCGAACACGCCCATCGCCAGCACCGCGAAGTCGACCCCGTCGGAGAGCTCGCCGATGCCGAGGGTGAGGCGGTCCTGGCCGGTCTCGAGATCGGTGCCGACCGTCGACAGCAGCAGGCCGAGCACCACCATGATCACCGCCTTCAGCACCGAGCCGCGCGCCAGCACGATGGCGAGGCCGAGGCCGAACACCATCAGGCCGAAGTACTCCGCCGGGCCGAAAAGCAGCGCGAGGCGAGTCAGCGGCGCGCCGATCGCGGCGATGATCAGCGTCGCCACCGTGCCGGCGAAGAACGAGCCGAGCGCGGCGATGCCGAGCGCGGCGCCGGCCTGGCCTTTCTTCGCCATCTCATGGCCGTCGAGCGCGGTCACCACCGCAGTGACCTCGCCGGGAATGTTGAGCAGGATGGCGGTGGTCGAGCCGCCGTACTGGGCGCCGTAGTAGATGCCGGCGAGCATGATGAGCGCGCCGGTCGGGTCGACCTTGAGCGTGAGCGGCATCAGCATGGCGATGGTGGCGATCGGCCCCACGCCCGGCAGCACGCCGACCATGGTGCCGACGAAGCAGCCGACGAAGGCGAGGAACACGTTCATCGGCGACAGGGCGGTGGCGAAGCCGAGGCTGAGGTTGGCGAGAAACTCCATCAATACCCCCGCATCAATAACCGAGGAGCCAGGGCGCGAGCGGGATCGGCAGCCCGAGCCCGAACTTGAACAGGCCGATGCAGAACGCGGTCATCAGCACGCCGAAGACCAGGGTCTCGCCCCAGCGCACCTCGTCGCTCGCGAAGGCGGCGACGACGATGGCGAGCGGTCCGGCCACGGACAGGCCGAGCGGCCGCACCGCGAGGCCGAACACCACCAGCGCGCCAAGGATGAACAGCGGGCCGCGCAGCGACCAGCGCCGCAGGCGAAGGCCCTCTCTTTCGAGGAACGACGAAGCCGCGAGCAGCGCGCCGAGCAGGCCGAGCAGCACCGCGAGGCCCTTCGGCAGCGTGCCGGGGCCCATGCCTCCGCCGGCGCCGCCGGGAAGCTTGCGCGCCAGCCACCAGGCGAAAGCGGCCGCCGCGACGACCGCCAGGCCGGCGACGAGATCCTGCTGCAGGAGTTTCCCCCTCATGAGCCGCCATTCTTGGGGCACGGCGGCCGGAGATATTGAGTTAGATCAATTGCGCCGCCATCGGCGGGCGGATCATTGGCCGAGAACCGGAGGAAGCACCATGCCGCAGACACCCCACTCCGCGCCGCGAGTGAATCCGCCGGCGGGCCTTGCCCTGCTGCACGATCCGCTGCTCAACAAGGGAACCGCATTCACCGAGCGCGAGCGCGACGCCCTTGGCGTGCGCGGCCTGCTACCGCCGCACGTCTGGTCGCAGGACGAGCAGGCGGCGCGCGTGCTCGAGCACATCCGCCGCCAGCCGACCGAGCTGGAGAAGTACATCGAGCTCTCCGCGCTGCACGACCGCAACGAGTCGCTGTTCTTCCGCGTCATCGGCGAGCACATCGAGGAGATGCAGCCGATCATCTATACGCCGACGGTCGGCCTCGCCTGCCAGCGCTACGGCCACATCTTCCAGCGGCCGCGAGGCCTGTTCATCGGCGCCAACGACCGCGGCCGCGTCGAGCAGGTGCTGCGCAACTGGCCCTACCAGCCGGCGATCATCGTCGTCACCGACGGCGAGCGCATCCTCGGCCTGGGCGACCTCGGCGCCAACGGCATGGGCATCCCGGTGGGCAAGCTGGCGCTCTATACCGCCTGCGCCGGCATCCATCCGCAGACCTGCCTGCCGGTGATGCTCGACGTCGGCACCAACAACGCCGAGCTGCTGGCCGATCCCTACTACATCGGCCTGCGCCAGCGGCGCCTCGCGGGCGCCGGGTACGACGAGCTGGTCGAGGAGTTCGTCACCGCCGCGCAGCGGGTCTTCCCCGGCGTGCTGATCCAGTTCGAGGACTTCGCCAACCACAACGCCTTCCGGCTGCTGAGGAAGTACCGCGAGCGCTTCTGCACCTTCAACGACGACATCCAGGGCACCGCGGCGGTGACCCTCGCCGGCCTGCTCTCGGCCCTGCGCATCAAGAACGAGAAGCTGGCCGGGCAGCGCATCCTCTTCATGGGCGCAGGCGAGGCGGCCACCGGCATCGCCGACCTGATCGTGGCCGCCGAGAAGAGCGCGCGCGAGCGCTGCTGGCTGTTCGACTCGAAGGGCCTGGTCGTCGCCTCGCGGCGCGACCTCGCCGAGCAGAAGCGGCCGTACGCGCACGAGCACGCGCCGGTCGCGA
>Ga0075352_1000156_pt1 | contig 10370 bp, 10 predicted proteins | sample Sandmound_TuleA__FD_120092 | JGI IMG/M metagenome (GOLD analysis project Ga0075352, IMG submission 120092) | Natural and restored wetland microbial communities from the San Francisco Bay, California, USA, that impact long-term carbon... | ecosystem: Environmental > Terrestrial > Soil > Wetlands ...
GCTTCGCTACGCCGCCGACGATCGCGCATCCGAAGTTCCGCAATTTCTACACTCCGGAGCGCGCCGACATCTTCGCGGGCTTTCGTACCTGCGCGATATGAAATTGACTTCCCGGGATAACCCGAAAGTCCAGCGCTGGGTGAAGCTCGTCAGGGATGCGCGCCTGCGCAGGAAGGAGGGGCGACTGATCATCGAGGGACCGCATCTCGTCCAGGCGGCGCTGGAGGCAGGACTCCGGCCGCACGTCTTTCTCGTCAGCGAGAAAGGCATGGCGAACCCGGAAATCGCCGCGCTCGTCGCCAAGCCGGTGATCCTCGGCGACCGCCTTTTCGCCGGAATCGTCGACGCGGATAACCCGCCGGGCATCGCCGCCGAAGTGTCTTTTCCTACGGTCAGGAAACAAGGCGACGTCGTGTTCCTGGAAGGTGTCCAGGATCCTGGCAACGTCGGCGCGATCATGCGCAGCGCCGCGGCTTTCGGCGTGGCTGCGGTGACCCTCGACCGTGCGTGCGCCGATGCCTGGTCGGCGAAGACTTTGCGCGCTGGGATGGGCGCGCACTTCGCACTGCAGGTGCAAACGGTTTCGTCCCTCGAAGAAGAGCTGGAACGGTTTACCGGCCGGATTCTCTGCGCGGTCCCCCGCGGCGGCGTGGTTCTGGCGGAGGCGGACCTGAGCCCTCCGGTCGGCTGGCTCTTCGGCGCCGAAGGGAAGGGCGTGAGCCCGGAGGCGGCCCGGCACACCGATCTGAAGGTCACTATTCCGATGGTCGGTGGCAGCGAGTCGCTGAATGTCGCCGCCGCAGCCGCGATCTGTCTCTACGATGCGGCGCGTCGGCGCGCGGAGTAGCATTTGCTGCGGAGGGACTCCTATGAAAAGTTATCTGACGACGCTTCTGACGGTTGCGGTCCTCGGCGGCGCTGGCCATGTCGCGGCGCAAAAGCCGCAGCCGACCGTCCTCACCAACCAGCAATTGAAGACGCTGTTGTCGAAAGGGTTGACCGTAAGGATCACTGGGGCCGACCGGGCGAACACCGCTGCCCGCACCGGCACCGCCGTCTATCAGAAAGACGGAACGGTGCGCTTCAACGAGGGCGCCACCACGACTACGCACATCGGCTCTTGGCGGATCGACGGCAACAAGTTCTGCACCAAGTACACCAATCTTGGTAGCGGGTGCTTCAACCTTCAGAAGACCGGAGAAAAGACCTACAAGCTGCTTCCCCTCGATGGGCTGCTCGAAGGGATCTGGGAAGTCGTGAAATAGCTTCCGGGCTAGTAGACGTGCCGCGGGATCCTGAGCTCCCGCAGGATGGTGGTGGCGATTTCCTCGATGGACTTGCTGGTCGAGTTGATGCAGCGGATGCCCTCGCGCCGCATCAGCTTCTCGGCCTCGTCGATCTCGAAGCGGCAGTTGTCGAGCTCGGCATAGCGGCTGTCCGGGCGCCGCTCCTGCCGGATCTCGCGCAGCCGCTCGGCGGTAATGGTCAGGCCGTAGAGCTTCGGCTTCTGGCCGCGCAGCGCCTCGGGCAGCTGCATGCGGTGGAAGTCCTCGGGGATCAGGGGGTAGTTCGCCGCCTTGACGCCGAATTGCAGCGCGAGATACAGGCTGGTCGGCGTCTTTCCGCTGCGCGAGACCCCGATCAGGATCACGTCGGCCTGGGTAAGCTCGCGGTGCGAGGCGCCGTCGTCGTGCGCCATGGCGAAATTGATCGCCTCGATGCGCTGCTGGTACTCCTTCTTGTCCATGGCGCTGTGCGAGCGGCCGATGGTGTGGCTCGACTTGATGCCCAGCCCGGCCTCGAGAGGATCGATGAAACTCTCGAAGAAATCGATGAACAGCGCTTTCGCGCGGCGCACCACCTGCCGCACTTCCTGGTTCACCAGGGTCGAGAACACGACCGGCTGGCCGGCGCCGTTGCTGCCTTCGCTCTCGATGCGCGTGAGGCATTCCTCGGCCTTTTCGATCGTGTCGACGAAGGGCAGGGTGATCTGCTTGAAGTCGACGCCCTCGAACTGGGTGAGCAGGCTGTGGCCGAGCATCTGCGCGGTAATGCCCGTGCCGTCGGAGACGAAGAAGACCGTACGCTTTGGATTCACGCGGCTAAAATACTAGGCGAATGCGCACGGCTTGGCTCAAGGACCTTCGCCTCGCCGACCTGCCGCAGGTCGGCGGCAAGAACGCCTCCCTAGGAGAGATGATCGGTGCGCTGTCGGCCGCCGGGATCCGCGTTCCCGGGGGCTTCGCGACCACCGCCGACGCCTTCCGCGAGTTCCTCGCCCAGGGCGGCCTCGACAAGAAGATCGAGCAGCGCCTCGAGGCGCTCGACCCGAAGGACGTGAAGGCGCTCGCCGCCTGCGGCTCCGAGATCCGCTCGTGGATCCTCAAGAGCTCATTTTCGGCGCCGCTTGAGAAGGAAATAAGGTCTTATTTTCAGCAGCTTGAAAAGCAGACTTCAAGCGAAACCTCGTTCGCGATCCGTTCCTCGGCGACGGCCGAGGACCTGCCCGACGCTTCCTTCGCCGGGCAGCAGGAGACCTTCCTCAACATCCGCGGCATCGACCACGTCCTCGAGGCGATCCGGCATGTCTTTGCCTCGCTCTACAACGATCGCGCCATCTCCTACCGCGCCCATCAGGGCTTCATCCACGCCGACGTCGCCCTGTCCGCCGCGGTCCAGCAGATGGTGCGCAGCGACCTGGGGGCGAGCGGGGTGACCTTCACGCTGGACACCGAGTCCGGCTTCCCCGACGTGGTGTTCATTACCTCTTCCTACGGCCTCGGCGAGCTGCTCGTGCAGGGCGCCGTCAACCCGGACGAGTTCTACGTCCACAAGCCGATGCTCGAGCGGGGCAAGCCCGCGATCGTGCGCCGCGCCCTGGGCTCGAAGCTGCAGAAGATGGTTTTCTCGCAGTCCGCCACCACCGGCAAGTCGACCCGAACGGTTGACGTCCCCGAGTCGGAAAGACAGACGTTTTCATTGAGCGACAAAGACGTGCTTGAGCTGGCGCGCTATGCCGTCTCCATCGAGAAGCATTACGGCCGGCCGATGGACATCGAGTGGGCGAAGGACGGCAGCGACGGCCGCATTTACGTCCTGCAGGCGCGGCCGGAGACGGTCAAGTCGAAGAAGCGTGAGGTCGAGGAGCGCTACGCCCTCAAGGGCAGCTCGCGCGTGCTCGTGAGTGGCCGCGCCATCGGCCACAAGATCGGCAGCGGCACGGTGCGGGTGGTGCCCGACGCCTCGCAGATGTCGCGCATCAGGAAGGGCGACGTGCTGGTGACCGACATGACCGACCCGAACTGGGAGCCGGTGATGAAGCTCGCCGCGGCGATCGTCACCAATCGCGGCGGCCGCACCTGCCACGCGGCGATCATCGCCCGCGAGCTCGGCATCCCGGCGGTGGTGGGTTGCGGCGAGGCGACCGCCCGGCTCAAGGACGCCCAGGCGGTGACGGTTTCCTGCGCCGACGGCGATACCGGCAACGTCTACGACGGACTGATCCCGTTCGAAGTCTCGAGCCGCGAGCGCGGCGAGATGCCCGAGATCGCGGTGAAGATCGCGATGAACGTCGGCAACCCGGACCTCGCCTTCGAGTTCGCCCAGCTGCCCAACGCCGGCGTCGGCCTGGCGCGGCTCGAGTTCATCATCAACAACATCGGCGTGCACCCGAAGGCCTGCCTGGAATACCCGGATTTACCTGCTTCTTTGAAAACAAAATTGGAGGAAAAATCGCGCGGCTACGGCGATCCGCGCACCTTCTTCCGCGAGAAGCTGGTCGAAGGCGTGGCGACGATCGCGGCGGCGTTCTGGCCCAAGCCGGTGATCGTGCGGCTCTCGGACTTCAAGTCGAACGAGTACCGCAAGCTGCTGGGCGGCGAGCGCTACGAGCCCGAGGAAGAGAATCCGATGCTCGGCTTCCGCGGCGCGTCGCGCTACATCGCGCCGAGCTTCAAGGAATGCTTCGAGCTCGAGTGCGCTGCGATGCGGCGGGTGCGCGAGGAGCTCGGCCTGACCAATGTCGAGCTGATGGTGCCGTTCGTCCGCACCATCAACGAGGCGAAGCAGGTCCTTTCACTCCTTTCCCGCAATGGTCTGGAGAGAGGAAAAAACAATCTCAAAGTCGTCATGATGTGCGAGCTGCCCTCCAACGCCATCCTCGCCGAGCAGTTCCTGGAGCTGTTCGACGGCTTCTCGATCGGCTCCAACGACATGACGCAGCTGACGCTCGGCCTGGACCGCGATTCGGGGCTGGTGGCCGAGGGCTTCGACGAGCGCGACGCCGCGGTGAAGGCCATGCTGGCCATGTCGATCAAGGCCTGCCGCAAGGCGGGCAAGTACGTCGGCATCTGCGGCCAGGGGCCCTCGGACCATCCCGACCTCGCCCTGTGGCTGGTGGAGCAGGGGATCGAGAGCCTCTCGCTCAACCCGGATACGGTGGTCTCGACCTGGATGGCGCTCGCCGCAGCGCCGAAGCCGGGCAAGAAATCAGCGGCTGCGTAGCAGGCGCTGCTTCTCGCGGTTCCATTCCTTCTCCTTCTGGTCGGCGCGCTTGTCGCGCTCCTGCTTGCCGCGCGCCAGCGCGATGGAGAGCTTGATGCGTCCCTTGCTGTAATGCAGGTCGAGGGGCACGAGGGTGTAGCCGCGCTGCTCGACCTTGCCGATCAGCCGCCGGATCTCCTCCGCGCGCAGGAGCAGCTTGCGGGTGCGGGTCGGGTCCTGGACGAAGTGGGTCGACGCCGAGGGGAGGGGACTGATGTTCGCGCCGATGAGGAAGATCTCTTCGCCGCGCACCATGACGTAGGCCTCGCCGATGGTGGCGCGGCCGGCGCGGATCGCCTTCACCTCCCAGCCCTCGAGCACCAGCCCTGCCTCGTAGCGCTCCTCGATGAAGTAATCGTGGGAGGCCTTGCGGTTCTGCACGATGGCCATCGAGAATTCTATTCATGAAACGCGTCGTCCGTTCGGCGATCGTGCCGCACACCGCGGCGCACCTCTACGCCCTGGTGGAGGACATCGAGAGCTATCCGCGCTTCCTGCCGTGGTGCGTCGGCGTGGCGGTGAAAAGGAGCGGCCCTGGCTCGACGCTCGCGACGCTGAGCGTCGGCGTGCGCGGCGTGAAGCATTCCTTTACCACGCAGAACGAGAACCGCGCGCCCGAAGCGATCGACCTCAAGCTGGTCGACGGGCCGTTCCGCCGCTTCGCCGCCGCGTGGCGCTTCCAGCCGCTCGGCGAGCGGGCGTGCAAGGTCGAGTACTCGATGGAATTCGAGTTCGCAAGCCGGGCGCTCGCCGCGCTGCTGCAGCCGCTCTTCGAGCGCATCGCCGACAGCATGGTCGACGCTTTCACCCGCCGGGCGGACGAAATCCATGGCGCTAAGAGTTGAGGTTGTCTACGCGCGCCCGGATGGGGCGGAAGTCGTGGCGGTCCGGCTGCCCGACGGCGCCACGGTGCGCGATGCGCTGCTCGCTGCCGGCATGAGCGCGGAGAGGGTGGGGATCTTCGGCAAGGGGGTGACGGCCGAGACCCGCCTTAGCGAGGGCGACCGGGTCGAGATCTACCGGCCCCTGAAGATCGATCCGAAGGAAGCGCGCCGCAGACGAGCAAACCGAAACGGCAGGCGGGCGCGCCGCTAGGCTACTGGCAGTTCGCGGAGGCGGCCTGCTGGGCGCGCGCCAGCTCGCCGGCGATCTGCGCGTCGTCGAGATAGACGCGCTCGCCCTGGGCGTTGACGGTGCTGATGCGGATGCCGCTCTGGATCGAGCGCACCTGCGCCTGCGCCGATTCGCAGTTCTGGCGCTTGATCTCGGCGTCGGCCGACGCTTGCGCGGCTTTCTTTTCCTCCGCCTCGCGCTCCTGCTGGCGCTTGCGGAAAGCCGCGTCGGGCGAGAGCGCCTTCTCGCCGTCCTTCTTCGCCGCGGCGGCGGGCGCCGGCGCGCTGCCCGCGGGCGGCGGCCTGAGGCGTTTCGCCTGCACGCCGGGCGGCGGCACGTCGCCGTATTGCACGCGACCGTCCTTGTCGACCCAGCGAAACTGCTGGGCGGACGCGACGGCCGCGAATCCCACCAGCACCATCAGCACCAAGGTTCGTTTCATAGTTGGCTCAACGCGCCGCTGCAGTGAGAGGATGACATCAGTATAATGCCGCTTTGCGAGCAGAGACCATGCGCGTCATCCAGAAGGCGCTGACCTTCGACGACGTTCTTCTTCTTCCCGCCCATTCGCGCATCCTGCCGCGCGAAGCCTCCCTCAAGACCCGCCTCACCCGCAGCCTCGAGCTCAACATCCCCATCGTTTCGGCCGCCATGGACACGGTGACCGAGGCCCGCCTGGCGATCGCGCTGGCACAGGAAGGCGGCATCGGCATCATCCACAAGAACTTCACCCCGCAGGCGCAGGCGGCGGAGGTGGCGAAAGTGAAGCGCTTCGAGTCCGGCGTGCTGCGCGATCCGATGACGATCCCCCCGGACATGACGGTGCGCGAGGCGATCGCGCTGCAGCAGCAGCACAAGATCTCCGGCTTCCCGGTGCTGAAGCAGGGCAAGGTGGTCGGCATCGTCACCAACCGCGACCTGCGCTTCGAGACGAATCTCGACCAGCCGGTCAGCGCGGCGATGACGCCGAAGGAAAGGCTGGTGACGGTGCGCGAGGGCACGAGCCGCGCGGAAGCGCGCGCGCTGATGCACAAGCACCGCCTGGAGCGGGTGCTGGTGATCGACGATGCCTTCCGCCTCAAGGGCCTGGTGACGGTGAAGGACATCGTCAAGGAAACCGAGCACCCCAACGCCTGCAAGGACGCCCAGGGCAAGCTGCGCGTCGGCGCGGCGGTCGGCGTCGGCGAAGGAACCGACGAGCGCGTCGCCGCGCTGGTCGAGGCCGGCGCGGACGTGCTGGTGGTCGACACCGCGCACGGCCATGCGCAGGGCGTGCTCGACCGCGTCAAGTGGATCAAGAAGAACTTCAAGATCGACGTCATCGGCGGCAACGTCGGCACGGCCGACGGGGCAAAAGCGCTGGTCGACCACGGCGCCGACGGCGTGAAGGTCGGCATCGGCCCGGGCTCGATCTGCACCACGCGCATCGTCGCGGGCGTCGGCGTGCCGCAGATCACGGCGATCCAGAACGTCGCCGAGGCGCTGGAGAAGATCGGCGTGCCGCTCATCGCCGACGGCGGCATTCGCTACTCCGGCGACATTGCCAAGGCGGTCGGTGCCGGCGCCAATGCGGTCATGCTCGGCTCGCTGTTCGCCGGCACCGAAGAATCACCCGGCGAGATCGAGCTCTTCCAGGGGCGCTCGTACAAGTCCTACCGCGGCATGGGCTCGCTCGGCGCGATGCAGAAGGGCGCCGCCGACCGCTATTTCCAGGACTCGGAGATGAACGTCGACAAGCTGGTGCCCGAGGGCGTCGAAGGGCGCGTGCCGTACAAGGGCAGCGTGCTGGGCGTCATCGCGCAACTTACCGGCGGCGTGCGCGCGAGCATGGGCTACACCGGCTGCGCGACGATCGACGAGATGCGCACCAAGACGCGCTTCGTCGAGATCACCTCGGCGGGCATCCGCGAATCGCACGTCCACGACGTCCAGATCACCAAGGAGGCCCCGAATTACCGGGTCGAGTAAGTCCCACCAGAAGATCCTCATTCTGGATTTCGGCGCCCAGTACACGCAGCTCATCGCCCGGCGGGTTCGCGAAGCGAAGGTCTACTGCGAGATCCATCCCCACGACGTCGCCGACGATTTCGTGCGCGCCTTCGGCGCGAACGGCGTGATCCTCTCCGGCAGCCACATGTCGGCCTACGAAGAAACGACCGGCAAGGCGCCGCGCGCGGTGTTCGAGCTCGGCGTCCCGGTGCTCGGCATCTGCTACGGCATGCAGACCATGGCGCAGCAGCTCGGCGGCAGGGTGGAGGCGGGGAAGGTGCGCGAGTTCGGCTCCGCGGAGGTGCGCGCCCGCGGCCATACCCGCCTGCTGGACGGCATCGAGGATTACCGCACCCCCGAGGACTACGGGATGCTCAAGGTGTGGATGAGCCACGGCGACAAGGTCACCGAGCTGCCGCCGGGGTTCAAGCTCATGGCGTCCACCGAGGCCTGCCCGATCGCGGCGATGGCCGACGAGGAGCGCGGCTTCTATGGCGTCCAGTTCCATCCGGAAGTCACGCACACCCGCCAGGGGACGAAGATCCTGCAGCGCTTCGTGCGCGAGATCTGCGGCTGCAAGGGCGACTGGACGATGCCGAACTATGTTTCAGAATCGATCTCACAAATCAGATCTTCTGTTGGAAAAGAAGAAGTCATCCTCGGCCTTTCCGGCGGCGTCGATTCCTCGGTCGCCGCGGCGCTGATCCACAGGGCGATCGGCGAGCAGCTCACCTGCGTCTTCGTCGACCATGGGCTGCTGCGGCTCGACGAGGCGAAGCAGGTGATGGACACCTTCGCGAAGCACATGCACGTCAAGGTCGTGCACGTCGATGCCGCGGGGGATTTCCTTTCCGCTCTGAAAGGCGTCGCAGATCCGGAGGAGAAGCGCAAGATCATCGGCCGCCTGTTCGTGGAAGTTTTTCAGCGAGAAGCAAAGAAGATCAAGAACGCGAAATGGCTCGCCCAGGGCACGATCTACCCCGACGTCATCGAATCGGCGGGCGCCAAGACCAGGAAGGCGACCACCATCAAGTCGCACCACAACGTCGGCGGCCTGCCCGAGACGCTGCACCTCAAGCTGCTCGAGCCGCTGCGCGAGCTGTTCAAGGACGAGGTGCGTGAGCTCGGCCTCGCGCTCGGGCTGCCGCGCGAGATGGTGTTCCGCCATCCTTTCCCCGGGCCCGGCCTGGGGGTGCGGATTCTCGGCGCCATCGAAAAGAAGTACATCGAGCTGCTGCAGCGAGCCGATGCGATTTTCATCGATGAATTGCGAAAAGAAGGCTGGTACGACAAGACCGGGCAGGCGTTCGCCGTCTTCCTGCCGGTGAAATCCGTCGGCGTGATGGGTGATTACCGCACTTACGAATACGTGGTCGCACTGCGCGCGGTGCAGACCACGGACTTCATGACCGCCGACTGGGCGCCGCTGCCGCACGAGCTGCTCGCCAAGGTCTCGAGCCGGATCATCAACGAGGTGCGCGGCATCAACCGCGTCACCTACGACATTTCCTCCAAGCCGCCCGCCACCATCGAATGGGAGTGAATTAGACTTGTTCGGTGCCGTTCAACAGTGCCGACGAGTTGATCATTTGCCAAAGCGGTTCAATCGGTTGACGTTCAGGATCGTTCGGAGTCGTCCGCCAAAGGCGGCTTTTGCCTGGCGGTAGTCCCGTCGGCAGCGTAAGCGGCATCTCGAAGCGTCCGAGCTGCCACCGTCGGGAGGGCTGGGCGAGAACGGCCACTACAGCCTCTACTTGCTGCTGGGTGTACCCTGGCGCCTCGAACGTCCTCTTCCAGTTCTGACCTGTCACGACGGGGAGTTGGGATGAGAAAGGCAACCTGGCTCGGTCTGTTAGCGCTCGTTGTGGCGGCCACGAGCGCTTTCGTCGTCCTCACGATCCTCCGCGACAGCGCGGAGGATCGCTCAGCGCGCACCACCCAGGACTTGATGGCGGCGCGACGCGAGGAAGACATCGCGCGCGCCAACGAGCTTCGCGAATTGATCACGCGCTTCCTCACACGGCTGGAGGCAAAGGCCGCCGCAAGGTCAAAAGATCCGCGCGCGCAGCGGCTCACCATCGATCTTCTCGTCATCTCCGGCGGTGGCGACTGGGGTGCATTCGGCGCGGGCGTGCTGAAGGGCTGGGGAAAGGTAAGCGGAGAACTGGCCCGGCCCCAGTTCGACATCGTGACCGGCGTTAGCACGGGGGCACTCATCGCGCCGTTCGCCTTTCTCGGCGACGAGCAGTCGATCGAGAGCATCGTGCAGCTTTACCGCAACCCGTACACGGATATAGCAGTCTCACGCAGTGCGCTGTTCTTCCTGCCGAATAATCCCTCCTTTTACATTCTGCCTGGGCTGGAGCGGCAACTGCAGAGCACTGTCGACCGGGCGATGCTCGAGCGCCTGGTGGCGGAGCAGGCCAGCGGACGGGTCCTCCTGGCCAACACGACCAATATCGACCTGGGCGACAACCGCGTCTGGGACCTGCTGGCCGAGGCGCGCAAGGCGCTCGCGAAGAACGATGTCAGTCATCTGCATGGAGTCCTGCTCGCCAGCGCCGGCATACCCGGAATCTTTCCTGCCCAGGGGATCGGCGAGTATCTGTATGTCGATGGCGCCATTACCGGCAACGTTGTCTACACTGGCGAGAGCCGTGGCGGCGACAAGGGAGTGCTGGCGCGCTGGCGGGCAGCGCATCCTCGCGCCACGATGCCGCGGGTAC
>Ga0075352_1000157_pt1 | contig 10304 bp, 12 predicted proteins | sample Sandmound_TuleA__FD_120092 | JGI IMG/M metagenome (GOLD analysis project Ga0075352, IMG submission 120092) | Natural and restored wetland microbial communities from the San Francisco Bay, California, USA, that impact long-term carbon... | ecosystem: Environmental > Terrestrial > Soil > Wetlands ...
CGGATGATCCCGCGCTCGGAGCTGCTGGTGCTGCCCGGTAATTCCTACCACGTTGCCGCGAGCGACCCGGAGCGCTGCGCCCAGGCCACGCTCGACTTCATCCGGCGTGCTGGCGCGAGCACGTGACTCGCTCCTCGATTCTCATTACACGACCTTTTTTCATTGCGCGGCGCGCCTCGCGCGCGGCTGGCGCGGCGCTGCTGGCCGCGGGCCTGCTGGGCGGGTGCGGGGAAAGAGTGCCGCGGGTCCCGGCGGTCGGGCCGAGCGAAGTGATCGTGGCCTTCGGCGACAGCCTGACCTATGGAACCGGTGCCTCGGAATCCGAAAGCTATCCTGCGGTACTCGAGCAGTTGATCGGCCGCAGGGTCGTGGGGGCGGGGGTGCCGGGAGAGGTCACGGCGCAGGGCCTGGCGCGCCTGCCGGCGGTGATCGAGGAATACCGCCCGGCCCTCGTGATCGTGTGCCTCGGCGGCAACGACCTGCTGCGCAAGGTGGACGAGACGCAGATCCGGAGCAATCTGCGCCAGATCATCATTGCCCTCAAGGGGCGGGGCATCTCGGTTGTCCTGGTGGGGGTGCCGAGGCCCGCGCTCCTCACCAGCGCCGCGGCGTTCTACGGCGAGCTGGCGCAGGAGTACCGCCTCCCGTACGAAGGCAGGGTCCTGAACGAGGTCATGCACCAGCTCGAACTGAAGGCCGATCTCATCCACCCCAACGCCAAGGGCTATCGCAGGATCGCGGAAGCGATTGCCGAGCTGCTCAAGAAAGCGGGCGCCGTTTGAGTCCGGGCAATCGCCGGCCGACGCCCGTGCGGCTGGCGCTCATCCTGTGCGCGGCGGAAATTTTCAGCATGACGGGCTTCGCGGCGTATACGACGCTGCTGCCGGCGCTGCAGCTCGAGTGGGCGCTCTCCAACTCCGAGGCAGGGCTGGTGGGCGGCATCTACTACGCGGGCTACGTGGTGGCGACGCCCATACTCACCAGCCTTACGGACCGCGTGGACGCCCGCCGCGTTTATCTCATCGCGTGCCTCCTTTCATGCGCGGGGGCGGCGGGCTTCATGCTGTTCGCCGGCGGGCTCGCGAGCGCGCTCTGCTTCCAGTTTCTGATCGGAGCCGGCCTCGGCGGGACCTATATGCCGGGGCTGAAGATGCTGGCGGACCGGCTCGAAGGGGCGGGGCAGTCGCGCGCGGTCGCGTTCTATACCGCGACCTTCGGCATCGGCTCGACGCTCTCGATCCTGGTTTGCGGGTGGATCGGGGGGGCGTTCGGATGGCAGGCTGCATTTGCCTGGGGCGCAGCGGGCCCGATTGCCGGGGCGGCCCTCATCAATTTCGCCACGCCGCGCGCCCGGACGCGCGCGGCGGGCGCGCCGGCCCCGGCACTGCTCGATTTCCGGCCGGTGCTGAGAAACCGCAGGACGCTGCCCTACATCATCGGTTACTCGGCGCACAACTACGAGCTCTTCGGCCAGCGCTCCTGGATGGTGCCTTTCTCGTGTTCACGGCCTCGTTGCAGCCGGCGGAGGCGCCGATGCTGCTGGGGGCGGCGACACTCGCCGGCATGATCAACCTGCTCGGCCCGGTGATGAGCATCTCGGGCAACGAGCTGGCGCTGAGATTCGGCCGCACCCGGGTGATCTTCACGTTCATGTCCGCCTCCGGGCTGCTCGCCTGCGGGCTGGGCTACACCGCGCCGCTGCCGTGGCTGCTGGTATTCCTCATCATGTGCGTGCACTACGGGCTCATGCTCGGAGATTCGGCCGCACTGACCGCCGGTGCGGTCGCAGCCGCGCACCCCGACGAGCGCGGCGCGACGATGGGGGTCTACTCATTCGTCGGCTTCAGCGCCGCGATCATCGCCCCGCTCGTATTCGGCGCCGTGCTCGATCTCGCCGGCGGCAACCGCAGCGTCCTGGCCTGGGGACTTGCGTTCACGAGCATCGGCCTTTTCGGCGTACTCGCGCCGGTCGCACGTCTGATCTACGCGCGGCGGAGGTAACCGGTCTCGCGCGCGCGGACGCGGACTACGTCACCGGCTGGACGCGACGGGTGGACGGCGGCTCGGCGATAATGTGCGCATGGAACTCGCCGAGGGCATCCGCAAGATCGGGTTCGTACGCTGGTACGAGCGCCAGCTGATTGAAGCCCACGTCTATCTGGTCACCGCCTTCCTGTGCCTGATCCTGCTGACCGCGTGCCTGGAGGGCTTCAGCATGCGCGCCCTCGGGCTGGAGCCGCTCCTGAGGCTCCTCGGGATGCTCGCCGGATGCTGCGGTGGCGTGTGGGCGGTCAGGCGTTACGGGGCGATCATCGGAGTGGCGGAGGACGCCGCGGGGCAGTCGGTGTGCAGGAATTGCGCGGCTTACGGCCTGCTCGACGTGCTGGGCGCCGGATTGCTCGCACTCCGCAGGGAGGAAAAGGAGGCCGGACGGGTGACGCCGCCCGTGGCAGTGCGCTGCCGCAGATGCGGCCACGAATGGATGATCGGATGATGCATCCCCGCCGGCGCGAGAGCTCCCGCGCCGGCGCTTCGTGGCGGGACGACGGAGCGGCTCAGTTGCCCCGCTTGTAGACGATCTTCTTCGTTCCGCCGTCGCAGCTGCCGACGACGGCGCCGGCGCCTTCCTTGACCTGCTCGTTGGGGACGACCTCGAGCGAGAACTCCTTCACCCCATTTTTCTTGATCTTGGCGTCGATCTCGGTCTTGAGCTCTTCACAGTCTTTCCGCTGCGCCAGCGCCGGCGCGGCGATCAGCAGCGATGCAACGATGGCGAGAAGCATCTTCATGACAATACTCCCTTGTTGTGGAACGGCAATATCATGACACCGTGCCCGCCCGGACTCAACGGCAGTATTTCCGGTTCAGGCGCGCGTCAACGCGGGCCGGTGTAGTGCTGCGGCCAGCGCTCGAGCACCGCAGGCGAGTCGTCCTTGTAGACGTGGCAGGAATTGAGCTGGTAAGGCTTGCGGGTGGATGGCTTGCCGGCGGCGCGCGCCAGGCGCGCCCGGTTCGTCGCCTGGAAGGCGGTGGTGCCGAGGGGTCCCAGCAATTCGACGAGGTGGGTGCAGCCCTTAACGCCGCCCACGCGCTCGAGGATGCCCTTGCGCCAGCCGGGGCCGATGGTGAGGCCCGCCAGCGCCCTGAAGTTGGGCGTGATGTTGCCGCAAACGGGGTATGGGCCCTCGTCCGTTCTGGCCTCGACTTCGTGGATCTTCATGTCGAGGTCGATGGTCACGCGAATCCACATGTCGTGCACCGGCTCGCCGGGCTCGCGCTCGCGCCCGCCGTGATGCCGGCTGTGCCGGGTGGTCTTGGTGTCCACGAGGTGCGCCTCGATGTCCCACAGCCCGTCGTCGCGCTCGTAGCCGTGGCACTCGATGGCGCGGGTGTGCATGAGCTTGCGCGTAGCGGGGTTACTCAGTGGCATGCGTTGCTCCTGACGGGTAGCGGTCGTAGGTAGTCAGGCGGCCTGCTGTTTGGCCGCCAGGGCGCGCGCCGCCTTGGAGTGGGTCGCTCTGCCCAGCACGCCGCAAATGTATTCCCCCGCGGCGATGAGCTTCGCAATGTCCACGCCGGTTTCAACCCCCAGGCCGTCGAGTAGATAGAGGACGTCCTCGGTAGCGACGTTTCCCGTCGCGCCTTTGGCGTAGGGGCAGCCGCCGAGCCCCGCGACCGACGCGTCGAAGGTCGCAACGCCGGACTCGAGCGCCGCGTACACGTTGGCCACCGCCTGCCCGTAGGTGTCATGGAAATGGCCGGCGATCCGGCTGGCGGGAATGTGCTTCATCACCGCCTCGAGCGCGGCGCGCGTCCTGCCGGGCGTGCCGGTGCCGAGGGTGTCGCAGATTGTAATTTCGTAGCAGCCCATCGCATCGAGCTCGCGCGCGACGCGCACGACCGCTTCCGGCCGGACCTCGCCCTCGTAGGGACAGCCCAGGCACACGGAAATGTCGCCGCGCACCTTCACACCCCGGGCGAGCGCTTCCTGGCACACCTCCGAAAAGCGCGCGAGACCCTCCGCGATCGAGCAGTTCGTGTTTTTGCGCGAAAAGGTCTCGGTCGCGGCGCCGAACACTACCACTTCCTGCGCGCCTGCGGCCAGCGCGGCGTCGAGCCCCTTGCGGTTCGGCACCAGGACGGGGTAGGACACGCCGGGCTTGCGCCGGATCGCCGCCATGACCTGCGCGCTATCCGCCATCTGCGGCACCCACTTGGGCGAGACGAAGGCGGTCGCCTCGATGACCGGCAGCCCCGCATCCTGCAGGCGGTGGATCAACTCGACCTTGACCGCGGCCGGGACCAGCGTTGCCTCGTTTTGCAGCCCGTCGCGCGGCCCCACCTCCACCAGCTTGACCTTGCGGGGAATGCTCATCGCAGTGGTGCGGCGCTCAACTCTTGCCCTTGGCGGTTTTGGCGCCCGCCTTTGCTTTTTCCTTTCCGGAGGCCGGAGTGACCCACGACGCCTTGCGCTTTTCGAGAAACGCAGACAGACCCTCCTGCGCCTCCGCCGTGGTGCGGAGCTCCGCGATGCGCTGCGCGGTCAGCTCGATCAGGCTCTCGTCGATGCGGCGGCCGGCGACTTCGGGGATCAGCTTCTTGATCGCGACCGCCGCGTTCGGGCCGCTCGAGTAGAGGTGCGCGAGCATGCGTCCGACGACGGCGTTCAGCTCCGGCTCCTCGCAGATGTCGTGCACGAGCCCGGTGCGGAAGGCCTCGGCCGAGTCGAGTTCCTCGCCCGAGAGCATGTAGCGCTGCGCGTGGTGCCGCCCCATCGCAGCGATCACGTACGGGCTGATCATGGCCGGAATGATGCCGAGCTTTACTTCCGAGAGGCGGAAGGTCGCGCCGCGCTCCGCGATCGCGATGTCGCACGCCGCGACGAGCCCGACTCCGCCTCCGCGCGCCGCGCCGCGCACGCAGGCGATGGTCGGCTTCTCCAGCGTGCAGAGCGTGTGCAGCATCAGGGCCGTGGCGCGCGCGTTCTCGAGGTTCTGCGCGCGCGAGAACCGGGCGCTGCGCTTCATGTGCTCGATGTCGGCCCCGGCGCAGAAATTCTTCCCGGCGCCAGTGATCACGATGGCCCGCACCACGGGTGCGGATTCCAGTTTCCTCAGCGTCGCGGTGAGCGCGTCCACCATTTCCGGATCGAAGGCATTGTGGACATCCGGCCGGTTCAGCATCACGGTCGCGTTGCCGTCGGCATCGACTTGGGAGAGGACTTTCTGGCTCATGTTCGGTCGGCGATCGGAAAGGCGCACATTATAGCCGCGCCTTACATCCTGAAGACGCCGAAGCGCGTTTCCGGGATGGGCGCGTTGAGGCTTGCGGCGATGCCGAGGGCGAGGGTGCCGCGCGTCTCTCTGGGGTCGATGATGCCGTCGTCCCACAGCCGGGCGGTGGCGTAATAGGCGCTCGACTGGCGCGCGTACTGCTCCACGATTGGCGCCTTGAACGCGTCTTCCTCCTTCTGGCTCCATTCCTTGCCGGCCTTCCCGAGCGCCTCGCGCTTCACCTGCGCCAGCACGCCGGCAGCCTGCTCGCCGCCCATCACCGAGATGCGGGCGCTGGGCCAGGTCCACAGGAAACGCGGCGAATAGGCGCGCCCGCACATCCCGTAGTTGCCGGCGCCGTAACTGCCCCCGACGATCAGCGTGAACTTGGGAACGCGCGCGCACGCGACGGCCGTGACCAGCTTGGCGCCGTCCTTGGCGATGCCGCCATGCTCGGCCTTCCTGCCGACCATGAAGCCGGTGCTGTTCTGCAGGAACACGAGCGGGATGCCGCGCTGGCAGGCGAGCTCGACGAAATGCGCGCCCTTCAGCGCCGACTCGGAAAACAGGATGCCGTTATTGGCGAGGATACCCACCCGGTGGCCCTCGATGTGCGCGAAGCCGGTCACCAGCGTCGCGCCGTAGCGCGCCTTGAACTCGTCGAACTCGCCCGCGTCGACCACGCGCGCGATGATCTCGCGCGCGTCAAACGGCGAGCGCGGGCTCGCCGGAACGACGCCGTAAAGCTCCTCCGGGTCGTAGAGCGGGCGCTTCGGCGCCTGGGATACGGCGGGCATTGCGGCGATGCGGTTCGAATGGGCCACGGCGCGGCGCGCAAGCTCGAGCGCGTGGCGATCGTCCTCCGCGTAGTGGTCGGCCACGCCCGAGATGCGCGTGTGCACGTCGGCGCCGCCCAGCTCTTCCGCCGTCACGACCTCCGCGGTGGCGGCCTTCACCAGCGGCGGCCCCGCGAGAAAAATCGTGCCCTGGTCCTTGACGATAATGGCCTCGTCCGACATCGCCGGCACGTACGCGCCCCCCGCCGTGCACGAGCCCATCACCACCGCGATCTGGGCGATGCGGCCGCGGAGAGGTTCGCCTGGTTGTAGAAGATGCGGCCGAAGTGGTCGCGGTCCGGGAACACTTCGTCCTGGCTCGGCAGGTGGGCGCCGCCGGAATCCACGAGATAGATGCAGGGCAGACGGTTCTCGAGCGCGATTTCCTGGGCGCGCAGGTGCTTCTTCACCGTGAGGGGGTAGTAGGTGCCCCCCTTCACGGTGGCGTCGTTGGCGACGATGACGCAGGGCTGGCCGTTGACCCGGCCGATGCCGGTGATGAGGCCGGCGGCGGGAACCGGGTCGGCGTAAACCTCCCACGCCGCGAGCGGCGAGAGCTCGAGAAACGGGGCGCCGGGATCGAGGAGCGCGGCCACACGCTCGCGCGGCAGGAGCTTCCCGCGGCCCTGGTGCTTCTTCTTCGCTGCATCGCCGCCGCCGGCCCGCACGAGCGCGAGCTTCTCGTTCAGCTCCGCGACCTGGTGGCGCATCGCCTCCGCCGCAGCCTTGAATTCCGCGGAGGACGTCTTCAGCCTGGACTTGATGACGGCCATCTCGCTACGCGCGCGCCAGTTCGGCTTCGTAGGCGGCGAGAGTTGCCGCGTCGAAGCATGCGAAGACGATCTTTTCGGGCAGGGGATTCGAGCCAGCGAAACCCGCGCACTCGCGTACGGCGATTTTCGCCGCCTGCTCGAGGGGATACCCGTAGGCGCCGCAGCTAATCGCGGGAAAGGCGAGGGTCTTCAGCCCATGCGCGACCGCGAGCCTGAGGCTTTCCCGGTAGCAGGAGGCAAGCAGCTCCGGCTCGCCGCGCCGGCCCCCGCTCCAGACCGGCCCCACGGTGTGGATCACGTGTTTTGCGGGAAGCCTGTAGCCACCGGTGATCCGCGCCTGCCCCGTGGGGCAGCCGCCCAGCGTGCGGCACTCCTCCAGCAGCTGCGGGCCGGCCGCGCGGTGGATCGCGCCATCCACTCCGCCGCCGCCGAGCAGCGTCGTGTTGGCGGCGTTGATGATGGCGTCCACCTTGAGCGTGACGATGTTGACCTGCCGCGCTTCGAGCCCCGCCTTCATGTCACCATCCGCCGGTTTCGAGCCATTTCTCGACCTGGTCGAGCCGGTCCGAGCCCCAGAAGGGCTCGCCGTCGACGACGATATAGGGTGAGCCGAACACCCCGCGCGCGATCGCCGCATCCACTTCGGTGCGCAGCCGCTCCTTGACCACCGGGTCGTTGAGCGCCTGCGCGAGCGCTACTCTGTCCACTTCCAGCCCGGCGGCGACCTCGCACGTCACGTCGGGGCTGGAGATGTCGCGGTCCTCCGCGAAATAGGCATGGTAGAGCGCCTGCGCGAGCCGTTTCGCCAGCGCGGGATCCCGGTCGTTGATCCAGTAGAAGGCACGGCTCGGCGCGGTCGCGCCCACCGGGAATTTTGTCGGCAGCTTGAATGGCACCTTGAGCAACCGCGCGCTGCGCGCGAGATCGCGTTCGGCGTAATCGTTCTTGAGCGGGATCGACGCGAGCGGCCGCTGGTCGTTGATCTTGAATACCGCTCCGAGCAGGTGCGGGCGCCACACCACGCTGCGGCCATGCCTTGCCGCGAGGGTGTCGATGCGGGTGCTTGCCAGATACCCGTAGGGAGAGGAGAAATCGAAATAGAAGTCGATCGCGTTCGCCATGCAGGATATTCCTGTCAGCCGAGGCGCTCGAGAGCGATCGCGGTCGCCTCGCCGCCGCCGATGCAGAGCGCCGCGATCCCGCGCTTGAGCCGGTACTTCTCCAGGGCCGCGAGGAGCGTCACCATGATGCGCGCGCCGGATGCCCCCAGGGGGTGCCCGAGAGCGCAGGCGCCGCCGTGCACGTTGACCTTGTCGTGCGGGAGCCCAAGCTCGTGCATGGCCGCCATGGCGACCACCGCAAAGGCCTCGTTGATCTCGAACAGATCGGTCGTTTTTGCGTTCCACCCGGTTTTCTCGAAGAGCTTCCGGATCGCTTCCACCGGCGCCGTGGTGAACCACTGCGGCTCCTGGGAGTGACTGCTCACTCCGACGATTCTTGCCAGCGGGACGATCCCGCGTTCCTCTGCCGTGGAGAGGCGCATCAGCACCATGGCCGCCGCCCCGTCCGAGATCGAGCTCGAGTTGGCGGGGGTCACGGTGCCGTCCTTCCTGAAGGCGGGCTTCAACTGCGGAATCTTGTCGAGATTGGCCTTGAGCGGCTGCTCGTCAATCGTCACCACCAATTCGCCCTTGCCGCCGGCGACCGCGACCGGAACGACTTCCTTTGCAAAGCCGCCACTTCGAATCGCGTCCTGGGCGCGCGTGAGCGAGGTGATGGCGTAGCGGTCCTGCGCCTCGCGCGAAAAGCGGTACTTCGAGGCGCAGTCCTCGGCAAACGTCCCCATGAGGCGCCCGCGGTCGTAGGCATCCTCCAGCCCGTCGAGGAACATGTGATCCTTCACGTCGCCATGCCCGAGCCGCAGGCCCGCCCGTGCCTTGGGCAGCAGGTAGGGGGCGTTCGACATGCTCTCCATCCCTCCCGCGAGGATCACGTCGTGGGCGCCGAGCGAGAGCTGATCGCTGGCTAGCATGGCCGCCTTCATGCCGGAGCCACACACCTTGTTGATCGTCATGCAGCCGACGGCGGGCGGCAGCCCGGCGCCGAGCGCGGCCTGACGCGCTGGCGCCTGGCCCTGGCCGGCGGGAAGCACGTTGCCCATGATGACTTCCTGCACGTCCTCCGGCTTGATTCCGGCGCGCTCAACCGCTGCCCGGATGGAGATGGCACCGAGTTCCGGCGCAGCGAGCGATTTGAGGTCGCCCATGAAACCGCCCATGGGTGTGCGGGCAGCGGACACGATGACCACAGGATCGTCATTCATGTCGATGTCCTCTCGGCGGCGGTCTGTACGGGGTTCGAGAAGCCGCCCTCCATGAGCGCCTGGAGGGTCGGAAGCCGGATTCCGAGCCGGTTACAGAGGGGGGAATGCAGCCTAGCCATTTCTTCTTTCTTTTCAGAGTTAGTTAGTGGTCACTTCATAGGGGAAAAAGCACCGTCAGCGGGTTTGTCATCTGCCGTTCGTGCCGTGCTTCAACGCCGCTCGGGACGTGCCTGTGGAACCACGATTGGCCAGCCCTCATACCTCATTTTGCCCCGTCCGGACAGCGCCTGTTCCACCGGCTTTCCGCCTGCCCGCGATGTCCCGCCTGCGCTGCCTCAGAGCCCGCAAATCCTCAACGTGCGCAGTTCTGAAATCGGGTCGATGAGGCACTAACGCGTTTCCTCGTACAGCGCCCGTCCTATCAGCCACCGCCGGATTTCGGAGGTTCCGGCGCCGATCTCGTAGAGCTTGGCGTCGCGGAGCAGCCGGCCGGCGGGCGAGTCGTTGACGTAGCCGGTGCCGCCGAGGCACTGGATCGCTTCCAGCGCCATCCACGTCGCGCGCTCGGCCGCAAAGAGAATCGCGCCGGCCGCGTCCTTGCGCGTGATGTTGCCGGCATCGCACGCACGCCCGACGGCGTAGACGTACGCGCGGCTCGCGCTCGCCGCCACGTACATGTCGGCAAGCTTGCCCTGCATCAGCTGGAACTCTCCGATCGGCTGCCCGAACTGCTGGCGTTGGTGCAAGTACGGTATCACCGTGTCCAGACACGACTGCATGATCCCGAGGGGGCCTGCCGCAAGCACCGCGCGCTCGTAGTCGAGGCCGCTCATCAGTACCTCGACGCCCCCGCCCGGCGCGCCCAGCACGTTCTCCTCCGGCACTTCGCAATCCTGGAACACGAGCTCGCAGGTATCGGAGCCGCGCATGCCGAGCTTGTCGAGCTTTTGCGCGGTCGCGAAGCCCTTGCTGTCTTTCTCGACGATGAATGCCGTGATGCCGCGCGCGCTGGCCACGGGGTCGGTCTTCGCGTAGACGACCAGCACATCCGCGCCGGGCCCGTTGGTAATCCACATCTTGGAGCCGTTCAGCACGTAGC
>Ga0075352_1000158_pt1 | contig 10291 bp, 8 predicted proteins | sample Sandmound_TuleA__FD_120092 | JGI IMG/M metagenome (GOLD analysis project Ga0075352, IMG submission 120092) | Natural and restored wetland microbial communities from the San Francisco Bay, California, USA, that impact long-term carbon... | ecosystem: Environmental > Terrestrial > Soil > Wetlands ...
GATGCCGAATCCCCGCAGCGTCGCCGAGAGCTGTGCGGCAACCACGCGCTCCCCCATCGCGAACCAGGCCTGGTAGATGCCGGTCGTGAACGTGGGCACCCCAAAATAGGACACTGCGCCGAAATCGGCGATGGTCTCCATCAGCGCGAGTGCCGTGCCGGCGACGACGGCTGGGCGCGCGAGCGGCAGGGCCACTCGGAGGAAGATCGCGGTATTGCCCAGGCCGAGCGTGCGGCCCGCTTCGAGCAGGCTCGCCGATCGCTCCAGGAACGCGCCCCGCGCCAACAGGTACACGTAGGGGTAGAGGACAACGATGAACACCACGATCGCGCCCCCGAGCGAGCGCACATCGGGAAACCAGTAATCGGCCTTCGACCAGCCGGTCAGCCCGCGGAGCCAGGTCTGCACGGGTCCCACGAACTGCAGCAGATCGGTGTAGACGAACGCGATGACGTATGCGGGCATCGCGAGAGGCAGGATGAGCGCCCATTCGTAGGTGCGCCGGCCGGGAAACTCGTGCATGGCCGTGAGCCAGGCCGCCCCCACGCCGACCGCGGTCACGCCGGCTCCGACGCCAATCAGCAGCCAAAGCGTGTTCGCCGTGTATTCCGGCAGGACGGTCTGGGCAAGGTGCTGCCAGATGCCGGGCGTGCCCGCAGCGAACAGGTTGAAGAACACGCTCACGACCGGGGCCGCGCACAGCGCCCCGATCAGCATCGCGACCGTCGTCAGCCGCCCGAATCGCATCGACTTCCCGCAGCCTCCTGCGCGGATCCGCACTGTGTGCGATCATTATACGTATGTCTTTGAATTTACGTGAATCCAGCAACAGCGCGGCCGACGACAGCTGCCTCGTTGGCGATCCGCTGAGCCTGCCGCTGCTCGCGATCCGCGATCTGCGCCATGCGTACGGCTCAAACGAGGTGGTCCGCGGCCTCTCCCTCTCCCTGAACCGGGGGACGATCGGGTGCCTGCTCGGCGCAAGCGGTTGCGGCAAGACCACGGTGCTGCGCTGCATCGCGTGCTTCGAGCCGGTTCAGGCCGGCGAGATCTGGCTAAACGGCCAGCTCGTGAGCCGCCGCGGCGTGCGGACTCCGACCGAGGCGCGTCGCGTGGGCATGGTGTTCCAGGACTACGCGCTGTTCCCCCACCTCACCGTGGCGGAAAACGTTGCTTTCGGCCTGCGCGACGGGGACCGCGCCGCGCGCGGGCGCCGCGAGGATGAGGTGCTCGAGATCGTCCGGTTGAGCGGGCTGCGCGACAAGTACCCGGACGAGCTGTCCGGCGGGCAGCAGCAGCGCATCGCGCTCGCCCGCGCGCTTGCGCCGCGGCCTGACCTGCTGCTGCTCGATGAGCCGTTCTCCAACCTCGACGTGGAATTCCGGACGCAGCTCTCCATCGAGGTGCGGGACATCCTCAAGCACCAGGGCACCACCGCCATCCTCGTCACCCACGACCAGCACGAAGCGTTCAACCTGGCGGATGAAATCGGGATCATGCGCGGCGGGACGATCGAGCAATGGGATACGCCGTACCGCCTTTATCACGAGCCGGCGAACCGCTACGTCGCGGACTTCATCGGACAGGGCATGTTCCTGCCTGGCACGGTACTGGGGAAAGCCCGCATCAAGCTCGAGCTGGGCGTATTTCAGGGCAATACGTTCGACTGGCCGGAGGGTGCGGAAGTGGACGTCCTGCTGCGGCCCGACGACATCCTGCACGACGACGCCAGTCCGCTGCAGGTAACAGTGCTTCACAAGGCGTTTCGCGGCGCCCAGTTTCTCTACACGCTGCAGCTGCCCGCGGGCGGCCGCGTGATGTCGCTCGTGCCCAGCCACCACAACCACGCGATCGGCGAGCGGATCGGGATCCGCCTGGAGATCGATCATCTGGTTGCGTTTCGCCGCGACGCGGCGCACGCGCGCTAGTATTCCTGCAAGAACCTCGTGCGGAGTTCGCGCGCCAGCTCGTCGATCGCGAGCGCATAATTCACGCTGCGGTTGTAGCGCGTGATCACGTAGAAGTTGTGGAGCCCGAGCCAGTAGCTCGGCCCGGTTTCGGATTCGGCCGTGATCAGGGCCGCCTCGGGCTCTTCGTCGACCGGCGCGGACGGCAAAACGCCGCGCCGCTTGAGCTCCCCCACCTTGAGCTGGGGCTTGATACCCAGCTCGAGCAGCGCGCCGGCGCCATTGCCGTCGACTTCGGCCGGCACCGCGATGATCTGGCCCTCGCGCCAGCCGTGCGACTTGTAGTAATTGGCCACACTTCCGATGGCGTCGGCGGGCGAGCCTACGAGGTCGCGCTTACCGTCGCCGTCGAAATCCACCGCATAGCGCCGGTAGCTGCTGGGAAGAAACTGCGGTATGCCGATGGCCCCGGCGTAGGAACCCTTCACCCGTATGGCATCCAGCCGCGCTTCGCGTGTCAGCAGCAGGTACTGCTCGAGCTCCGACCGGAACCGCTGGGCGCGCGGCGGATAGTTGAATGCCAGCATGGACAGCGCCTCGAGCACTCCGAACCTGCCCGTGTTGCGCCCGTAGATCGACTCCACGCCGATGGTGGCGACGATGATCTCCTCGGGAACTCCGAATACACGATGCGCCCGTGCCAGCGTGTCGGCGTTTTCCTGCCAGAACTTGAGTCCGCCGTTGATTCGCACGGCGTCCACGTAGCGACTGCGGAATTGGTACCACGGCAGCGCGGTCAGCGGCGCCGAGATCATGCTGATCACGGCGGGATTGGGCTCCACCCGGGCGAACAGCTTGCGCAGCGACTCTCCGTTGAATTGGTGCTTCTGCACCATGTCCTGGATGAACGCCTCGACCTCCGGCGCGAGCTGCTCCTGGGCGGATGCAGGTGCGACAGCCGCGAGCAGCATTGCCCCCATCAGGAGCAGCGTCCGCGAGCGGGAGGTCAAAATGGCGGAGAGAGTGGGATTCGAACCCACGATACGCTTGCGCGTATACCGGTTTTCGAGACCGGCCCGTTCAACCGCTCCGGCATCTCTCCGCGGGGAAACGCGACTGCGGCTCCAGAGCGAAGGCGCGATTCTACCAATGCGCACAGGGGTCGGCCTAGCTGGGTCGGAGGACGGCGGCGCCATTGAGATACGGCCGCAGAGGCGCCGGGACAGAAACGCTACCGTCGGCGTTCTGGTGGTTCTCGAGCACGGCAACGAGCGTGCGCCCGACCGCCAGGCCCGAGCCGTTCAACGTGTGCACGAACTCGGTCCGGCCCTTCTCGTTGCGGAAGCGCGCCTGCATGCGGCGGGCCTGGAACGCCTCGAAGTTGCTGCACGAGGAGATCTCGCGATACGTCTGCTGTCCCGGCAGCCAGACCTCGATGTCGTAGGTCTTGGCCGCGGCGAAGCCCATGTCGCCCGTGCACAGCGTGACCACGCGGTACGGCAGATCGAGCTGCTGGAGCACCGTTTCGGCATGCCCGGTCAACTGCTCCAGGCAATCGTACGAGCTCTGCGGCTGCACGATCTGCACCAGCTCGACCTTGTCGAACTGGTGATTGCGGATCATCCCGCGCGTGTCCTTGCCATAGGAGCCCGCCTCGCGCCGGAAACACGGCGTATGGCAGACGTACCGCAGCGGCAACTCCCCTCCCGGAACAATGCTCTCCCGCACCATGTTGGTGACCGGCACTTCCGCGGTCGGGATGAGATAGAGATTGTCGGCCTGAATATGGAACAGGTCCTCATGAAACTTGGGCAGCTGGCCGGTGCCGCGCATGCTGTCCGGCGACACCAGGTACGGAGAATAGATCTCCGTGTAACCGTGCTCGCGCGTGTGCAGATCCAGCATGAACTGCGTCAGCGCCCGGTGGAGCCGCGCCGCCGGCCCCTTCATGAGCACGAACCGGGCGCCACTGATGCGCGCCGCCGCGTCGAAATCGAGGCCCAGCGCCGCGCCGATATCCACGTGGTCCTTCACGGGGAATTCGAACATGCGCGGCGCGCCGATCCGGCGCACTTCCGGATTGTCCGCCGAGGATTTGCCGGCCGGCACGCTCGCGTGGGGCACATTGGGAATGCCGAGCAGAAAATCGTTCACGCGGGCCTGCACCGACTCCAGCTCCTGCTCCAGCGCCTTCAGCCGGTCCGCCTGCGCGTTGACCTCAGCCATCAGCGGGGCCGCGTCCGCGCCTTTCGCCTTCAGCTGGCCGACCTGCTTCGAGAGCTGGTTACGCCTCGCCTGGAGTTCCTGTGTCTCGGTCTGCACCGCCTTGCGGCCGGCTTCGAGTTTCTCGAACTCGCCCACGGGAAAGTTGTAGCCGCGGTCCGAGAGCCGCTTCGCGACGCCGGCGAGGTCGGTGCGCAGGAGTTGAACATCGAGCATGCGGGAGGTCTTGGGTCGTTATCGGCGCGACATTATCTCGGAGTTTGCCGGACGCTGCCAGAAGGTCAGTCTTTTCCCGGCTTGGATCTCGCCTTCCGGTCGAGCTGCCGCAGGCGCTCGAGATGCTCCCGGATCCGGGCTTCGAGCCCCCGGTCGGTCGGGCGGTAGAACTCCGACTGCTTCATCCCATCCGGAAAATAATTCTCACCCGCGGCATACGCGTCCGCCTCGTCGTGCGCATAGCGGTAGCCCGCTCCGTAGCCGAGATCCTTCATGAGGCGGGTGGGAGCGTTGCGCAGTCGCTCGGGCACCGGTCGCGACGCGTCCCCGCGTACCAGCTCCCGCGCCGCTCCGAACGCCACATAGGCCGCGTTGCTCTTCGGCGCGATCGCCATGTACAGGGCTGCCTCGGCCAGCGCCAATTCCCCTTCCGGCGAGCCCAGCCGCTCGTAGGTCTCGCAGGCATCGAGCGCCACGCGCAGCGCGCGCGGGTCGGCGAGGCCGATGTCCTCGACGGCCATGCGCACGAGCCGCCGTCCGAGGTAGAGGGGGTCGGCGCCGCCATCCAGCATGCGCGTCAGCCAGTAGAGCGCCGCGTCCGGCGCCGAGCCGCGCACCGACTTGTGCAGGGCCGAGATCTGGTCGTAGAACTGCTCGCCCCCCTTGTCGAAGCGGCGCAGCCGCTGCGCAAGCGTCTCGCGCATGAAGGCCTCGTCGACCTCGCGGCGCCCCGCCTCCTCCGCCGCGATCCCGATCTGCTCGAGCATGTTGTAGAGTCGCCGCGCGTCCCCGTCGGCGGTGGCGACCGCGAGCTCCCGCGCCTCGTCGGAAAACTTGAGGCCGCCCAGAGCGGCGTCACGCGCACGGTCAAACAGCTTGCCGAGCTCCTCATGGGTAAGCGGCTGCAGCACGTATACCGCGGCCCGCGACAGCAACGCGCTGATCACCTCGAACGACGGGTTTTCCGTGGTGGCACCGATGAAGGTCAGCAATCCCCGCTCGACGTGCGGCAGGAACGCATCCTGCTGCGCCTTGTTGAAGCGGTGCACCTCGTCGACGAACAGGATGGTGCGCCGGCCCGACTGCTGGAGCGTCAGCTCGGCGCGGGCAACTGCGTCCCGAATGTCCTTCACCCCGGCGAGCACAGCGGACACCGCGATGAACTCGGCGTCGAAGGCCCGCGCCATGAGCCGCGCGAGCGTAGTCTTGCCCACGCCCGGCGGTCCCCACAGAATCATGGAATGAGGCCTGCCCGCCTCGAACGCGAGCCGCAGCGGCTTGCCGGGCCCGAGCAGGTGATCCTGGCCTACGAACTCCTCGAGTGTGCGCGGCCGCAGCCGGTCGGCGAGCGGGGCCTGCGGGTCTCTCTTCTGAAAGAGATCATTCACTGATGACATCCGCGCCCTTGGGCGGCGTGAAGCGGAACGCCTCCGGCGCGAGCTTCGCGTTGCGCTCGATGGTCGAGAACTTGATCACGGTGATCTGCCCGAACTGGTCACGCAGCTCCATCATCTCGAGCCCCGATTTTCCGAACCCGAGGTTGATCCGCTCGAACGCCGTATCGCGCGTCCGCGGCACCGCCTCGAGCCAGTCGAGCCCGTCGCGGCTGCCCTGGGCCTTCAGCACGTAATCCTTCTCGATCTCGTTGCTGCCAGCGAGAAGCGCCGCCGGGCTCGAGCCGAGCGCGCGGTCGACGCGGCGCACGGTCACCTGGTTGAGATCCTTGTCGTAGAGCCACACCCGGGAGCCGTCGCCGACGATCACCTGCTCGTAGGGCCGGTCGTACTCCCAGCGGAACCGGCCCGGCCGCGCGAACTGCATGGTGCCGGTCACCTGCTGCAGAGTCTTCAGGTCGCGGTCGAGCACGATCTGCGCGAAGTGTGCGCGCGCGGTCGTCGTCTGTTGCAGCAGCGATTTCAATTCGTCGACCGACGCGGCGCCGAGCGCCACGCCCGGGGCCAGCAACAGAAGCAGCAGGGCGCGAGCCATCAGAATTTCTTGATGCGATCGATCGAAACGATGTAACCGGACCGCAGTCTCACCGCCGTGGTAAACGGGTTGGCCACCGTGGGAAAGTAGTAGAACGTGCGATCGTAGTCGGCCAGATTGTCCACCGCCTCGTAATCCGGGCGGCCGGCGCGCACCAGCAGCTCGCCTTCCGTCATCCCGCGCTGCAGGCGAATGTAGACGTCAAAATCCATCCCGCGCACGGATGGAAGCGTCGGGGTCGGCACCCCCTCCACCTGCCACCGCTGCACGGCAACCGGCCTCGGATCGTTCGAACCTGCGGTCTCGATGGTGCCCCCGGGCCGGGTATCGACCGGCCTCGAGCGCAGTTCCGCCGGCGGCGTTTCGCCGTAATTGACCACCCCCCTTTCATCCACCCAGCGGTAGGCTTCAGCGGCAAGGCAGGTGCCGGCCGCCGCGGCAATGAGCGCGCCCACCAGGCAATTGAAGGTCGGAGGCATGTTCGTGGTGATGCTCGTTGAGACAGCGGCCGGCACCGCAGATTCCTTGCCGGCGCTAACGCTCTTCCGTTGCCGCTGCCGGCGCCAGCACCTCGCGGTTGCCGTTCGTCTGCATCGCCGACACCAGTCCCGACCGCTCCATCTGCTCGATCAGGCGCGCTGCCCGGTTGTAGCCGATCCGGAGGTGGCGCTGCACCAGGGAGATGGAAGCGCGCCGGGTCCTCAACACGATCGCGACCGCCTGATCGTAGAGCGGATCGGACTCTCCGTCCGGCGCTTCGAGCGCCCCGTCCTCGACCTCCTCCAGCTCCGGCCCTTCCAGCACGCTGTCCAGGTACTGCGGGCGCGCGAGTTTCTTGAGGTATTCCACGACCTTGTGCACCTCGTGATCGGCGACGAACGCGCCGTGCACGCGCTGCGGGTAGCCGCTTCCCGGCGGAAGGAACAGCATGTCGCCCTGCCCGAGCAGCGATTCCGCGCCCATCTGGTCGAGGATGGTGCGCGAGTCGACGCGCGCCGACACCTGGAACGCAATGCGCGAAGGAATGTTGGCCTTGATGAGACCGGTGATTACATCCACCGACGGTCGCTGCGTGGCCAGAATGAGGTGTATGCCGGCCGCGCGCGCCTTCTGTGCCAGCCGCGCGACCAGCTCCTCCAGCTTCTTGCCCACGACCATCATGAGATCGGCCAGCTCGTCGATGACGACGACAATGAGCGACACTTCGTGCAGCGGCTCCGCCGTCGCCGGGTCCGGCGCAAGCGGATCCAGTATCGGCTGCTTGGCCTTCGCCGCCTCGCGCACTTTCTGATTGAGGCTGCCCATGCTGCGCACACCCAGCGCATTCATGAGCTTGTAACGCCGGTCCATCTCCGCGACGCACCAGTTGAGCGCGTTCGCGGCCTGCCGCATGTCGGTCACGACCGGGGCCAGCAGGTGCGGAATGCCCTCGTAGACCGACAACTCGAGCATCTTGGGGTCGATCAGGATCAGCCTGACTTGGGAGGGCGGCGACTTGTAGACCAGCGAGAGCAGCATCGCGTTGATCCCCACGGACTTGCCCGAGCCGGTAGTGCCGGCTATCAGGAGGTGCGGCATGCGCTGCAGCTCGGCGACAACCGGGTTGCCGGCGATGTCCTTGCCGAGGGCCAGCGTCAGCGGCGAGGAGACGTTCGCATAGACTTCGGAGCTGAGAATTTCCGACAACCGCACGATCTGGCGCGTGGGATTGGGGATCTCGAGCCCCATCAGGCTCTTGCCCGGTATCGTCTCGATCACTCGGATGCTGACTACCGACAGCGCCCGCGCGAGGTCCTTCACGAGATTGATGATCTGGCTGCCCTTCACTCCGATGGCGGGCTCGATTTCGAAGCGGGTGATGACCGGGCCGGGATAGGCGGCGACGACCTTGACCTCGACCCCGAAGTCGAGGAGCTTCTTCTCGATCAGGCGCGAGGTGAACTCGAGCGTCTCCGCGCTCAGAACCTCGAGATTCTTCTCCGGCTCGTCGAGCAGGCTCAATGGGGGCAGCATCGTGTCGGGCAGGTTCTCGAACAGCGGCACCTGCTTTTCGCGCTCGACGCGCGCCGATTTGGGAATCGCGGCGGCTGGAGGCTCGATGCGAATCGGCTCGTGGATTTCCAGCTTCTTCTTGCTGACTTCGACCACCTCCTCGCGCTCGATCGTCGCCTGCGCGCCGGCACGCCGGTCCTCGCGCTCCTGCCACTTGCGCAGCAAGAGGGCGTAGGCGGTCTCCACCCACCCACCGAGGCGCTCGATCACGGACAGCCACGACACCCCGCTGAAGAGGCTCAGTCCGGCCGCGAGAAGCACGAGGAGGATCAACGTCGCGCCTGTGTAACCCAGCGCCTGGGCGAGCGCTCCGCCGAACATTGCGCCCAGCATTCCGCCCGGCGCCTGCGGCAGCACCGCCTTCAAGCTATAGAGGCGTATCGCCTCTAACCCGCAGCTCGCCGCGAGCACGACGGCGAAACCGACGGCGGCAACGGCATAGGACCGCTGGTCTCTGACTTCGTCGGCCTCGATGTGGCGGAATCCCGACCAGACGACGGCCCCGCCAAACACCACCCACCAGTACGCGGACACGCCGAAGAGCAGCAGCATGACGTCCGCAATCCACGCCCCCACGCGGCCGCCGGCGTTGCGTATCGATCCGATTTCGGTCAGGCCGTGGGACCATCCCGGGTCGGCCCGGTCGTAGGTATAGAGCGAGAGCGCGAGGAAGAGGGCGACCCCGAGCAGCGCAAACCACCGGAACTCGCGGATCAGGGCGGCGAGTTTGGGCGGCAGCGGGTTTTTCGCCGCGCGCGCCGGACTCTTTTCGCTCAATAACATCAACTTACTCATTTAACGTTTTGATTGTACATCGAAAGGACCTGTCGCAAGCACTTGCCCCCGCTCCGGGCAGCGCGGCGGTGGCGCCGCTGCAGAGTACTATGCTGCGAACTGTACATAAAAACCCCGCCTTAGGGGCGGGGTCGGTTGAGGCCGGAGCGGCGCGCGGCTACCGCACGACGCAGTCGTCGACCTGTAATTGCGGGCGGCCGCTGACGCCCGCAGCGAACGGCAACGGGATCAGGTTGAGGCCGGGGTCACGGGGCAGCAGGGCGGGCGACGTTTGCCGGTCGCGAGCAAAGCCGAACTGGCCCTCGTCGATAACTTGCGAGCCGCCCTCGTTGCGCATGATGTAGCGCCCAGTGAGCGTCCTGTGATAGACGCCGGCCGCAAGCTTCTCGCAGCCCGCGACCGCGCCCTCGCAGCTGCCGGATGTATTGTCAATCGTGTCGCCGGACGAGCCGCGAATGCCAATCGACGCAGTCCCAGTGTTGATCAGGTACGCATCCGGATTGCCGCGCTTGCCGACGAGTCCGGTGACCGTGCGCATGCTGCCTTTGACGAGCCGCAGGAGCGAACTGTCGTCCTGTGGCCGGTCCTGCACGAAGTGATAACGCTCGACCTTGATCTGCGTGTTGGGCCGCAGTGTGAGTGAGCTGCCATCGGTGAAATTGATCTGCGCGTAGCTGTCGCGCTGCGTCGTCAGCACATCGCCCGGATAGATCTCGGACCGCTGGGACAGGATGCGCGTGCTGCCGTCGGCGCGCTGCACGGAAAGCGTACCGCTCAGGTGGGTGACTGTGCCCGCGCCGGCGGCGAGCGCCGCCGTGCTGGCAAGCACCAGCGCCAGTAATGCCGGGCCTAGAATCTTTCGCAATCCGAACTTCACCATGCCTCTCAGCCCCTGTTTCCCGGGTGGTCTGCGCCCAACCCCTTGTCAGAAAGGCAAAATTTATGCCACGGCCGGCGGACGGGGACCGTGACGCAATCCGCGGCAACGGTGCGCCCGCGCCGTGAAATAGTGCCGGGATGGATCTTTCGCGACGTCGCGTCGGTTAGGGCGCGACTGCAAACCGCCGCCCCGCGGCCGCGGGGCAGCGTGCTTCAACTGTGGGGGGGAC
>Ga0075352_1000160_pt1 | contig 10095 bp, 7 predicted proteins | sample Sandmound_TuleA__FD_120092 | JGI IMG/M metagenome (GOLD analysis project Ga0075352, IMG submission 120092) | Natural and restored wetland microbial communities from the San Francisco Bay, California, USA, that impact long-term carbon... | ecosystem: Environmental > Terrestrial > Soil > Wetlands ...
CGCGTTGTCGCAGATATTCGTGATCTCGCTCCAGGACGCGAACCTCCAGAGCTACCGGCGCGGCGTGGCTTCGTATCTGGACATGCTCACCCGAAACGCCTTCGGCAACTATCGCCAGCTGCTCCAGGACGTGACGCTGCATCCGATGATGGGCCTGTACCTTTCGCACTTGCGCAACCGCAAGGAGGATCCGGCAACCAACCGCGTACCCGACCAGAACTACGCCCGCGAGGTGATGCAGCTGTTCTCGATCGGCCTCTATCGATTGAACCCGGACGGCACGCTCATGCTCGACGGCAGCGGGCAGCCGATCGAAACCTACGGCCCCAACGACATCGTCGGCCTGTCGCGCGTGTTCACGGGTTTTTCCTGGGCGGGCTGCCCCAATACATCCACCAGCTGCTTCAACGGCTCCGGGACTCAGTCTCCGAACCGGGAAGTGATGCCCATGCAGGCCTTTCCGCAATTCCACTCGGTATCGGAAAAAACCTTCCTCGGGACGACCATTCCGACGAGCACCGCCTCGGATCCCATGGGAGATCTGAACCGCGCGCTCGACGTGATCGCGCTCCATCCCAACGTCGGCCCGTTCATCGGGCGGCAGTTGATCCAGCGCCTGGTGACGAGCAACCCATCGCCGGCATACGTCGGACGGGTCGCCCAGGCGTTCAATTCCGGACGCTACCAGTCGGGCGCCTACAGTGTGGGCACGGGCCAGCGCGGCGACCTTAAAGCGACGATCACGGCGATCCTGCTCGACATCGAGGCGCGTACCGTGCCCACCAGCGACCCCGGCAAGACGCGCGAGCCCATTCTCAGGCTCGCCCAGTGGATGCGGGCCTTCTACGCACGGTCCGCCTCGGGCATTTTCCTGGTCGGCACGACCGACGATCCGGCCAGCTCGCTGGGCCAGTCGCCGATGCGCTCGCCGACGGTGTTTAACTACTACCGCCCCGGCTACGTGCCGCCCAACACCGCGATCGCCACGGCGGGCCTGGTGGCTCCCGAGCTGCAGATCGTCAACGAGGTCTCCGTGGTCGGCTACTCGAACTTCATGCGCAGCATCGTGCAGAACGGCGCCGGGTCCAATTCGCCGCGCGACGTCCAGCCGGACTACACCGCCGAGATGGCGCTCGCCCACGACGCCAATCTCCTGGTCGATCGCGTGAGCCTTCTTCTCACCGCCGGCTCAATGAGCGCGGGAACCCGGAGTCTCATAGTCACCGCGGTCAATTCGATCCCGTACCCGGGCTCCAACGCGACGACCGCCCGCCTGAATCGCGCGCGGCTCGCCGTGTTTTTCACGCTGTCGTCGTCCGACTACCTCGTCCAGAAATAACCTTCGGAGGAACTCCATGCGCGCGTCCCGCCGCCGGTTTCTCAAGACGTGCTCGCTGATGTCGATCGCGGGCGCGGCCAGCCCATTCGCCCTCAACCTCGCCGCAATCAGCGCGGCCTCGGCGCAGACGCTCCCAGGCTACAAGGCGCTGGTGTGCCTCTTCTTCTACGGCGGGAACGACCACACCAATACCTTCATCCCGTACGACCTCGCGTCGTACGGCGAGTACAGCGCGTCGCGCTCATCGATCGCGATTCCCCGCGACGCGGCGCTCGCCGCCAACGCCACCGGTCCGGTCGCGTCGCAGGGTGGGCGTGAATTTGCCTTCAATCCCGCGTTGACCGCATTCAAGACCCACTGGGACGCGGGCCGACTCGCGGTGGTCGCCAACGTCGGGCCGCTGGTCGTGCCGACGACCAAGGCGCAGTACCAGAACCGGTCCGTGCCGCTGCCGCCGAAGCTGTTCTCGCACAACGACCAGCAGGCGGTGTGGCAGGCGTATCGGCCGATCGGGGAAGGCGCGAACATCGGCTGGGGCGGCCGGATCGGCGATCTGCTCGCGGGCCAGAATGCGAACGCGCTGTTCACGTGCATATCCGCGGGCGGTAGCTCGGTATTCCTTTCGGGTGTGAACGTCCTCCAGTATCAAGTCGGCTCGAGCGGGCCCACGTCCATCTCCGGCATCTCCGGCACGATCTACGGCTCCGGAACCGCGGCATCAACCGCCTACCGCAGCCTGATCACGGGCACGAGCCCGAACCTCATCGAGAATGAACTGCGCGTGGTCACGAACCGGTCGATCACGGCGAACCAGCAGCTCGCCGCGGCGCTTCCGGCGGCATCCACGCTGGTGCCGGCGATCCCCGCCAACAACAATCTCGCCTCGCAGCTCGGTGTCATCGCCCGCATCATCGCCGCACGGACGACGCTCGGGTCGAACCGGCAGGTTTTCCTGGTCAGCATCGGCGGCTTCGATAGCCACGACTTCCTCCTCACCCAGCATGCCCAGCAACTGACCCTGGTGAACAACGCGGTGGACGCGTTTTACTCCTGGCTCGTGCAGCTGGGCGTGCAGAACGACGTGACGCTCTTCACCGCTTCGGATTTCGGGCGCACGCTCACCTCGAACGGCGATGGGTCGGACCACGGCTGGGGCTCGCATCATTTCGTCCTCGGCGGCTCGGTCGTGGGCCGCGACGTCTACGGATTCTTCAGCCCCACGGTGTTCGGCTCCAGCGTCGACATCGGGCAGGGAAACCTGGTTCCGGGCATCGCGGTCGATCAGTACGCGGCAACGTTCGGGCGCTGGCTCGGAGTGAGCGACACCGACATGCCGCTCGTCCTCCCCAACATCGTCAACTTCAGCCCGCGCTACGTGAGCTTGCTGCCCTGAGATGATTCCTCGGATCGGTATCAGGCGTTCGGTTGGCGTGGCGCTGCTGCTCGCACTTGCTGCATGCGGGGGCGGTGGCGAGGACGCGCCGCCGTCTTCCGCGCCGCCTCCCGCAGCGGGACTCCAACCGACGCTCACGTCCATTCAGGCGAACGTGTTCACACCGAGTTGCGCCAAGACACTCTGCCACGCCGGGCCTGGGGCTCAAGCCGGGCTGAGGCTCGATCCGGGCTTCAGCTGGGGACTATTAGTCAATTTCGTGAGCTCTCAGGACATGATGCGCACCCGCGTGATCCCGACGGATCCGGATGGAAGCTTTCTCATCCAGAAACTCGAGGGAGCGGTGGGGATAATCGGTGCCCGCATGCCGGCGGACGGCCCGCCCTATCTGCAGCAGGCGACGATCGACGTGATCCGCCAGTGGATCCAAAACGGCGCCCTGAATAATTGACGCGCCGGCCGGAATGCCCCGAGGCCCGCGGGCGGGGTAAACTGTCGCCTCTCCTCAATTCCCGGGAACCGCATGTCGCTTCTCGAGTGGTCCGAGGCACTCCATCTCGGCCAGCCGGTCATGGACGAGACGCACCGCGAGTTTGTCGACCTGCTCAACCGCTTCGGCGCGGCGAATGACGCGGAGCGCCTCGCGCGGCTCGACGAATTCATCGCCCATACCGAGGCGCACTTCCGCCAGGAAGAGGCGTGGATGGAGCGCATGCAATTCCCGCCGCTGGGCTGCCACCGCACCGAGCACGAAGGGGTGCTCGAGGTCATGCGGGAAGTGAGGAAGCGCATCGCCGGTGGGGAGTCGCACTACGCAGCAGTGTTGGCGCAGGCGATCGCCGAGTGGTTCCCGCTGCACGCGCAGTCGATGGATACCGTCCTCGCCCTGTTCATCCGGGAGAGCGGATTCGATGTGAAGGCCGCCGCCGCGCTAGAAAAAAACGGGGCGGCCTGAGCCGCCCCGCTTTCAGCGCGGAACTTTCGCGTTGCGCCGTTTCTAGGCCCTCAGCATCTCCGGCTTGATCGGCAGCTTGCGGATGCGCTTTCCCGTTGCGGCGAAGATCGCGTTGCACACGGCGGGCGCGATGGGCGGTGTTCCCGGCTCGCCGCCGCCGCCCTGTTCCCCCTCACCTTCCAGTATGTGCACCTCGACCCTGGGCATCCCGTCCATGCGCACCATCTTGTAGTCATTGAAATTCGACTGCTCGACGCGCCCGTTCTTGATCGTAATGTCGCCATAGAGTGCCGCGCTGAGCCCGTAGCAAATGGCGCTTTCGACCTGGTACTTCAGCATCTCCGGATTGACCACCCAGCCCGAATCGATCGCGGCCACCACCCTGTGGACCTTGACGTTGCCGTCCTTTGCCACCGACACCTCTGCGACCTGAGCGACGTACCCGCCGTAGGCGAAATGCGCAGCGATGCCGCGGTGCACGCCGGCGGGCAGCGGCTTGCCCCAGCCCGCGCGCTCCGCCGCCATGTCGAGCACCCCGCGCAGCCGTGCCGCGATCGGCTTGTTCAGCAGCTGCCGGCGGTATTGGTAAGGATCCTTCCCAGCAGCATGCGCCAGCTCGTCCACGAAGCTCTCCAGGATGAAGCCGTTCTGGGAGTTGCCGACCGAGCGCCAGAATCCCGATGGCACGCCGGGGTTGTTGTTGACGTAGTCCACCAGCACGTTGGGTATGTCGTACGGGAAATAATCGCCGGCGCCCTGCGTGGACGTCGGATCGTGGCCGTCCTTGCGCAGGAAGTGCCCGAACGTCTTGAAGTAATGCAGGATGGAAGTGCCGACGATGCGATGGCGCCACGCGGTCGGCATGCCGCCCGGCCCGAGCGACGCCTGCAACACGTTGTGCGAGGCTGGGCGATAGAAGTCATGCTGGATATCGTCCTCACGCGTCCACACCACTTTGACCGGCACGTTGCCCGCGGCGCGCGACGTGTCCACCGCGTCCAGCACGTAATCGCTCTCGAGCCGCCGCCCGAAACCGCCGCCCAGATAGGTGGTGTGTATCGTGATGGCCTTGGGCGGCAGGCCCGTCAACTGCGACACCCAATGCTGGTTCCACGACTGTGCCTGGGTTGAGGCCCAAATCTCGACCGAGTCGCCCTTGAAGTGCGCGGTGGCGTTCATCGGCTCCATGCACACGTGCGCGAGGAACGGCACCTCGTACGACGCCTCGACGCGCTTGGCCCCGCCCGCCAGCGCGGCCCCCACGTCTCCTGTCTTCAGGCGCTCGGCGGCCGTGGGGCCCTTCGCAAGCTCGGCCCAGCTCCGATACAGATCGGGCGAGCTCACCTTCGCCATCGACCCCTCGTCCCAGGCGATCGCAAGCGCATCGCGACCCTTCTTCGCTGCCCAGAAGCCGTCGGCGACCACCGCCACTCCGGAACTGACCTGCACGACCTTCTTCACGCCCGGCACCTTGAGCGCCTGCGTTGCGTCGAAGCTCTTCACCTTGCCGCCGAACACGGGGCACTTGGCGATCACTGCGGTCAGCAACCCGGGCCGCCTCACATCCATGCCGTAGATCGGCTTGCCGGTGACCTTAAGCGGCAGGTCGTGGCGCGGTGTCGATTTGCCGATGATCTTGAACTCGGACCGCGGCTTGAGCGCCGGCTCATCCGGCGCCATCATCTTCGCCGCGTCATTCGCGACCGATCCGTAGGACACCTTGCGGCCGCTTGGCTTGTGGATGACGTAGCCGTTCTCGGCGACGCACTCGGAGCGGAGCACCTGCATCTTCTCGGCGCCGGCGGAAACCAGCATGAATCGCGCCGCGGCGCCTGCGCGCCGCGCCACTACTCCGACGTTGCGCACGCTGGAGCTGCCCCCCGTCGCCTGGAAGCCGCCCACCGCCTTGAAGCCTATGTAGCGCGGGTTGCCGAACGCCGGATCGATGCCGCCCTGCTCGATATGCACGTTCTTGAGATCGACCTCGAGCTCCTCGGCGATCAGCATCGAGAGAGAGTTGTGACAGCCCTGTCCCATTTCCGATTGGCCGCATACGACGGTGACCTTGCCGTCGGTACCGATCGTGACGTAGGCGTTGAGCTTGGCCTCGCCCGCTGCTTCCGCGATGCGGGCCGTCCCCGGGATGCAGAAGCCGATCGCGAGCCCGCCGCCCGCTGCGGCGCCCGCCTGAAGGAAGGTTCTCCTGCCTTGATTGACTGTGGCACGCATGTCACGCCCCCTTTCTCATCATCGCCGCTGCGGTCTGGATGGCCTTGCGGATGCGGTTATAGGTGCCGCAGGTGCAGATGTGCCCGTCCATGGCTTTCTCAATCTCGCTCTCGCTCGGGTTCGCATTCTTTGCAAGCAGCGCCGCCGCCGACATGATCTGTCCCGACTGGCAGTAGCCGCATTGGGGTACTTCCTCGGCAATCCAGGCTTTCTGCAGCGGGTGCGCGCCGGTACGGGACAGGCCTTCAATCGTGGTGATCTTCCTGCCTGCGACCCGCGCTGCCTGCGTGTTGCAGGAGCGAACCGGCTCTCCGTCCACATGCACAACGCATGCTCCGCACAGCGCAATGCCGCAGCCGTACTTCGCGCCCATGAGGCCGAGGTTGTCGCGCAGCACCCAAAGAAGCGGAGTCTCCGGATCCTCGAGACTGACCTTTTGGGATCTTCCATTGACATTGAGTTCGAGGGTGGTGGCCATCTTGTTCTCCTCCTGGGTGATGCGGTGGGGCACCCAATTTATTCCTGCTGCATCATGCTGACAAGCCGCCGCAAAAGGCCATGATTTTCTTGAAGATCAGCCCAGCAGGAAGCGCGCGACGACCGCGATCTGCCGCGGGTCCATCAATGCGGGTGCGTGGCCGGCGCCTTCGAACTCCACGACCTGCACGTTCGGTTTCTCCGTCCGCATCCGCTCCACGGTGGCGCGCGTGAGCACGTCGGAATCCGCGCCGCGCAGCACCAGTACAGGGCAGCGCACCTGCGCCCAGGTGCTCCACAGGTCGATTCCGGTAAGAAAGTTGGGGCCGAGCGGAAACTCCGGATCGGAGTGGCCGCCCAGCGAATTGCCGATTCCCGGGTCGTAACGCAGGCGGTAGTCGCCCTTCGCGGCCACGTGCACGCTGTGACGGGCAAGATGGCGCCATTGCTTGTCCGTGAGCCGGCCGAACGGCGCGCAGACGTCGCGCAGCCAGGACTCGGCTGCCGCCAGGGACGGGAACGACCGCCCGCCGCCCACGTAGCCCTTCAACCGGTAGAGCGAGCCCCACGAGACGAACGGTCCGACGTCGTTCAGCACGAGCCGGCGGATCGGCGAGCCCGGCTTCGCGGCCAGGAGCATCCCGATGAGGCCGCCCATCGAGGTGCCGACCCAGTCGATCCGTTTCGAGGCGCGCCGGAAAGCGGGCCAGCGCCCGAACAGGCCGGACAGCACCGACCGCCTCGGCGCTGTCACCCGCGCAAGTAGAACTGCGGCGTCGGCAAGATAGGTGGAGAAACGATAGTCACTCTTGTCTGCGAGCCATTCGCTGTCGCCGCGCCCGACGACGTCCGGGCAGATCACCCGGCATTTCCGCGCCAGCTCGGCGGCGAGGAAATCGAAATCGCGGCTGTTGCGCGCAAGACCATGCACGCACAGCACCACGTGATCGCTCGCGACAGGCCCCCAGTCAAGGTAGGCGACGCGGTGAAAGCCCGCCGGCGACAGGCAGAGGACGGAACCGCGCGAATAACTCATGGCCGCATTGCCGAGACAATCATCATGCTGGCGCGCGAACGTCGCCGTTGCGCGTGTTCACCGGGCAAAGCGCTTCGCCGTTTCGGCGCTCTTCGCCTTCTCGATGAATTGCTGCGCATCTTCGGCGAGCAGCAGGCGGTTCGCCACGAGGTTCTTCACCGCTTCCTCCACGCGCCGCGCGTAGCCGGCGTGGTCGCCGTAGCGCTCCTCGAGCGAAAGGCGGGGGTCGTTCTTCGCCTCGCGCTCGGCGCGGGAGGCTGCGAACGGAACGTAGGTGCCGAAGCGGTCGCATAGCTCGCCTTCGACATAGGGCGCCTTGTAGAGGTTCCAGCCGGTGTAGGTTCCAAGCGGCGCTGCGACGTCCGGCAGCAGGATCCCCGAGGTCTCGTTGCCGTCGACGTCCACCTGCGGCACCAGCGGGCGGTAAGGCTGCGAGAGGTCCATCTCGGGCTTCACCCAGTCCTTCAACACGCCGAATTCGTTGACGCGGTGCGCGACCGCGACGCCGGGAATCGCAGGAAACGCTAGCTTTTCGGGCGTGACCATCGTCCCGTCCGAGATGCGCGGCGTGCGCGAAGCGGGCGGTGCCTTGCCTTCGCTCACCCACTCGTCGAGCGCGACCAGCAGCGCCCGCAGCGCCGGCGAAGGGTTATGTGGGTTGCGCGGATTCACGCACGGCCCTGCAGTGGATGTCATCCACGCCTGCCCGCCATGCTGGGTCCCTCCGACCAGGTAGCCGCGGGCATTGGCGGGATGAGCCAAATCCCGAATACCGAGCGGATCGGTCACGAGGAGTGAAGCGCCCTTCTGCCAGTACTCGGTCGAAGTATTCGTTTCCATCCAGAGGGGATCGAATCCGTCGTTGCGGAGCAGGCCCGCGGTCATTCCCGTCACGGGATCGGTCTGGCGCGCGCTCGAGAAGGGGAAGGCGTTTTCCGGGAACACGTGGTCCTCGTGCTGGGTATTGGTGCGCGCGGGCTGCCCGAATTCGTAATTGAGAAAGACGCCGCCCACTCCCGCGGTGTGCGCCATTACGCCGTCGAACACTTTGCGCCCGGATTCGTCCTGGTTGAAGCCGAGCGCAACGTGGTCGCGCAGGTAGCGCCCGCTTTGCGAGCGCCCAAACGCGAGGGCGTGCCGGACGCCCGCTCCCGCCGGGTTGGCGTTGCCTTTCGAGTCGGCGGCTTCGTAACGCAGGAACGAGACAAGGTCGCGCGTCGCCGCGAGCCCGATCCCGAGCACGCGGGGGTTCTTCGCCGGATAATGAAACTCATAGAGCGAGCCGGGCTCGGGAGCCGTTCCCTCCGGAAGCAGGCGGATTTCGCGCGCGTTGACGTACGCCCAGCCCTCCGCCGGGATCTCTCGCCGCGGATTGGTTTCGGCGCGCCGCACGGTGAGTCGGGCCTGGGATTGCTCCAGCGTCGCCGCTTCGTAGGTGAGGCGGAAGGTCTTGCGCAGGGGGCCGCGTCCGCCGCTCATGAGTTCGTCGCGAATCACGCGCGCAATGGGAACGGTCCCATTCATCGCGATGACCGGCTTCATGGCGAGGCCCGCGTTCGCGCGCGGCGCGTCCGGGTCCCACCCGCTCCACACGATGACGTAGCCGCGGCGCAGGATGAGCCCGTTTCCCGCGTCTTCCGCTGCGCTCGGGTCATTGCGCACGGTGCGTGCGTCCCCGAACATCCAATGTGCGTACTGCCGGCCGCGGTTGGTGACGTCGTACAAAATCTTGCGGCTCCCGTGCGCCGCATCCACCGGCCGCAAAATGTAGAAGTCCGCCTCATACTCGATGCGCCCGGCGGCATTCTTCTGCGCCTTGTCGAGGTTGACGATGACCTTGTTGCGCGGGTCAGAGGGATCGAGCTCGCCCTTGAAGGTGCCCTTCACCCGCTCGTACGCGCCGGCCGCTCCGAACGCCATGCCGTCGGCAAACGGCTCGACGGCAGTCACGTGAATCTCCGTCAGGCGCGCCGCGGCGAGTTCCGCAGCAAGCGCGAGCCCGCACAAGATCGCGCGCGTCACAAGTTTCGTCCCCATTCCCGGCCTTTCTCGTCCCTGCCTTCAATCTTAGCGCGTCGCGGCCGCCGTCACCGGGTTACTGCGTCGAGCTGCTCCTGGAGCGCGAGCCACTCGGCTTCCAGCTGCGCGAGTTCGCGCGCGACATAGGCCTGGTCCACGATCAGCGTATTCACGGCGTCCTTCCGCGCCTCGCCGTAGAGCGCCGGGTCGGCGAGCTGCGCGTCGATCGCGGACTTTCGCGCGTTCAGCTTCGCGAGTTGCTCCTCGAGCCGCTTGAGGCGCGATTCGATGGGCTTGCGCGCCGCGGACTGGCGCTGGCGCTCCCCGGCTTCGCGCCGCTTCTGGCTGCGCCGGTCGGCCGCCGGCTGGGCAGCGGCGGGCTTGCCAGGATCGGGCGCTTCGGTATCGGGTGACGTTGGCGCTTCCGGGGCCGGGGCGACGTCGGCCTCCGCATCCGTTTCCCCGAGCTTGGTCCGGAACAGCCATTCGCGGTAATCGTCGAGGTCGCCGTCGAACGGCTGCAGCCGCCCGTTGGCGACGATCAGGAACTGGTCGGTGGTGGCGCGCAGCAGGTGGCGGTCGTGCGACACCAGCACCAGCGTGCCCTCGAACTGCGCGAGCGCCACCGTCAGTGCCTCGCGCGTCTC
>Ga0075352_1000161_pt1 | contig 10072 bp, 5 predicted proteins | sample Sandmound_TuleA__FD_120092 | JGI IMG/M metagenome (GOLD analysis project Ga0075352, IMG submission 120092) | Natural and restored wetland microbial communities from the San Francisco Bay, California, USA, that impact long-term carbon... | ecosystem: Environmental > Terrestrial > Soil > Wetlands ...
GAGGATGGCAAGCGACTCGGTCAGCGTCTTGCCCTTCTTGTACGGACGGTCCTTGGCGGTCAGCGCCTCGAAGATGTCGGCAATCCCCATGCAGCGCGCCTGCACCGACATTTGCTCGCGCTTAAGCCCCCGCGGGTAGCCCTTGCCGTCCATGCGCTCATGGTGGCCGCCGGCGTACTCGGGCACATTCTTCAGGTGCCGCGGCCACGGCAGCGACTCCAGCATCTGGATGGTGACCTCGATGTGGTGGTTGATGATCTGGCGCTCTTCCGCGGTGAGGGTGCCGGAGCGGATCGTGAGGTTCCGCACCTCCTCCTCGCTCAGGAAATCGGCGTGCTCGCCCTCGCCGTTGCGCCAGCGGTAGCGCTTGGCGATCGCTTTCACCCGCGCGATGTCCTCGTCCTTCATCGCTTCGCTGCCGATGTTGGCGTGGCGCAGGAAATCGCGGTCGCTCTCGATCTCGCGGAGGCCCGCGCCGAGCTGCGCGTCGCCGACCACGTCCCGGCGCCCGGGCGCAAGTTTCTCCAGACGGCCCTTGAGCAGCGCGATTTCCGCATCGCGCTTCACCACCTCGAAGCGCGTGTCGATGAGGGCGACGCGGTCGAAGATGGTCTGGAGCTTGGTTGCCTTGTCCACGACGTGCACCGGCGTCGTGACCTTGCCGCAGTCGTGCAGCAATCCCGCGATCTTGAGCTCGTAGCGGTCGCGCTCCGTCATCGTGAATTCCCGGAGGGGCCCGACCTTGCATCGGTCCACCGCCTCCGCGAGCATCATGGTGAGCATCGGCACGCGCTGGCAGTGCCCCCCGGTATAGGGCGACTTGTCGTCGATCGCGGCGTTGATGAGGGTAATGAACGACTCGAACAGGTTCTCCAGGTGGTTGATCAGCAGGCGGTTGGTGAGCGCGATCGCAGCCTGAGAGGCGAGCGACTCGGCCAGGTGCTGGTCGGTATCGGAAAACGCCACCACCTCGCCGGTGCCCGGGTCCTTGGCGTTGATCAGCTGCAGCACACCGATGATCAGTCCCTCGTGGTTCTTCATCGGCATGGTCAGGAACGACTTCGAGCGATAGCCGGTCTTCTTGTCGAAATTCTGGGTGCCGGTGAAGTCGAAGCCGGCCTCGGTGTAGGCGTCGGCAATATTGACGGACCGGTCCTGGTGCACCGCGTAGGCAGCCACCATGGACTGGACCGGCTTGCCGTCCTTGTCGAAGAGGTTAATGGGGTAGAAGGGGATCTCGACGCCGGTGGTGCCCCCCATCGCGATGCCGAGCGTGTCGTTGCGGAAGATCTCGAACTTGAGGGTGTTTTCCTCCGTCATCCGGTAGAGCGTGCCGCCGTCCGCGTGCGTGATGTCCTTCGCCGCGATGAGGATGCGCTCGAGCAGCTTGTTGATATCCCTCTCCTGCGAGAGGGCAATGCCGATGTGGCTGAGCTCCTCAAGACGCTTGAGCAGATCGTCCGCGCCCCGGGCGCGGCCGGCATCCTCGATCACCCCGTGCGCTACTTGATGCACACCGCCCGCACCTGCTGGATGTCCGTGATTCCCTGCAGCACCTTCTCGATGCCGTCCTGCTTGAGGGTGCGCATGCCGTCCTCGAGGGCGGTCACGAGCATGTCCGCCACCCGCGAGTGCTCCTGGACGTGCTTCTTGATGCGGTCGGTGCCGATCAGCAGCTCGTGCAGGCCGAGCCGGCCCTTGTAGCCGGTGTTGTTGCAGACGTCGCAGCCTTTGGCGGCGTGGAGGATGAGCTCGCCCCGGTCGTTGCCGAATTCCTTCACCCATTCCTCATGCACCTTCGCGCGCGCTGCCTTGGGGTCCTTTTTCCATGTCCCCGTGTTCTGCAGCTCGAGCGTGTACTCTTCCAGCAGCGCGTGGATTTCCTCATTGGTCGCGACGTGCGGCTCCTTGCACTTGCAGAGCCGCCGGGCGAGGCGCTGCGCGAGCACCCCGAGCAGCGCATCGGCGAAGTTGAAGGGGTCCATCCCCATGTCGAGCAGCCGCACGATCGACTCCGGCGCGCTGTTCGTATGCAGGGTCGCGAACACCAGGTGCCCCGTGAGCGAGGCTTCGATGCCGGTCGAGACCGTCTCCTTGTCGCGCATTTCCCCCACCATGATCACGTCCGGGTCGGCGCGCAGGAACGCCCGCATGGCGATGGCGAAGGTGAGGCCCGCCTTGGGGTTCATCTGCACCTGCCGCAGGCCTTTCTGCGTGATTTCGACCGGGTCCTCGGCCGTCCAGATCTTCATCTCCGGCGTGTTGAGGTAGCCCAGCACCGAATGCAGCGTCGTGGTCTTGCCCGAGCCGGTCGGTCCGCACACGAAGAACAGGCCATAGGGCTTGTCGATTTCCTGCTTGCACAGCCGCAGGTTGCGCTTGGAGAAGCCCATCTTGTCGAGCGGCATCGGCTCGCCAGCCGAGAGAATCCGCATCACGATGTCTTCCACGCCGCCCTGCGTCGGGATGGTGGCGACGCGCAGCTCGATGTCGAGCGGTCCGAACTTCTTGAACTTGATCTTGCCGTCCTGGGGCTTCCTGCGCTCGGAGATGTCCAGGTCGCACATGATCTTCAGGCGCGCGGCGATCGCGTTACGGTAGCTGCCCGGCACCGAGATGTAATTCATGAGCTCGCCGTCCTTGCGGAAGCGGATATCGGTCTTGGACTTCCCCGGGTAGGGTTCGATATGGATATCCGAGGCGCCCTGCTGGTAGGCGTCGATGATCACCTTGTTGACGAGCTTCACCACCTCGTTGTCGGCGGCGGCCGACGCCACGTCCTCCGCGCCTTCGACCGGTGCGCCATCCTCGTCGTCGAGCGTGCCGAGTATGTCGCCGATGTCCCCGGGGTCGCCCCCGAACCCGCCGCCGCCGAAGAGCTGGTCGAGCGTCTGGTCGAATTCCCGGTTCGTCGTGACCTTGTAGACGATCTTGCTCTTGGGGTAGATGTTGTTGACCATCTTCGAAGCCTTGATCCGCTCGGGATCCGTGGCCACGATGACGATACCGTCCTTGCTGTCCTCGACCGGGGCCCAGTGATTGGTCTTGCAGAAATCGCGGCTCATGTTCTTGGTGAGGTCCGGCGACTTGATGCGGTCCCCCTTGTACGGCTCGTAGGGCACGCCGAAATAGGCCGCGAGCGCCTCGCCCAGCGCGGGAAGCTTGACCTTGAACTCCTCGATTAGCACCGTCTCCATGTCGAGGTTCTTCCTCCGCGCCGAGCGCTGTGCGAGCTCGAGCTCTTCCCCCGAGATCACCGCGTTGGTGACGAGCCCGTCGTACTTGGTGCGCACCTGCATCATCGAGCCCTGGCGCTGTCGGAATGCGATCGCCAGCGTTTCGCACAGCTGCACCACGCCTTCCTCCATCGCCGGCGGGAAGGTCGGGCCACCCTTGTGGTTGATGATCTGCACCACGCCGATCAGCTCCTTGCCCTTGCCCTCGGTCACCGGAGCGACCAGCATCTGCTTGGTCCGGTAGCCCGTCTTGGCGTCGACCGCCTTGAGGAAGTTCAGCTGCGGGCTGTAGGACTTCAGCTCCACGTCGTCGTAGACGTCGCGGATGTTGACCACGCGCTTGTTGCTGGCGACGAAGCCCGCGATCGACTGCTCGTTCACCGGCAGCTTGATGTCCTTGAAGGAATTCAAGCCGGTCTTGACCTTGGAGACGATCGAGCCCCGGTCCTCGCTCGCGAGGTAGATCGTCAGCCGGTCGGCATGGAAGAGACTGCACAGTTCCTGCGACAGCTCGAGAATGATCTCATCGATGTTCTTCGTCGCATGGATCTTGTTGGTGACGGCCTGCAGCTTCTGCTGGAAATTCAGCTTGTCCGCCAGGCTGTCGTGGCTCGCCGGCTTGCTCTGGAGTACGGTGCTCATACGGCCCCCCATACGCTCGAGATTGACTCGTCCGCAGCGACTTCCCGATTCAAGCTCCACCCCGCGGAACGCCGGATTGCCGTTGCTCCGGCCCCCCGAGCGGAACCTCGAAGATACAGCGAGAATCGTGCCAGCACAGCGGCACTATTCATCATTTGAGGCTCTCCCACCGTTCGGGGCGCCCAGTGAGTTGCGGCTTTCGCAACGTCGCATTCCGCAGCACCGCGGACGGAGATGCGCATAGCCGCCCGGCAGACGGCGGAAGCGCCCGATCGGGCGCCCTGCAGGGCACGGTTACTTGGTTTCAAAGGTCCAGGCACCATCCCAGTCCGCCGCAGGCGGATGGGCGCGAAGATGCGCGATGCGCTCGATGAACAACTCATAGACCTCGTTGTCCGGCGCGATCTTGCGCAAATTGAGCAGCTGCAGTTCGGCGCGGTCCCAATCCTGTTGGCGATAAAGTCTAAGGGCTTGATTCCACAAGTCTACTTCATCCAGCCTGGATGGGTCCACCTGCCCTTCCAGGCCGAGCGGCTGGTAGATCGCAATCGGCTCGTCCTTGCCCTTCACGCGCACTCGGTCGATCTCGCGCAGGACGAAGCCCGTTAGCAGCCGGCGCGTGCCCTCGCCGACCATAATATCAGCCCCGTACTGCTTTGTGACGCCCTCGAGCCGCGACGCGATGTTCACCGCATCGCCCATCACGGTGTAGGCCTTGCGGATCTTCGACCCCATGTCGCCAACCCGCATGATTCCCGAGTTCACGCCGATGCCGATTCTGAACGTGGGCCAGTCCCTGGCCTTGAATGTCTCGTTGAGCGCCCTCGCCTCGCTCTGCATGTCCAGCGCCGCCAGCACCGCATTGCGCGCGTGCTGCGGATCAGCAACCGGTGCGCCCCAGAACGCCATGATCGCATCGCCGATGTACTTGTCCAGCGTGCCGCGGTGCCGCTCGCGGATCACCAGGCTCATGCGGGTGAGGTATTCGTTGACGTAGGCCGAGAGATCCTGGGGCGTCAGGCTTTCGGAGATGGTGGTGAATCCGCGCACATCGGAAAACAACACCGTCAGCTCCTGCTCGCGCGGCGCCATGTTGAACCGCTCCGGGTTGCGCGCCATTTCGTCCACCAGCTCGGGCGGGACGTACTGCCCGAACAGGCCCGTGATCTGGCGCATGCCGCGCGCCTCGACGAAAAAGCCGTAGGCCATATTGAGCGTGAACAGCACCAGGATCAGGACGAGCCCGGAGGCGAGCGGCAGCACCAGATCGGCGCGCTGGTAGACCAGGACGTTGGTCGCCAGCACCGCCGCGAGCACCGCCACCGTCGTGAGCGTGGACGCGAGGGGATTCAGCAGCGGCAGCAGCAGTGCCATCGCCAATCCCGCCGCGAGCAGCAGAATAAATTCCGCTCCCACCACGTATGGCGGCCGCTGCTTGATGCTGCCGTCGAGCATGCCCGAGATCATGTTGGCATGCACCTCGACCCCCGGATAGACCGGGTCGACCGGGGTCGCCCTCAGGTCGAGCAGACCCGGGGCCGTCGTGCCGACCAGCACGATCTTGCCCTTCAGGTCCGCCGACGCCGCGCGGTCATTCATCACGTCGACGACGGAAATGTACCGGAAGCTGCCCTGGCGCCCGCGGTAGGGCACGAGCGCGCTCGCGGTGGCGTCCAGCGGGATGCGCAGCGGCCCGACTTCGAGCCACTCGAGTGCCTGGTAGTTCTCCGAGGAATAGTCCGGGTCGGGGCGCACCGGCTTCAGCGGCGGCGAGCCGAGCAGCACGCGCACCATTGCCAGCGACAGCGGCTCGTAGTACGCGCCGCCGTACTCGGCCAGCATCGGCACCCGGCGCACGATCCCGTCATCATCCGTCCAGGGATTGAAGTGGCCGGCACCGGCCGCGGACTGCTGCAAGATCTCGAGGTTCGACGTGTAGCCGGACCACGTCGTCGCGCGAACCGGATCGGCGGCAAACGCGTCCCGCGTGAAAACCGGCGGCGGCAGCAGGCCTTTCCTGGGCGCCCGCGCCGGATCATCGCTCGAAAACGAGTAGCCGAGCACGACCGGCCGCCCCCTCATCTTGCGCGCGAGGATGCCGTCGTACTCGAGCTCCGGCCGGAGCTGCCTGAGTACGGCTTGGTATTGCGGCACGTCCCGCAGTTCTTTCTCGCCGACACGATCGAGCACCCGGATGCCGGAGGACTCGTCGCGCTCGGCGAACACCACGTCGAAGCCGACGATCGCCACCTCGTGCCGGTCGAACAGCTTGTCGAGCAGCAGCGCGAGGCGGTCGCGCGGCCACGGCCAGCGGCCCTCGCCCCCCTGCTCCCGCTCCTGCAGACTCTTCTCGTCGATGTCCAGTATGACGATGCGCGGGTCAACGGTGCCCGGCATGGTGAGCCGCAGCCGGGTGTCGTAGACGATCGCCTCGAGGTTTGACAGCAGCGGCAGCGGCCACAGCCCGACCGCGTGCGCGAGGAACATCACCACGACGACGAGGCCGATGATGAACCGCGCCAGGTGCTTTCGTATTGCCGCCAGCACTCCGCTTCCGCCTCAGTGCCCGATTTCCGCGAAAGCGCGCGCGATCCCGAGGGCGGTCCGATCTACCTCTTGAGGAAGAACTCCATCTTGACGCCGGCCAGCTCGATGACGTCGTGATCGTTCAGCTGACGCGCCCGCGCATCGATCGCCTTGCCATTCAGAACCGGAAAGCTGGCGCCCTCGACATGGGTGATGAAATAGCCCTGCGGGCGCCGCGTAATCACGGCGACCTGCAGGCCCGGCTTGCCCAGGGTCGTGAGGTTCTTGACGAGCTCGATTTCCCTGCCCGCATTCGGCCCGGTGAGGAGCTGCAGCGCGGCAAGCGGCTGGGCATCGGCCACCGCAGGCTTCGGTGCGGGTCCGGCGGGGGCCGCCGGCCTTGCCCCGAGCGGCGGAGAGGTCAGCGGGCCCGTTGCGGGGCGGGGCCCGGTCATCGGCGGCTGGGTCGGGGATGCCGCGGGCCTGGCCACGGCCGGCCGCCCCGGCTGGGACTTCATCACCATCGTCCGCTCGAAATCGTCCTGCGTGGCATGACCGGCAGCGGCCACCTCGACCACGTACTTCATCTTGTACTTGCCGATCTCGATCACGTCGTTGTTCTGCAGGATGTGCTTCTTGATCGGGTTGCCGTTGACGAGCGTCCCGTTGGTGCTCCCCAGGTCCTCGAGAAAGGAGTCGTTGAGGATGGTGACGATGCAGGCGTGCTCGCCGCTCACCGCCAGGTTCTCGATCTGGATGTCGTTTTGCGGCCTGCGCCCGATCGTGATGCGCTCCTTGTCGAGAGGAATCTCCCGGATCACCGACCCCTCCAGACTGAGAATCAACTTCGCCATGGTGGTACCCCGCCTCTCATTTGAACCAAGCCTTCACCCTGTCCAGAAGACCGGTGCGCGCCGGGTAGAGCTTCGCGACCCGCACCAGTATCACCGAAATGTTGTCGCGCCCCCCGCAGTCGTTTGCGAGCTGGACCAATTGCTCCGCCGCGAGCGGCAGGTTGGCGGAAAGCGAGGTCAGGGTCAGCTGGACGTCCTCGTCGCTCACCATGTCGGACAGCCCGTCGGAGCACAGCAGGTAGATATCGCCCGGCTCGACCGAATAAGTATGGACCTCGGTCTCCACTTCCGGGTCGATGCCCACCGCGCGGGTCACCAGGTTCTTGTTCTGGGAATGCCGCGCCTGCTCCCGGGTAATCATGCCGCTATCGATCTGTTCCTGCAACAAAGAATGGTCGCGCGTGATCTGCTCGAGGGCACCGTCGCGCAGACGGTAGAGACGCGAGTCGCCGATATGCCCGACTGAGATCTGGTTGTCATGCCACAGCGCCACGACGAGCGTCGTGCCCATGCCGGAATACTGCGGCTGGGTCTGGGAGGCGTGGTAGATCGCGGCGTTGGCGCGGGTCGCGTGCTTCTCGATCAGCTGCTCGGCGTCCTGGCCGTCGAGCTCCTCGGGTGTCTTCCCCGCGAGCGCCTTCTTCATCTCGGTCCGGATCAGCTCGACCGCGATGCCACTCGCGACCTCCCCGGCGTTATAGCCTCCCATCCCGTCGGCGAGCACCGCCAGCCCGATCTCCGCGTCGGCCGCCAGGCTGTCCTCGTTGTGCGATCTCACCATCCCGGGATGGGTGGCGGTGACGGCTTCCAGCACTGAGCCGAGATTGATCATCGCTCGTTCAGCTTGTGGAGCCCGCCATGGGCGCAATTGGAAGCACTGGCACGCCCAGTTTGCAGGGCCTGCGCTTCAGGTTCCGGATCGAGTCTTCTCATCCCTATCCCAGAATTTTCTTATTGTTATCTAACGGGTTATCGCAACGTACTGATGTATTTTACGATATTCGCGGAACGCGAGCGGATTTATGTGGCGCGCGGGCGGCGCCACGTCGAGAGAACGCGGGGGAAACCGGGGGAGAGGCCGGCCCGTATCGTGCCGGCCCGATGGACAAGGGCAACCGCGGCTAGGTGCCGAGCACGGCTCCGGCGGTGACTCCCGCGGCACGGGCGAACTCGCCGCCGGAGACTTTCTTCCCTTCTTCACCCCGCGCGCGCAGCACCTCGATCATGCCGCCCTGCGCGGTGACCTTGAAGCTCGCCTCGGTGACGTCGGATACTTCGCCCGTCTTCCCCTTGACATCGGCATACCGGCGGAACAGGTGCTTGCGCGCATCGAAGATCTGCAGCTTCCTGCCGTTGAGTGTCGTCCACGCGCCCGGCGCCGGGTTGCAGCCGCGAATGACGTTGTAGATGAAGTCGACGTGGTGCGCCCAGTGGATGCGCGCTTCGGCGTCCCGGCACCAGCCTTCGTAGCTCGCCCGCGATTCGTCCTGCACGATCTCCCGGTGCTTGCCGGAGAAGACCAGGTCCGCCGCCTCCAGAATGGCCGCGACCCCCATGGGGAAGAGCTTGTTGAAATAGACGTCGCCGATGGTCTCGTCCGGGCCGATGTCGCATTCCTTCTGCAGCACGATGGGGCCCTCGTCCAGTCCCTCGGTGGGACGGAAGATGGTGAGACCCGTGCGGGCGTCGCCGCGGATGATCGGCCAGTTGATCGAGGACGGGCCGCGATACTTGGGCAGCAACGACGGGTGGTACTGGATGGTGCCCAGGCGCGGAATCCTGACCAGGCTGTCCGGCGCGAATTGCAGCACGTAGGCCATGATGCCGAGATCGACCTTCAAGCCGGTGAGCGCCTCGTGCGCCTGCGGCTCGCGCAGCGACTTGAACTGGAATACCTTGAGCCCCCGCTCCTGCGCGGCGGCCCGGACCGGATCCGCCTTGGCGCCGGGCTTTTCCGGCGCGCAGAAAACGCCAGCGACTTCGTCCTTGCGGGCAAGGAACGCTTCCAGGACCGCTTTCCCGAAATCCTGCTGTCCGATGATTGCGATTCGCATGACATTGCCTCCCTGCTAATGAATGCGGCGCGTTGAACGGCGGGCCACGCTCGTTCCAACGCGCCGCGACCTGAGCGGGCGCGCACCCGCTCCGTTCAGGCGGCTTTCTTGGGTGGCGTCGAGAACGCCCCAGCGCCCTTCAGCTGCGCGACCTTTTCCTCGCTGTAGCCGAGGACCTCCCGGAGGACCTCCTCGGTATGCTCGCCCAGCGTGGGCGAGCGCTTGATCACCGCCGGCGATGCGGACAGCTTGATCGGCATGCCGACGTTCCACCACTTGCCGCGCTGCGGGTGGTCGAGCTCGACCCACATGTCGCGCCCGCGCACGTGCTCGTCGTTGGCGAGGTCCTCGGTGCCCATGATCGGCCCGCAGGGCACGTCGAGGGGATTGAGGATCGCCATCAGCTCGCGCTTGGTGTGCTTCAGAGCGAATTCTCCGATCAGCTCCCACATGGCCGCCTGGTTCTTTCGCCGGTCGGCGATCTTGGCGAACTTGGGATCGCTGGCGAGATCCGGCATGCCGAGATCCGGGCCGATGCGCTTCGCAATCGGCTCCCACACCGCTTCCTGCACCACAACGTAGAGGAAATCGTTCGGGCCGCCCGGTTTGCAGCGAATCGCATTGCCAAGCTGCCCGCCGCCGGAGTCGTTGCCGGCGCGCGGAACGGCGCCCATGCCCTGGTGCGTGGGCACGGAATATTCGGTCAGCGCCTGACGCGTGAGGCGCTGGTGATCGCGGAACTTGACCCGGCACAAGTTCA
>Ga0075352_1000163_pt1 | contig 10042 bp, 10 predicted proteins | sample Sandmound_TuleA__FD_120092 | JGI IMG/M metagenome (GOLD analysis project Ga0075352, IMG submission 120092) | Natural and restored wetland microbial communities from the San Francisco Bay, California, USA, that impact long-term carbon... | ecosystem: Environmental > Terrestrial > Soil > Wetlands ...
CCGGGCTCGTCCGCGCCCACGACGGACAGGAGCGTCACTTGGGCACCCAACGCCGCCGCATTGCGGGCGACGTTGGCCGCACCGCCCGCGCGCTCCTCTTCATGATCGATCTTGACAATCGGCACCGGAGCTTCGGGGGAAATACGCTCGACCTCGCCGATCCAGTAGCGGTCGAGCATGGCGTCGCCGACCACCAGAACGCGCGCGCTCTTGAAGCTGGCAGCCTTCATCACGCAATTCTAAACCCGCGGGCAGTCATCTCACGATTTCCGCGCTCATGGCGCGCAGGGCCGCCATCGGATCCGGCGCGCGCGTGATCGGCCGGCCAATCACGAGGTAGTCCGCGCCGGCTGCGATAGCCTCACGCGGCGTGGCGACGCGGCTCTGGTCATCCCGGCCGGCGTCCGCAGGCCGGATGCCGGGAGTCACCAGCACGAAGCTCTTCCCGCACTGGCGGCGCAGCGCTTCGGCTTCCTGCGCCGAGCACACCACCCCGTCGAGGCCGCTCGCCTGGGATAGTTGCGCGAGCTTCAGAACGGCAGCTTGCGGGGTGCCGCCCAGCCCGACCTGCGCCAAGTCGCTCGCGCCCATGCTGGTCAGCAGCGTGACAGCGACGATCTTGGGCCGCATTTTCGCTTTGGCGAGCGCATCACGCGCCGCTTCCATCATGGTGCGCCCGCCGAGCGCGTGCACATTGATCATCCAGACTCCGAGTCCAGCGGCCGCTACACAGGCACTCGCGACCGTGTTCGGGATATCGTGATATTTCAGATCGAGAAATACGCTGAATCGTGCCTTTTGCAGCGTTTCGATGAGCGCCGGACCCGCGGCGGTATAGAGCTCGCTTCCGACCTTCACGCGGCAGAGCGCCGGATCGAGCCGGCCGGCAGCCGCGAGCGCCTCTTTCGCGTCGGGGAAATCGAGCGCAACGATGATTCGAGGATCGCTCACGCCGGGATTTTGGCTTCCTCGGTGCGGCGGGGGGAGTAAGTCTCCCATTCCGCGCATCCCGGGCAGTGCCAGTAGTACTGGCGGGCGCGGAAGCCGCACACGTCGCACTTGTACATGGCGAGGCTGCGCGTGTGCTGGTTCACCAGCTCCTTGACGAGCTCGAGGTCGCGGCGGCGGTCCTGCGGCGCCTCCAGCATCTGGGCCTCGAGCAGCTTGTCGAGCCCGAGCAGCGTCGGCATGCGCCGCAGCTCGTCGCGCGCGAGCCGGTAGGCGGGCTCCGTGCCCTGGCTCTCGAGTGTCCCCTGGAACACCACGTTGAGGAGGTCGAGCGAGGGGTACTTCGCCAGGTAGCCGCGCAGCAGGTTCACCCCTTCCTCGAGGCGCCCGAGCTGCTTGTAGGCGTTGAAGATCCGCTCGGCGACGAGCGCGAGGTACTGCGGGTTCTGGGTTTCGATCCGCTTCCACGCCTCGATCGCCGCCTCCGGCCGCTTCGCCGCGATCTCGAGATCGCCGATCAACAGGTTGGCGCGCACGCACATACGGTGATGGGCAAGGGCCTGCGCAAGATGCGGACGCGCGGCATCGGGTCGCGAGTGCATCAGCTCGTTCAGCGCCAGCTCGCAGCGGAAATTCGCGATCTCCTTCTGGTGCGAGCGGCCGGTGACGGTCTCGAGCTTGCCGGCGATGCCGATCGCCTTGTGCCAGTCCTTTTCCTGCTCGTAGATCTCGAGCAGAAAACGCAGCGCCTGCTCCGCGTACGAAGTGCCCTCGAGCTTGCTGAAGAGCTCCTCGGCGCGGTCGAGGAGCCCCGCCTTGAAGTAATCCTGCGCCAGCTCGTAGAGCGCCATGAGCTTCTGCTCCGCCGCGAGGTCGGGACGCTCGACCAGGTTCTGGTGCATGCGGATTGCGCGCTCGACCTCGCCGCGGCGGCGGAACAGCCCTCCGAGCGCGAAGTGCAGCTCGATGGTCTGGGGATCGACCTTGACGACCTCGATGAAGGCCTCGATCGCCTTGTCCGGCTGCTCGTTGAGAAGGAAGTTGAGTCCCTTGAAATACGACAGCGGGAGCGCCCGCGACTCGCGGATGATCTGCCTGATGTCGACGCGCGCCGCGAACCAGCCGAGCCCGAAGAACAGCGGCAGCGCGAGCAGCCACCAATACTCAATTTCCATGGTCCACCTTCGGTCCCACCCGTCTGCGCCGCAACGCGTAGATTCTATCCTTCAATCCCCGGGGCCAGGTGTCAGGCGGGCGCATCCCGCGCCGGCGCCTTCCGCGCGTCGGCTTCCTTGCGGCTCGCTGCCAGGTCCCGCTTGAGCGCGGATATTTCCCGCCGCTGCCTGAAGATCCGCGGCAGCGCGGCGGTGAGCCCCAGCAGGATTCCAGCTGCAAAAACGGCGAGCACCACGAAGACGAGCGGCGCCTGCCATTCCTGCCCGGGGAAATAGCGGACCGTCACCACCTCGGTATTCCTGGCCGCGAAGACGAGCACCAAAACGAAGAGGGCAATCTTGAGTATCAGCGAGACAGCGCGCATGGACGCCCCAGTCATGAAAAAGGCGGCACGATCTTTCGATGATGCCGCCTGCCGACGAACAGTGCCAGTACCGGTATTCGCTATTTCTTGACGTCCACACGCTCGCGCAGTTCCTTGCCGGCCTTGAAGTGCGGGACGTACTTGGCCGGCACCTGCACCTTTTCCCCCGACTTGGGGTTGCGCCCCGTGCGCGGCGGCCGGTAATTGAGGCCGAAGCTGCCGAAGCCCCGGATCTCGATGCGCTGCCCCTGCGCGAGGCTCTTGCCCATGGCGTCGAGGATCATCTTGACCGCGAGTTCCGCATCCTTCGCCACCAGCTGGGGGTAGCGCGCCGCCAGCTTCGCGATCAGCTCGGATTTGGTCATGGTGCGTCCTTATTGTTGGGTATTGGCTACGTCGAGCTTGGCCTTGAGCAGCGCGCCGAGATTGGTGGTGCCCGGGCTCGCCTGCTTCTCCGTTGCAAGCTTCTTCATGGCCTCGGCCTCCTCCGCCAGGTCCTTGGCCTTGATGGACAGGTTGATCGTCCGGTTCTTGCGGTCGATGTTGATGACCATCGCCGCGACCTTGTCGCCTTCCTTGAGCTTGGTGCGGATGTCCTCCACGCGGTCGCGCGCGACTTCCGATGCCCTGAGGTAGCCCTCGATGTCACCCTCGAGCTGGATGACGGCGCCGCGCGCGTCGATCGACTTTACGAAGCCGTTGACGAGGGAGTTCTTGTCGTGGGTCTGGATGAATGCGTTGAAGGGATCGCCCTCGACCTGCTTGATGCCGAGCGAGATGCGCTCGCGCTCGACATCGATCGAAAGGACCGCGGTCTCGACCTCCTGGCCCTTCTTGTACTCGCGCACCGCTTCCTCGCCCGGCTTATTCCAGGAAAGATCGGACAGGTGCACCAGGCCGTCGATGCCGCCGGGCAGCCCGATGAAGATGCCGAAGTCGGTGATCGACTTGATCGCCCCCTTCACCCGGTCGCCCTTCTTGAAGTTCATCGCGAACTCTTCCCACGGGTTCGGCAGGCATTGCTTCATGCCCAGCGAGATGCGGCGCCGCTCCTCGTCGATCTCGAGCACCATGACCTCGATCTCGTCGCCGAGCTGCGTCACCTTGGACGGGTGGACGTTCTTGTTGGTCCAGTCCATTTCGGAGACATGCACGAGCCCTTCGATGCCGGCCTCGATCTCGACGAACGCGCCGTAGTCGGTCAGGTTGGAGACTTTGCCGAAGAGGCGCGTGCCAGTCGGATAGCGGCGCGAGATGCCCACCCACGGGTCCTCGCCCAGTTGCTTCATGCCCAGGGAGACGCGGTTCTTCTCCTGGTCGAACTTGAGCACCTTGGCCTCGACCTCGTCGCCCACCGTGAGAATCTCGGACGGGTGCTTCACGCGGCGCCACGCGAGGTCGGTAATGTGCAGCAGACCGTCGATGCCGCCCAGATCCACGAACGCGCCGTAGTCCGTGATGTTCTTGACGATGCCCTTGACGACCTTGCCCTCCTGCAGGCTCGCGAGCAGCGCATCGCGCTCCGCGCCCTGGCTGGCCTCGAGCACGGCGCGGCGCGACACCACCACGTTGTTGCGCTTGCGGTCGAGCTTGATGACCTTGAATTCCATCAGCTTGTTTTCGTAAGGGGTGGTGTCCTTCACCGGCCGGATGTCCACCAGCGAGCCCGGCAGGAAGGCGCGGATGCCGTTCAACGTAACGGTGAGCCCGCCCTTGACCTTGCCATTGATGATGCCGGAAACGACGTTGCCCTTCTCGAGCGCTTCTTCCAGCTCGTGCCAGGCGGCAAGGCGCTTCGCCTTATCGCGCGAGAGCCGGGTCTCGCCGTGGCCGTCTTCCAGCGATTCGATCGCGACGCTGACGAAATCGCCGGTCTTGACTTCGACTTCGCCGCGGTCGTTGCGGAATTCCTCGATGGGTATGTAACTTTCTGATTTCAGGCCGGCATTGACGACGACGAAGTTGTCATCGGCCCGGATCACTTCCGCGGTTATGACTTCGCCCACCCGCATTTCCTTGCGGGAGAGACTTTCCTCGAACAGCGTGGCGAAGTTTTCCGTGGGGGCTGCCGGGGATTGCGCTTTCATCATTCGGATTCAGTGTGTTGGAGTTGCCCGCCCTGGCGGCGGGGTGGGTTGATCAAGCCCTGGGCCGGGGTTCGGCTCAGGGCGCCCTTAGTGCCTTTCGGTAGAGCGCCAGCACCTGCGCTATCGCGTCCGCCGCCGACCTGTCCGTGGTGTCGATCAGGACGGCATTCGCGCTCTTTTGCAGGGGTGCCGTGGCACGCATCGTGTCGCGTTGATCGCGTTCGCGGATATCCTGCAAAAGGGCCGCCATAGTAGCATCGATTCCTTTGTCCATCAACTGTTTATAGCGCCGCGCGGCCCGCACCTCCAGGCTCGCCGTGAGGAAGATTTTGAGCACCGCGTCGGGGAATACCACCGAGCCCATATCGCGCCCGTCGGCCACCAGCCCGGGGGGGCGCCGGAACGATCGCTGGCGGGCAAGCAGCGCCTTCCTGACCCCCGGATAGGCGGCAATTCGGGATGCCGCAACGCTCACGGCTTCTCCGATGATCGCGTCGGTCACGTCACGGCCGCCAAGCCTCACCTGGTCTCCGTTGAATTCTGCTCTGAGATTCAAAGTGATATCCGACAATGTTGATTCGTCGTCGAGGTCTGCGCCTGCCTCAAGCGCCGCCATCGCCACCGTGCGGTAGAGCGCCCCGCTATTGAGATAGCAAAAGCCCAGCGCTCCCGCGACCCCTTGCGCCACGGTCCCTTTTCCGGAAGCCGAGGGGCCGTCGATCGCGATGACGGGAGGCTCGCCCGCAGCCATGGTCAATGCTCGGATACGGAAGCGAGCACGTCGAAGTACTCCGGAAACGTCTTCGCGACGCAGCCCGGATTGTTGATGCGGACCTGGACCCCGCCCACCGCCGCAAGCGCGAAGCACATCGCCATGCGATGGTCGTCGTAAGTGTCGATCGAAGCGCCGGACGTTACGCGCGAGGGAGCGGTAATCCGCAGGTAATCCGGCCCCTCTTCGACCCGGGCGCCAAGCTTGCGCAACTCGGCACCCATCGCCGCGATGCGGTCGGTCTCCTTCACCCGCCAGCTGCCGATGTTTCGTAACGTGCTGGTCCCTTCCGCGAAGAGCGCCGTCACCGCCGCCGTCATCGCCGCGTCGGGAATATCGTTGAAATCGGCGTCGATCGCCGTGAGCCTGCCGCGCCGGGCGGTCTCCGGCCGCGCGCCCGCCTCGATCCAGTTGTCACCCATCGCGATGCTCGCCCCCATGCGTTGAAGCGTCTCGGTAAAGCGCACATCGCCCTGCGTGCTCGCGCGCCCGACGCCCTCGACGCGCACCGGCCCGCCCCCCGTCAGCCCGCTGATGGCCCCCGCCGCGAGGAAATAGGATGCCGAGGAGGCGTCGCCTTCCACGTAAATCTCGCCGGGGCTCGCGTAGCGCGCTCCGGCCGGGATCGTGAATGCCGTCCAACCGCGACGCTCGACCGCGACGCCGAAGCGCCGCATCGTGGCGAGCGTCAGCTCGACGTACGGCTTCGACACGAGATCGCCCTCGATGGAGAGGACAGTGCGCGCACCCGTGAGCGGCAGCGCGATGAGCAGTCCCGTCACGAATTGGCTCGAAACGTCGCCGCGCACCTTCACGTCGCCGCCCGCGCGGATCGCGGCGGGATGGACGACGAGCGGGGGAAAGCCGTCCTTCCCGAGGTATTCGATGCGGGCGCCGAGCGGGCGCATCGCGTCGACCAGGTCGCCAATCGGCCGCTCGTGCATGCGCGGCGTGCCGGACAGCCGGTATTCACCGGCGCAAACGGCCAGCACCGCGGTGAGCGGCCGGAACGCGGTACCCGCATTGCCCAGGAAGAGCTCCGCTTTCTTCACCGGAAACGCGCCTCCCGACCCGCGTACGCGGAGACCACGCGCGCCTTCGTCCACGCACTGCACGCCCAGCACGCGCAGTGCCTCGAGCATCACCCGCGTGTCCTCGGAGTCGAGCACTTCGCGGATGCGGGTCTCGCCCTGAGCCAGCGCGGCAAGCAGCAGGATGCGGTTGGAAATGCTCTTGGACCCCGGCAGCCTTACCGTGCCACGGACGCGCCGGATCGGAGCGAGATCGAGATGTTCCCGATTCATGCCCGGCGGCTACGACCGTTTCCGGACCAGAAACTTCTCGCGCGCATCGCGCGCCCGCGCGAACAGCCGCCTCAATTCCGGCACATCCGCGCGTTCGATTGCCGCCCGCGTCTGCTCGAGCTCGTTCTCGTAGTCCTCGAGCGCGGCGAGCAGCGCATCGCGATTGGCGATGCAGATGTCCGCCCACATCTCCGGGGAACTCCCGGCGATCCTTACCGTGTCGCGCAGCCCGCCCGCGGACAGGCCGAAGACCTGCGCCGGATTGCGCCGCCCGGCGAGCAGGTTGACCAGCGCGTACGCAACCACGTGCGGAAGATGACTCGCCGCGGCGAGGACCTCGTCGTGAGCGTTCGCGTCGAGTCGCACGACGCGCGCGCCGCACGCTTCCCACGCGCGCCGGACCAGCGTCACCGCGCCCGGCGCGGTTCCGGCCTGGGGCGTCAGGATCACGTTGCGGCCGCGGAACAGATCCGGAAACGCAGCGGCCGCGCCGCTCATCTCGGTGCCCGCGACGGGATGTCCGGGCACGAAGCGGGACAGGCGCGCCCCAAGAAAACGCCGCGCGCAGGCGATCACGTCGCGCTTGGTGCTGCCCGCATCCGTGACGACCGCATGGGCCGGGAGATTCGGCGCGATGGCGCTCATCACCGCCGGCATCTGGCCGACCGGCGTGGCGAGCAAAACCAGGTCCGCATCGCGCACCGCGCGCGCGGGGTCCCGCGACGCCTCGTCGATCACCTTGAGCCTTAATGCCTCGGAGAGGTTGCGGCGCGTGCGCCCTACCCCGACGACGCGCCGCACGGCGCGCGCGCGCCTGAGCGCCAACGCGAACGAGCCCCCGATCAGGCCCACGCCGATGACGACGAGCTTGTTGATTTTCAGCTTAGTCCCCATGCTCGAATTATTGAACCGCCAAGGCGCCAAGAATCACGAGGAAAGCGCCTGCTCGAGAGCAACGAGGAAGCGCGTGTTCTCCGATTCGAGCCCCACCGTCACGCGCAGGTGCTGCGGCATGCCGTAGCTCGCAATCGGGCGCACGATTACGCCCGCCCGGAGGAGCTTCCGGTTTACGCCCGCCGCATCCCCCACCTTGAAGCTCACAAAGTTGCCGTGGGATGGAATGTACTCGATGCCGAGACGCTTGAAGCCGTCCGTGAGTTGCCTCAGGCCCGAGCAGTTGAGCTCAAAGCTCTCGCGCACGAACGCGGTGTCGTCGAGCGCCGCGGTCGCGGCAGCGAGGGCGACGCTGTTGACGTTGAACGGCTGGCGCACGCGGTTCATCAGGTCGGCGATGCCCGCCGCCGCAAGCGCGTAGCCCACGCGCAATCCCGCGAGGCCGTAAACCTTGGAGAACGTCCGCGTCACCACCAGGTTCGGAAAGCGCGCGAGCCAACCGATGCTGTCGGACCTGTGCTCCGGCAGCAGGTACTCGCTGTAGGCTTCGTCGAGCACGACCAGCACCTCGCGCGGCAGTCCGCCGATGAAGGCCTCGACCTCGCGCGCCGGCACCAGGGTTCCCGTGGGATTGTTGGGATTGGCGATGAAGACAAGGCGCGTGGCCGGCGTGACCGCCCGGCGCATCGCGGCGACATCGTGGCCGTAGTTCCGGGCGGGCACCTCGATGCCGGCCGCGCCGGCCGCCTGCACCGCAAGGGGATAGACCGCGAACGCGTGCTGCGAATAGACCGCGGCGAGCCCGGGCGCCAGGAACGCGCGCGCGGCCATCTCCAGCACATCGTTCGACCCGTTGCCGAGCACGATGCGCTCCGGCGGGAGCCCGTGGCGGCGGGAAAGCGCCTGCTTCAGCTCGAAGCCATTGCCGTCCGGGTAGCGCGCGAGATCGGACAGCGCCGCCTCGGCCGCGCGCCGCGCGAGCGGGCTGGTGCCGCGCGGGTTCTCGTTGGAGGCAAGCTTGATGATGCCCGCCACGTCGATCCCCATCTCGCGCGCAAGCTCCGAGATCGGCTTTCCCGGCTGATACGGAGCGATGGCGCGGACGTAGCCGGGAGCGAGGTCGCAGATGTCCATCAGGCGACAGCCGCGGGATAGGAGCCGAGGATCTTGAGGAACGATGCCTTCTGCTTCAGCTCCGCGAGGGCGCGCGCCACCTTGGGATCCTGCTGGTGCCCCTCGATGTCCACGTAGAACACGTACTCCCACAGCCCCGTGCGCGAGGGCCGCGATTCGAGCCGCGTCATGCTCACCTGGTTCGCCGCGAGCGGGGTCAGCAGCTCGTGCATCGCCCCCGGCACGTTGCGCGTGGACATGGCGAGCGAGGTCTTGTCGCGCCCCGACGGAGCCGCATCGTGCTCGGCGATGACCAGAAAGCGGGTCGTATTCTTCGCCTCGTCCTCGATGTTGCGCGCGAGCAGCTGCAGGCGGTAGAGCGCCGCGGCGACCCGCGGGCCGATGGCCGCCGCGCCCCGCTCACGCGCGGCAAGCCGCGCCGCCTCGGCATTGCTGACGACGGCGACGCGGTCGGCGCGCGGCAGGTTGCGCGCCAGCCACTGCTGGCACTGGGACAGGCTCTGCGCGTGCGAGTAGACCTTGCGGATGCCAGCGAGCGCGCCCCTTTTCGCCATCAGGCATTGCCGCACCGGCAGCATGATCTCTCCGCAGACTTGCCCCGGGGTGGATAGCAGGAGATCGAGCGTGCGGCCGATGGCGCCTTCCGTGGAGTTCTCCACCGGCACGACGCCGTAGCCGGCCGCGCCGGTCTCGACCCGGCGGAACACCTCGTCGATCGTGGCGCATGGCGCAAGCGCCGTGAGCCCGCCGAAGTGCTTGACCGCCGCCTCCTGGCTGAAGGTGCCCGGCGGCCCGAGATAGGCGGCCGTCATCGAGTCCTCGAGCGCGCGGCAGGCGGACATGATCTCGGTGAACAGGCGCGCGAGCGCGCCGTCCGGAAGCGGGCCGCGGTTCTCCGCGACGACGCCGCGCAGGACCTGCGCCTCGCGCTCGGGGCGGTACGCCGCGCCCTCCTTCATCCGCCCGATGCGCTGCGCGAGCCGCGCGCGCGCCGAGAGCAGCTTGACCAGCCGGCGGTCGAGCGCGTCGATCTTGCCGCGGATCAGTTTGAGGGAATCACTCATGCGCCAATGGCAAACGATGATGGCCCGTTCGCCCCGAGCCTGTCGAAGGGCAACGGATGCGCCCGTTCACACTTCTACGGCTCGACGGGCAGGTAGCGCACCGACAACACGCCCTCGATGCGGCCGATCTGCTCGATCAGCCGGGGCGGCATCTTGGTGTCCACGTCCACCAGCGTGTACGCCATCTCCCCCTTCGACTTGTTGATCATGTTGTGAATGTTGAGCCCGGCTTTCGCCATCGCGGTGGAGATCTGCCCCACCATGTTCGGCACGTTCGCGTTGGCGATGCCGACGCGATA
>Ga0075352_1000164_pt1 | contig 10033 bp, 6 predicted proteins | sample Sandmound_TuleA__FD_120092 | JGI IMG/M metagenome (GOLD analysis project Ga0075352, IMG submission 120092) | Natural and restored wetland microbial communities from the San Francisco Bay, California, USA, that impact long-term carbon... | ecosystem: Environmental > Terrestrial > Soil > Wetlands ...
CAGCGCGCGAGCGGGACCTCGCTCCGGATCTGGCCGAACAAGAAGTACTTCGATTCCCCGAAGGTGCAGCTGGACGACCTCGAGCGGATCGTGCGCTCCAAGGCGGTGCTGCTGCCGGGCGTGAAAGTGACGCTCAACGTCGAGACCGCGAAGGAGACGAAGCAGAAGACCTGGAACTACCCGGAGGGCCTAAAGGGCTACCTCGCGGAGCTGATCGGCAACGCGACCGCGGTCGCGCCGATCTACGACGGCGAGAAGTTCGTGGCCGAGGCGGACGCCAACGGCTTCGCCGCGGGCGAAGGCGCGGCCTGGGCGTTCGCGTTCGTCGAGGACGGCAAAGGCAGCGGCGAGTCGTACGCGAACCTGATCCCCACTCCGGACGGCGGCACGCACGAGTCCGGCCTGCGCGAAGGCATCTTCGAGGCGGTCAAATCCTTCGCCGAGTACCACGCCCTCACCCCCAAGGGCATCAAGCTCCTCGCGGAAGACGCGTGGTCGTGCTGCGTCTACGTGCTCGCGGCCAGGGTTCTGGAGCCGCAGTTTCACGGCCAGACCAAGGAGAAGCTCTCCAACCGCGACGCGGTGAAGCTCGTCTCGACCATGGTGCGCGACCCCTTCGCGCTGTGGATGAACGGCAACGTCGAGCACGGGAAGAAAATCTGCAATCGGGTCATCCAGCAGGCCATTGAGCGCTCGCGCACGGTACAGAAGGTCGAGCGCAGGAAGTCTTCCAGCGTGGTGATGCTGCCGGAGAAGCTGACCGACTGCGAGTCCACCGACATCAAGGACAACGAGCTTTTCCTGGTCGAGGGCGACTCGGCGGGGGGCTCGGCCAAGCAGGCGCGCAACAAGCGCTTCCAGGCGGTCTACCGCATGCGCGGCAAGGCGCTGAATTCGTGGGAGGTGAAGCGGGAACTCCTCTTCTCCAACGCCGAGATCCACGACATTGCGGTGGCGCTGGGGGTGGACCCCCACGACGAGAAGGACAATCCCGACCTTTCAGGCCTGCGCTACGGCAAGGTCGCTTCGATGACCGACGCGGACGTCGACGGCGCGCACATCTCGGTGTTGCTCCTCACCCTCTTCTACCGCCACTTCCCGAAGCTGATCGAGACGGGCCACATCTACATCGCCTGCCCGCCGCTCTACAAGGTGGACGTGCCCGGCCACGGCAAGCGCTCGCCGAAGAAGCTCTACGCGCTCGACGAGGACGAGCTGAAGTCGATCCTCGACCGCGCGCGCGATGACGGCGTGCGGAAGGAATCGGTCTCGATCCAGCGCTTCAAGGGCCTGGGAGAGATGAACCCGGACCAGCTCTGGGAGACGGCGCTGAATCCGGACACCCGGCGGCTGCTGCAGGTGCGGATCGAGGACAAGACGAAAACATTCGCCCTCTTCAACATGCTGATGTCGCGCAAGGAAGCCGAGAAGCGCTGCGCGTGGATGGAGGAAAAAGGCAACGAGGTCGAGGCTGACGTATGACGGACGAGCGGAACTCGACCCGGCGCGCCGCCGATGCGGCGACGCTCGATTTGTTCGAGCCCGCCGCGCTGCCGGCGGCCGGAAAGAAAGCGGATAGCGAAGTGGCGGCCAAGGGAAAGAAAACGCAGGCAAAGGGTAAGCGAGCCGGCAGGGAGAAAGCGGGCCCAGTGGCCGGCTCCGGTCGCGGCGGCGGCGGCGCGGGAGGCGGCGGCGGGCGGGCGAGCGCAGGCGACGACTCTATCAACATGGCGTCGTTCGCCGAGCGGAGCTACCTCACCTACGCGATGAGCGTCGTGCGCGGGCGCGCGATCCCGAACGTGGAAGACGGCCAGAAGCCGGTGCAGCGCCGCATCCTCTATGCGATGAACGAGCTGGGGCTCAAGAGCGGCGTCCAGCACTCCAAGTCCGCGCGCATCGTCGGCGAGGTGCTCGGCAAGTTCCATCCTCACGGCGATGCCTCCACCTACGAAGCGCTCGTGCGCATGGCGCAGGATTTTTCACTGCGCTATCCGCTGATCGACGGCCAGGGCAACTTCGGCACGCAGGACGGCGACCCCGCCGCGGCCTACCGCTACACCGAGGCACGCCTGACGCCGCTCGCGGAGCTGCTGCTCTCCGAGATCGACCAGGACACGGTGGATTTCATCGCCAACTACGACGGGCGTCTGAAGGAGCCGAAGCTCCTCCCCGCGCGGCTGCCGATGCTCCTCCTGAACGGCGCCTCGGGAGTCGGCGTCGGCATGGCGTGCGAGCTGCCGCCGCACAACATGCGCGAGATCGCGGAGGCGGCGGTGTTCATGCTGAAGCACCCGAACACGACGCCTAAGGCGCTGATGCACATCGTCAAGGGCCCGGACTTCCCGGGTGGCGCGCAAATCATCAGCCCGCGCGAGGAGATCTTCCAGGCGTACAAGACCGGGCGCGGGTCGCTGCGGGCGCGGTCGCGGTGGAAGGTCGAGACGCTTGCGCGGGGTCAGTGGCAGATCGTGGTGTTCGAGCTTCCGCCGACGACCTCGGCAAAGAAGGTGATGGCGGAAATCGAGGCGCTCACCAATCCCAAGCCCAAGGACAAGGGGGCCAAGGTCACGGCGGCGCAGCAGAACCAGAAGCAGGTCGTCCTCAACCTCCTCGAGAAGGTGAACGACGAGTCGGACAAGGAGAACAAGCTCCGGCTCGTGCTGGAGCCGCGCTCCTCGCGCCAGGATCCCGACGAGTTCATGCGCTTCATGCTCGCGCATACGAGCCTGGAGGAGAACTTCCCGGTGAACCTGGTCGCGCTCGGGCTCGACGGCCGCCCGACACGCAAGAATCTCGCGCAGCTCATCGGCGAGTGGGTCCAGTTCCGCACCGCCACCGTCACGCGCCGCATCCGGTACAGGTTGGGAGAAGTCGAGAAGCGGATCCATATCCTCGAAGGCCGGATCATCGTCCTCTTGAACATCGACAAGGTGATCAAGGTCATCCGCAATTCCGACGATCCCAAGCCCGATCTCATGAAGCAGTTCAAGCTGACCGAGGCGCAGGCCGAGGACATCCTCGAGATTCGCCTCAGGCAGCTCGCGCGGCTCGAAGGCATCAAGATCGAGACGGAATTGAAGGAGCTCAAGGACGAACGCAGGAAGCTGAAGGGCGTGCTCGGCTCCGACGAAGCGTTGAAGAGCCTGATCACCGAAGAGATCCGGGCGGACGCGAAGCAGTATGGAGACGCGCGCCGCACGCAGATCGAGACCGCCGAGCGCGCGACCTTCGAGCGCCAGGTGATCGACGAGCCGCTGACGATCATCGTGTCGAAGAACGGCTGGGTGCGCGCGCGCCCGGGTCACGGCCTCGACCTCTCCAGCACCACCTACAAGGCCGGCGACGGGCCCTACGCCGTCTTCGAGACGCGCTCGGTGCACAGTATCGGGCTGATCGATACGACCGGCCGGGCATTTACCATCCAGTGCGCAGCCCTGCCCGGCGGCAAGGGCGACGGCCAGCCGCTCGCTTCGTTCATCGAGCTCGCGCCCGGCGCGAGGCTCGCGCACGTGGTGGACGCGCAGCCAGGCAGGCGTTACCTCTTCGCGAGCTCCGGCGGCTACGGTTTCATCGGGAAATCGGAGGAGCTGCTGACGCGCGTGAAGGCGGGCAAGGCGTTCATGACGGTCGAGCCAGACGACGAGGTGGTCCGGCCCGCTCCCGTGCCGGAAAAGCCCAAGCTGGCGGCGGCATTCTCGGAGAACGGCCGCATGCTGCTCTTCCCTGCGGACGAGCTGAAAGAGCTCGCGCGCGGCCGCGGCATCACGCTGATGGGGTTGGACGAAAAGGAGAAACTCGTCGCGGTCGGATTCGGGAACGCCGAATCGGTGACCGTCGCCGGCATTTCCCGCTCGGGCAACGAAAGAACCGTCAAGGTGAGCGGCGAGGACTTGAAGAAGCACATCCTCCATCGCGCCCGCAAGGGCTGCCTCCTCCCCGGCAAGCTCCGCCCCACCGGGGTCGTGCCCGAGTAAGCCACAAAAATAACGCCGGAAGCCTTATGCGCCTCCGGCGTCGGCCACACTGACCACGCTTTGCCGCTTGGACCCCTAAGGGTACCGGTGCATCGCTATCGCGCCGGTCGGCCTTGCGCCGGCCCCCGAAGAGGAGGCCGATCTGGCCGGGAGAACCTGCTTCCTCCCGCCTGGTGCCCTGCGCCGCGGGCATCCGGGTGCGGCGCCGGGTGCGCGCTGGATAGCGTAAGGCAATTCCTTTGTACCCCAGGCGCGCGGCCGTGACTTTGATGCAGGTCAAAGATCGTCGCGATCGGCGCATCGGCGGCCGACGGTCCTCCCCCCGCGGCTAACTGCGCCGCACGACGTTCGCGTTGGGCCGGTCGGAGACGATGCGGCCGTCCACCAGCTCGATGATGCGGTCGCAGCGCTGCGCGAGCCGCGCGTCGTGCGTGACAATGAGGAAGGTCGTCCCGCTTGCCTCGTTGATCTCGCGCAGCACGTCGAATACGCCGTCGGCGGACTGGGTGTCGAGGTTGCCGGTGGGCTCGTCGGCCAGCACGAGCGCCGGCTTCATGGCGAGCGCGCGCGCGATGGCCACGCGCTGCTGCTGCCCCCCCGAGATATGGGTGGCCTTGTTGTCGCGCCAGGGCGTGAGACCCACCCGGTCGAGCAGCGCGGCGGCGGCGTCGCGCATCTCGTCATCGGGCCTGCCGCGCGCGGCGAGGATCGGCATCATCACGTTTTCCAGAGCGGTGAATTCCGGTAGCAGGTAGTGGTGCTGGAACACGAACCCGATGGCGCGGCCGCGCAATCGCGTCAGGTCTGCGTCGCCCAGTGCCCCCGTTTCCCGCCCCTCGATGAACACGCTCCCGCCGCTCGGCCGGTCGAGCAGCCCGATGAGGTTGAGCAGCGTGCTCTTGCCCGAGCCGGACGGCCCGATCAGCGCGGCGAATTCGCCGCGCTCGAGCCGCATGTCGACCCCGTGCAGCACTTCGTTCTCGACCGATGTGCCCGTGCCGTAGGACTTGCGCACGCCGTCAAGCCGCAGCGTTTCCATGAATCCCGGCTTCAGCTGCGGATGGCGACGACCGGGTCGAGCCGCGCGGCGCGGCGGGCGGGCGCCATGGCAGCAAGAATTCCCACCAGGGTGGCGCCGACCGTGGCGATCACGAACAGCGACGGCTCCATCTCGATAATGAACATCGGCGTGCCGTCCGGGTTCTTCGCCACGCTGCGCCATACCAGCAGGAACGTCCAGGCGAGCAGGGACCCGAGCACGGAGCCCGCCAGCCCCATCGCGCCGCCCTGGATCAGGAACACGCGCAGCACCTGCTCGCGCGAGGTCCCCATCGCGCGCAGGATGCCGATTTCCCTCGATTTCTGGATCACCGAGACCACCAAAACGCTGGCGATGCCAAGCGCGACGGTCAGGCCGACGAAGACGCGGATCAGGGTGTTGGTGAGGATCTGGGCCGCCATCGCGGTGAAAAACTGCGCGTTGGTCTTGATCCAGCTGTCCACCTGGAGGTCGGATCCCGCGCGGATGGTTTCGGCGATTCGCTCGGCCGCGAACGGGTCGTGCACCTTGACCTCGAGGGTGGAGACGCCGCCGATCAGGTCGAGCAGGTTCTGCGCCGTGCGCAGCGCGACGTAGACGTTGCGCTCGTTCACGCTCTTGTTGCCGAAATCGAAGATGCCCAGGACGCTCAGCGTCGCGTTCGCACCCGTAGCGGTGGTGAGCCTCACTTTGTCGCCGATGCCAGCGCCGAGGTCGGCCGAGAGCTCGGTGCCGATGATGATGTCGAGGGGCCCGGCCTGGTAGCGCCCGGCGACGATTTTTTCCGGCAGCGCGATCACGTCGAAATACGTCTCGGATTCGATGCCCGTAATCGTGACCGCCTTGTTGGCATCGCCGCGCAGGGCAAAGCCGGGAGCGGACACGACGGGAGTCAACGCGACCACGCCCGGCGTTCGCGCCACCTGCTCCCGCACTTTCTGCCATTGATCGATCGAGCGCAGTTGCTGCGACCTTGGCTGGATTTGCGATGCGAACTCGGTGCCCGTCCCGGCGCGCAGCGGCCGCGCCACCTGGTCGGGCGGCAGGATCACGATGGGGGCCTGGAAGTTGAGCGTGCGGCGCACGACGTTGCTTTGCAGGCCGGACAGGATCGCCGACATGAAAATGATCACGCCGCCGCCCAGGCCGACGCCGAGGATGATCAGCAGCGTCTGCATCAGGCCTTCGCGCATGAAACGGAAGGCAACGATCACTTCGAACAGCGCGAGCCGTCTCACGGCGCGCCGGCCTTGGAAACGGCGACCGCGCGCACGCGCTGCCCGTTCTTGACCGTCATCTGGGCGGCGGAAATGAGCCGGTCTCCCGACGCCACCCCTTCCAACACCTCGATGCGTCCGTCACCCTTCAGCCCGAGCTTGACCGGACGGCGTGCCGCGCGCCACCCGTCCACCGCGAGCACCCACGGCTGCGCGCTGTTCGCATCGCGCACGGCGTCGGCCGCAATCACCACGGTGCCAGGGCTACGCGCGACTTCGATATCCACGGAGACCGTCATGTCCTGCCGCAGGTAGTCCGGCGGCTTCGGCACCCGCAGCTTCACTTCCACGGAGCCGCGCAGCGCGTCGATGCCGGGATTGATGTAGACGAGCACGGCCTCGAAGCGCTCCTTCGGAAACGCGTCCGCGGAAGCAAGCGCGTGCTGGCCGACCCTGAGCTGCGCGAGGTTCTTCTCGTCGATCTGGACCACCACCTGGGTTTCGCCCGCCGGCGCGAGCGCCATCAACTCCTTGCCGGCCTGCACCACGTTGCCGGGCTCGACATTGCGCGAGATGAGCGTGCCATCGACGGGCGCGACGATCACCGTTTGTTCGAGCTTCGCCTGCGCGACGCCCAGGTTCGCGCGCGCCTGCACGAGGGCGGTCTGCGCCAGGGCGAAATCGCTGCCCGAAGGGCGGTTGGTCTCGACCTGCAGCTTGGCCGCCCTGAGCTGGCTCTCCGCGACATCCAGGTTGCGCTGCGCATCGTCGAGAGCGGCCTGGCTGACGAATCCCTTCGCCTTCAATTCCTTCGACCGCTCGAACTGCTGCCGCGCCTGGGTAAAGTTTGCCTGTGCCTGGACCAGCGCCTGCTCGGCGGCGGGCAGACCCACCTCGCGCAACTGGCGCAGCTTGGCCTCGGCCTGGGCGACCGCGCCCCGCGCCTGCGCGACCGCGGCTTTAGCGTCCTCGTCGTCGAGCACGATCAGGACATCGCCGTGCTTGACGCTCTGGCCTTCCTCCACCGGGATGCGCACGACGCGCCCCGTGATCACCACCCCGACCGACGCCCGCTGCGGCGTCATGATGCGCCCGCTCGCTACCACGGTCTGCACGAGATCGCTGCGCACCGCCTCGGTGGTCTCGACCGGCGTGCCGAGGATGACGTTGCGCAGGGCAAAGCCGGCCACGGCGAGCGCGAGCGCGATGAGCAAGCCACGCTTGATCCAGCGGCGCGCGGGGACGGGTCTCTCGTTCGGAGGCATGGGCGGCTCGAATCCGAATATTACCGGGAGACCTACGGGCGGCCCATCGTTTTCGCAAGCAGCGGCCGCAGCTCCTTAAGGCTGCGCGTGTTGAGCACGTCCTTCGCTTCGAGCCAGCCGCGGCGCGCCTGGCCGATGCCGTATTTCAGGTGCGCGAAATCGAAGGTGCTGTGGGCGTCGGTGCTGAGGGCGAGGAGCACGCCCTCCTCCCGCGCCATCCGCGCGTGCACGTCGTCCAGGTCGAGCCGCTCGGGCTGCGCGTTCAGCTCCAGGTAACGGCCCCGCTTCCTCGCCGCGCGCACGATTGCCAGCATGTCCGCGTCGATCGCCGCGCGGCTGCCGAGGAGCCGCGCGGACGGGTGCGCGAGCACAGTGAAACACCGGCTACCGAGCGCGCGCAGGATGCGCGCCGTCTGCTTGCGCCGCGGCAGGTCGAAGGCGCTGTGGACCGCGCCTACCACGAGATCGAGCCGCCCGAGCACCTCGTCGGGCAGGTCGAGGCTGCCATCCTCCAGGATGTCCACCTCGATGCCTTTCAGCACCGTGATGCCCGCGAGCGCCCTGTTGACGCGATCGATCTCGTCGATCTGCTTGAGCAGCCGCTGCGGATCGAATCCGCGCGCGACGGTGAGCCTGCGCGAGTGTTCGGTCACGGCGATGTAGGAGAGCCCGGCGGCCTTCGCCGCCAGCGCCATTTCCCGGATCGTGTTGTGGCCGTCGGTCGCTTTTGTGTGCAGGTGCAGGTCGCCTTTCAGGTCGGCAAGCTCGATCAGTCGCGGCAGCTCGCCCCGGCGCGCCGCCTCGATTTCGCCGCGGTCCTCCCTCAGCTCGGGCTCGATGTACGGCAGGTCGACCGACCGGAACACCGATTCCTCGGTCTCGCCCGCCACTCGCGCCTCGCGCCGGAACACGCCGTACTCGTTGATCTTCAGTCCGCGCGCCTGGCCCAGCTTGCGGATCGCGATGTTGTGCGCCTTGGAGCCCGTGAAGTAATGCAGCGCCGCGCCATAGGATTCCGGGGGCACGAGCCGCAGGTCGACCTGGATCCCGCTCGTCAGGAGGACGCTCGAGCGCGTCTCGCCCCGCGCGAGCACGCTCTTCACTTCGTCGTAGGCGGCGAAGCGCTCCATCACCGCGCTGCCCGCCGCGGCCGCGACCAGGATGTCGAGGTCGCCCACCGTCTCGCGCATGCGCCGGTAGCTGCCCGCCACCGTCACCTTGCGCACGCCCGGCACCCGCGCGAGCCAGCCCTCGAGCGCCGCGGCATACTGTGCCGCGATGGCGAGCTTGAAGCGCAGCGGCGCCGCCTTGCGCGCCGCGAGCGCCTCCAGAATGCGCGCCTCCATCTTCTCGCCGAAGCCCGGCAGCTCGCGGATGCGGCCGGCGCCGGCCGCGCGCCTGAGGTCCTCGACCGTCTTCACGGCCAGCGCATCGTAGAGCAGCCGCACCCGCTTGGGTCCGAGGCCGGGAATCTTCAGCAGCTCGGTGATCGCCGGCGGCAGCTCGCGGTGCAGGCGCTCGAGAAGGGCGCAGGTGCCCGTTTCGCAGATCTCCCGGATCTTGCCGGCGAGATCGGCGCCGACGCCCGGCAGCTTCGGCAACTCGCCGCCACGCTCGATCATCTCCGCCAGATCGCGCCCGAGCTCGCTCACCGTGCGCGCCGCGTTGTGGTAGGCGCGGATGCGAAACGGGTTCTCCTGCTTGATTTCGAGGAGCTCGGCGATCTCCTCGAAGATTGCGGCGATGTCGGCGTTGTGGACCGGCACAAGAGCCTATCTCGACAATAGGCGCTAGAGCGTCGGGGTGCCCTCGTGCGCGTGGGTCTTCTCGTGCTGGGCCTCGCAGGCGAAGCAGCGGACGGCGGTGGGATAGACCGCCAGGCGCTCGTAGCCGATGCCCTGGCCGCAGCGCGCGCAGACGCCGTAGCTGCCGGCGGCAAGGCGGCTGCGGGCGCCCTCCACTTCGCGCAGGTCGCGCACGTGGCGGTCGATGAACGTCGCGTCGAGGTCGGCGAGCAGGTTCGCGACCGATTCATCGCCCACGTCGCTCACCATGCCCGCGAGGTCCCGGTGGTGCTCCACGTCCGACTGCAGCAGCAGCGCGCGAATTTCCTCGCGCAGCTCGCGGTCCCGCCGCACGAGCTGGCCGTCGAGGTGAGTGATCTGGGAATGCTTCAGGTGCTTCATCGCTGTATTCTCCGTCTTGCCGGTGAACCGTGCCCCATTGCACAATCCTAGGCTCCGGCCGCTGCGGATCGTTGATCCAGATCAATCGCCCGGACCGGCGATTGCGGTGAAATGAACGTGGGGATCGGAGCGCATTGTTGGCGCCAGCCCTCCTCCGCGCATGGCCCGCCCGCTGCAGAACCTCATGACGCGCGCCCGCCCGGCTGCCCTTACCGCGCCGCCGCTCTTCGCGGCGCTGCTCGACCCGGCCTGCTATCCCCACCCGGTCGCCGGCGTGCGGGTGCTGGAAACGCACATTTCCTGGGTCCTCCTGACGGGGGAATACGCCTACAAGATCAAGAAGCCCGTGGAC
>Ga0075352_1000166_pt1 | contig 9994 bp, 8 predicted proteins | sample Sandmound_TuleA__FD_120092 | JGI IMG/M metagenome (GOLD analysis project Ga0075352, IMG submission 120092) | Natural and restored wetland microbial communities from the San Francisco Bay, California, USA, that impact long-term carbon... | ecosystem: Environmental > Terrestrial > Soil > Wetlands ...
CCGTGTCCTGGAATTCCTCACATTATTCGCGCGGCTGTAGCCTGGATAACTTGAGGGCTTCCGGCGGCGCGGGCCTGTTGTATTGCTTCGCAACGAACTAGAAAGCGCCTCGTAGGAAGGACGGCAGCGCGCCGCGGTCGGCGGGCACGCCGCCAAGTTGCTTCAACACGGTGAGCGCCGACGCCTGCAGTCGCCAGCAAGGCGCGCGGAGAGCGGATTGCGCCTCGCGCACGGCCGCCACGCGCGAGGCCTCGTTCCCCACTGTGGCGCCGCGCAGCCGCAATGCGGCAGCGCGCACGCCGCAGTCCGGATTCGCGTTGAGAGCCGCCAGGATGCGCTCCATCTGCGGCGGCGGCGGCAGGCGCTCGCGCAGCGCGCCTGCTATAGCGCCCGCGAACGGCGTCCCCGGCTCCGCGGCGAGCACGCGCTCCATCGCGTCCCACATCGCCGGCACCTCGGCGGCTGTCGCACCCGCCGCCGCGCAGCGCAGCGCTTCGCCTAGCGACCACGTGACGTCGAAATCGCCCTGCGGCAGCCCGGCGAGGCTTTCCCCGAGCCGCGCCGTCAGCCGCCGCTGCACGTCCGCGTAGACCAGTGGATCGAATTTGCCGCCGGCGAAGGCCGGCGCGAGGCTGCGCAATGCGTCGGGCAAAGGCAGCGAGGATCCCATAGCCGGTGCCGTGCTGTCCGGGCATCGGCGGGCGCTCGCCGGCTCGTGCCTGACGGGCGCGTCGCCGAACGGCCCGCCGAACCGGGCCGCCTCGACCGGAGGCGATATCGTCTCCTCCCCGCGGGCGAAGGCGGCATGCGCCGGGTCGTAGACGAGCAGCCCAAGGCTGGGCAGGCCGCGCGCCCACTCGGCGCGGCCCCATGCCCGCCCGGTGTCCTCGACGCGCCACCGGTCGTCACCGCCGCCGTCGAACGCAAGGCCGATTCCATTCGCAGTCGCGGTGCCTTGCGCGAGGAGAGACGCCTCGTAGCGGTCGTCGCCCATGGCGTCGAACAGTACGCCCACCGCAAGATCGAGCCCCATGCCCTGACCCACGCCGACATCGAGCCGGTAGCGGTCGTCGCCGGACTCATCGCGCAGCACGCCGACCGCCTCGTGCACGCCGGCGCCCTGCGCGTAGCGCACGGCGTGGTAGTGATCGGCTCCGCCGCGGTCCCACAGGAGGCCCAGTGCGTAGTAGTAGCCCGCGCCCTGGGCGTACATCTCGGCCTCGTAGCGGTCGTCGCCCCCGTCGTCGCGCAGGATGCCGATCCCGCCTCCGAGCCGGGTGCGATAGCCGAACGCGGCGCCCTGCGCCCAGCTCAACCCCCCGCCCCGCCCGTAGACGTCGACGAGGCCCGCCACGATGTACGTATCGTTCCCGGCACGGTCCCACAGCAGTCCCACGCCCTCCGCCAGGCCGAAGCCCTGGCCCCCGGCGCGGAGGCGATAGATGTCGTTGCCGGCGAGATCCACGATCGCGCCGAGTCCGAACGCGGCCGCACCCTGGCCAAACAGCTCGGCCGAGTAGCGGTCGTCCCCCGAGAAGTCCACCACGACCGAGGCGCCCGCGATCGCCGCGCCCAGTCCCGGCCCCGCCATGTCGTAGTCGTCGTTGCCGGAGAAATCGATGATTGCGGAGAGCCCATGCACCGCGACGTCGGAGCCGTGGTAGCGGTCGTCGCCGCCGAGGTCCACGATCACGGAGATCGCGCCGTTCACCGCCGGCATCCTCCGGTAGGTGTCGTTGCCGCCGGGGTCGATGATCACCGCGGCGCCGGGGCCGTGCGCGTCGTTTCCGCGCGTGCCGATCACCACCGAGCCGATCGCCGATTCGAAGCGTGCCCCTTCCTCCGGGAACTCGATGCGGGCGCCGCCCTCGCGCAGAGCGCGCGCGAAGCGCGCTGTCGCGTCGAGGAACAGGGCGGTCGCGCGGCGCAGCAGCGCCGGGTCGAAGCGGGCAGCGACCCCCTGGAGGCGGTCGAGCGAGGGCAGGTCGTCCTGAAGCTGCGATGCCAGGGCCCGCGCGTCAAATGCCCGTCCGCGCATCGCCGCCCGCAGTACGCGCTGCGCCTCCGCAAGCTCGCCCAGAAAGGGGTCGAGCAGGTCAGCCAGCGGGATGCGCGCCGACCCGGAATCGCGCGGCGGCGCCGGACCCTCGGACATCCCGGCAACGAAGCGGCGCAGGGTGCCGGGCACGGCGCGGTCGAACAGCGTGGCGGCGTCGGCAGCTGCCAGCGGATTTGCCAGCAGCTCGCGCACGAGGAGCGGCGACGCAGGCGGGGCTGCGCCATTGTGGCGCAGATCGTTGTCGATCACCCACGGGACATCGGGACCGAGTCCGCGGCGCGCGAGGATCGCCTCAACGCGCGCCGAAAGGGGGTCGTCGCGCGGAATTCCGGCTGGCGGTACGGCCGCGCACGCCGCGACGAGCAGGCCGGCGGCGCAAGTCCGGATCCGCAGCGACGTGTTTCGCGGGGCGTGATTCGTGGGTCGCGGCTACCGCATTACCGCTCGCTGCCGGCGGCCTGCTGCGCGCGGTTCTGCATCTGCTCCTGCATCTGGTCGATGCGCTGCTGCGCGCGCTCCTGGCTGCGCTTGCCCTCCTCCATTTCCTGCTTCTTGATGGAGGCCCCCGTCGCCGCCGTGGTGGCGGTCTCGACGCCGCAGCCCGCCAGGGCAATCATGAAGATTGCAGACATGAGGTATTTCATGGACGATCTCCTTCGGAACCGTGAATCGAGGTTCCTCACCTTATCGCCTTCCCTGTCCGGGGGCGAAGGAATTCTTACTCGACCTTCACGCCTGCGGCCTTGATCACCCGCGCCCAGCGCTCGTAGTCCTTCTTCAGCAACGCGCCGAACTCGGCCGGCGTGTCGCCCACGATGACGGCGCCCAGGACCCGCAGCCGCTCCCGGGTTTCGGGCCGCGCAAGGGACTTGCGCATGTCTTCGCTCAGGCGATTGATGACCGGCGCCGGGGTGCCTGCGGGGGCAATCAATCCCACCCACGGCGCGGTATCGGCCAGCGCCGGCATGCCCGCTTCCGCCATGGTCGGCACCGACGGGTAGTCGGGATGGCGCTTCGGCGTGCCGACGGCGAGCACCTTCAGTTTCCCGGCCGCGACGTGGTCCGCGATCCCGATCATGGGATAGAACATGAAGGTCACCTGGCCCGACATCACGTCCACCAAGGCAGGGGCGTTGCCGCGGAAGGACACGTGCGTCATCCTCACCCCGGCGAGCGTCTCGAGCGTCGCGCCGGCAAGATGCCCCGAGCCTCCATGCCCCGGCGATGCATAGGTCACCTCGCCCGGCCGTCTCTTCGCCAGCGCCACCAGTTCGCCGAGCGAATTCACCGGCGTCGAAGGGCGCGTCACGATCAGCATCGGCAGCAGCGCGGCGTTGCTGACCGGCGCATAGTCCTTGAACGGGTCGTACTTGATCTTGTCCGGCGACAGGATCGCGTTCACCAGCAGCGAAAGCGAGGAAAACAGCGTCGTGTAGCCGTCCGGTGCGGCACGCGCAACGTAATCGGTCGCGATGATCGCGTTCGCGCCGGTCCGGTTCTCCACGATGACGGACTGGCCGAGCGAGGCGGTCATGTCCTGCGCGACGACGCGCGCGATCACGTCAGTCGGCCCGCCGGCCGGAAATCCCACGACGATCCGGACGGGCTTGACGGGAAACTGCTGCGCGGCGGCCGTTCCCCACGCAAGCACGCCCGCGCACAGCGCCGCGAGGGCGCCCAGATTTTTCACACGCTTGTCGGTCAACATGGCTCTCACCCCCATCCCACCCTTCCCCCGTCGAGGGGGAAGAAGAAGTGTCAGTCGATCTGCAATCCCGCTTCCTTCACCAGCTTCGCATAGCGCACGATGTCCGCGCGCACCATCGCCGCAAATTCCTCGGGCGAGTTCGTGACCGTGCCGTCGAAGCCGTTCTCAACGAGGCGCTCGCGAGTGCCGGGTGACTGGATCGCCTTGGCGAATTCCGCGTGCAGACGGTTCACGATAGCGGGCGGCGTTCCCGCCGGCGCAAACACGCCATACCAGGTCGTCAACACGTATCCGCGGACTCCCGCTTCCTCGACGGTGGGTAGGCTCGCGAAATCCGCGACGCGTTTCGCGCTCGATACCGCGAGCGGCCGCATCCTGCCTGACCGGACGTAGGGCGTCGCCGCCGGCATGGTGTCGAACGCCACCTGATGCCGGCCGGCGAGAAGATCCGGAATCGACTGGCCGGTGCCCTTGTAGGGAACGTGCAGGAGCTTCGTTCCGGTCATCGACTTGAACATCTCGCCCGCGAGGTGCGGCGTGCTGCCGCTACCGGCCGATGGAAAACTGAGCTCGCCGGGGTGGGCCCTGGCGAGGGCGATCAACTGCTTGACCGATGTCACTGGCAGCGCGGGGTGCACGACGATGATGTGCGGCACCGCGGCGGCAAGCGTCACCGGCGCGAAGTCCTTGTTGACGTCGTAGGGCAGCTTCGAGAACAGGCTCGGCGCGATGGCATTCACCGCGACGTGCCCCATCATGATCGTGTAGCCGTCGGCGGGCGACCGGGCGACCTGGCCCGCGGCGACGGTGCCGGTCGCGCCCGGCCGGTTGTCGATCACCACCGATTGCCCGAGGAATTCCGAAAGCTTCGGCTGGAGGATGCGCGCGACGACATCGGTGCCGCCGCCGGGCGGGAAGCCGACGACCATGCGCACGGGCTTGCTTGGGTAGGCTTGAGCGCCCGCGTAACCCGCGACGCTGGCGAGCGCAAGCACCGTGACGACGACCAGCACAGATTTGCTCACGGCCTTCCCTTTCCCCTCCCTATGAGACGACGTCAATCTGCGTTGGCGCCTGCCGCCGCCATGCTCTTGTCGATGCGGCGCAGGACTTTCACCCGCTGCACCGTGTCGCCGGCCAGATGCGTCCAGACCATCGCGTCGCGCACCAGTTTGTCCACGCGCGCGTTCATCACGCAGCCCTCGGCGCCGTGGATCTCCATGTTGAGGCGCGTGACGCGCTGGATGACGTCGGTCGACCAGTTCATGACCAGCCCGGCATTGGCGGAGTGCTCCTTCCGGTCGTGCTGCCACGCGACCCGCATCACGTACGAGCGCAGCGCCTCGGTCAGCGCGAGCATCTCGTTGATCTTCAACTGCGTGAGCTGGTGATCGATCAGGCGCCGCCCGGCGCGCTTGTGCGTCTTCGCGAAGCCGGTCGCCAACTGGCACGCGTCATCGCACACGCCGAGTGCGTTCGCCGCGAGCTCGAGGTCGCCGAAGATGTCGCCGCCGGTGGTGTCGCCCTTGCCCGCCTTGACCGAGCCGGTACCCACTTGGCCCACCACGTTGACGTGCGGCACGCGAGCGTTCTCGAAAATCAACTCTGCGTTCTGGTAGAAGCGCCAGCCGCGCTTGTTGAACACCTTGCCAATGCGGAAGCCGGGTGTCGTCTTCGGCACCATGAAGAGGGTTCCGCCCTGCCTGATGTTGACATCCGGGTTGGTGCGCGCGTCCACGAAGAAGAGCGAGCCGACGCTGCCATTCGCGATGAAGCATTTCTCGCCGTTGAGAATCCAGTGGTCGCCTTCGCGCACCGCCCTCAGCCGGTATCCCGCCTTGGGATCGTTCTCCGGCGGCATCCGGTTGTCCGAGCCGGCGTTGGGCTCGGTGATGCCGCGGCCCATCACGTAGCGGTGGTCCGCGAGGAAGGGCTTCAGGAAACGCTCCTTCTGGTCGGTCGTGCAGGCGGACGCGATCAGGTGGCTCCATTTCCAGTTCTGGCTGAACGCCTTGGACATGGCGCTGTCGCCGCGGGCGAGCTCCGCCATCACCAACGCCTGCGACACGAAGTCCGCCCCGGGGCCGCCCCACTCCTTGGGCACCGCCAGCGTGCGAAAGCCGAGCCTCGAGCCCTTCTCGATGATGTCCCAGTTCCACGGCTCGAAGCCGCCCTCGATCTGGTCGCGCTCGAGCGAGCGAGGACGCAGCTCTTCGTCCGAAAATTTGCGCGCCTCGGCCTGCCAGTGGCGCTGCTCTTCGTTCAGTGAAAAATCCATTTCATCTCCTCACCCTCCGCCCTCGTCCCTTGTCCTTATGCAGCCATTGGCCGCTGATAGCCGGCCACCGATTCCGCGACCTGAAGCTTCGCCGCGCTGTCGCTGTCCTCCGCGTGCCGGAACACCATCGAATCATGCACGTACTTCTGCAGCGGCATGTCGCGCATGACGCCCATGGCGCCGAAGCACTCCGCCGACAGCAGCGCGATCTCGTTGACCACCTCCGCCGTGTAGACCCGGGCCATGACGTGGAGCGGGAGCCCGGACACGCTGCGATCGGCAACGGCCTCGGGATGGTCCAGCGCCCACGCCGACTTCCAGATCAGGTTGCGCGCGAGCTCCAGCCGGATCGCGCAGTCCGCGAGCTTGGTTCCGATCGCCTGGTGCTCGATGATGTTGCGCCCGCCCTGGCGCCGGATTTTCGAGTAGTCCACGGCGGCTTCGAACGCCGCGCGGCCGAGCCCGAGGTTGATCGCCGCGACTTGCGGGACGCCCCATGCCATTCCGGCGTCGAGCGCGGCAGCGCCCTTCGCCCCTTCTCCGAGCAAGTTGTCCGCGGGGACGCGGCAGTCCTTGAGCGCCACACCGGCGCCCGCGCCGTGATGCCAGCGAATCACCTCGCCGACCGCCCTGAGGGGCTCGCGCACCGTCAGGCCCGGCGCGTCGCGCGACACCAGCAGAGTAACCGGTGCGCCGGCACCGGTTCGCGCCTGTACCGCGAAAAGTTTCGCGACGTTGGCGTTGGCGACAAACGGAAGGGCACCGTTGATTACCCAGTCATTGCCCTGTTTCACCGCAACCAGAACGGCACCGCCTTCGACCGCCGGGCGGTGGTAACTCCACCCGGTCCCCGTCCCGGAATCGACTCCAACGCAGGCGAGGTGACAGCGGTCGTCCTTGACGAACGCGGGCAGCCAGCGTCCGCGCTGCGCAGGCGTCATGAGGCGATCGAACAGGACACGTGCGAGCACCGCGGTTTGCGCCAGCACGGCGGCGACGTCCACGTCGCCCGCGCCCAGCTCCTCCATCACGATGCAGGACGTAAGCCCGTCGGCGCCCGCGCCGCCTGCCTCCTCGGACAGCGCGAGGGTACGCAGGCCCATCTGCGCGGCTTTGTCGACCAGGTTCGCGAGGAGCGGCTTCTCGAACGGCTCCAGCCGCTTCGGGTTGAGCGCCGCGGGCTTGACTTCGCTTTCAACGAAGTCGCGCACCGTCTCGCGGAACTCCAGCTGCTCGGGGGTGAGGTGAAGGTTGTACATATCAATCGTCCGGACCATTTCACGTTTCGAGAGCCGCCATCTTAGCAGTCGGGAGCAGCGGACAGTATCGCCATGTCAGATTATGGAACCTGGCCCGCTTCACGCCTTGCGGCCCAGCTGGCGCAGCTCGCCCAACAGCGCGTCGGCGATCTCGACGCCGTCCGCTCGGGCGCGGGCAGCGGCCTGTTGCCGGCGGACGCCCGGAAGGCGAACGCCGTCTTCGGCAAGCATCCTCGAGATCATGACCTCCAGGCGCGAGTAGTAGGAGTCCGCGCCCGCCAGCGCGTCGGGATCGATCGCGATGACGGCGTGACCGATGCGGGGCTTGCCGCCGGGCTCGAAGTAGGAATCGTTCTCGAAGCTGAACGCGGCGCCGGTCAGCGCGACCGTCAGAAGCTCCACCACCAGCGCGAGAGCCGTTCCCTTCACGCCGCCGATCGCGGCGAGGCTCCCGGTCAGGGCCGCCTTCGGATCGGTAGTGGGATTGCCGTCCTTGTCCACCGCCCAGCCGAGGGGGATGGGCTTTCCTTCCTTCGCGTAGAGCATGATCTTGCCGCGCACGACCTCCGTGAGCGAAAGGTCCACCACGACGGGTTCGGCGCCCCTGCGCGGAAAGATCGCCGCAATGGGATTCGTGCCGAAGAACGCCTTCTTCCCGCCCCACGCGTTGATTGCGGAGGGCGAATTGGTGAAGGCGAGCCCGACGAACCCCGCCAGCGCGACCGGCGCGAGGTGGTAGGCCGCCGCGCCGAAGTGATGGCTGTTGGTCACACCGGCAAACGCGATGCCGTAGCGCTTGGCGCGCTTGATGGCCTCTCTAACCGCGATCGCGCAGGCGGGGAACGCCAGGCCCCCTCCCGCGTCCACGAGGCAGGTGGCGCCCTTCTTCTTGACGATCTTGGGTTTCGCCTTTCCGTCAACGCGACCCTGCTTCAGGTGCTGCGCGTAGAGCGCGACGCGCGAAAGTCCGTGCCCGGAGAGCCCTTCCGATTCCGCCGCGACCAGCGCTTGCGCGGCCAACTGCGCGGTCGCGCGCGCCGCGCCCGCGCGTTGCAATGCCCGCGCCGCGAGCCGCGTAAGCTCCTCAACGGATTGCTTCACTGCCGAGAACCTCAGGTCGCGGGTCGAGCCAAAACCTCTTCACCTACCACTCATCACCCGTCACTCGTCACGCCTTCTAGTCAAGCTTGGTGCCCGAGCGCCGCGCGACGTCCGCCCACTTCACCGTCTCGGAGCGGAAGAACGCCGTGAATTCAGCCGGGCTCGTGCCGGCCGGCGTTGCGCCTTCCGCCTCGAAGCGTTGCTTGACGTCGGGGAGGTGTACCGTCTTCGCCAGCTCGCGATACAACCGGTCCAGGATCGACTGGGATGTGCGTGCCGGCGCGAAGAATCCGTTCCACTGGAGCGCGATGTGGCCCTTGATGCCGGCCTCCTCCATGGTCGGCACCTCGGGCGCCGCCGTCGAGCGCGCCGGCGCGGCCACGCCGAGCCCGCGCATCTTGCCGGCTTTGATCTGCGGCCCGACGACCGGCATGACGATGAACGCGCACTGGGATTCGCCCGACATGAGGCTCACCGAAGCGGGCGCGGCCCCCTTGTACGGCAGGTGCGTAAGCTTGATCGCGGTGTTGAGCCGCAGCAGCTCCATCGCCATGTGCGACATCGTGCCGGAGCCGGCGGAGGCATAGGTTATCTGGTCCGGCCGCGCCCTGGCCAAGGCGACGAGATCCTTCACGCTCCGAACCGGCAGCGATGGGTGCGACACCAGCACGAACGGGTAAGAGGAAGCCATCGAGATCGGCGTGAAGTCCCGGACGGGGTCGTAATTGAGCTTCGCGAAGACTGCGGGGCTGATCGAGAGCGCCGAGTTGCCGAACAGAATGGTGTAGCCGTCCGCTGCGGACTTGGCGACGATCTCGGCGGCGATATTGCCGCTCGCGCCGGCGCGGTTCTCGACCACCACTGTCTGCCCGAGCGAGCCGCTCATCTTCTGCGCGACCACGCGCGCAATGATGTCGCTGCCGCCTCCCGCCGGAAACGGAACAATCAATCGGACCGGCCGAGCGGGATACTCCTGCGCCACGGCGGGTGACCCGGCGAGGCAAACGATTGCTCCCATCCATGCAAACGAACGCTTCATGCTTCCTCCTTTTTCAAGCCGCGGCTGGCTCCTTCAGCAGCGTCTCCCCGGGTCTCACCCGCGCGAACTCGACCGGGCGCGTGGAGACCTCGAAGCGCTCCTCGCGCCAATTGACGCACGTGTAGCGCGAACGGTCGAGGTCTCGCACCTCGGGAAAATCCGACCGATAGTGCGCGCCGCGCGAATCCTCCCGCGCCGCCGCCGACGCGCGGATCGCCTTCGATACGAGCAGCAGGTTCTTGAGGTTCAACCAGTCGTGCCAGGTGAGATTGAACGCGAGGCTTCCGCCTTCCACGCCGGTCGAGTCGAGCCGGGCCTCCAGCTCCTCGAGCGCGCCCTCCGCCCGCGCGAGCCCCGCGGCGTCGCGCACGATGCCGACGTCGTCCCACATCACGTCGTAGAGACGCTCGCGGATTGCGTTGAGGTCGCCCCTCGGTTTGCCGAGCGGCGCCCGCGCGCGCTGCATCGCCTGCTCGACGGCCGCCTCGTCCGGCTCGTGAAGGCGTCCGCGGCGGCGCACCCATCCGGGCATGACGTCACCCGCGATGCC
>Ga0075352_1000167_pt1 | contig 9952 bp, 13 predicted proteins | sample Sandmound_TuleA__FD_120092 | JGI IMG/M metagenome (GOLD analysis project Ga0075352, IMG submission 120092) | Natural and restored wetland microbial communities from the San Francisco Bay, California, USA, that impact long-term carbon... | ecosystem: Environmental > Terrestrial > Soil > Wetlands ...
ACTGACCCGGAGCTCATGATGTACGACGAGCCTTTCGCCGGCCTCGACCCGATCTCGCTGCACCAGATCCGCGAGCTGATCAGCACGCTCAACCGGGCGCTGGGGCTCACCTCGGTCGTCGTCACCTACGACGTGCACGAAGCGCTGCAGGTCGCCGACTATGTCTACGTCATCAGCGACGGCGCGGTGCTCGGCAAGGGAACGCCGGAGGAGATCCGGGCTTCCGAGGATCCCTACCTCAAGCAGTTCGTCAACGCGCTGCCCGATGGCCCGGTGCGCTTCCACTTCCCCGGACCGTCGCTCGAGCAGGATCTGCGGCTTAAGCTTTCGCGTCCTTCGGCAGGAACTTGAGCGCCACGCCGTTGTTGCACCAGCGCTGACCGGTCGGCGGCGGGCCGTCGTCGAAGACGTGGCCGTGGTGGCCGCCGCAGCGGATGCAGTGGTACTCGGTGCGCGGGTAGATCAGGAAGAAGTCCTTCTTCTGCTCGAACACGCCCGGGATGGTGGTGAAGAAGCTCGGCCAGCCGGTCCCGGACTCGAACTTCATGTCCGAGGTGAACAGCGGCAAGTCGCAGCCGGCGCAGGCGAAGATGCCGGCGCGCTTCTCGTCGTTGAGCGGGCTCGAGCCGGCGTGCTCGGTGCCTTCCTTGCGCAGCACCCGGAACGACTGCGGCGAGAGCCGCTTCGACCATTCCTGGTCGGAGAGCTTCATCGGCTCGCCCGGGGAGGGTACGCTCGCGCCGGCCGGCAGGAAGGATTTCCAGCTCTTTTGCAGGGCTTCGATGTCTTTCATGGTCTTGGGCCGGGCGTGGGCACGGATGCCGAACGAGGCGATCGGCGCGGCCGCCAGCGCGAGTAGAAGTTTGCGTCTTTGCATGCGCTCCTCACGGGTTTCGCGTTCGTCGAGCCGAAGGCCCAAGACCTTACACCATTACCTAGTGGCTTAGCACGCCGTGGACCACGGCGGCGCCGACAAGCGCGCCGAACAGCAGCGGCACGGCGTCGAGGCGATACACGACCACCGGGGGCGGCGGCGCGGCATGCACGAAGTACGCCGGGCGCGGCGCCGGACGGTACACCACCACATGGCGCTCCTGGACGACGCGGTAGCGCTGGCCGCGGTGGTACCCGTTGTCGGCAAGGGCCGGCAGCGTGATCGCGAGGCCGGCGGTCGCAAGGATCAGTTTCTTCAGCATGGCTACCTCCTATTCGGTTGAGACGTGCTCATTTCACGCGTGAGGCGGCCGGGAGTAGCCCGGGAAAGTGCAACATCTGTAACCGCGTGTTACTTTTGCCCGGAGGGAGGAGACCTATGCAACGGCTTTCGCTGTTTCTTCACATTCTTCTCGTTTCGTCGGCCTGCCTGGCGCAGGACTATCCGTCGAAGCCGATCACCATGGTGGTCCCGTTCCCGCCCGGCGGCGTGGCCGAGATCGTCGGGCGGCCGCTCGCCGTGTCGATGCAGACGGTGCTCAAGCAGCCGGTGATCATCGTCAACCGGCCCGGCGCGGGCGGCGCGGTCGGCATGGCTTCGGTCGCCAAGGGCCCGGCCGACGGCTACACCATCCTCATGGCACTCTCCTCGATCTCGGTTTTCCCGGTCGCCGATCGCATCAACGGCAAGACGCCCTCCTACCAGTTCTCCGACTTCGCGCCGATCGCGCTGGTCACCGCCGATCCGACCGTGCTCGTGGTGCGTGCCGACAGCAAGTACAGCACGCTCAAGGACTTCGTCGCTGCGGCGAAGGCGAGCCCGGGCAAGATCAATTACTCCTCCGCCGGCATCTACAGCACGCTGCACGTGGCGATGGAGATCTTCGCCGACGCCGCCGGCATCAAGCTGTTCCACGTTCCCTACCAGGGCGGCGGGCCGGCGGTGACCGCGCTGCTCGGCGGACAGGTGGAGGCGCTTGCCTCCGGGCCGGCGGCGGCGATCGGCCAGATCAAGGGCGGCAAGATGCGCGCCCTCGCGAGCTGGAGCACCGAGCGGCTGAAGCTCCTGCCCGACATCCCCACCTTCAAGGAGCTCGGCTACGACGCCGAGTTCTACATCTGGTCGGGCGTGTTCGCGCCGGCGGCGACGCCGCCCGCGGTGCAGGCGCGGCTCAGGGCCGCCGTCAAGGAAGCCGCCGCCTCGCCGGAATTCAAGGCAGCGATGGAGAAGGTGTCGACGCCCATCGCCTATCTCGATGCGCCGGAGTTCAAGCAGTACTGGGACCGCGACGCCGCGCGCCTGAAGGTGGTGCTGGAGAAGATGGGCAAGCTCGCCGAGAAGTAGGACCTACTTCCTCGGCCGGGGGTACTGGAGCATCCCCCCGACGCGGCGCTCGAAAGGGTCGCGGCGGGTCACGCCGCGCAGCTGCCGCTTCCCGACCAGGCTGAAGTGCCGCAGCGCGTCGAGCGCCTCGGCCACTGCCCAGGCATTTTTCCTGCTCTTCAGTTTCGTTCCCGTCAGCCAGATTCCCGGATCGAGCCGCCGCAGGTCGTAGGGCAGCGAGTATTCGCGCAGCGTCTTGTGGTGCGCCCGGTTGGTGTATTCATGGAAGTACGACATCGCCAGCTCGCGCAGCGAGCGGTACACCGGATCGCGCGAGCGCAGCCCCGCGCCGTTGGTCTTCGACAGCGCTCCCCAGCACCCGTTGCGCCTGTAGAGCGCCACCACGTGGTCGTAGTCGCGCTCGGCGCGCAGGTCGAGGAGCAGGGGAGGCTCGCCGTTCAGCCAGAGCGCCGCGGCGGCGAGCATCGCCCCCTCGATGCAGTGGGCGCTGCGGCTGCGCAGCACCTCGCGCACCGGCCGGCAGCACTCGCCCTCGAGCTCGAAATTCTGTTTCAGGTCATGGAGAAAGGCCTGGATCTTGCGCGGCGTGTTGAGGCGCTTCAGCAGTCGCAGCTCGGCCGGCGTCAGTCCCGAATCCATCACAAAAGTATAAGACCCTTGACAGCCCGGACGCGTCGGATAGATACTAAACCGTATGGTTAAGTATGCCGACGACGAGCTGGACAGCGTATTCGCCGCGCTCGCCGACCCGACGCGGCGCGCGGTGCTGAATGCGCTCGCCAGCGGCGGCCAGGCGGTGAGCGAGCTGGCCGCGCCCTACGGCATGTCGCTGCCGGGGTTCATGAAGCACCTGCGCGTGCTCGAGGACGCCGGCCTGATCGAGCGCAGCAAGGAAGGGCGGGTGGTGAGCTGCGAGCTCGATGCCGCGCCGCTCAAGGCCGCCTCGGTGTGGATGTCGCGCTACGAGAAGTTCTGGACCGAGAAGCTCGATTCGCTCGCCCGTTACCTGTATCAGCAGGAGGAGTTGCAGACATGGAACAAGCCATCCGGCAAAAGCCCTTCCTCAACCTTGTCCGCCACTACCCGGTCGCGCCCGAGAAGGTCTGGCGCGCGTGGACCGACCCGCAAGCGGTAAGGCAATGGTGGGGCCCCGGGCCGGGCGAGCCGGTTGCAGTGGCCGAGCTCGACGTGCGCGTCGGCGGGCGGTTTCGTATCGTCTTCGGCGGCGCCAAGGGAACCGACCACGAGGTGCAGGGGACATACGAGGAAGTGATTCCTAACCGCAAGCTGGTTTTCACCTGGACCTGGCCGAAGACGACGCCCGAGCGCGAGTCGCTGGTGACGATCGTCTTCAAGGCCGTCGACGGCGGGACGGAGCTCGATTTCCGCCACGAGCAGCTGTTCGACGAAAAAGTCCGCGACGACCATAAGCGCGGCTGGAGCGGCTCGCTCGACAAGCTGGCGGCCTTTCTGCAGGCGTCATGAAAGAGCCACGCTACGGCTGGATCATGGTGGCGCTCGGCGCCTTCATGACTTGCATCGCCATCGGCGCAATGTTCTCGCTCGCCGTGTTCCTGCAGCCGATCACCCAGGCGACCGGCTGGTCGCACACCGAGGTGTCGAGCGCCATGACGATCGGCTTCCTGGCGATGGGCGCGGCGGGCTTCGGCTGGGGCGCGCTCGGCGACCGCATCGGCCCGCGCCCCGTCGTGCTCGCCGGCGCGATCCTGCTCGGGCTCGGCCTGTTCCTCGCCAGCCACGCACAGAGCGCGCTGCAGTTCCAGCTCGCGTTCGGCCTGCTGGTGGGCATCGCCGTCGGCAGCTTCTTCTCGCCGATGATCGCCGCGGTCATGGGCTGGATGACCGGGCATCGCGGCCTCGCGGTGGCGCTGGTCTCGGTGGGCGTCGGCGTCGCGCCGCTGACGATGTCGCCCTTCGCCGCGTGGCTGATCACGCACATGGACTGGCGGCAGGCGCAGCTCGTCCTCGCGGTGCTGGTCTGGGCGACGCTCGTTCCGGTGGCGCTGTTCGCGCGCCGGCCGCCGCTCGCGCAGGCCGGGCCGCAGAGCGCGCCCGAGGGGCCGGGGATGAGCCTGCGCGATGCGTTCGTGTCGCTGCCGTTCGCCGTTCTCGCGCTCACCTTCTTCGCCTGCTGCGCCGCGCACGCCGGGCCGATCTTCCACACGGTCACCTACGCGATGACGTGCGGCCTGCCGACGGTCACCGCGGTCACGATCTACAGCGTCGAGGGCTTCGCCGGCCTCGGCGGCCGCCTCGCGCTGGGCGTGCTCGCCGACCGGCTGGGCGTGAAGCGCGTGCTGATCGTCGGGCTGCTGATCCAGGCGCTCGCCGCAGGCGCATTCGTGTTCGCCTCGCGGCTCGGCGAGTTCTACGCGATCGCCGCCACGTTCGGCTTCGCCTACGGCGGCGTGATGCCGCTCTACGCGGTGCTGGCGCGCGAATACTTCGGGCAGCGCATCCTCGGCGCGGTGTTCGGCGCCGCCGCCATGGTGTCCAGCCTCGGCATGGCGGCCGGGCCGGCCATCGGCGGCTGGATCTTCGACCGCTTCGGCGCCTACACCTGGCTCTACATCTACTCGTTCGCGGTCGGCCTCGGCGCGGTCGCGATCGCGCTCGCCTTCCCGCCCTTCCCCAGAGCAGTCAGAGCGGCTCCGGCCGCAGCCTAAGGAGAGTCCCATGGCTTATGTCGATGGATTCGTCACCCCCATTCCGAAAAAGAAGCTCGCCGCGTACAAGCGCGTGTCGCGCGCAGTCGGCAGGATCCTGCGCGATCTCGGCGCGGTCGAATTCCGCGAGTGCATCGCCGACGACGTGAAGTGGGGCAAGCGCACCTCGTTTCCGCGCGCGGTGAAGCAGAGGCCGGGCGAGACGGTCGCGTTCTCCTACATCGTCTACAAGTCGCGCGCGCACCGCGACAGCGTCACGCGCCGCATGATGAAGGACAAGCGCATGACGCCGTACATGGACCCGAAGAACTTCCCGTTCGACGGCAAGCGCATGATCTGGGGCGGCTTCCAGGTGATGGTCGACCTGTGAAGCCCTTCGTCATCAGCCGCGAGCTCGCCGCGCCGCGCGAGCGCGTCTGGCAGGCGTGGACCGAGCAGGAGCGCCTGCGGCAGTGGATGAGCCCCAAGGACTTCGCTGTCATCGCCGCGAAGCTCGACCTGCGGCCGGGCGGCAGCTACCACTACGGCTTGCGAATGCCCGACGGCAAGGAAGTGTGGGGCATGTGGGTGTTCCGCGAGATAAAGCCGCCCGAGCGCCTGGTGTTCGTGCAGAGCTTCTCCGATCCGCAGCGCGGCATGGCGCGCCATCCCCTCGCGCCGGACTGGCCTGCGAAGATGCTCTCCACCGTCAGCTTCGAGCCGAAGGGGAAGGGCACCCTGCTCACGATCCAGTGGCAGCCGATCGAGGCGACCGAGGTCGAACTGAAGGTCTTCGACGGCGCCCGCCCGAGCATGACGCAGGGCTGGAGCGGCACCTTCGAGAAGCTCACCGCTTACTTGCAGAAAGGCTGAACCATGCACATCGAACCGTATCTGTTCTTCGAAGGGCGCACCGAAGAGGCGCTGCAGTTCTACCAGAAGGCGCTCGGCGCCAAGGTGGAACTGATGATGCGCAACAAGGAGAGCCCCGAGCCGCCGCCGCCCGGCATGAACGCACCGGCGGACAAGATCATGCACGCCTCCTTCACGGTCGACGGCGCGCGCGTCATGGCCTCCGACGGCATGTGCTCCGGCAAGCCGAGCTTCGCCGGGTTTTCCCTGTCCGTAACCAGGAACAGCAAGGAAGAAGCGGAGCGCACCTTCAAGGCGCTCGCGGAAGGCGGCCAGGTGAAGATGCCGCTCACCAAGACGTTCTTCTCCCCCGCGTTCGGCATGCTCGCCGACCGCTTCGGCGTCGGCTGGATGGTCATCGTGCCCCAATGAACAAGCTCACCCCCATGCTGTGGTTCGATGGACAGGCCGAGGACGCCGCCCGGTTCTATGCCTCGGTGTTCAAGAAGGCGAAGGTCGGCAAGCCGATGAAGGGGCCCGACGGCAAGGTGCTGGTGATGCCGATCGAGATCAACGGCCTCGAGTTCAGCCTTCTGAACGGCGGTCCGCAGTTCAGGTTCAACGAGTCGGTGTCCTTCGTCATCCACTGCAAGGACCAGAAGGAGGTCGACTACTACTGGGACAAGCTCACCGCCGACGGCGGCGAAGAGTCGATGTGCGGCTGGCTGAAGGACAAGTACGGCTTGTCCTGGCAGGTCACTCCCGACCGCCTGCTCGAACTGATGCGCGGACCGAAGGTTGCCAAGGTAATGGAGGCATTCATGAAGATGCGGAAATTCGACATCGCGGCGCTCGAGCGGGCGGCGGCATGAAGGGCAAGCCCGCACCGCATATCAGCACCGCGCCCGCCGACGGAATGGTGCGCGTGACCTTTAAGGGAGAACTGATCGCGGAGAGCCGCGACGCGCTGGCGATGAAGGAAGGCAGCTACCCGACCGTCTACTACATCCCGCGCCGGGACGTGAAGATGGATCGGCTGGTGCGCACCGCGCACACGACGCACTGTCCTTTCAAAGGCGATGCATCGTACTTTTCGGTGAAGGGTGGAGCGGAGAACGCGGTGTGGAGCTACGAATCGCCGTTCGACGAGATGCTGGCGATCAAGGAGCGGCTCGCCTTCTATCCCGACAAGTTCGAGATCAAGCCGTCTTGAGCTTCTTCTTCCTCGGCGCGGCGTCGAGCAGGCTCTCGGCGAGCGCGTACAGGCGGGCGCCCGGCCCTGCGCGGCCGATGCTCTGCAGGCTGACGCGCGCGCCCTCGACCAGCAGGAACAGCTCGTCGGCGAGGCTTTCGGGATGCAGGTAGCCGGCGCCGCGGCAGAGCGCCACCAGGCGCTCGCGGGTGCGGTTCTTGTGCGCCTCGATGACCTTGCGCGCCGGATGCGCCCGCTCGGGCAGCTCGACCGCGGCGTTGGCGAGCGCGCAGCCGCGGCCGCTGCACTCGTCGGCGAACTGCGAGACCCGGCGCAGGAGGTAGCGCAGCTGCGCCTCGGCATTGCCGGGATGGCGCACCTTGGCCTCGTCCCAGAGGGCCTCGCCCTGGCTGGCCAGTTCTTTCAGGTACGCCGCGACCAGCTCGTCCTTGGAGGCGAAGTGCCGGTAGAGCGTCATCTTGTTGGTGCCGGCGGCGGCGGCGATCGCCTCCACCCCGACCGCGCGGATGCCGTCGCGGTAGAAAAGCTCGCGCGCCACCTGCAGGATTCTTTCCCGCGGCGGGATCAAGGTCTTTTTCTGTCTCGCGCTTGACAAGGGATGTTACCGATCAGTAACATCAATGGTACTACTCGGTAACACCGAAGGCAATACCGGAGTAAATCCCATGCGCAGTCGCCTGATCGTCGTCCTGCTTCCCGCCGTGGTCGCGGCGTGCAGCCCTTCCAACGGCTCCGAGAAGAAAGGCGGCGGCCCCGGGATGGGCATGCCGCCGCCGGAGGTGTCGGCGATCACGGTCGCGCCGCAGGCAGTTCCGGTCGCCTTCGAGTACGTCGGCCAGACCGCCGGCTCGCGCGAGGTCGAGGTGCGCGCGCGCGTCACCGGCATCCTGCTCAAGCGCAACTTCGAGGAAGGCGGCCCGGTGAAGCAGGGCCAGTCGCTCTTCACCATCGACCCGGCGCCGTTCGAGGTGGCGGTGGCGCGCGCCCAGGCCGATGTCGCAGCCGCCGAGGCGCGCCTCGACCAGGCGCGGCGCAACGTCAAGCGCTTTCGGCCGCTGTATGCCGAGAAGGCAGTCAGCCAGAAGGATTACGACGATGCCGTCTCCGCCGAGGCGATCGGCAAGGCCGACGCAAAGGCGGCGCGGGCGCGCCTCGCCGAGGCGCGGCTCAATCTCGGCTACACCAGGGTCGAGGCGCCGGTGGCGGGCGTCACCGGCCGCTCGCTGCGCCAGGAAGGCTCGCTCATCTCCGGCCCCGACGTGCTGCTCACCACCATTACCCAGCTCGACCCGATCTGGGTCAACTTCGGCATCCCGGACAACGACCAGGCGCGGCTGCAGAAGGAGATCCAGGCGGGGCGCCTGGCGTTTCCCAAGGACGGCCGCTTCGAGGTGAGCCTGCTGCTCGCCGACGGCACGCCGTACAACCACACCGGCAAGCTCAATTTCAGCGACGTGCGCATCTCGGCGGCGACCGGCACGCGCGAGACGCGCGCCGAGCTGCCCAACCCCGAAGACGCGCTGCACCCCGGGCAGTTCGTGCGCGTGATCCTGCGCGGCGCCGCGTATCCGAACGCGGTCACCGTGCCGCAGCGCGCGGTGCTCGAGGGACCGCAGGGCAAGTTCGTCTACGTGGTCAACGAGAAGAGCGCCGCCGAGCCGCGGCCGGTGCAGGCGGGCGAATGGTCCGGCGGCGACTGGATCATCACCTCGGGCCTCAAGGAGGGCGAGCGCGTCATCGTCGACGGCGTGATGAAGCTGGGACCCGGTGCTCCGGTGAGGATTGCAGAACCAAAACCCGTCGCCAAAAAGTAATGTTTTCCCGTTTCTTCATTGATCGGCCCATTTTCGCGGCCGTGATCTCGGTGTTCATCGTCATCGCCGGCCTGGCGGCGATGCGCGTGCTGCCGATCGCCCAGTATCCGGAGATCGCGCCGCCGGTGGTGACGGTGCGCGCCGTCTACCCCGGCGCCTCGGCCGAGGTGCTGGAGCAGACCGTCGCCTCGCCGCTCGAGAACCAGATCAACGGCGTCGAGAACATGATCTACATGGCCTCGACCTCGACCTCGCAGGGCGTGGTGCAGATCCAGATCACCTTCGACATCGGCACCGACGCCGACAAGGCGGCGCTCAACGTCAACAACCGCGTCAAGCAGGCCGAGGCGCGCCTGCCGCTCGAGGTGCGCCGCCAGGGCGTGACGGTGGAGAAGGGCTCCTCCGCGTTCCTGCAGGTGCTCGCCTTCTACTCGCCCGAAGGGCGGCACGACGGCGTGTTCATCTCCAACTACGTGACCATGAACGTGCTCGACCTGGTGAAGCGCGTTCCCGGCACCACCAACGTGCAGATCTTCGGCGCCAAGGACTACGCGATGCGCATCTGGGTGCAGCCCGAGCGCATGACGCAGCACCGCCTCACCGCCGGCGACCTGATCCGCGCGGTGAACGAGCAGAACGCGCAGTTCGCCGCCGGCAAGGTCGGCCAGGCGCCGGCGCCGACCGGCCAGGAGCTGGTCTACACCATCACTACGCGCGGCCGCCTCTCGGACCCCAAGGAGTTCGAGGAGATCATCGTCCGCTCGAACCCCGACGGCTCGGCGCTGCGGTTGAAGGACGTGGCGCGCGTCGAGCTCGCCTCCAAGGACTACGAGTTCGTCGGCCGCATCAATGGGAAAGAAGCAACATTGGTCGGCGTGTTCCTGCAGCCCGGCGCCAACGCGCTCGCGGTGGCGGGCGACGTGAAGAAGACCGTCGCCGACATCGCCAAGCGCTTCCCCGAGGGACTGACCTACTCCGTGCCGTACGACACGACGCGCTTCGTCGAGGTCTCGATCAAGGAGGTGGCGATCACCTTCGTCGAGGCGATCGCGCTCGTGGTGCTGGTGGTGTTCCTGTTCCTGCAGAGCGTGCGGGCGATGATCATCCCGGTCATCGCCATCCCGGTTTC
>Ga0075352_1000169_pt1 | contig 9794 bp, 10 predicted proteins | sample Sandmound_TuleA__FD_120092 | JGI IMG/M metagenome (GOLD analysis project Ga0075352, IMG submission 120092) | Natural and restored wetland microbial communities from the San Francisco Bay, California, USA, that impact long-term carbon... | ecosystem: Environmental > Terrestrial > Soil > Wetlands ...
AAGCCCGGGTCCACGTGCAGCACCGATCCGTCCTGCACGTTGCTCGCCTCGCCGATGCGCACCACGTCGTTCTCGGCGCGGATCACCACCTGGAACCAGATATTCGCCTCGGACTCGAGCGTGATGTCACCGACCAGTGTCGCGTCGGGCGCGACGAAGTGATCCTTGCCGACGAGCGTGACGCGCCGCTCGCCGATGGAATAGAGAGGCATGCGGCTATCATAATGCAGTGAAAATCGTCGTTCTCGGCGCAGGCGTGGTCGGCGTGACGAGCGCCTGGTACCTGGCCGAGGCGGGCCACGAGGTCACTGTCGTCGATCGGCGCGCACAGCCCGGGCTCGAGACTTCTTTCGCGAACGGCGGACAGATTTCCGCGGGACACGCCGAGCCCTGGGCGAAGCCGGCGGCGCTGCCGAAGATCCTGAAATGGCTTGGCCGCGAGGACGCGCCGCTTCTTTTCCGGCCGCGCCTCGACCTGGCGCAGTGGCGCTGGGGGCTCGGTTTCCTGCGCGAATGCATTCCGGGACGCTTCGAGCGCAATAGCCGCGTGCTCGCGGGGCTCGCCGCCTATAGCCGCGACTGCCTGCGTGCTTTGCGCGGCGCAACGGGCATCCACTATGACGAGCTCGCGCGCGGCATCCTGCAGTTCGCGACGCGCGAAGCCGATTTCCAAACACTCAGAAACCAGGCGGAAGCCATGCGCGAGTTCGGCGCGCGGCGAGAAATCAAGACCGCCGCCGAATGCCTCGCCCTGGAGCCGGCACTGAAGAACTCGAAGGAACCGGTGGTCGGCGGTCTCTACGATGCCCACGACGAGTCGGGCGATGCGTTCAAGTTCACCGGCGCCCTGGCGGAAAAGGCCCGCGCGCGCGGCGTGCAGTTCAAGATGGATGCCACGGTGCAGGGCGTCGAGCTCGCGGGCGATCGGGTCCAGGGCGTGCGCACGGATGCCGGGCGCCTGCAGGCCGATGCCTATGTCGTCTCGCTCGGCAGCTGGAGCCCGCTGCTGTTGAGGCCGCTGGGCATTCGCATCCCGGTCTATCCGCTGAAAGGCTATTCCATCACCTTGCCGGTCGGGCCTGCAGAGGGGCCCACCATCAGCCTCACGGATGAGGCGGCGAAGATCGTGATCTCCAGGCTCGGCAACCGCCTGCGCGCCGCCGGGACCGCGGAGCTCACGGGCTACGACACGAGCATCAACGCGGCGCGCTGCAACGCCATCCTGCAACGCGTGCGCGCGCTCTTTCCCGGCCTCGGGTCGAGCGCGGCGGTGGAGACGTGGGCGGGGCTGCGTCCGGCGACGCCGAGCAACGTTCCGATCATCGGCCGCACGCGCGTCGCCAACCTTTTCCTCAACACCGGGCACGGCACGCTCGGCTGGACGCTCGCCTGCGGGTCGGGCAGGGCGCTGGCGGACATCGTTTCCGGACGCAAGCCCGAAGTGGAGTTCCGCTTCACATGAGGCCGAGCCAATCGCAGTTCCTGCAGATCCGCGAGTTGCGCTATCACGTCCGCCGCTGGCCGCGGCCTGGCGCGCCGAAGGTGGTCCTGCTGCACGGCTGGATGGACGTCTCGGCCTCGTTCCAGTTCATGGTCGATGCTCTGAAGGGCGACTGGGACGTGTACGCGCCCGACTGGCGTGGCTACGGGCTGACCGAATGGGGCAAGGGTGACTGCTATTGGTTCGCCGATTACCTTGCCGACCTCGACTTTCTCCTTCAGGAAATCTCTTCTGATGATCCTGTGAATCTCGTCGGCCACAGCCTGGGGGGCAACGTCGCGGCGCTCTATGCCGGCGTGCGACCGGAGCGCATCGCGAAGCTTGTCAACCTCGAGGGCTTCGGCCTTGCCGCCACGAAGGCGGAGCAGGCGCCGTCTCGCTACGCGCGCTGGCTGAAAGAGCTCCGCGATGCTCCAGGACTGCGGCCCTACGCGAACTTCGATGAACTGGCGGATCGGCTGCAAAAGGGCAACAAGAGACTCTCGAAGGAAAGGGCTGACTTCCTCGCGCGCCATTGGGGCGAGGAAAAAGCGGGCAAGGTCGTTCTTCGCGGCGATCCGGCGCACAAGATCGTCAACGCGACGCTGTATCGCTACGAGGAAGCGCTCGCCTGCTGGCGCGAGGTGCGCTCGCCGGTGCTGTGGGTCGACGGCAAGGAATCGGAAACGCTGCGGCGGCTCGGCCTCGACGCCGAGCAGCATGCGAAGCGTCGCGCCGCATTCCGGGACCTGCGATTCGTCGAGCTCGACGGCGCGGGACACATGCTGCACCACGATCAGCCGGAAGCGCTCGCGCGCGTGATCGAGGACTTCCTGGGGCGCTGATGGCCCAGTACTTCGCCATCCATCCCACGCATCCGCAGGCGAGGCTGGTGAAGCGCGCCGCCGACATCGTGCGTCGCGGCGGCCTCATCGCCTATCCGACCGACTCGTGTTACGCGCTCGGCTGCGATCGGGGCAACGCGAAAGCGATCGAGCGGCTGCGGCGGGTCCGGCGGCTCGACGAGCGCCACCATCTGACGCTGATGTGCCGCGACGTCTCCGAGATCGCCCGCTACGCCATGGTCGGCGACGCGCAGTTCAAGCTCCTGAAGAGCGTCGCGCCGGGCAGCTACACCTTCATCCTGCCCGCCCGGCGCGAGCTGCCGCGCCGCGTGACCAGGAAGAAGACGATCGGCGTGCGCGTGCCGGGGCATCCGGTGGCGCACGCGCTGCTCGCCGAGCTCGATCAGCCCATGATTTCGGCCACGCTGCTGCTGCCGGGCGCCGCGGCGCCGCTCTCCGATCCGCAGGAAATCCGGGCGGCGCTGGAGCATCAGCTCGACCTGGTCATCGACGCCGGGCCTTGCGGCGTCGAAGCGAGCACGGTGATCGATCTCACCGGCGACACGCCGGCGGTGCTGCGCAAGGGCAGCGGCTCGCTCGCTCCCTTCGCGGTGGAAGCCGTCTGATAAAATTGGCGCGAAGATGGACGTCAACCACGCGCTGCAGACGTTCGCCATCTACGCCCTCCCGGTGCTGTTCGCCATCACGCTGCACGAGGCGGCGCACGGCTACGTCGCACGCCATTTCGGCGACATGACTGCGCACGCCCAGGGGCGCATCAGCCTCAATCCGCTGCGGCATGTCGACCTCATCGGCACGGTCCTGGTGCCGCTGGCGATCCTGTTCGTCTCCAGCGGCAAGTTCCTGTTCGGCTGGGCGAAGCCGGTACCGGTGAACTACTCGGCGCTGCGGCGACCCCGCCAGCACATGGCCTGGGTCGCGGCGGCGGGCCCCGCGGCGAACTTGCTGATGGCGATTGCCTGGGTAGCGGTGCTGCGGCTGGGTGTGAGCGCGAGCGAGCGCGCCGCTGCCTGGACGGATCTCGCCAAGGAGGTCGGCACGGGTGGCCTGGTCGACGCCGTGCTCCGGCATGGCAACGGCCCGGCCGAATTCGTCATCGGCATGGCGGCGGCCGGCGTGCTCGTGAACCTGATCTTCATGCTGCTCAACCTGATTCCGATCCCGCCGCTCGACGGCGGACGGATCCTGACCAGCCTGCTGCCGAGCCGCGCCGCCTGGCGCTTCGCCAAGATCGAGCCCTGGGGCCTGCCGATCCTGCTCGTGCTTCTCTTCACGAACGTGCTGGGCGGGCTGCTCGGCCCGCTCCTCTTCGAGTCCGAAGCGCTGCTCCGCGCTGTCGTGCTCCTCTAGGACCGACTTGTACGAAACGCGAGTTCTCTCCGGCATGCGGCCTACCGGCAGCCTGCACCTCGGCCATTACCACGGGGTGCTGAAGAACTGGGTGCGCCTGCAGAGCGAGTATCCGTGCCTGTATTTCGTCGCCGACTGGCACGCGCTCACCACCGACTACGAAAAGCCCGGCGACCTGCAGCAGACCGGGCTCGACATGGTGATCGACTGGCTGGCGGCGGGGGTCGACCCGGGACAGGCGACGATCTTCGTCCAGTCGCAGGTCCCGGAGCATGCCGAGCTGCACCTGCTCCTTTCCATGATGACGCCGCTCGGCTGGCTCGAGCGCGTGCCGACCTACAAGGACCAGCAGGAGAAGCTGGCGGACCGCGATCTCTCGACCTACGGCTTCCTCGGCTATCCGCTGCTGCAGTCCGCCGACATTCTCATCTACCGCGCGAAGTACGTGCCGGTGGGCGAGGATCAGGTGCCGCATGTCGAGTTCACGCGCGAGATCGCCCGGCGCTTCAACCACCTGTACGGACGCGAGCCCGGATTCGAGGACAAGGCCAAGGCCGCCGTGAAGAAGATGGGAACGAAGAAGGCGCGGCTGCTGAACGAGCTGCGCACCAAGTTCCTGGAGCAGGGCGATGCCGGAGCGTTGCAGCGCGGCCAGGCGCTGCTCGACGAGCAGCAGAATCTCGCGCGCGTCGACCGCGAGCGGCTCTACGGCTGGCTGGAGGGCACGGGCAAGAAGATCCTCGTCGAGCCCGAGGCGCTGCTCACCGAGGCGCCGCGCATGCCGGGGCTCGACGGGCAGAAGATGTCGAAGTCCTACGGCAACACGATCTCGCTGCGCGATGAGCCCGACGTGGTCGCGAAGAAGATCAAGACCATGCCGACCGACCCGGCGCGCGTGAAAAGGAGCGACCCCGGCAATCCGGAGAAGTGCCCGGTCTGGGACCTGCACAAGATCTACTCCGACGACGCGCGCAAAGAGTGGGTGAAGAAGGGCTGCACCACCGCCGGCATCGGCTGCCTCGAGTGCAAGCAGCCGGTGATCGAGGCGATCAATGCCGAGCTGGCGCCGGTGCGCGCGCGGGCGCAAGCCTACCTCGACGACCCGACGCTCGTGCGCAACGTGATCGCCGACGGCTGCGAGAAGGCGCGGCGTCTCGCCGCCGAGACGATGCGCGACGTGCGGGAAACGATGGGACTTTCATACTCATGATGGCGGCCAAGGTCTACGGCGAGCCGGTCGTCGAGCTGCCGCACGACCTCTACATCCCGCCCGATGCGCTCGAAGTGGTGCTCGAGGCCTTCGAGGGGCCCCTCGACCTGCTGCTGTACCTGATTCGCAAGGAAAACCTCGACATCCGCGACATTCCTATGGCGCCGCTCACGCGCCAGTACCTGGAGTACGTCGAGATCATGCGAACGAAGAATCTCGAGCTCGCGGCCGAGTACCTGGTCATGGCGGCGATGCTGATGGCGATCAAGTCGCGGCTGCTCCTGCCGCGGCCGCCGGCCGCCGAGGGCATCGAGGCAGACCCGCGCGCCGAGCTGGTGCGCCGCCTGCTCGAGTACGAGCGCATGAAGCAGGCGGCGCAGAAGCTGGACGAGCTGCCGCAGGTCGGGCGCGACGTGGTGGCGGTTTCGGTCTGGATCGAGAAGGCCATCGAGCAGCGCCTGCCCGACATCCACGCGCAGGACCTCGCCGAGGCCTGGCGCACGCTCCTGCATCGCGCCCGCCTGTCGAAGCATCACCATATCTCCCGCGAGGAACTGTCGGTGCGCGAGCACATGAGCGGCATCCTGCGCCAGCTGCGCGAGAAGCGGATGCTCGAGTTCACCGAGCTGTTCCAGCCCTCGCGCGGCGTCGCGGTGCTGGTCGTGACCTTGCTCGCGCTGCTCGAGCTCGCCCGCGAGCTGCTGGTCGAGATCACGCAGGCCGAATGTTTCGCGCCGATTTACGTAAAATTGGCGTATGCCCAGCCCGTCTGAAGCCAAGCGCATCCTGGAAGCCGCGCTGCTGGCGGCGCAGGAGCCCTTGGGCGTCATCGATCTCAAACGGCTGTTCGAAGGCGAGCTCAACGCCGATACCCTGCGCAAGCTGCTGGCGGAGATCGCGGAAGAGTGGAAGGGTCGGGCGGTGGAGCTGGTGAGCCTGGCGAGCGGCTGGCGCTTCCAGACCCGCGCCGAGCTGCAGCCCTACCTGGAGCGCCTGTTCCCGGAGAAGCCGCCGCGCTACTCGCGCGCCGTGATGGAGACCCTGGCGATCATCGCCTACCGCCAGCCGGTGACCCGCGGCGACATCGAGGATGTGCGCGGCGTCGTCGTCTCCACCCAGATCATCCAGACCCTCGAGAACCGGGGCTGGATCGACGTCGTCGGCCATCGCGAGACGCCGGGCCGCCCGGCGCTCTACGCCACGACGCGCAAGTTCCTCGACGACCTCGGCCTGCGCTCGCTCGAAGAGCTGCCGCCGCTCGAGGAAATTGCCAAGACCCTCGCGCTTGAAGAAACGCCACCCCCACCAGCGGCCGTTCCCAGCGAAGAAGCCGCACAGCAGCAACAAGCCGCCACCGGAACCGACGGCTGATCCTCGCGGCGAGCGGCTGCAGAAGCTGCTCGCGGCCGCGGGGCTCGGGTCGCGTCGCGAAATCGAAGGCTGGATCGAGGCCGGGCGCGTCAGCGTGCAGGGAAGGCCGGCGAAGCTCGGCGACCGGGCGCTCGCCTCCGATGCCATCGCCGTCGACGGGAAAGTCGTAGCGCTTTCAAAGCCTTCCGCACCGCGGGTGCTCCTGTATCACAAGCCGGTCGGAGAGATGGTGACGCGGCACGACCCCGAGGGCCGCCCGACCGTCTTCGCCCGCCTGCCGCCGGGACGCTGGGTGGCGGTGGGGCGGCTCGATCTCAACTCCTCCGGGCTGCTGCTTTTCACCGATTCGGGCGAGCTGGCCAATCGCCTGATGCACCCGCGCTACGAGCTCGAGCGCGAGTACTCGGCACGCGTTCAGGGGAATCCCGACCTTGAAAAGCTCCGCCAGGGCGTGCAACTTGGCGATGGCCTGGCTGCCTTCACCTCGATTCGCCCGGAGAGGGAGGCAAGCGGCACGAACCGCTGGTACCGCGTCACTCTGAAGGAAGGCCGGAATCGCGAAGTGCGACGGCTTTTCGAGGCGGTCGGCGCGCGGGTCAGTCGCCTCGTTCGCGTGCGCTATGGACCGGTCTCGCTGCCCGCCGATCTCGCGCCGGGAGAGTGGCGCGAACTGCAAAATCCGGTTACACTTCAAAAGCTTTGAGAATGGGTTGGCAACAGATGGGCTTCGGCCCATTTTTTATTTGAAGACCGAAAACGTAGTCGAGCCGGTCGTGACCGGCATGGGATACGAGCTCGTCGACCTGCAGTCGTCGAACGGGGGCCGCCTGTTGCGGCTCTTCATCGACAAGGCCGGCGGCATCGGGCTCGAGGACTGCGCCGCGGTCAGCCGGCAGCTCAGCCGGGTATTCGAGGTCGAAGGAGTGGTCTACGACCGGCTGGAAGTGTCGTCGCCGGGGCTCGACCGGCCGCTGCGCAAGGCGAGCGACTTCGAGCGCTTCGCCGGCCGGAAGGCCGAGGTGCGCATGCGCACCCCGGGAGAAGGGGGACGCCGGAAGTACGTCGGCGTGCTGAGGGGCACCGCCGAAGGGCGGGTGAGGCTGGAGCTGGAAAGCGGATTGGTGGCGCTGGCGCTCGACGACCTGGAGCGGGCGAAGCTGGTGCCGGAACTGTGAGGACAGAGACGTGGCGGTGACTCAGCAGCAGGCGGCTGGAAATCGTGAACTGGTGATGCTGGTGGACGTGCTCGCGCGCGAGAAGAACGTGCCGCGCGAGATCGTCTTCGGCGCCCTGGAAATGGCGCTCGCCTCGGCGACCAAGAAGAAATACACCGAGGACATCGACGTGCGCGTCGCCGTGGATCGCAACACCGGCGCGTACGAGACGTTCCGCCGCTGGAAGGTCTTCCCCGACGACGCGCCGGACTGGAACATCGCGCAGATGCTCTCGGTCGAGGAAGCCCAGGATCGCGGCAAGGCCGACGCGAAGGTGGACGACGTCCTCGAGCAGCCGATCCCGAACGTCGAGTTCGGCCGCATCGGCGCGCAGACCGCGAAGCAGGTCATCCTGCAGCGCATCCGCGACGCCGAGCGCGAGCAGATCCTCCAGGACTTCCTGTCGCGCGGCGACGAGCTGGTCACCGGCACGGTAAAGCGCATGGAGCGCGGCAGCGCGATCATCGAATCCGGCCGCCTGGAAGCCCTGCTGCCGCGCGAGCACATGATCCCCAAGGAGAACCTGCGCGTCGGCGACCGCGTGCGGGCATGGGTGATGAAGATCGACCGCCAGGCGCGCGGCCCGCAGCTCATCCTGTCGCGTACCGCGCCGCAGTTCATCATGAAGCTGTTCGAGCTCGAGGTGCCGGAGATCGAGGAGAAGCTGCTCGAGATCAAGTCTGCGGCGCGCGATCCGGGCGTGCGCGCCAAGATCGCCGTCTTCACCGCCGACAAGCGCATCGACCCGATCGGCACCTGCGTCGGCATGCGCGGCTCGCGCGTGCAGGCGGTCACCCAGGAGCTGGCCGGCGAGCGCGTCGACATCGTGCTCTGGTCGGCCGACCCGGCGCAGTTCGTGATCGGCGCCCTGGCGCCGGCCGAGGTGTCGTCGATCGTGGTCGACGAGGAAAAGCACGCCATGGACGTGGTGGTGGACGAGGAGAACCTCGCGGTCGCCATCGGCCGCAGCGGCCAGAACGTGCGGCTCGCCTCCGAGCTCACCGGCTGGCAGATCAACCTGATGACCGAGGAAGAGTCGACCAAGAAGCAGCAGGAGGAGAGCGGCCGGGTCAAGCAGCACTTCATGGAGAAGCTCGACGTCGACGAGGAAGTGGCCAACATCCTGATCGAGGAAGGCTTCTCGACGCTGGAAGAGATCGCCTACGTGCCGATCAACGAGCTGAACGAGATCGAGGCTTTCGACGCGGACACCGTAAATGAATTGCGCACCCGCGCGCGCAACGCGCTGCTGGTGGCGGCGATCGCCAATGAAGAGAAGGTCGAGGGCGTCGACCCCGAGCTGCTCAAGCTCGAGGGCATGGACACGCAGCTCGCGGCCAAGCTCGCGGAGGGCGGGATCAAGACCCGCGATGATCTGGCGGATCTGGCCGTCGACGAGTTGTCGGAATTGACGGGAATGGATTCCGAAAAAGCCAAGAAACTGATCATGGCCGCCCGGGCACACTGGTTCGGCGATGACGAAGGAAAGAAGGCCGCCTAGATGGCTCAGACCAGCGTCGCCCAATTCGCCAGCGAGCTGAAGGTTCCGCCTTCGGTTCTGCTCGAGCAGCTGCGTGCCGCGGGCGTGGAGAAGCGCGTCCCCGAGGACTCGCTCACTGAGTCCGACAAGTCCCGCCTGCTCGAATACCTGCGCAAGACGCACGGCTCGACCGAGGCCAAGAACAAGATCACGCTCACGCGCAAGCAGACGAGCGAGATCCGCAAGACCGACGCCACCGGCAAGTACCGCACCGTGCAGGTGGAGGTGCGCAAGAAGCGCGTGTTCGTGAAGCGCGATCCGGCCGAGGTCGCCGCCCAGGCGGTCGCGGCCGAGGCGCCGCCGCCACCGCCGCCCGCGCCCGCCGCGGTCGACGCGAAAGAGATCGAGCTGCGCGAGGAAGAAGCGCGGCGCCAGCAGCAGCTCGCCGAGCTGCAGGCGGCGGAGCTCAAGGAGAAGCAGGAGCGCGAGCGCAAGGAAGCCGAGCAGAAGGCCGCGGAAGCGGCAGCGGCTTCCGCCGCGCCGACGGCGCCCGCGACGACCCTGCACGCCCCCAAGCCGGCCGCAGGCGAGACCAAGACCGACAAGAAAGCCAAGAAGGCGAAGCCGACCACGGTGCTGCGCGACGACTCCATGCGCCGGCGCCAGATCAAGACCCGCGGCGACGCCGGCGGTGGCGTCGGCGGCTGGCATGGCCGCGGCGGCGGCCGGCACCGGCCGACGAGCACGGCCGCGAGCGAGCAGACTTCCTTCGCCCAGCCCACCGAGCCGCTGATCCGCGAGGTCGCGGTGCCGGAAACGATCA
>Ga0075352_1000170_pt1 | contig 9774 bp, 15 predicted proteins | sample Sandmound_TuleA__FD_120092 | JGI IMG/M metagenome (GOLD analysis project Ga0075352, IMG submission 120092) | Natural and restored wetland microbial communities from the San Francisco Bay, California, USA, that impact long-term carbon... | ecosystem: Environmental > Terrestrial > Soil > Wetlands ...
CAGCCCGGAAGCCGCGCTTCCCGGTCCAGCAGCACAACCGCTGTGCGGTGTGCGGGCGTCCACGCGCGTACATGCGGCGCTTCGCGCTGTGCCGGATCTGCTTCCGGGAGCGAGCCCTCGACGGGCTGCTGCCGGGCGTCCAGAAGTCGAGCTGGTAGACCGATGAACGTCACCGATCCGATCGCCGACATGCTCACCCGCGTCCGCAACGCAAGCCTGGCGCGCCACCAGGAGGTCGTCCTGCCCGCATCGCGGGTGAAGACCGAAATCGCCCGGATCCTCGTCGAGGAGGGCTTCATCGCCTCCTTCGACAGCCGGGTCGACGACGGGCACGACCAGCTGGTGCTGATCCTGAAGTACGTCGAAGGCAAGACACCGGTTGTCAGCGGCCTGAAGCGGATCAGCAAGCCCGGTCTGCGCGTGTATGCGCGCAAGACCGAGATTCCCCGCGTCCTGGGCGGCCTGGGCGTGGCCATCCTTTCCACCTCCCACGGGATCATGACCGGGCAGCAGGCCCGGAAGCTGAATCTCGGTGGCGAAGTGCTCTGTTACGTCTGGTAGCCCGAACGATGTCTCGGATCGGGCGCCTGCCCATTCCCATTCCCGACGGGGTCGACGTGGCCCTCGACGGCCAGCATGTCCGGGTCACCGGGCCGCTCGGCACGCTCGAGCGTGACGTCCATCCGGAGATCGCCCTCGTCCGCGAGGACGGGGTGCTCCGCGTCACCCGTCCCTCGGACGCCCCTCGCCATCGGGCGCTCCACGGGCTCACCCGGTCGCTCGTGGCCAACATGGTGACGGGGGTGACAACCGGCTTCACGAAGGTCCTCGAGATCAGCGGCGTCGGCTATCGGGCCCAGCTCCAGGGCGAGACGCTCGTGCTCGCCCTCGGCTTTTCGCACCCGGTCGAGGTCGTCCCGCCGGCGGGCATCAGCTTCACCGTCGACACGCCAACCCGCCTGTCCGTGAACGGCGCGGACCGGGAGCTGGTGGGCCAGGTCGCCGCCTCCATCCGTGCCCGGCGCAAGCCCGAGCCGTACAAGGGCAAGGGCATCCACTACGCCGGGGAGCAGATCCGGCGCAAGGCCGGCAAGGCCGGAAAGGTCGGCGGGGCCGCCTAGCCATGATCAAGAAGACGTCTCGAGACACCCTGCGCCGGAAGCGCCACGTGCGCCTCCGCCTCACCGTAACCGGGACCGCGCAACGGCCGCGCCTGAGCGTGTTCCGCAGCGCGCGATTCATCTATGCCCAGGTCATCGACGACAGCACCGGCCAGACCCTGGCCGCAGCCTCGAGCCGCGAGAAGGCCCTGGCCAGCGGTCCGGGCAAGGTTGCGGCCGCCGAGGCCGTGGGCCGAGCCGTGGCCGAGCGCGCACGCCAGGCCGGCGTGTCTTCGGTCGTCCTCGACCGAGGCGGATACCGATATCACGGGCGAGTTCGCTCGCTCGCCGAGGGCGCCCGCGCGGGCGGCCTCGACCTGTAGAGCGGAGACGTCATGCCACGCATCGATCCCACCAAGCTGACCCTCGAGGAGAAGGTCGTCCAGATCAACCGGGTCGCGAAGGTCGTCAAGGGCGGCCGTCGCTTCAGCTTCAGCGCGATCGTGGTCGTCGGTGACGGCCGCGGGGTGGTTGGTGCCGGGCTCGGCAAGGCGGGCGAAGTGCCCGAGGCCATCCGCAAGGGCGTCGAGGACGCGAAGAAGCACCTGATCCGGGTGCCCCTGGTGGGCAGCACCATCCCGCACGACGTGCGCCATGACTTTGGCGCCTCGCACGTCCTGCTTCGCCCCGCCGCGGCGGGCACCGGTGTCATCGCGGGCGGGTCGGTGCGGGCCGTGGTCGAGGTGGCCGGGATCCGTGACCTGCTGTCCAAGACGATGGGCAGCACCAACCCGGTGAACGTGGTGCGGGCCACGATCGAGGCCCTGGCCAGCCTGCGTTCGGCTGATGAGATCGCGCTCCGTCGTGGCAAGACCGCCGAGCAGCTCATCGGCAAGCGCGCCGCCGAGGCCGCACGTCAGCCCCATGTCTACGTCGAGCGTCCGCAGCAGATGCCGCTCCCCGGAGGCCCGCGTGGCCGGTAAGCGAGGGTCGGATGGAAACGCCATGCTCCGGGTCACGTGGGTCAAGTCGACCATCGGTCACAAGGAGGCCGCGCGCGGCACGATCCGCGCCCTCGGCCTGCATCGCCTGCACCAGACGGTCGACGTGGTGGACACCCCGCAGGCTCGCGGCATGATCCGCCGCGTCGCCTTCCTGGTCGAGGTTCAGGAGCCGGGCACCGGCGAGGAGCAGGCATGAAGCTGCATGACCTCAAGCCCGCCCCCGGGTCGCACACCCCCGCCAAGCGGGTGGGGCGCGGCCACGGTTCGGGCAAGGGCAAGACCGCGGGCCGCGGAACGAAGGGCCAGAAGTCGCGTGCCGGTGGCGGCATCCCCGCCTGGTTCGAGGGCGGCCAGACGCCGCTCCATATCCGCACCCCCAAGCTCCACGGCTTTCGAAACCGCGGGCGGGTGGAGTACGCCGCGGTCAACCTGGCGAGCCTGACCGAAGCCGAGGCCGGGACCCTCATCACGCCCGACGTGCTCATCCACGACGGCCTGGTCCGGCGCTCCAAGACGAAGGCCCTGCCCGTGAAGATCCTGGGCAACGGCGACGCGCCCAAGGGTGTGACGATCCACGCCCACGCGTTCTCGCGTTCGGCGCTCGACAAGCTGGCCGCCGCGGGATCGTCGGTTCAGCGCATCAGCTGGCCCGACGGGGCTCCAATCGACGAGGAAGCCGAAGCCGCCGCCGCCGCGGAAGCGAAGGCGAAGGCTGCCGCCAAGGCGAAGTACCGCGCGCGGAAGAAGGGCGGGTCGCGTGGCGCGTCTGCAGTCGCCGACGCGCCGGCCGAGGCGCCGGCCGATGCGCCGGGCGGGGCGCCTGCCGAGGCTGCCGCCTCCGCCTCCGCCACGGAGGCCGAAGGCGAACCACAGGATGAGGAGGCAGCCGCCGAGGGCGACGCCGAGTGATTCAGTCGGTCGTCACCGCGATCCAGGCCCCGGACATCCGGCGGAAGATCCTCTTCACCGCCTTCATCCTGCTCATCTTCCGGGTCCTCACCGCGGTTCCTGTCCCGAACGTCGACCAGGCACGCCTGTCGGAGCTGTTTGCGACCAACCAGCTCCTCGCGCTCCTCGACATCTTCTCCGGTGGTGGGCTGGCGACGGCCAGCATCATCGGTCTGGGCCTGAACCCGTACATCAACGCCAGCATCATCATGCAGCTCATGCAGGGCGTGATCCCGCGCCTGGGGGAGCTGCAGCGCGAGGGTGAGTACGGGCGCAACAAGCTCCAGCAGTACACCCGCTACCTGACGGTCCCGCTCGCGTTCGCGCAGGGCTTCGGCTTCTCGATCCTCCTCCAGAACGCCGGCGTCATCCCGGTCAGCCCGTTCTTCAGCTTCGAGACGTTCTCGCTCCTGATCGCGTGGACCGCGGGCACGATCATGCTCATGTGGCTGGGCGAGCTCATCAGCGAGCGCGGCCTGGGCAACGGCATCAGCTTCATCATCTTCGCGGGCATCGTGGGCCGCCTTCCCGACCAGGCAGGACCGATCATCTCCGCCCCCGACGGGATGCTCCGGATCGCGCCCTTCATCGTGGTCGCCGTGATCATCATCGCGGCGGTCGTCTTCGTGAACGAGGGCCAGCGCCGGATCCCGGTCCAGTACGCCTCGCGGGTCCGTGGTCGGAGGATGTACCAGGGGCAGACGCAATACCTGCCCATGAAGGTGACCATGGCCGGCGTCATCCCGATCATCTTCGCGGTCAGCATCCTGCTGTTCCCCGCGCAGATCGCCCAGTACTTCACGACCAGCACGAACGAGGTGGTGGCCAACGTCGCGACGTGGATCAGCACCGTGCTCAGCCCGCAGACCCCGATCGTGTACGGCCTGCTCTATTTCAGCCTGGTCGTCTTCTTCACCTACTTCTACACCGCCTTCCAGTTCCGTCCGGACCAGACCGCTGACTTCCTGCGCAAGAACGGTGGCTTCATCCCCGGCATTCGCCCGGGCAAGCCGACCGAGGACTTCCTGGCCCGGGTGGCGAACCGGATCACGCTGGGTGGAGCGCTGTTCCTTGGCGCGATCGCGGTCACCCCGCTCATCGTGTCCGCCTTCATCCCCGGCACCGAGGGCATCCGCCTGGGTGGGACAAGCGTCCTGATCGTGGTCTCGGTCGTGGTCGAGACGATGAAGCAGCTCGAAGCCCAGATGATGATGCGCAACTACGAGGGCTTCATGCGATGACCGACCCGGGCGGCGCCGCGCCAACGCCTTCTTCCGATCGACCGCTCTTCGTGCTCCTCGGCGCGGTTGGCGCGGGCAAGGGCACCCAGGCCGCGGCCCTGGCCGATGACCGGGGGCTCCTGCACCTGTCCACCGGCGATCTCTTCCGCCGGGCCATCCGGGAGAAGACACCACTCGGGGAGGTGGCCCAGGGCTACATGCGCCGCGGCGAGCTGGTCCCCGACGAGATCACGGTCACCATGGTCGCCGAGGCGCTCAAAGAGCCATCGGCGGATGCCGGTGTCGTGTTCGATGGCTTCCCGCGCACCGCGGCCCAGGCAGCGGCGCTCGACGCGCTCCTGGCCGAGAGCGGAGCGCAGATCACCCGCGCGATCCTCATCGACGTCCCCGAGGACGCGCTCGTCAGCCGGGTGGCCGGACGGTGGGTCTGCCCGCACTGCGGAACGCCGTACCACATCACGGAAGACCCGCCTCGGGTGACCGGCATCTGCAACAAGGACGGGACCGCGCTCACCCAGCGCGACGACGACAAGCCGGACGTCTTCCGGGCCCGGCTCCGCGAGCAGATCCCGCCCATGGAGGACGTGGTCGCCCACTACGAGGCGGCTGGTCGACTGTCGCGCGTCGATGGACAGGGCACGATTGCCGCAGTCGCGGGGGCGGTGCGCCTGGCGCTGCTGGAGTCGAGTGCTGGCTGACGTGGGCATTCCGCTCCGCCGTGCGACGGCGACCATCAAGCGCCCCGACGAGATCGCGCGCATGCGCCAGGCGGGCCACATCCTGGTAGCCCTCCTCGACAAGCTCGAGGCGGCGCTGGCGCCCGGCACAACGACCGCGGAGCTGGACGCCATCGCCGCGGACCACATTCGCGAGGCGGGTGCGGTGTCCTCGTTCAAGGGCTACGGCAGCAACCCGCCCTTCCCGGCCACCATCTGCACGTCCCTCAACGACGAGGTGGTGCACGGCATCCCTTCGTCGCGTCGACGCCTCCAGGACGGCGACCTCATCGGCCTGGACGTCGGCTGCATCTGGCAGGGCTGGCACGCTGATTGCGCGCGGACCTTCACCATCGGTCAGGTCAGTCCCGAGGCTATCACGCTGGTGGAGGCCACCCGCGATGCCCTGTCGGCGGGGATCGCTGCGGCTGTTCCCGGGAATCGGCTGGGAGACATCGGCGCAGCCATCGAGGCGGTCGCCAACAGCCACGGGTACGGGATCGTCCGCCCCTTCGTGGGGCACGGGATCGGCACCGCCATGCACGAGGAACCCCAGGTGCCGAACTACGGTCGGCCGGGCACCGGGATGCGCCTGGAGGCCGGCCTGTGCCTGGCCATCGAGCCCATGTTCAACCTGGGCGGGGACGAAGTGGGCCTCCGCGACGACGGGTGGACGGTCGTGACCGCAGACGGCTCGCTGTCCGCGCATTTCGAGGACACGATCGTGATTGGTCCATCCGGAGCCGAGCGGCTCACCGCATGAACCGCCCCATTGCCCCTCGTGGGGAGCCGCGGTATACTCGCCGTTCCGGTCGCCGCGTGCGGCGGCCTTTCCGTGTGTCCCCCCATTGAATCAGTCAACCCCGCGAACGAGGGTGCGTAGCGCTTGCCGAAAAAGGATGCGATCGAGGTCGAGGGAGAGGTGATCCTCCCCTTGCCCAACGCGATGTTCAAGGTGCGACTGGAGAACGGTCACGAAGTCCTGGCCCACATCTCCGGGAAGCTCCGCAAGAACTTCATCCGCATCCTCCCCGGCGACACCGTCCGCGTGGAGCTGAGTCCCTACGACCTCACTCGGGGTCGAATCACGTACAGGATGCGATGAAGGTTTCTGCCTCGGTCAAGCCGCGTTGCGAGCGTTGCAAGGTCATTCGACGCTCGGGTGTCGTGCTGGTCATCTGTCGCATCCCCAAGCACCGGCAGCGGCAGGGCTAGGCGCGCATGGCACGCATCGCCGGTATCGACATTCCCCGTGAGAAGCGGGTCATCATCTCGCTGACCTACATCCACGGCATCGGCCCGGCTACCGCCGCCAAGGTCGTGGCCGCGGCCAACGTGTCGCCCGACGCGCGCGTCCGCGACCTGACCGAGGACGAGGTCACCCGTCTTCGCGACATCATCGACAAGCGCTACCGCGTGGAGGGCGACGTCCGCCGCGAGGTCAGCATGAACATCAAGCGCCTGATGGAGATCGGCGCCTACCGCGGCGTCCGTCACCGGCGCAACCTGCCGGCCCGAGGCCAGCGAACCAAGACCAACGCCCGTCAGCGCCGCGGCTCGCGCAAGACGGTCGGCGTCCGCCGCAAGAAGTAACGGAGTCCCATGGCAGAGCGAAAGCGTGCGACGCGCACGAAGAAGCGCGAGAAGAAGAACGTCCCGGTTGGGCACGCGCACATCCAGGCCACCTTCAACAACACGATCGTGACCATCACCGATCCCGGTGGTGGCGTGCTGGCGTGGGGGAGCGCCGGCCTGGTGGGCTTCAAGGGCTCGCGCAAGAGCACCCCGTACGCGGCGGCTCAGACCGCCGATCTCGCCGCCCGCAAGGCGATGGAGCACGGAGTGCGCCAGGTCGAGGTCTTCGTGAAGGGCCCGGGCGCCGGTCGCGAGCAGGCCATCCGCTCCCTCCAGGCTGCCGGCCTGGAGGTCACCGCCATCACCGACGTGACGCCCATCCCGCACAACGGCTGCCGCCCGCCCAAGCGGCGACGGGTGTAGGCGCATGGCCCGATACACAGACCCGGTCTGCCGCATCTGCCGTCGTGAGGGGCTCAAGCTCTTCCTGAAGGGCAGCCGCTGCTACTCGAAGAAGTGCTCGTTTGAGCGGCGCAGCACGCCGCCCGGCATGAACCCCACCCGCCGCCGCAAGGTCAGCGAGTTCGGGCTCCAGATGCGCGAAAAGCAGCGCGTCCGACGCAGCTACTCGGTCCTCGAGCGCCAGTTCCGCAACTACTTCCGTGACGCGGAGCGGCAGCGGGGAATGACCGGCGAGAACCTGCTTCGCCTGCTGGAGATGCGCCTGGACAACGTCGTGTTCCGGATGGGCTTCGCCAGCTCGCGGGCCCAGGCCCGCCAGCTCGTGACCCACGGCCACTTCAGCATCAACGGACGCGCGACCAAGTCGCCCAGCTACCAGACCTCGGTCGGTGATCGCATCGAGGTCCGCGACACGCGCCGCAGCCGCGCCTTCTTCCAGACCGCGCCCGAGACCATGCGCGCGGCCCAGGTCCCGGACTGGGTCAGCAACGACCCGTCCAAGCTGTCCGGGACGATCCTTGCCCAACCCACCCGTGAGCAGATGCCCATGGAGTTCAACGAGCAGCTCGTCGTCGAGTACTACTCGCGCTAGGAGTTCCCCTTGCTGATGATCGAACCCGAGTCCACACCGCGCATTGAAGAGGTCGAGGCCGAAGGGACCTCTGGCCGCTTCGAGATCCAGCCACTGGCTGCCGGCTACGGCGTCACGCTGGGCAATGCGCTCCGGCGCGTGCTGCTGTCCTCGCTCGAGGGCGCGGCGGTCACGTCCATCCAGATCGCGAACGTGTTCCACGAGTTCAGCACGATTCCCGAGGTGAAGGAGGACGTCACCCAGATCGTGCTCAACATGAAGAAGGTCCGCCTTCGCTCGTTCGCGCCGCACGCGGTGACCCTCAAGCTGGTCAAGCATGGCGCCGGGCACGTGACCGCCGGCGACATCGCCGAGTCGGCCGACGTGGAGATCGTCAACCCCGAGCTGGAGCTCCTGACCCTGGACTCCGACGCGGGATCGATCGAGATGGACCTCACCGTGGAGACGGGCGTCGGCTACCGCGCGGCGGAGCACACCGAAGAGATGCCCATCGGCGTCATCCCGGTCGATGCCATCTTCTCCCCCGTCCGACGCGTGAACTTCTCGGTGGAGAACACGCGGGTGGGCCAGATGACGAACTTCGACAAGCTGACCCTGGAGATCGAGACCGATGGGACCACGACGCCGCAGGCGGCGCTCGCCCAGGCGGCCGGGATCCTGGTCCGCGAGTTCTCGCGCTTCGCCGAGATCGGCCGCCCATCGGTCAGCACCGGCGAGGACGTTCCGTCCCCGCTGGCGGCCAGCCTGCTGGATGCGCCGATCGAGGAGCTCGATCTTCCGATGCGGGCCTACAACAGCCTGAAGCGGAACAACATCACCAAGATCGGGCAGCTGCTCGCTCTCGGTGACGACGAGCTGCTCCGGATGCGGAACTTCGGCAAGAAGAGCCTCGATGACATGAAGGAGCGGCTCGCCCTGCGAGGCTTCATCGCTCCCGAGGACGGCGCACCCATGGCCGACGAGGCGGACCTGCCCGCCGCGGCCGAGATGGATGAGGCCGTGGCCGCCGAGATGGACCGCGAGGCCTAAGACCGACCCATGCCGCACCGCATTGCTGGCCGCAAGTTCAGCCGGCCCACCGCCCATCGCGAGCACATGCTTGCCAACCTGGCGGTGTCGGTGCTGCGCTACGAGAAGCTGAAGACGACCGAGGCCAAGGCCAAGGAAGTGCGCGGCGTCGTGGACCACCTCATCGTCATCGCCAAGCGCGGGGACCTTCCCGCGCGCCGGCAGCTGGTGGCCCAGCTGCCCAATGAGCCGCTCATCATCGAAAAGCTGATGGGCGAACTGGCCGCCAAGTACGCGGACCGGGGATCGGGCTTCACGCGGATCACGCGGCTCGGACCTCGTCTCGGGGACGCGGCGACCATGGTCCAGATCGAGCTCGTCTAGGCGGGCTCGGTCGACCGAACAACCGAAGAGCTCGTGGCTCCCCAGGCGCGTCGATGTGCCCGGGCGGTCATCGAGTACGACGGGACGGCATTCGCCGGCTCGCAGCGCCAGCCGCAGCAGCGGACGGTGCAGGGCGAGCTGGAGGACGCCCTTAACAGACTGACCGGCGAACGGGTTTCGATCCGATTCGCCGGACGCACCGATGCCGGCGTGCATGCCACGGGGCAGGTGATCGCGTTCTGTCTGTCGCGGACCTCCGACGAGGAGTGGCCGGGATGGGCGGAACTGCAGCGGCGCCTGAACGGGGGTCTGCCACCGGACGTGGTGGTTCGCTCGCTGCGCGCGGCGCCACCGGGATTCGACCCCCGGCGGGATGCACGCTCGCGAACGTACCGCTATCGGATCCGCGAGGGCGGCGACCGCCGTCCCGTGGAGCGGCATCGGGAGCTCGAGATTCCCGATCGCCTGGACGTGGCGGCCATGCGGGCCGCCGCGAGCCGGATGATCGGGGAGCGGGACTTCGCAGCCCTCGGCAGCGACCCGCGGGGTCGGACGATCCGCCACTTGAAGGCGGTCACCATCCGGCGGCGCGGTACGCTGATCGAGATCACGGTGACCGCCAACGCGTTCCTGCGCCGGATGGTGCGGAGCATGGTGGCGATCCTCGTGGCGGCGGGACGAGGACAGATCTCGGCCGATGGGGTCGCGGATCTGCTCGACGCCCGGCAGCGCGCCCTGAAGGGG
>Ga0075352_1000172_pt1 | contig 9745 bp, 9 predicted proteins | sample Sandmound_TuleA__FD_120092 | JGI IMG/M metagenome (GOLD analysis project Ga0075352, IMG submission 120092) | Natural and restored wetland microbial communities from the San Francisco Bay, California, USA, that impact long-term carbon... | ecosystem: Environmental > Terrestrial > Soil > Wetlands ...
GGGAGCTCCCGGAGTTCACGTGGGAAAGGACCGACAAGGCCCGGGCGCTGCGCAAGGCGGCCGGGCACGGCGCCTAAAGTGTCTCCCATCATGATGCGGGAAGGGATCATCCGATGAAGCCGGGGAAGCCTTACGACGTAAAGGACATCCGCCTCGCCGCGGCGGGGAGGAACCGCATCGAGTGGGCGAAGAAGGACATGCCGGTGCTGCGCTCCATCGGGGCGCGCTTCGCCAAGGAGAAGCCCCTCAAAGGGGTGCGCGTCGCCGCCTGCCTCCACGTGACGACCGAGACGGCGGCCCTCATGCAGGTGCTCGCCGCGGGCGGCGCGAAGGTGGCCCTGTGCGCCTCGAACCCCCTCTCCACGCAGGACGAGGCGGCCGCCTCCCTCGTGAAGCACGACGGGATCGCGGTGTTCGCCATCAAGGGGGAGGACCGGAAGACGTACTACCGACACATCCTGTCCGCCCTCGCCGTGGGTCCGAACGTGACGATGGACGATGGAGCCGACCTGGTCTCCGTGGTCCACACGGAAAAGAAGGGGTACCTTCCGGACATCGTCGGGGGAACCGAGGAAACGACCACCGGCGTCATCCGGCTGGCCGCCATGGGAGAGAAGGGGGTGCTGCGGTACCCGATCATCGCGGTGAACGAGGCGAAGACGAAGCATTTCTTCGACAACCGGTACGGCACGGGGCAGTCGACCATCGACGGCATCCTCCGTGCGACGAACCGGCTTCTGGCGGGGAGCTGCTTCGTGGTGGCAGGGTACGGCTGGTGCGGCCGGGGGCTGGCGATGCGCGCGCGCGGGATGGGCGCGCGGGTCCTCGTCACGGAGGTCGACCCCTTGCCGGCCCTCGAGGCGGTGATGGACGGCTTCGAGGTGGCGTCCATGTCCGAGGCGGCCCGGGTCGGGGACATCTTCTGCACGGTCACCGGCAACCTTCACGTGCTGCGGCGGGAGCACTTCGAGCGGATGAAGGACGGGGCGATCATTTGCAACTCCGGCCACTTCAACGTGGAGATCGACATCCCCGCGCTGGCGAAGATGGCGAAGTCGGTGCGCACCGTGCGCCCCTTCGTCGAGGAGTACCTGCTTCGCGGCGGCCGGGCGATCCACCTCCTGGGGGAGGGGCGGCTGATCAACCTCGCCGCCGCGGAGGGGCACCCGGCGAACGTGATGGACATGAGTTTCGCAAACCAGGCGCTTTCGGTGGAGTACATCCTGCGCCACCTGGGGGAGCTCTCGAACACCGTGCACGCCGTCCCCGGACCCATCGACCGCGAGATCGCGCGCCTCAAGCTCGCCGCTATCGGGGTGCGGATCGACCGCCTCACGGCGGAGCAGCGGAAGTACCTCGTCTCCTGGGAGATGGGGACCTGAGTCGGGGCCGTCGCCGACCCCCTAGCGCCCCGCGCCCCGGAGCAATACCGCCCCCGTCCCGGTGAAGAGGAGGCCGGGGAGCCACGCCGCCAGCAGGGGCGGCAGTATCTCCTTCCGGCCCAGCGACAGCGACGCCGACAGGACCACGTAGCAGGCAAACCCCATCAGGATCCCCATCCCGATGCTGCGCCACACCCCTCCGGACCGGGGGGCGCGGAGGGCGAAGGGGATCGCCAGCATGCTGATCAGGACGTTCAGGAGGGGGTAGGAGATCTTGGCCTGGAGGTCGGTCTCGTACCGGCCTGCCTCGTACCCCCTCCGCCGGACTTCGGCCGCGTACCTCGAAAGCTGGGCGTAGGTCATCTCCTCGGGCGCCGTCTCCCCCTCCAGGAACCCGTCGACCGTTTCCGGAAGGCGGTAGGTGCGCACGTCGAAGGACTCGACGCCGGGAGCGTCCCCGAGGCGCCGCTCCCACCCGTTCCGCAGCTCCCACCCGCCGTCCGGGAGGATGCGCGCTTCCCGGGCCTCCACCCGACGGAGCGGGCGCAACTCCCGGTCCACCTCGATGTACTGGAACCCCCGAAGCCTCCCGGAGGGCGCGTCCACGACCTGGGCGGAGAGGATTCCCCCCTCCCCCCGCATCCAGTACCGGTTCCCCGAGAACTGCGCCGCCACCTTCCCGGGCCGTACGCGGAGCCGCTCGACCTCGCGGGAGATGCGGTTCCCGGCGGGGGCCAACACCTCCGAGCTCGCCAGCGAAAGGGCCGAGATGATGGCGCACCCGAGGAGGATCGGCAAGCAGGCGCGGGCCAGGCTCACCCCGCCCGAGAACATGGCGGTCAACTCGTTGTTGCGCACCCGCAACGAGACGGTGACGAGGACCGCCAGGAGCGTCCCCACCGGGGAGACCATCACGAACATCCCCGGGACCCGCGCGAGGTAGTACCAGCCGATCTCCCGAAAGGTGGCGCGGTAGCGGAACAGCTTCTCCGCCTGGTCGACGAAGTCGATCAGCAGGAACAGGACCAGGAAACCCAGGAGGCACACCGCGGCGGCGCGCAGGAACTCCCGGAAGAGGTAGCGGAAGAGGACCGTCACCTGCGACCCAGCAACGCCTGGAGCGGCCCGGGGAGCGCCGTGAGGCGCGTCTCCGACCGCCACAGGAGGTACCCGGCGAGGGCGAAGCCCAGGAGGTTGGGCGCCCAGAGCAGGGCGACCATCCCCCGCGAGGAGTGCCTTTCCATCGCGCCGCCGGCGGCGAGGAACACGTAGTACACGACGATCAGGGCGAGGGTGACCCCGAAGGCGGAGGACTTCCCCCGTGCCCGCTGCGCCATCCCGAGGGGGATCGCCAGGAGGCCGAAGGACAGGCACGACACCGCAAGGGAGAGTCGCCGGTGGAAGTGGTACCGGTACGTCGTTCCGGCAGACGCCTCCACTTTCCGGGCCAGGTCGGGGAGGGACATCCAGCGCGGGTCGTCTCCCCCGAGGAAGGATGGTACCTCCAGGGGCACGCGGAAATCCATCCGCCCGAAGGACGCTACCCGGTACAGGCGCCGCGCGCGGTCGTCGTGGTGGATCTCCCCGTCCGAAAGTTCGAGGGTCACCACTCCGGACTCGTCCGCCGGGGCGAACCGCCCTTCCCGTGCGAAGACGAAAAGCGGCTCTTCCCCCCCCGATGGCCGGAAGGAGAGGAATACCCCCGACATCCGCTGCCCGTCCCCCGACACCCGGTCGGGGTAGACGAGGACCTCCGGGGTGATCTCCCGGAAAACGTGCTCCGTGGCGCCCGCGCCGGCCCGCTCCGCGACGATTCGCGACAGGACCCGCTGGGTCTCGTGGTGCCCCCACGGGATTCCCTCCCACGCGACGAGCAGCGCGGCGGAGAAGGCGATCCCGCCGGCGATCAGGACAGGCCCCGCCACGCCGCGCATCCCCACCCCCGCCGCAGCCAGCGCCGTGGTCTCCGAGTCGGTGGAGAGACGCCCGAGGGCGAGGAGGACGGCCAGGAGAAGGGAGGCGGGGATGGTGATCTCGAGGAAGGGCGGAAACAGGGCGAGGAGGAGGCGGCCGACCAGGTTCGGCGGCACCCCCCGGGCGATCACGAGGTCCGAGAGGCGGGAGAACCGTTGGAGCAGCACGACCAGGGAGAAGCTCGCCAGGCCGAGGAGGAACGGGCCGGACATCTCGGCGAGCAGATATTTCCGGGCGATTTTCATCGTGTAGTATCATACTTTATTAACCCGCGATGGAGGAGCAAAGGACGGAGATGCCTGCGCTGCAACCGCGCCCCCGGACCACCCGGGGGTTGGGGGGTGGTCGGTCCGGATGAAAATCATCGAAGGGTCCAGGGGGTTTTCCGCTCCCGCCGGCATCTCCCTGACCATCGGCAACTTCGACGGGGTGCACCTCGGCCACCGGGAGCTCCTGCGCAGGACCGTGGCTCGCGCGCGGGAGCAGGGCCTGCCCGCGGTGGCCTTCACCTTTGTCCCCCACCCGATCCGGTTTTTCACGCCGAAGGCCCGCTTCTACGAGATCACCACGCCGGAGGAGAAGGCGGCGCGGATGGAGGAGCTGGGGATCGACGCCCTCGTGGTCGAGTCGTTCACGGGGGAGATCGGAGGGATGGGGCCGGAGGAGTTCGCCCGGTCGGTGATCCACGAGCGGATGCGGGCGCGGTTCGTGACGGTGGGGTACGACTTCACCTTCGGGAGGAACCGGACCGGATCTCCCGCGATGCTGTCCCGCATCGGACGGGAGCTGGGGTTCGCGGTGGACGTCGTCCCCCCGCTGCTGCGCGGGGGGGCCATCGTCAGCTCGAGCCGGATCCGGGAGCTGCTCCTCGCCGGCCGGGTGCGGGAGGCCGAAGAGCTCCTGTGCGGGCCCTACAAGGTGTCGGGCCCGGTGGTCCCGGGGGCGGCGCGCGGCCGGAAGCTCGGCTTCCCGACGGCGAACGTGCAGTACGCGCAGGAACTGCTCCCCCTGCCCGGGGTGTACGTGGTGGACGCCGAGGTCGGGGGAAGGCTGCGGCGGGGGGTGGCCAACGTGGGGTTCAACCCCACCTTCGGGGAGAACTCCCTCGGCGTGGAGGTGCACCTCCTCGACTTCCAGGGAGACCTCTACGGCCAGCAGATGGCGGTGTACTTCCGCGACCGGGTGCGGGACGAGCGGAAGTTCAAGAGCGTGGACGAGCTGGTGCGGCAGATCGAGAAGGATGTGGGGTACGCCCGGGCGGCGAGGCTGCCGGGGCGGAAGGGGGAGGCCGGGGAATCCGGTGCGCGCCGGCGGGAGGCCGGCGGGTCGTGAACGGGGCTACGCGCAAGCTCCTCTTCCTGCTGCTCTCCGCGCTCGCGGCATTCCCGGGGTGCGGCCCGGGGGGGACGGGGGGTACCCCGGACGTGGCCGCGCTCCAGCAGACCATCGTGTCCGCCGTGGCGCGCGCCGTCCCGGCGGTGGTCAACATCCGCACGGTGACCCGTTTCGCCCGGGGGACCTCCGGCGCGGGGCGGCGGCCGGAGGGCCAGCCGCCGGAATACCTCATGGACCTCCTCGAGGAAAACGGGGGGTTCCGCGAGAACTCCCTCGGCTCGGGGGTGATCGTCGGCGAGGATGGCCTGATCGTCACGAACGAGCACGTCATCCGGGACGCGGACGAGATCGTGGTGCGGCTCTCCGACCGGAGCGAGTACCGGGCGAAGGTAATCGGAGCGGACGTGCGGACCGACCTCGCGGTCCTGAGGATCCAGCCGGCGCGGAGGCTCCCCGTGGTGACCCTGGGCGACTCCTCCCGCCTGAAGGTGGGGGAGTTCGCCGTCGCCGTGGGGAACCCTTTCGGGCTGGAGAGCACAGTGACCCTGGGTGTGATCAGCGCGACGGGACGAAGCGCGGAGCCGGACGTGGAGGGCAGCGACGACTTCATCCAGACGGACGCCTCCATCAACCCGGGCAACTCGGGGGGTCCGCTCCTCAACGCCCGCGGCGAGGTGGTGGGGATCAACACCGCCATGGTGAGCGCCGGGCAGGGGATCGGCTTCGCCATCCCGATCAACACGGTGAAGGCGGTGGAGCAGGAGCTGGCCGCCCACGGCGCGGTGCGCCGCGGCTGGCTCGGCGTGGGGATCCAGTCCCTCTCGCCGGACCTGGCCGAGGCGTTCGGCGCCCGGGGGGAGAAGGGGATCCTGGTGAACCGCGTCGTCCCGGGGAGCCCGGCGGAGAAAGGCGGCCTGCGCATGGGAGACATCCTCGTTGCCTACGGCAAGTCACGCGTGACGGGGGTGAAGGAGTTTCAGAAACAGGTCGCCGCCACGGACCCGGGAAAGGCGGTGACCCTCGAGTTCCTGCGCGATGGGAAGCGGGCCGCCGCGACGTTGACCGTCGAGGAGGCGGAGGGACAATCGGAGAACCGACGGCCCCCGAGGAAGGAGGCGGTGGACCCACTCGGGATGTCCGTGAGCGCCGTGCCGCCCCGGCTGCTTCGGGAGATGGAGCTCAAGGGCGGGGTGGAGGTGACATTCGTCGAGGCGTCCACTCCCGCCTGGGAGAGCGGGATCCGCGAGGGAGACATCCTCCTCGCCCTAAACCGGGAGGCCGTTCCGGGGGTCGACGCCTACCGGAAGGCGATTTCGCGCCTTCGCCGGGGCGTGGCGGTATCCGCCCTGGTGTACCGGGACGGCGTGCAGCTCTTCGTGGCGGTTCGGCACAAATAAACCCGCGGCGGCGGGGTGGAGAAGTGGAAGGGAGGAGCCGATGGGAGTGGTAAAGGATCCGGATGTGGCGCGGCGGATCGCCCGGGCGGTGGTCTCGGACATCGCCCTGTACAACGCCAAGAAGGTGGAGGAGGGGATCGGGAACGACACCCTCTTCGACCTCCTGAAGGAGGAGATCGAGGAGGGGCGCACCTACTACACGAGCCGCATCGACCCCGAGATCGCCCGGAGCACGAACTACTACAACCAGGCGCTGGTGGACGTGCTCGTCAAACCCACCGGCCGCATCCCCTCCAAGGCCTGGTAGGTGCCGGAAGCGCCGGCCGGGAAGCTCCGGCTGACGGTCCCTGCCGGGCGGGCGGGGGAGCGCCTCGACCGGTATCTTCCGGATGCCGTCCCCGGGCTTTCCCGGGCGCGCGCGCAGCGCCTGATCGAGGAGGGTCGTGTCCTCCTCTCGGGTGCCCCCGCGAGATCCTCCGCGCGTCTCCGGGGCGGGGAGGCGCTGACCGTCGAAGTGCCGCCCCCCGTTCCCCTCGACCTCGCTCCGGAAGAGGTCCCGCTGAAGGTGCTCCACGAGGACCCCTGCCTGCTCGTGGTGGAGAAGCCCGCGGGAATGGTGGTCCACCCCGCCCCCGGGCACTCCGTCGGGACCCTCGTGAACGCCCTTCTATCCCGCGCGGGGACGCTCTCCGGGATCGGCGGCGTGGCGCGCCCCGGGATCGTCCACCGCCTCGACCGGGACACCTCCGGCATCCTGGTGGTGGCGAAGAACGACGCGGCCCACCACGGGCTGTCCGCCCAGCTGGCCGCCCACACGATGGACCGTCGGTACCACGGGGTGGTCTTCGGCTCCCCGACGCGGGCGGAAGGGACGGTATCGACGCGGATCGGGCGGCACCCGGTGCATCGGAAAAAGATGGCCGTGCTCCCCGCCCGCGGCCGCATCGCGGTGACGCACTACCGGCGCCTGGAGGAGTTCGGCCCCTTCTCCCTCCTCGAGTTCCGCCTTTCCACCGGCCGCACCCATCAGGTCCGCGTCCACTGCGCCCACCTGCGGTGCCCGATCGTCGGGGACGACGTCTACGGCCGGCCCCGGAAGATCGTCCTGGGGAAGGGGGAGCGGTCCCGCGCGGTGACGGTCTCCCGCTTTTTCCTCCACGCCTTCCACCTCGGCTTCGCCCACCCGGTTACCGGGGAGCACCTCGTCTTCACCGTACCGGACCCGCCGGAATTTTCCGCCTTCCGCGCGGCGGTCCTATCGACGCAAAGGTGACGATCCGGGTCTTTCCCCGCCCATGATGAGGCCCCTCCCCCATTTTTTGCAGTCGCCCCTCCTCCGTTCCGTGCCGGGTGTATACCACGCCTTCCTGGGCAAGGACCCCGTGGCAGGCCGCGGTCGCCGGGAACGACTGCGCGAGGTCTTTTCCCTCTCCGCGGAAGTGGTGGGCACCCTGAAGCAGGTCCACTCGGCCATGATCGTGCGCTACATGCCGGGGGACGGGGACGTCCCGGGGGGCTGGAAGCGGGAGGGGGACGCCCTCTGGACGGACGGCCCGGGGACCGGGGTCGGGGTCCACACGGCGGACTGCGTGCCAATCCTCCTCGCCCACAGGGATTTTCCCCTCGCCGTGGCGATCCACGCCGGGTGGAGGGGCCTGGCCTCTGGAGTCGTCGCGGAGACGGTCCGTTCGGTGACGCGGGAATACGGGGACTCCGCGGCGGCGGGCCTGGTCGCCGCCGCCGGCCCGTGCGCCAGGGATTGCTGCTACGAGGTGGGGGAGGAGACGGCGGAGGGGCTCTCGTCGGTACCCGGCGGAGCCACGAAGCTCCGGAGGGGACGGGCGTCCGGGAAGTGGATGGCCGACCTCCAGGGGATCGCCCGGGGAGCCCTCGACGCCGCGGGGGTCCCGGGGGAGTACTTGGAAAGCGTGGGGCCCTGCACGGTCTGCTCACCCCGCTTCCATTCGTTCCGGCGCGAAAAGTCCTTGACCGGCCGGCAGCTAAGCTTTATCTATATATGGGATTTCCCACGGGAACCCTAAGAACCGTCCTCCGCGACAGGTAACCCTATGAGCCCCCTGAAGACCCGTATCCGGATCGAGACCGAGATCCTCGGGCGCCTCGAGAAGCGCTCCTCCGAGGAGGAGCAGGCGAGCCACCTCATGAGCCTGATGATGGACAACTACCCCCTCCTCTCCACCGCCGTGCTCGCCGTGGACGGCGGGAAATCTCCCGTCGTCTTCGCCCACCGGGGTCTCTCCGGCAACTTCATCAAGGAGTTGTACGCGAAGGGCACGATGCCGCTGCTGGAAGCGGCCCTCTCGGGGGAGGTCGTCCTCCAGGGAGACGACCCGAGGCTTTCCGACCCCGCCTGGCGGTTCGAGCACGAGGGGAAGAGCCGCTACGCCGCTCCTTGCCGCCTCCAGGGGGAGACCCTCGGCGTTTTTCTCGCGGATTCCGGGGAAACGGACCTTTTCCACCCCGAGACGAGGGAGGCGTTCCTTTCGTACGCCCGGTTGAGCGCCTTCCTGCTGGCCCTGCGAAGCTTCCACCAGAAAATCTCGCGTCTCCCCGACGTGGACTCCGTCACAGGGCTGCACAATTTCAAGTTCTTCCACGAGGTGCTCCACCAGGAGCTGACGCGGGCGAACAAGTTCGGCCACCCCGTTTCCCTTCTGTTCCTCAAGATCCGCAACCTGCGCCAGATGAACGATGTGTACGGGCACGTGGCGGCCGACCGTGCGCTGGTGGAGCTCGCCCGGCTGGTCCGGTCCCGGCTCCGCGACGTCGACTATATCGCCCGGTCGGGCTCGATGATCCACATCATAATGCCGCAGATGGAGAAGGGCGATGCCGCAACGGCGGCCTCGATGGTCCTCGCGGCGATGAACGCCTCGCACCTGGGCGTCGGGGATGTCCTGCTCAAGACCGCCATCGGCGTGGCATCCTACCCCAAGGACGGCGACTCGGAGCGCGTGCTCATCCCCCACGTGGAGGCGATGGTGCACGAATCGGCCCGAAAGGGGGAAAACGCGGTCACGGTCTTCAAGGATTGACGCGGGGACGCCCTTGGGGTATCCTCTGTATTCCTGGACCAGATCCTCGGATTTCCGGCGATCAACCACCGCGCCTTGGAGTGCCTTCCGGAAGTTAATCAACCCCGTTGAAAGCGGCGGTTCCATTTCGACGAAGCGAATACCCCTGTTCCCGGGAGAACGTGCATGAACCTGAAAGAACTGAAAGCCATGCGGATCGGCGAACTGACCGAGATCGCGAAGAAGATGAACGTCGACGGGGCCGCCGGCCTCAAGAAACAGGAGCTCATCTTCGCCATCCTCCAGTCCCAGACCGACCAGGAGGTGATTGTCTCCGGCGAGGGGGTCCTCGAGGTGCTCCCCGACGGATACGGGTTCCTCCGCTCCCCCGACTCGAACTACCTGCCGGGTCCCGACGACATCTACGTTTCCCCGTCCCAGATCCGGCGCTTCGGCCTGCGCACCGGGGACACCATCAGCGGCCAGATCCGGGCGCCCAAGGGGGACGAGCGGTACTTCGCCCTCCTCAAGGTCGAGAAGATCAACTACGAGGATCCCGAGATCAGCAAGGACAAGATCCTCTTCGACAACCTGACGCCCCTCTACCCGCAGGAAAAGTTCA
>Ga0075352_1000173_pt1 | contig 9738 bp, 10 predicted proteins | sample Sandmound_TuleA__FD_120092 | JGI IMG/M metagenome (GOLD analysis project Ga0075352, IMG submission 120092) | Natural and restored wetland microbial communities from the San Francisco Bay, California, USA, that impact long-term carbon... | ecosystem: Environmental > Terrestrial > Soil > Wetlands ...
CCCACAACAAAGCTTTCTGCGGGGATTGAACCGGCTTCGGGCGCCGACGAACAGGAGGAAAAGCGCGACGCACGGGAGCGCGTCAGCCCGAAGCCGCGCCGCCAAGGGCGCCCCTCTCTCGGACGATTGCACTCCCTTGGGGTACCCCACAGGATGATACCTGAGGGGCAATGGCCTGGATGGCCGAGCCTCAGGCGGGCAATCCCCTTCTCCTCCACCATCTTCCTTTTTTCCAACCCGCGCATGTGTCTCGAAACTTCGCCGGTAGTATTATCCGGACATGGGATGTTCCCTCTCTGCGCCGCTGTACGTCGAAGTGGCCGTACCGCTCCCCATCGACCACCCGTTTACCTACCGGGTGCCGGCGGGGGAGGAGGCCCGGGCCCGGGTGGGCGTCCGCGTGCTGGTCCCCTTCGGCAGGACGAAGCTGACCGGCCTCGTCACGGCGGTCACGGACGCCTCGGCCCTCGGGGGACGGGAGGCGAAGGATCTCCTCGCCATCCTCGACGACACCCCCTACGTCACCGGGCGACACCTCGCCTTCCTCGCCGCGGCGGCCCGCGAGTGCATCGCGCCGCTGGGCGAGATGCTGCGCGCCGCGATGCCCCGGGGCCTGCCGCGGCGGGATGCGCCCGCCGCTCCACGCACGGAGGCGTTCTTCTTTCCTGTCCCCGGCGCGCCGGAAGAATCGATGACCGCGAAGCAGCGGCAGGTGTTCTCGACGCTGCGGGACGCCGGCGGCCTCCCGGCTTCCGGCCTCGGCGCGCGGGTTCCAGGGGGGGCGGAAGCGGCCCGGCGCATGGTGGCGAAGGGGTGGCTCCGGACGGAGACACGGGTGAGGACCGTGGGGCTCTCGGCGGCCCATCTCCCGGACGCCGCGGGGGATCTGACGCCCACCCCGCACCAGGAGGCGGCTCTGGCGCGCATCGGCGTCGCCGTCGCCTCCGGGGGGCACGCCGCCTTCGTCCTGCACGGCGTCACGGGATCCGGGAAGACGGAAGTGTACCTGCGGGTCGTGGAGCAGTCGCGGGCCACCGGCCGCCAGGCGATCTTCCTCGTGCCGGAGATCGCCCTCACCCCCCAGCTGCTCGGGCGCGTCCGCTCCCGGTTCCGCGACGGTGTCGCCGTGCTGCACAGCGGCCTCTCGCCGGCGGAGCGTGCCTCCCAGTGGAGGAAGGTCCGCTCCGGCGAAGTGTTCCTGTGCGTCGGCGCGCGCTCGGCGATATTCTCCCCCTTCTCCTCCCTCGGGTTGATCGTCGTCGACGAGGAGCACGACGCGGCGTACAAGCAGGAGGAGGGAGTGCGGTACCAGGCGCGGGATCTCGCGCTGCTGCGGGGACGGTTGGAGGGGGCGGTGGTCCTCCTGGGCTCCGCCACCCCGTCCGCCGAGTCGTACCACCGGGCCCGGTCCGGCGGCGCGGCCCTCCTGTCCCTCCCGGAGCGGATCGGCGTCCAGGGGATGCCGGAGATCGCCGTGCTGGACCTGAAAGGCCGCTCGGGCCGGCGCGGGGCCGACCGGTACTTCTCCCCGGAGCTGGAGGCGGCCATCGACGAGACCCTCTCCCGCGGCGAGAAAGCGATGCTGTTCCTCAACCGCCGGGGGTTCGCGGCCGCCCTCACCTGTCTGGACTGCGGCACCACGGTGCAGTGCAAAAACTGCCAGGTATCCCTCACCTACCACCGGGAGTACGACGGGCTCCTGTGCCACTACTGCAACGTGAAGCGCAAGGAGCCCGAAGCGTGCGCGCACTGCGGAGGCCACAAGCTCGCCCAGGTGGGGATCGGCACGGAGCGGCTCCTCGCTTGGGTGTCGAAGCGGTGGAAAGACGCGCGGGTGGCCCGCCTCGACTCCGACGTCACGCGCCGGCGCGGCGCGTTTGCCGAGGTCCTTTCGGGGATGCAGCAGGGGGATGTGGATATCCTCGTGGGGACGCAGATGATCGCCAAGGGGCACGACTTCCCCGAGGTCACCCTCGTCGGCGTGCTGTTGGCGGACCTCTCCATGTCGTTTCCCGATTTCCGCGCCTCGGAGCGCACCTTCCAGATCCTGACGCAGGTCTCCGGCCGCGCGGGACGCGGCGACCGGCCGGGGAAGGTCCTCCTGCAGACGTTCTCGCCGGAGAGCCCCTGCATCCGCAAGGCCGCGGAGCACGACTACGAAGGCTTCATGGAGGGGGAGCTCTCCGCCCGCGAGGCGATGGGGTACCCGCCCTTCGGCCGGATGCTGCTGTTGCGCCTGTGGGGCGGCAGGCAGGACGGCGTGAGGGAAGCGGCCGACCTGGTGGCCGGGGCGCTTGCCGCCCCGATGGCCGGCCGCGGGGTGCGCGTCCTGGGCCCCGCCCCCTCCCCGATCGCGCGCGTCAAGCGTCGCTTCCACTACCAGGTGCTGCTCGTCCTGCCCCCGGACTTCCCCGTGGGGGAGGTCTTCCCGGAGCTCCTCCGCCCCCTGCGGGAGCAGGCCCGCAGGCTCGGGGCCCGCCTGGAGGCCGACGTCGACCCGTACCAGATGATGGTGTGACCCCGGGTGGCACGGGGCTTGAACTCCTTTCGCGCCACTACGCGCAAAGGAGGGCAAGACCATGCGGGTGCACTACGTCCTGAACCACGGGGGGACGCCGGCCTCCAAGCTGGCCGACGTCGAGATCCACTTCGAGGAGGGGCTCCTCGCCGGCCTCAAGCTGGTGGGGTGCTCCGTCTGGCGGTCGAAGAAGGGGGCGGCACCGACCGTGCTCGTGCCGTCCCGCTCCTACGCCACCGCCGCCGGGGTCCGCTACTACGAGCTGCTGCGACCCTCGGCCGACGGGACCGCGGCCGCAGCGGGAACCGTCGAGGATCCGGCGGCGAAGCTGGCCGTCCGGCGCTTCAAGGAGTACGTCCGGGAGGAGTACTGCAAGATCGCAGCGCTGCCCGAAGCGCCTGCGCCGGAGCGCGGCGGCAGGAAGGCCGGATCTTCCGCCCGGTAAACCCAACCCTCGCAAGCACGCTTTCGGGGGACACTCTCCGGCGCAAGGGAGAGCGTCCCCCGCCCGCTCCTGCTCCTTGAAGGACCCATCTTTCGTTGGAGGAAGCTCCCCGCGAGGAACCCCGCAAGGCAGAAAAGAGGTGAAAATCGGACCGCCGCGGTCCTACAATCAAACCCTGATGCTTCATTTCATAAATTCATAAATACGGTAACGCAGACGCAGGGCGCAGCGGGGGGGTTCCACGAAGCGGCGTATGGAGCGAGGCAAGGATTGCGTCGAGCGGAATCGCAGTGAGCGGGCGAAGGTCGCGAGCGTAGCGGAGAGGAACCCCCCCCCCGCGAGCCCGGAGTCTGAGCACCCAGTGGTTATAGGTTGCCGTATTTATGAATTGAAGCACTGAGTCCGGTAGACCACCTAAGGGGGGCGGCGCATGTCGGACACGGGCGAAAAGGTGGCGCAGGCCACCCGCCAGCGCGCGGCGGTATACGCGCACCTGTTCCTCGTGCTGCGGAAGCGGCTGGGGGAGGCGCAGGCGATCGACCTGATGAGCGAGGCGATCTACAACTTCGGCAAGGAGAAGTCGCGGCGCAACTACTCCGAGAAAGCGCGGTCCGGGGACCTCGCGCAGGCGGCGCGGGAATTCGCCTCCCCCGACCCGGTGAAGCAGTACCAGTTCGCCCCGCGCGTCGTCTCCCTCACCCCGGAGGAGGCGGTGATCGTCATGTCCAAATGCCCGCTGGTGGACGAGTGGCGGGCCATGGGATTGCCCGACAGGGACGTGGAGACGCTGTGCAACGTCGCCCACTCGGTGGACTTCGGCACCTGGGAGGGTACGCTGGACTGCGCGCTCTGCTTCGAGGGGACCCGGGGCCAGGGGCGCGACGAGTGCGTCCTCCGCGTGAAGAAGACGCCGGCGGAAGGGTGAGGGGATGGGGAAATTCCGTGCGCGCGATCTCCAGTTCCTCCTCTTCATCATCGTGGTGGTCGGCCTCCTCGCCCTCCTGTCGTTGACGGGGAAGGAGCGGTTCATCCCGCGCACCGAGGCGCACCTGGGAGTCGCCGCCGTCCAGGACGCGGCCCAGGCCGACGCGGTGTGCCTGTCGTGCCACGACGGGAAGGCGCCGCCGTCGGTTTCGGGCGGAAAGCAGGGCCCGCCGATGCCCGGGAACCACCCCTTGCGGAAGAAGAACTGCCGGCAGTGCCACCGGCTGGAGCGGAAGAAGTCGTGAAGCGCAAAGGTCCGCCGCTGGGGGCGCACGTCTCCGTGGCGGGCGGGGTCCACACGGCGCCGGAGCGGGGGAAGCGGATCGGCGCGGACGTGGTCCAGATCTTCTCGAAGCACAACACCCGCTGGATGGGCAAGGCCCTCGAGGAGGACGACGCCCGGGCGTTCCGCGAGGAGAGCGAGCGCACGGGCGTCTCCGTGGTGGCCATCCACTGCGCCTACCTCATCAACCTCGGCTCCTCGAAGGAGACGGTCCGAACCCGCTCCCTCTACGCACTGGAGGACGAGGCGTCCCGCGCCGCGATGCTCGGCGTCCCGTACCTCGTGATGCACCCCGGCTCCTCCGGCGAAGATCCCGCGCAGGAGGGGATCGCCCGCATCGCCGCCGCGATCCGCTCCTTCGGGAAGTTCCCCAGGGGGGTGACGCTCCTCCTGGAGAACACCGCGGGGCAGGGCAATTCCATCGGCCGCACGATGGGGCAGCTGCGGGAGCTGCTGGACGCGGCGGGGAACCCCGACGACGTGGCGGTGTGCCTGGACAGCGCCCACCTCTTCGAGTCCGGCAGCGATCTCGGGAAGACCGAGGGGTGGGAAGCGGCCCTCGCGGAGATGAAGGAGAACGGAATCCTCCCCCTGGTGCGGATGTGGCACCTGAACGATTCCAAGACGGCCATGGGAAGCCGCGTGGACCGGCACGAGCACATCGGGGAAGGGAAGATCGGCCTTTCGGGATTCCGCCGGATTCTGAACCACAAGGGGTTCCAGGCGCTGCCGATGGTGTTGGAGACGCCGAAGGACGGGGAGGACGAGTACGAGATGGACGTGCGGAACCTGGCGGCGCTGCGCAAGCTGATCGCGTAGCGTCGCCAAGGGCGAACGGAGGGGCGATGGACTTCGAGGCGATCAAGGGGCTGGCCAAGCACCACAAGCAGATCTTCGGCCGCATCGTGAAGTGCGAGATGTACCGGCTCGAGGACGGCCGCGTGCTGGCGATCACCCGGATGCACGACGACTACCACGACATGAATCTGGCGATCCTGCTCTCCGACGCGTACCGTATCGAGGAAATCGCCGGGAAGATGGACCGGATCCCCTATCCCTGCTGCGAGTCCAGGCCCCTTACGATGCTCTCGGCCCTGAAGGGGATCGGCGTGCTGGAGCGGGGGGGATTGAAGAAGGTCAAGGAGCGGATTCCACGGAACCTGAGCTGCACCCACGTCTACGAGATGATCGAATCCACGTTTCGCGCCATCTTCGTGGGCTCCTACAGCATCTTAAACCAGCGGTGGGAGGGGGTGCTGGACCTCGACCTCGAGGAGAACCGCCAGCTCGGCCTGCAGTCGCAGATCCTGGCCGGCAGTTGCTACGCCTTCAACCTCGAGTCGGTCGACCCGGCGGTGCTCGAGCGCGCCCGGTTGAAGGTCGAGGAGGCCCGCCGGAAGAAGGCGGCGATCGAAGCGGTCAAGCGGGGGGATTGAAACCCACGCGGAGGGGGAGATCCATGGGCTCCGAGCGGCAGGTGAGGCGGCTGGCGGACATCCTCGTCCGTCACTCTGTGAAGGCGAGAAAGGGAGAGATCGTCCGCATCTCGACGTCCGAATCTGGTCGTCCGCTGGCGCTGGCGGTATACCGGGAGGTGCTGCGGGCCGGGGCGCACCCCCTCCTGTCGGTGGGGTTCGACGAGGCGAACGGGATCTTCTACGAGGAGGCGTCCCCGGAGCAGGTCGCGCATCTCCCGCCGACGAAGATGTACGAGGCGAGGAAGATCGACGCGGACATCATCATCCTGGCGCCCGCGAACACCCGGAACCTCTCCCACGTCCCCCCGCGCAAGATGGCGGACCGCCGAAAGGCCATCAAGCCGATTTCCGAGGTGCTGCTTCGCCGCGTCCGGTGGGTCCTCACGAACTACCCCACGGAGGCCCTCGCGCAGGAGACCGACCGCTCCCTGGGGGAGTACGAGAAGCTCTACTACCGCGCGGTGGACCAGGACTGGGCGGTGATGGCTCGCATGCTCGCCCGGGCGAAGAAGGTCCTCGAGAAGGCAGACCGTGTGCGGATCGTGGGGAAGGAGACGGATCTCTCCTTCTCCATCAAGGGGCGCACTGCGATCCCGTGCGCCGGGGAGTACAACATGCCGGACGGGGAGGTCTTCACCGCCCCGGTGGAGACCTCGACGGAAGGGAAGATCCGCTTCGAGTTCCCCGCGATCGCCGGGGGCCGCGAGGTGGCGGGGATCCGCCTGGTCTTCCGGAAAGGGCGGGTGGTGGAGGCGTCCGCGGAGAAGAACGAGGGGTACCTGAAGGAGATGCTCGCCGCCGACCGGGGGGCCGCCGTGCTGGGCGAGTTCGGCATCGGGGCGAACGCGGGGGTGACCTCCTTCACCCGGGACATCCTCCTCGACGAGAAGATGGGGGGGACGATCCACCTGGCCATCGGGCGATCCTACCCCGAGTCCGGCGGGAGAAACGACTCCGCGGTCCACTGGGACATGATCAAGGACCTGCGGACGCAGGGGGAGCTGTACCTCGACGGGAGGCCGGTCCTGCGGACGGGCGCTCTGTTCGGCAGGACCCCCCGTGGGATGAAGAAGCGGGCGGGATGAGACGGGCCGCCCCGATTCTGCTTCTGTTCGCATTCCTGTCCGGATGGCCGGATCGGGACGCGTCGCCGGCCGAGAGCCGCAAGGCGGTCCAGGAGCGGGCGCGGAAGGAACAGGCCCGCGCGAAGGCGAAGGCGGAAATGGAAGAGGAGGCGGCCAGGGCGATGGAGCGCCGGGCGGTCCTCGGATACCAGGAGGCGCTCCGGGCGAACCCGGACGACTTCGTCGCCATGGTCCGGCTCGCGGACGCCTACGCCTCGGGGCGGGGGATCGGGAAGGACGATGCCGAGGCGGTCCGGCTGTACCGGACGGCCGCGGAGGGGGGGAGTCCCGCCGGCCGATATGCCCTGGCCTCCCGCTACGCGAGCGGACGCGGCGTGGAACAGGACTTTCCCGAGGCCGCGCGGTGGTGCCGCCTCGCGGCGGAACAGGGGTATCCTCCCGCCGAGTCCCTCCTCGGCTTCCTCTACGAGCGGGGGTTGGGCGTCCACCGGGACGAAGGGGAGGCCCTTGCCTGGTACCGGCGCGCGGCGAACGGGGGCGACGTGACGGCGCAGAAGCTCATCGCCTGGCGGATCCTCGAGGGGCGGGGGTTCCGGAAAGATCCTGCCGTCGCCGCCGCGTGGTATCGGCTGGCGGCGGATGCGGGGGAGGCCGACGCACAGGCGCAACTGGCCGCGATGTACCGGGCGGGGATCGGCTTGTCCCGGGACGAGGCCGAGGCGGCGCGATGGTACGCCCGCGCGGCGCAAGGGGGGAATGCCGACGCCTTCGCCGCGTACGGAAGGGCGCTCCTCTACGGCAAGGGGGTCCCGGAGGACCCGGCGGAAGCGGCGATGTGGATCCGGAAGGCCGCCGACCGGGGGGCGCCGGAAGGGGAGTTCCTGATGGGAGTGCTCTACTCGTCCGGCCGTACCGTCCCCCGGGACGATGACGAGGCGCTCGGGTGGTTCCGCCGGTCCGCGGGGGATGGGTACGTCGACGCGTATCTGCAGCTGGCGGGAATGTACCTTAATGGGAGCGGCGTACCGAGAAACGACAACGAGGCGGCCACCTGGTACCTCCGCGCGGCGGAAGGCGGCAACGCGGATGCCCAGACTATGCTCGGGTGGATGCGGGAGACCGGGGCCGGGGGTCCGAAGGACCTCGAAGAGGCGTCCCGCTGGTTCCGCCTCGCGGCAGGCCAGGGAAACGCCGTTGCCCGTGAGCACCTGATGTACCTCGAGAGCCTCTCCGCCGCCCCGAGGCGAAAAGACCCCGCGAAGTAGCCGGATACCATCCGATGGATAGTTGCAACCTTCCCCGTTTCCATCGACCGCGTTCTGGCGGGGAAGCGGTGAGCAGCAGGCCGGATGTGTTCATCGCCGGATGCGGCGACATCGGCGTCCGGGTGGCGAAGCGGTGGGGGTCGAAAGGAGCGGCCGTCGCCGCCTTGGCGCGCTCGGAGGGTTCTTCCGAGAGGCTTTCGCGCTCGGGTATCGTACCCGTGCGCGGCGACCTCGACGTTCCGGAGTCTCTCCGCGGGCTTCCGGTCCGCGGTTCCCGTCTGTACTACCTCGCCCCGCCACCGGAAGCGGGAGAGGCGGACCCGAGGGTGCGCGCGTTCCTCGCCGCGATCCCCTCGGAGGAGAATCCGGCGAAAACGGTTTACATGAGCACGACCGCCGTCTACGGCGACAGCGGCGGCGCCTGGGTCACGGAGGAGACCCCCCCTGCCCCGACGTCGCCGCGCGGGAGGCGGCGGCTTGACGCGGAAGCGGCGTTCCTCGCGTGGGGGGTGGAGCGCGGCGTGCCGGTGGTGATCCTGCGCGTTTCCGGAATCTACGGACCGGGACGACTCCCCGGGATGGCGGTGCGCCGGGCCGAGCCGATGGTGCGGGAGGAGGAAGCGCCGTGGACGAACCGCGTCCACGCAGACGACCTCGCCGAGATCTGCGTGGCGGCGATGGAGCGCGGGAAAAGCGGCGCAGTCTACAACGTGGCCGACGGGGCGCCCGGAACGATCACTCAGTACTACAACGCCGTGGCGGACCTCCTCGGCGTTCCCCGTCCCCCGGCGGTGTCCATGGAGGAAGCTCGGCGGGGGATGCGTCCGGCCATGCTATCGTACCTCTCGGAGTCCCGGCGCGTCGACGTGCGCCGGATGCGGGAAGAACTGGGCGTGACGCTCCGATACCCCGATCTCGCCGCGGGGCTCCCGTCCTGCCTGGCCAAGGAGAACGGATGAGCGAGCCCGAAGCGGGCGGTGGGACCTTGGAGCAGGTCCCAGACGTCCCGACACGGATCCGCACGGGGCTTTCGGCGGGGTTCCGGACCTCCCTGAAGATCATCAAGGTGTCCATTCCGCTGTACGTGGCGGTGACGCTGCTGAAGGGGACCCCGGTCCTCGACCTGCTGGGAAACGTCTTCGCGCCGGTGATGGGGATCTTCGGCCTGCCGGGGGAGGCGGCCTTTGCCTTCGTTGCCGCCTTTCTGCTGAACCTGTACGCCGCCATCGCGGTGATCGTGCCGTTGCACCTCACCCCTTTCCAGGTGACGCAGTGCGGCCTGATGATGGGAATCGCGCACAACCTCGTCGTGGAGGGAGGCGTGCTCTCCACCACGGGCGCGCGCGGATGGGTGCTCACCGTGTGCCGCCTGGTTATCGCGTGCGGCGCGGGGCTGCTGCTGCGCGGGATGTGGCACCTGTGGGGCGCGGCCGTCTCCGGGCCCCTGGCGTTCCTGGGGCTCTCGTAGATGGATGCCCTCCTCGCCGCGCTGCTGGGGGCGGTAAAATTATCCGCCAAGTTAATCCTCATCATCGTCCCGCTGGTGACGGTCTTCGAGGTGCTCCGCCACCTCCCCCTGTTCCGCAGGGCGGGAAACGTCGTGGAGCCGGTGATGAAGGGGGTGGGGCTCACGCGGGACGCGGCGATCCCCCTGTTCACCGGGATCTTCCTGGGCATCGC